>Ga0210401_10002356_pt1 | contig 21010 bp, 18 predicted proteins | sample IncBWH32MmetaG_FD_150866 | JGI IMG/M metagenome (GOLD analysis project Ga0210401, IMG submission 150866) | Forest soil microbial communities from Barre Woods Harvard Forest LTER site, Petersham, Massachusetts, United States - Inc-BW-H-32-M | ecosystem: Environmental > Terrestrial > Soil >... | reverse complement strand
AAACGCTTTCGGAGTCGAAACCCCAATCTCCGGCGTCATGACCACACACGCTGTCGCCGGAAAATCCGGCAAGGGATACACCTGCTCCCCCCGCCCCACTCCCAAGACGGCACCGCCGAGCAAAAACAGCGGGAGGTCTGATCCGACATCCGCCGCGAACCCCAATCTCTCAGACTGGGTAAGGCCTTTCCGAACAGCGCGCTCGAGGGCCAGCAAAGCGGACACGGCATTCGCTGAGGCTCCACCCAGCCCACCCTGCACCGGTAACCGCTTTTCGATCTCGATGACAACGCGCCCCTTGGCCCGCAGGGCAGTCATCGCTCGCTCAACAATACGGAAGCAGGTATTCGACTCATCCCGCGGCACCCGCGGATCGGCACAACGAATCTCGATCCCCGAGCCGCGTCCAACGCTTACGCGGATTACGTCATACAGACCAATCGTCTGATAAACCGTCAGGAGCTCATGAAATCCGTCTGGCCGCGCCGAGCCGATACGCAATCCAAGATTGATCTTCGCGAACGATTTGACGGTGACAGGCATGGACCGATGATTGTAATCTCGGCCCTTGATTTGGGGTCCTCTTAGGATAAGAAAAGGCTCGCTCTTTGAGAGGATCGCTTGTCGCACCAAGTGCTGGACGCCATATTCGTCCTCCTGATTCTTCTCGTCGTAGGTTTGCTGCGGTCGATCAGGCGGTGGCCGGAATGGTTCCGGCTCGCCCGCTCGGCTCGCTGGCCAACCGTTCCCGGCTACCGTTCAGCCGATATGAGTACGCAAGATTCGCAGTCGCCACATTGCGGTATTCGACGATGAACAGGAAGCCTGGTCTTTTGTGGATGGTCTTAAGGGAGAGACCGTGCAAGTGAGTTATTATCCCAGAAGGCCCGATATCTCTCTCTTGCGCCCTCAACCAGTCTCTGGGCTTTTGATTTCCGCGAGTCACCCTGCTCGTACCACCACCTTGGTAATCTCGACCTTTGTTTCCCCTGGGCGCAACCTTAATGTGATTTCAATCACAACCGGCTCCCGTTGGACGGAGTAAGACGGCCTCCCCATTTGGAAACAGAAAGTCCTGCGATCACGGTGCTGCGCTTCGATTTTGGGCCCCTGTGCAGCATTTCATCCCGCAAGTTGGGAAGCACGACAGTGTGAGCGGGAGTACGGCCAAAATCTCATGCTCGAGGGTATCGGCTGCGGTGCCGAGGCGCGAGCATCAAGGGGTGGAGTATGTGCCGGTTCATCGCAAGCAGTCGTTTTTTCGCAACATTCTTTGCCATCACAGCGGCGGTCTATGCTCAAGACTATAAAGTCATTAGCGTAAATGACGGAGGCACGATCTCGGGCACCGTGAAGTGGTCCGGACCGGTCCCCCGCACGGCGGAATTCCCCATTACCAAAGACAGCCAGATCTGCGACCCCGACTCCAAAAAGACTGCGGATCTTGAACGCCTGATCGTTGGCTCGCAAGGCGGAGTCGCCAATACGGTCGTCTATCTGAAGAACATCACAGCTGGCAAGGCGATGGACCTGCCCGAGCAGCGCCGCCATCTCGACCAGAAACACTGTCGCTATATTCCGCACATCCTCCTGGTCCCCCAAGGCGGGACACTCGACATGATGAGCTCCGACGCGACCCTGCATACGATTCACATGGATGGCGCCGCCACCTTTAATCTTCCCTTTCCTTTTCCTGGCCGGGTGTCATCGCGCACTCTGCAAACTCCGGGGCTGGTCAGCCTTCGTTGCAACGGAGGCCATGTCTGGATGAATGCCGAGATGTTCGTGGCGCCACATCCGTACTATGCCGTCACGGATGAGAGCGGACGCTTCGAGTTCACTAACGTCCCTACGGGAACGTATCAGATCGTTGCCTGGCATGAGGGTTGGAACCTGACGGGGAAACAGCAGGCCTATGATGTGCTGACCGAACACAGCGTGCAGCGTCCGGTTTTCAACCCGCCTAAAACCTGGGAGAAATCTGTGACTGTAACGGGGAACGGCGTCGCCAACGTAGACTTCGTGCTCGCGAACAAATAGCCAAGCGGGTTGGCGCCAGATGCGTGATTAAGCGCGCAGGTGCTCGCCCTCTGTGTAGAATAAGGCTGGATGTCTCAAGCTGCTCCAGCAATCACTCGTAGCCCGGGCGAAGTAGTCCGGCAGGCTCCGGTTTCTCAGGCTCCCAATGGAGTCTGTTACGCCAGCCTGGGCGAGATCGCGGTCAACTCTTTTGACCTCGATCGCATGGTCGCCGCCGTTCCAACCCGCATCGCTACTGCACTGGAACGCAAAGCTTATTACTTCGTGCCGCTGACGGTCAGTCACGGCGATGAAACCCTAATCGCTGATCGCTACGACGTAGCCCTCAGCGACAACGCAGTCTGCCATCGCAATCTGAACCTGGGCGACTCCCAGTGTGTCTTCATCTCCACGCGCTTGATGGACGACAAGTTCTCAGTGGCGTTCGAATTTTTCATCAACGTTGGGCATGCGCTGGTCGATCGCGCTGGAGTGTCGTCCGAATTCGCCGAGCTCGCCTGGAGCCAGGTGGAAGCCGGAGTTCGGGGCGAGACGTCGCTCGACGCATTTGAATCCCGCAAGCTGGCCACCGCCAACGGTCCTGACGCCGAGCGCTTTAAGAACGAATATCTTGAAGCCACTTTTTCCGACACTATCTCGATTTATCTGCTCTCGCTTTACCTCGACTTTGACTACGGGGACTTGCGGGAGCGCGACTACCCGCTGATCTCGCCATCCGCCTTGGCCGAGCGGTTACGCAAAGTTGCGGAGCTATTCCCGCCCAATAATGGGTTCGAATTCGCCATCCTCTACAAACGCCGGGTTTGAAGTTGAAGGCTACCGGAACAGTACCGCGCGCGCCACGCTGGTATGGCATTCCCGTACGAGTGTTGCTTGCAACCTTCATCGGAACGCTGATCTGTTTCGCGGTGAGTCTCTTTATTGCAATTTTCGGCACAATGATCGTGTCGGCGCTGCGGGGAATCCACCCCGACATGCGAATCGCCTACCGCCAGATCGCTCTGCCCATGGCCCTGGTTGCAGGGACAATCATCTTTGTGCTGTCGCTGGTCATGGAAATCCGGCACTATCGGCAGGTGAAAGCTCTGTCGGCGATCGAGAGAATGGGATAGCAAATGCCTGCCCGCATCGCCATCCCCATGCCGCACTCGACCGACCGCGAATACGGCGAGCGCGCCATTCCGCAATACGAGCGAGCGGTGGTGCTCGCGGGCGGAGAGCCGGTTCGCATTCCGCTCGACCGCACGCCGGCGGAAGTCGGGGCTTTCATGGACCGCTGCGATGGTGTGCTGCTACCGGGCAGCAATGCTGATATTGATCCCGGGAGATTCCAGCAAGCCCGCTCGCCGCATACCGCGAAATCTGATCCTCGTCGCGATGACGTTGACACCCTCCTGCTCGACGATGCTTATGCCGGGCGAAAACCCGTGCTCGGCATCTGCTATGGCCTGCAGAGTCTGAATGTCTATTGCAAGGGCTCCCTGATTCAACATATTCCCGACTTCCTGCCAGAAGCCACCCGGGCAAAGGTCAATCACGAAGCCGGACGAACGGTTGCGATCGCGCACTCGGTCGAGGTCTCGGGAGATTCTTTGTTGGCGAGGATCATCGGGAAGGCAGATAGCAATCAGAAGTCGAGCGATGGCAGTTCAATTGTCGTGCCGGTGAACTCTTCCCATCATCAGTCCGCAGATGCGCTCGGCGAAGGATTGCGTATCGTGGCTCGCTGCCCCGATGACGGCATCATCGAGGCCGTGGAAGGAACTGCTACTGATCATTTCGTCCTCGCCGTGCAGTGGCACCCCGAACGGTCCGTGGATGAGGACGAGGCTTCGCGCAAACTCTTTCGTGCACTGATCGAAGCAGCCAAAGCCTAACTGCCAATGCCAAACAAGCCGCGAGGAAAATGGTCGAGTCGATCGCGGCCATATCGCTGCTTGTGGCCCTCTTGGTCTGGCCGAATTGGGATGGACCGTCCAGATCATTTCGAGTGCCTTCGACTTTTCTCTGCGCTCTCGGCGGCAGTTCTGCGCGAACTCCGCGGTAAGAAGCTTTGACCGCAGAGTTCGCTGAGTAGATCGCGCGGAGAGCGCAGAGAAATTCCGGGCGTTTTGCGGAAGTGGCCTTCAGCGTGATTTCGTTCGGCGACGCTTCTGACGCACTTTCTGCAGCAAGACCACGACATGCGCGATAGCCGCGGCATCCAGATTGAGTCCCTCTGGAGTCTTCGCCTTCAGCCCAATGCAATCGCAGTGCACACCCAACAACTCCGCCACTCGCGTTCGAATCGTTGATGCGTGAGGACCGATCTTCGGGGCCGCCAAGATAAGGCTGACGTCGATGTTGGCGACCGCGTAGCCGGCGTCGTCTACTCTCTTTAACGCCTCACGCAAAAAGATCACAGAGTCGGCGCCTTTCCACTTCGGATCCGAGGGTGGAAACAGCGCTCCAATGTCCGGCGCGGCGATGGCCCCCAGTAGCGCGTCGGTAATGGCGTGCAGCAGCACGTCACCATCGGAGTGACCACCGAGTCCCTTGTCGTGTTGGAGCGTAATGCCCCCGATCTTCAACGGAATGCTGGGTCGAAATTCGTGGGAGTCAAAGCCATATCCAATGCGAGTTGATGGCTGTGTGGTCGCTGGTCGTCGGTCGTTGGTCTTTGGCATTCTGTCGTCGGGTTATCCGTGGAAATCCGCGCAGTCCGTGGCTTCATTTCCCTAAATAGAATTCTGCTAACTCCATGTCTCCTGGCGTAGTGATCTTTATGTTCTTCGGCGAGCCCATCACCACGGCCACTTCATGTCCGGAGCGCTCGGCCAGCGAAGCCTCGTCGGTGCCCATGAAGCCATCTGCGGAGGCCTCATCGAAAACCTTCTTGATTACTTCATAGCGGAATCCCTGTGGAGTTTGTGCCAGTACGACGCTAGCGCGTGGAATCGTCGCCTTGACGATCGCCCCTTCAGCGGTGCGTTCAACTTGTTTCACGGTATCGACCGCGGGAAGTCCCGCAATCGCTGCACCGTATTTGCGGGCGGCCTCAATGACCTCGTGGATGATATCGCTCGTAACCAGAGGCCGGACCGCATCATGGACAAGCACAATATCATCAGGCGCGGCGGCAATCGCATTGAGCGCGTGCTCTACGGATTGCTGACGGTGCTCGCCTCCAACCACCAACTCGATCTTCTTTTGGCGCACGGCGCTCGATTCTTTCTCCAGCCGCTCGCGAAAGCTTTCGATCTCATTTTCTCGCAGCGCCATCCAGATTTCGGCGACCTCGTCGACGGCAGCGAACCTGCGCAGCGTGTGGATGAGGATCGGCGTTCCGGCAAGCTCGGTGAATTGCTTCGTAAGATGAGGCTTACTGTCTTTCGCGCTCGACACTGGGGCCATGCGTGTCCCAAGACCGGCAGCGGGAATAATGACAACAACCTTCATGGCGGGCTGTAAGTATACGGGCGCGAAGGCGGCTTATTCAAATAATCGACGGGCACACGTCACCGCGGTCACCGGGCAAGCCGTGTGCATTTCTCAGGCAAGCGGCAAACAATCTCTGGACGTCTAAACCGGGCCAGTTTTCGTCTCGACAGCCGTCGGGCTCGGCACCGCCGTTGTCGTGGTCGGGACCACCGGGACCGCGGTAGGTGTCACCGGCACTGGGACAGCCTGCCGGGAATAAGCGGCGCGTTCATCCCATTTTCCAAAAATCATCTTCCCTGCCGTGGTCTGCAGAACGGATGTCACCGACACATCGATGGTCTTGCCAATCATTTTGCGCGCGTTGTCGACGACCACCATGGTGCCGTCATCCAGATAGGCTACGCCCTGGTTGTATTCTTTGCCTTCCTTGAGGATGAACACGCGCATGGTTTCGCCGGGCAGCACGATGGGCTTCAGCGAGTTGGCGAGCTCGTTGATATTCAACACCTCTACGCCCTGCAGCTGCGCCACCTTGTTCAGGTTGAAGTCGTTGGTGATGATCTTGCCTTCATACAGCTTGGCTAGTTCAATCAGCTTGAGATCGACTTCGCGGACCGCGGGAAAATCGTCTTCCACGATCTGAATCTGCAGGTTCGCGACCTTCTGCAGGCGCTGGAGAATATCGAGGCCGCGGCGGCCGCGATTCCGCTTCAACGAGTCTGCAGAATCGGCGACCAGTTGCAACTCGCGCAGCACGAACTGCGGCGTAACAATGACGCCGTCGAGAAATCCGGTCTCGGCAATGTCGGCAATTCGTCCGTCGATGATGACGCTTGTATCGAGAATCTTGTAACTCTTCTTTCCTTGCTTCTCACCGCCGAAGATTCCACCCAAGGCAGCCAGATTCAGCAGATCGCCCTTGTTGGCGCCGGCGGCGAGGCCGACGTATGCCATCAGGAGCATGACCAGAATCTGGAGGAAACTTTGGGTGTGCCCCGCCGGAACGCTACTGCGGATGACCAGCGCGAACAGGTACGCCCCGCAGATGCCGAGGAAGCTTCCGATCGCGGCTCCGATCAGACGCTTGAGACTGACCGTTCGCAGCTTCCACTCGAATAGAACGATGCCCGCGCCAATGAGTAGTCCGACACCGGCGTCCCATCGTGCCGTCAGGTTGAAGGGTTCAATAACAAAGCAGGTTGCGCCTACAACGAGAACAAAAAGAAGACGTACAAAAATGAGATCCACGGTATACCTCCCCGCGGATGCACTTTCCCTGTGCTACCGGACGATGCACCCGAGCCAGCCATCGCCGCCCCCGGCGGGTTGGCCTTTCTTAAAGCGGGGCGCAAGAATTAGGGGAATGAATGCACGCCCCGTTCCGGCCCTCTGGGGCAGGCCGGAGGAACAGTAGACTGACGCAAAAAGTATATACCTCTCGGTTACACCTTGGGGAAGGCTCAATGGTGCCATGCGTGTACCCAGTTCGGCCGCATCCGCCCCTGACCTCCTGACTCGCCCGCTCAAGTATCTGACTTCCTCCTGCTAAACTTCCCTCATGAAAGCCTTGGTAATTACCAGCCTAGCCGGCCCTGAAGCTTTGGCGATTCAGGACGTACCGGAGCCCAAGCCCAAGAATGGTCAAACCATAGTGCGTGTCTTCGCCGGAGGCCTCAATTTTGCTGACTTTATGACTGCGAAGGGTGGGTATCCCGGAACTCCTCCGCCTCCGTTGGTTGCGGGGCGGGAGTTCGCTGGCGTTGAGGAAGGCGCAGAACGCCGCGTCATGGGCTATACGCAGTGGGGAGCCTTTGCGGAGAAAGCAGCTACTTACGAGAACATGCTTTGGCCTATCCCTGAGCAGTGGACCTTCGAACAGGCTGCGGCTTTCCCGGTGAACTACTTCACTGCGTACCTTGGCTACTGGCAGGCGGGAATGACGCCGGGCAATCCGGCGCCCTCGGTTGTCTACCGAGAAGAGGCAAGCAATCGCACTCCGCGCGTTCTGATTCATGCCGTCGCCGGGGGCGTCGGAACAGCGGCGGTACAGATCGGGCGACTGCTTGGAGTGGAGATGTACGGCACGTCCTCCTCGGACGAGAAGCTGTCCCGGGTCAAGGAACTCGGGCTGCAGCACCCGATCAACTACAAACGGCACGAGTATGAAGAGGTTGTGAAGAATCTCACGCATGGCGAAGGTGTGGATGCCGTCTTCGAAATGCTCGGCGGCGAGCACACGGCAAAGAGTCTTCGCTGCCTACGAGACTTCGGCCGCGTGATCCAGTACGGAACTGCGACAGGAAGGGCTCCGCAGATCGACTTGCGCGCGATGTACGCGAAGTCGGCCAGCGTGCAGGGACTCTGGCTTACGTATCTATCCCAGAAAAAAGAGATCATGGAGCCGGCATGGAAGCAGTTATCGGAGTGGATCCGCCAAAAGAAGCTCACGCCACAGATCGGTCATGAACTGCCTTTGGAGCGTGGGGTTGAGGCCTATAAGTTGCTGGAGGACGGGAAAAATTATGGGAAGATTGTCGTGAAGATCGCAGAGTAAGCGGATCGCGAGGTGTTTACCGCGCAGCCCTTACTACTCTCACCTTTGTGTTCCGACGCAGCCACGAAACATCCGGTCGCAGACGTTTAGCGCAAGCTTCCGCCGTCTGCTCGCCCTAGCGAGGGGGTTTTGAGCAATAGAGATTTAACGCCAGCTGAGACTACTTGATCACTGCTGACGACGGAACATGCGCCCCCACCACGATCTCTTTTGCGGAACGGATTGCCGTTTGGTTGGAACTGAGGAGTGAGCCAGTTCTTGGAGTTGTGCAACAGTCATGCTCGGTTGATCGGTTGGAGCACTGATCAGCGCGAACTCATAGGCCGCCAGTTCACAATTCGGCGGGCTCCCATGAAGATACACCTCAACGTGGCTCGCCTGCATGAGCTGCTCGCAATAGACGAAAGCCGGGCCGGTGGGCTCATCTCCTGGTTGACAAACCCAGATTTTGAACCCAACGCGGTCCCCGCATCTGAGTCGACCATCGCTCCTAAAGGCGCGAACTACCTTTCCTTGGAGATGAACGGTGCTCGGAACCTTCAACGGTTGTGCTTTCTGATCGAGTTGAAGTTGAACGTGGTATGGCGCTGTCGTGCGCCATTCGACACGGCCTTCTAGCTAGAGCAATTGCCATAAAGATTAAGGGCCTACGCTCGGGATTAAACCAGCCAGAGCGGCACCAGCACAATATAAGGCAGGCGAGTCGCACATAGGTAAGGTGTCGTAGACAGGCGATTTCGCTCATCTTCCTCTGGGCAGGGGTTTTGAGCGTGGGATGAGAAGGTCGATCCCCGATCACGGATCGCGCGAAGCTACCGGTGATCAAAGCACTCGTAGTGCAATCCCGAAGGATAAGGAGATCGACCCTTGAAGAAGAATACCAATTCTCCCATGAAGAAGGAACCTAGAGCGAAGCGGGCGAAAGCTCGGCGCCCAGTGCAGCGAGAACCCAAGGAAGTACTGGCGGAGCTGGTGGAGAAACTGCAAGGAAAGCTGGAGCTGAAGTCGACTTCGGCGAGCGCAGCAGAAGCGGGTCCGCGAGCTGAGCTGGGGCCCAATCTGGACCGGCTGAGGGACACGAGGTGCTGGTGGCCAACCCGCGGCGGATGGAGGGGTCGAAGCGGCGTAAGCGCAAGAATGATCGGATCGATGCGAAGAAGTTGGCGCGGCTGGGGCGGGTGGAGTTCCAGTCCCATTCGCTTTTTGCCGTGATTCTAATCCCATGGGCAAACCGGAAAATAATCCACAACGGAGATGCCAGGCTGGGAGACGAGTCAGGATAGTTTACGTACCCAGGCCTTAGCCGCTCAAATTTCGAGTTCTTTCGATTGAATTCACATGTGAGCGTTTATCGATAGACGTTAAGCGCTGCGCCACCCCAAAGCGGTTATCCAATGTATTTTTTTCGGCAAACTTTTACGCGTGGTGTCACCGGAACCGAGGTCATTCCTCGAATACCCATTGCTCGCTGACCAGGAAGTTCGCCAGCGAGCACAGTGCGATCGCCAGGGCATTCGCAAGCAGGTAGTTCATTCCGCCGTAGCCCACCATCACCTTCATTAGCGCCAGATTGCCCAGGATTGAGACGGCTCCTGTGGTCAAATTGAACCTCGCGAATCGAGGAAGGGATCGGCGCCACGACGTTTGCACGCGGTCGGACCAGGTGAACTGTTCATGCCATACGAAGTTGTGAACCACTGCGGCTTCGACCGCCACGGCGGTGGCCGCAAGATAATTGAAGTGGAAGATACCTTTCAGCACAAACAATGCGGCGAACTGCACGGCGATCCCGATTCCGCCGACGAGGTTGAACTTCAGCCAGCGCAGCAGGATGTCTCGGGTGCGCCTTCGGCCGTGTGCGGGACGAGAAACCTTCTCGATCTCGAGTTCCGGAAGCAGTGATTGCGTGGTCATCGCGAAATCCTTTCCTCGCGATAAAGCCGGATGGTGTTCTGCGCCGTAAAGAACACCAGCATCAGGCTCATGCCCACCAGGCCAATGGCGCCGCCGACATCAAACAGCCGGTACTTTCCTCCAAACAGACTCACGACAGGCCTCCAGAGCAGCGCAACGTTGCCGATCGCGAGCAAGATACGAAGCTCAGTCGGGCCGAATCGCCAGAACGAAATGCGGAATTCTCCGAGTGCGTGGGTCGCAAGGTAAGACTGGATCGAGAGCATCAGAAAAGCCACCAGCAAGCCGATCGCGATTCGGGGATGCATGTAGCCGGAAAGGGCAAGCCCACCCATCAGGGCAAGCGCTCCAAAGCTGTCAACGATGTGGTCGACGTAGAACCCGTAGCGCGGTCGCTGGCAGTGACGGACCCGGGCGAGCGTACCGTCGAGAGAGTCTCCCAACCAGTTCAGCGCAAGGCAGGCGATGACGCCCAGCAGAGCATAGCGATTGCGTGCAGCCAAGGCGTAGCAGACTCCGGCGCCAATTTGCGACGCCAGACCGAGAACAGTGAGATGGTCGGGGCCGATCCAGGAAGGCGTGTGCGCGGCCAGCCAGAGCAGCGCCCTTTTCTCTGGCGTTGCTGTCCAGCTTTCCTGGAGACGGAGCATATCGGGGACGAGACGTTTGCGGCGCATCTCTGACCGCACTCGTGAATTTACCTGTTCGCAGAATTCAGTCATGGTGTGTGATCCGGAAGTTGCTATATGAGCCTCCAGGCCTGTAGCTGGCTGCTTTTCACGAACAAATTTCGCCCAGAGCGAGGGCGAGAGCAATGCAGGGAGGCTCAAACAATCATCAAGCGGTAAGTCCTTGAAAAGCTGTGGCTAATGTCCTCATCTCCAGGCGAAGAGATCAGGATGAACAGTCATCGACGAGGCTACTGTTGAGCTTCGCGGATGGCGCTGGCCAATTGGTCGACCGACCATGACACCTGATCCGGGGTGATGACTGCCGGGGGGGCAAGAAGGATGTGATCGCCCGCGGTCCCGTCGACGCTGGCCTGCAGGGGATAGACGAGAAGACCCCGCTTAAGAGCGGCCGCAGCTACTCGGGTGGAGAACCCTCGGGCGGGCTGGAAGGGACGCTTCGTCGATTTGTCAGCAGCGAATTCGATCCCCCAGAGCAAGCCGATGCCCCGGACGTCGCCGACCGATTCCTGATCACGCAGAGTTTCGAGCGCCGCTTTGAAGAACGCGGCTGGCGTTCCGGAGCCACTGGAATCACTGGCTCCCACCAACTTGCGGGTCTGCAGGTACCGTAGAACGGCTCGTCCGCCAGCCAGCGAGATAGGGTGAGCGTTATAGGTGAAGCCGTGCAGGAATGTTCCCGACCCGGTGGCAATAGCGTCGACCACCTTCTTGCTGGCAATGACCGCGCCCAACGGTGCGTACCCGCTGGAAAGTCCCTTCGCCGTGACCAGAATGTCCGGCTTCACATCCCAATGCTCGACGGCGAAATTCCGGCCGGTACGACCCATGCCGGTCATGACCTCATCCGCAATGAGGAGCACACCACTTTCACGGCAGATTTCAGCGATCGATTGCAGATATCCCGGCGGAGGGAGAACCGCTCCGAGCGTGGCCCCGCTCACCGGCTCAAAAATGAAGCCGGCTGCCTCACCATTGGCATTTTCGATCGCTCGCTTGAGCTCGGCCGCGTACTGCTGTCCGCAGTTGCGGCATCCGTCGGTGCAGTCGAAAGCGCAGCGGTAGCAATACGGCATGCCAATATGCGGGAACTCGCGCACCATTGGCAGGTACATTTCCCTCCGGCATTTGTTGCCGGAGACCGAAAGCGCGCCGAGCGTCGACCCGTGATAGCTCTGGTGCCGGCTGAGAATCTGGTGCCGCTGGCTCTGGCCAATTTCTACCTGATACTGACGCGCGAGTTTCAGCGCCGTCTCGACCGATTCCGAACCTCCGCAGGTAAAGTAAACTGCTCCACCTTCGAAATGCTTTCCCGCGAAGGCCAGCAGTTCCCCGGCATATTCCTCAGCGATGGGAGTCGTGAACTGGCTGGTATGAACGAACTCCAGTTTGCCCGCCTGCTCCGCCATGGCCGCCGAGATCTCGGGAACACCGTGACCGATTAAATTCACGGCCGCTGAGCCCGCCAGATCGAGATACTTGTTTCCCGCGGAATCCCACACATAGACTCCTTCCCCGCGAACCGCGGCGGGAAACTCCTTGCGGAAGGATCGGCGAAAAACTGATGTTCGAGTCTGGAGCGAAGTGCTGTGCGGCACACATGATTATCGCATTAGCTCTGATTTGAGCTGCCGCGCGTCGACACGTTCGAAGCGATTCTTTTGCCACTTCTGACCATCTAATGGAATAGAAGACCCGGTAAGTCTAGGGGACGACCGTGTGGCCTTCGAATTTGGCAGAAGGAGGCTTCATGAGGAAAACCAATTTGCCGTCTTTAACTCTGGTTGTGTTCTTGTTCGCTCTAGCTAGCCTCGAGTGTGCAGCGGCCCAGCAAGCGCCATCAGCGGGTGGAATACCAGTTCACATCCTGGTGACTGTCGAACCCAAGCATGGGTCGAACGTTCCGGTTATCACGCGCGACGACGTGATGGTTCACCAAGGTAAGGATCGCGATCAGGTAACCGATTGGACTCCCGCACAGGGGGACCGGGCTGCACTTGAGCTTTTCATTCTGATCGACGACGACGCCAACACCAGTCTAGGATCGCAGTTGGAAGACATCCGTCAGTTCATCAACGCACAGTCCTCCACGACGAAGATTGGGGTGGCGTACATGCAGAACGGCATCGCGAGAGTGGCGCAGGAGCCGACCAGCGATCACGCCCAAGCCGCGAAAGCACTGCGCTTACCGATGGGAGCGGGTGGAGCAAACGCCAGCCCCTATTTCTCGCTGAGCGATCTGGTGAAGAAGTGGCCGAGCGGCGCCGAGCGTCGCGAAGTTCTTATGGTGAGCGACGGGATCGATCGCTACTACGGCGAGGGCGATCTGGAAGATCCGTACCTGCAGGCCGCCCTTGATGATGCGGGGAAGGCCGGCATCGTCGTTTCTGCCATCTACACTCCGGGAGTGGGTCACTACGGACACAGTCACTGGCAGAACTACTGGGGGCAAATCTATCTCTCGCAACTAGCGGACAAAACCGGCGGCGAAGCGTACTACATTGGCTTCACTGGCGCGCCGGTGACGTTTGCTCCTTATTTGGACGACGTGGCCCGCCGGTTGGAGCACCAGTACTTTTTGGGCTTCCTCGCCAAGCCAGAAAAGAAGTCGGGATGGCAGCAGATACGGCTTTCAACGGAGATACCGAACGTCGACCTGGTCTCAGCTGGCAGAGTCTACGTTTCGCCTGGGCAATAGCGTGTGCTTCAGGCTGGCTGGAGCGAGTCGGTCAACACCGCTGGTTTGAGATTCCGATAAGATTGAACATCTGATCGGGTCTCGATGACGAAACTGCTGCGTTTCTTCCGGCCATCACACCAGCACACGGCTTTCTCGGCGACTCTGCTGCTGATTACGGCGGTGATGCTGTCGCGCGTGATCGGATATGCGCGCGATGCCTATATCGCCTGGGCCTACGGCGCAGGTGGCGCCACGGATGCTTACGTAGCGGCGTTCACGCTGCCTGATTTTCTGAACTACATCGTCGCTGGTGGCGCGGCATCGATCACGTTCATTTCCATCTACACCCGATTTCTCGCTGAGAAACGCGACGAGGACGCGCAGAAGACATTCTCTATCATCATCACAGTCATGACCACGGTGATGATTGCGGGCACGATTGCCACCGAGATTTTCGCGCCGCAGTTCGTGCGCTGGTTCGTCAAAGGCTTTACGCCCGACAAGATCGAGTTGTGCGTTCGTCTGACGCGCATCCTGCTACCAGCCCAGATCTTCTTCTATGTAGGTGGCGTCGTTTCAGCGGTACTTCTGTCGCACCGGCTCTTTCTGTTTCCGGCATTTGGCCCGCTGATTTACAACCTCTTCATCATTTTGGGTGGAGTCATCGGTGGACACCATTTCGGCATCGCCTCGCTTGCCTATGGGGCATTGGCAGGTGCGTTCGCTGGCCCTTTTCTCGCCAGCGTGATCGGGGCGGCACGCATCGGCACAGGGTACCGGCCGTCGTTTGATATAGGAAATCCAGCATTTCGCGAGTGGGTCAAACTTTCGGTTCCGCTCATGCTTGGTGTATCGCTCGTGACCGCCGACGATTGGATATTGCGGCACTACGCCGCGACAGGCATCGGCGACATCACTCGCCTAACTTTCGCGAAGCGGTTGTTCGCCGTGCCAATTGCAGTCCTGGGGCAAGCAACCGGGCAGGCGTCTCTGCCTTTCTTCGCGCGGCTCTTCAACGAGAAGAAGTTGAAGGAATTCGCCGACACCGTCAACGACTCGGTCTACCGTGTCTCGGCAGCATCTCTGCTCGCTACTGGATGGATGATGGTCGCGGCGCTGCCGCTCATTGATCTCGTATACCGCCGCGGCAAGTTCCTCTTCACCGACACGCAAACCAGCGCCGTGTACTTCTTCTGGTTCTCGTTATCCCTGGTGCTTTGGTCGGCACAAGGTTTGTACGCGCGCGCATTTTATGCAGCCGGCGACACATTGACACCGATGATTGCGGTCAGCGTGATCACCCTGCTATCGCTGCCAATTTACTCCTTCCTGTTTCACACCTTCGGAGTGATTGGGCTGGCCTGGGCATCCGATATCGGGATCGGTATCAACCTGCTGGCGCTGGCTGGACTTCTTGGATATCGACAGTTGGTGCCGCTAGGCGGATTGCGCTGGAAAGAATTGGGGAAGGCGGGCTTGGTGTCGATTGTCGCCGGCGCGATCAGCTTTGAAGTTGCCAAGGTGGTGCCGTTGTCAGGTGTGGGACATGGAAGCCGCATCGGGGACCTGGCCCAACTGGGTCTGGTCTCGGTGACTTGGGCGGCCGCGACTGCCCTGGGCCTGTGGCTGCTAAAGTCGGAGTTGCCGCGGGACCTGCGTCGCCGGAAGCAGGCAGCCTACCCGGCGGTGGCAGAAGGCGAGAGCAAAGAGATTTTAGGAGCGGGAAGATAGCAACGTGGGCATGTCAAGGTTACTATCCCAATCCGTTGAACCGAATGTCCTCGAACGCTTTCGTCGAAAGACGGAATACGATGCCCCAGAAGACCGGGCCGCCGTCACAGACTCCCAACGCCTGCTTTGATTCTTTATCCTTCCAGAAACCAGTCGCTGCGCTTCCAGGATAAAAATTGCCATAGATCAATCGGTCGGATCCTATGCTGAATCCGATATATTGCCGATGATACGACTCCGCTTTCGGCGGGATCTGCTGCCCCGCCTTCTCCCGTGCTGCAAGATACTTTGGCAGTGCGAGTTCAAGCCCATCGATATCGTGCGTCGACGGCTTCCAGAACCCCGATACTCCTTGCGGTGTGGCCCGTGAGCACTGCTTTAGTAGTTCCTGTCCGAGTGATGGGCCAAAAATGAAGCGACCGGTCGCTGGAGCCTCAAACGATTCATCGGCAGCAAGCAGACCAATAGTTGCCAAAAGGCAGGTGGTAATCGTCATGACCAGACGGGCTTTGAAATAGGAATCAAGCATGGATCATGTCACGCGCTTCAGTCTGTCGTGCGGCAATAGTAATTCCGAATAACTATGAGAGCTACTATACTGAATTCCCAGAATTCAATGGTCACAGCCGCCAAAACCGTTCCGATCCAACACCTTGTGCGTGAGCTAGGTCAGCTGCCCGAGTCAGCCTTTACTCCAACGGAACCAATTCGTCGGCTGTTGCAAAACTCTCCTGTTGATCCGGACTCCCTTGCGCCTTATCTCACCTGGGATCGTCAGCACTACACGCGTAATCTGATTGATCGCACTCCTCTTTACGAATTGATGGCCATTTGCTGGGAGGTCGGTCAGGCCAGCTCCGTTCATAATCATCGCGATCAGAACTGCTGGATGGCAGTCCCACTTGGCCGGCTCCAGGTAGAAAATTTCCATCTTGTTGATCAGGATCTGGCGGCTGGGCGAAGCCAGTTGGAACCGCTCAACACCGTGGAGATGAACATCGCCCATCCTTGTGCGGTTGACCCGGCCGATCCGGTGCATCGCGTCATCAATCCCCACGAGTTCAACCAGCGTGCCGTCACCCTGCACGTCTATTCACGCCCGTTCGACACTTGCGTGGCGTACTCGCCGGAGCAGGGTACTTGCGGCGAAATCAAGCTGCATTTCAATACCGAATACGGCAAACCGAAGTAACCATCAAGAAACCGACGATCACTGACACTGCGGGCATATCCCACTAACATTCTCTTTTCGGGGGAGTTATGCGGACTATTATCGGTTTGATGGTCACCAGCCTTGTTTTGGTCACGTTAGCGTGCTTCGGGTGGATGCACGTTCGTCACACAGCGGATTCTTTTAACATACAGTCCGCACCCATCGCCGAAGATGCGCGGCAGGCGGAAACAACCTATGAAGAGGCTCAGGACGCGCATCAGTCCGTCTCCCTGGCCGGACCACTCGCGACCTACATGAGCAAGCAGGGCCCGGTTGCCGTAGAGAAAGTTCGTGCTGCCGCCTATAAGCCAACGGCTTCGGATCACGTTGGTGGATCGGTTGTCGGCACCAGCATGCCAATCTTGAATGAGAAGTTCCACGTTTCGGTGATCGTGGATTTACCGTTCGATGTTCCGCCGCATGCCTCTACGCCACAATTGCGCGGAACCTTCCGTTCGTTTCTTCAGGCCAGCGGAAAGCCCACGAGCGATACCGATGCAGACGTTGAGTTTCACGTTTTGAGCGACCTGGAGTTCTCCAACTTCCTGAACGGTAAGCCCAGCGAGGCGCTGTTTTCCGCCGACGCGACTCACAGCTCGGAAGTGAACGCGAGCTTGCCTCCCACGTTGAACAAAGCCGTCACCTATCACATGGTGTTCCTCAACGAGTCGAAAAAGAAGAAAGTCGTGCAGGCAGATTTCCGCATCGATTTCTAGCGGCTTTGATGCGCTAAACTAGGCGCGGTGCCCCAGAAGAAAAAATCGCCGAATCCCCCGCCCGAAGCGGCTCCTCGCCCGGAGAAAGTCCCGGCTGCTAAGGCGTCTGCTTCCACTGGTTCCAAAGGTCCTACCGATCCATCCGGCGCCGGCTCTCATGGCCGTATTTACCTCATCGACACGATGTCCTTCATCTTCCGCGCCTATCACGCCATGGCGCGGCAGCGGCCCATGTCGACCAAAACGGGTCTGCCCACCGCCGCCATTTACGTTTTCGTGAACATGCTGCGCAAACTGCGCGACGATTTCTCACCCGAGTATCTCGCCGCGGTCTTCGACGTGGCTGGGCCCACGTTCCGAGATGAGCAAGCCGAGGCCGTCACGACCGTCCGCAAATTCGACATCAAGACGCAGACTTTCACTGAGATCGAATACAAGGGATACAAGGCCAACCGCAAAGCCATGCCGGAAGACCTTGCGCAGCAGGTGCCATATATCCGGCGGGCGCTCGAGGCGTACCGGATTCCGATGATCGGCGTGACCCGCTTCGAGGCCGACGACGTGATCGGAACTCTCGCGCGGAAAGCTGCTGAAGCGTCCCATGCCGTTTACATCGTGTCGAGCGACAAGGACATGATGCAGCTTGTCAATGACAAGGTACACATCCTGAATCCGCCGAAGGACAACCTCATCTGCGACGCGGCGAAGGTGGAGGAAATACTCGGCGTGCCGCCCGAGCGCGTCATTGATGTCATGGCCCTGCGCGGCGACTCGATCGACAACATTCCCGGCGCGCCCGGGATTGGCGACAAGGGGTCGGTAGAACTCATCAAGCGCTTCGGCACCGTCGAGCAGGCGCTGGACCGCGCGGCTGAGGTCGAGCGCAAGACCTATCGCGAATCGTTGCTCAACAATCGCGACACGGTCCTGTTCAGCAAAACCATGGCCACGATTGATACGAATGTGCCGGTTGAACTCGACGTCGACTCCATGCGGGCTGGCGAACCGGACGTGGATGCGCTGCGAGCGCTTTTCACCGAGCTCGAGTTCACGTCGCTGCTCAAGGAATTGCTGCCAGTGGTCGAAGTGAGTGACGCCCACTACGTCGAGGCAAAGTCAGCAGCAGATGTTGAGAAGGTGCTTCGTGCCATTCCTGCCGCAGGTGTCCTCGCCGTTGCGGTCGAACACGAAGAGAGGCCGGAGCCGGCATCGGATGAAGAAGAGGCAACGGAATCCCAGGACGCCCAGCTCTCGCTGATGGGCGGAGCGATGACCGCTCCTGCGGTTGAATCTGTAACTCATCGCGTGGCGATTTCAGCATCACCCGGATCGGCGGTTGTGGTGAACCTGCGTTCCGAAGAAATTTCCGCAGGAGTTCTTTCTGCTCTTGCCAATGATAAAGCGCCGAAGGCGATTCACGACTACAAGGCGGCGATCCACGCGCTGGGTCCGTTGCAGATTACGGTGACGGGTGTTCGCCACGATTCGATGCTGTACTCGTACCTGCTTGATCCGACCTATCCGTCGCATCGCCTGGCCGACGTGGCGCTTCGCCGCTTCAACCTGAAGCTGGCAGGCCAACTCGCCGAGTCCGCCGATATCACAGGGCGCCTGACCGCGGCCCTGCGCGCCGAAGTCGAGCAGGCGGGCCTTACCAAACTCTATGACGAAATCGATCTGCCGCTGATTCCTGTGCTAGCCCGCATGGAGCACGCCGGAGTCAAGATCGATACCGGCGCGCTGTCGAAAATGTCATCCGAGCTCGAGCGCGAAATTGTTTCCAAAGAAAAAGAGATTCACGAAGCCGCCGGCATGGAATTCAACGTCGGATCGCCGAAGCAGCTTGGCGATGTCCTGTTCAACCGCTTGAATCTGCCGAAGCCGGTGAAATACGGCAAAGGACGGATGATATCGACGGCGGTCGATGTACTCGCGGAACTGGCGGAAAATCATCCCATCGCGCGGATGGTGCTGGATTACCGGCAGCTTACAAAACTGAAATCCACCTACGTCGATGCCTTGCCGGCGCTGATCAGTCCGGCCACTGGACGCCTGCACACAACCTTCGGACAGACGGGCACAGCCACCGGCCGTCTGTCGTCCGCGAATCCTAACCTGCAGAATATTCCCATTCGCACCGAGCTCGGACGCGGGATTCGCGCGGCATTCATCGCCGAGCCCGGCCACGTGCTGTTCACCGCCGATTACTCCCAAATCGAGTTGCGCTTGCTGGCGCATTTCTCGGGCGATGCTTTGCTAGTCGACGCATATCGCCGCGGCGATGACATACACACCCTGACTGCTTCCCAGGTCTTCGGCGTTCCACCCCTGATGGTCACGGCTGACCATCGCCGCCAAGCCAAGGTAGTAAATTTCGGCATCGTCTACGGACTCTCGCCGTTCGGTCTCTCGCAGCAACTCGGCATTCCAACCAGCGAGGCCAAACAATTCATCGCCAACTATTTCGAGAAGTACGCAGGGGTAAGAATGTTCATCGACAAGACTCTCGACGAAGCGCGCCGGGACATGAAAGTGAAGACACTCTTCGGACGCGTGCGGCCGATCCCTGACATCAACAGCAAGAACCCCAATCAGCGCGGCTTCGCTGAGCGTACCGCCGTCAACACGCCGTTGCAGGGAACGGCAGCGGATCTGATCAAGATCGCGATGATACGCATCGACGCGGCCATCCGCGAGCGGGGCTTGAGTTCGAGAATGACACTGCAGGTCCACGACGAACTCGTCTTTGAGGTGCCCGAAAAGGAAATTGAGTGGATGAGGCTGCTGGTCCGCGAGCACATGGAAAAAGTCCATGAACTGGCTGTGCCCCTGCAGGTGGAGATGGGCGTCGGGCCCAACTGGCGGGATCTGGAGTAGGGCGGCGCTACGCGAACGAAGACAATATCCACAGTACACAACATCTGTTGTCATCCAGAGGTCCGCGCTTTTGCGGACCGAAGGATCTGCTTGTGTCCGCCCCATCGCTCGCGATCAACGAAGCGTCAGCAAGTCGAACCCTGGTGTAGAATGAGCAGGAACCCCTCCGCTGGGGCCGCGCGTGGAAGCCCGCGCAAAGCAATCAGCGGAATCCTTCCAGTCGGGACGTGGCTCAGCCTGGTAGAGCACTCGCTTGGGGTGCGAGGGGTCGGCAGTTCAAATCTGCCCGTCCCGACCATTCTTCCTCAGAGCTTGCGGGGATACCCATCCCATACTTTTGGACCATAGAATTTTCCTAACCGCCAGAGCTAGCTAAGATAAGATTGCGACAGATAAAGCACGCGCCGACTGCCGGTTGCTGCACGGAGGTTGCTCGGTGAAACGTTTGTTGATCGCTTTTTCTTGCCTAGTCGCGGTCGCCTTCGCCCTTCAGAAGGCCTCTCCAAAAACGTTTCGGGCATAACGATACAAGGCACGGTCCTGCAAGAACCCGGAGGACAACCGATACGAAAAGCGAATGTTCGGTTCAGCGCACGGGATGGCCAGTCCATGGACCAATATTCGGACACGACCGACGCGGATGGTCGATTCAAGGTCGACAATGTTAAACCGGGAAGATACGCGAGCTCGGTCGAGCATCCCGGCTTTGTTCGCTCTGCTAGTGGAAAGCAGCCGGCGTCTATTCTGGTGCAACCCGGGCAGGGCACGACCGACTTGGTCTTCTACATGCAACCTGCCGCCGTGATCACTGGGAAGATCACAGATCTCGACGGCGATCCAATAAGCAATGTGGGTATCAGTGCGCTGCGGGTTGGCTCCGCAATGCGGAGAATGAATTTTCACGACTCAGGAAGTGCGGTCACCAACGATCTTGGGGAATTTCGCATCTCCGATCTGCGGGCGGGGCGATACACGATTACAGCGAATCCGCCACAAGGGTTCCGGGCGCCACACGCTGAATCAAAGGACAAGCTGAAGGAAAATCTTATCTATGCCACCACGTATTACCCTGGCACGCTGGACAAGGGGCAGTCGGTACCGGTGGAGGTCCATCCGGGAGACGAAGCGCCAGTTAATTTTGGAATTCTCGCCAGCCCGGCGTACCGCGTTGTGGGG
>Ga0210401_10002354_pt1 | contig 21023 bp, 14 predicted proteins | sample IncBWH32MmetaG_FD_150866 | JGI IMG/M metagenome (GOLD analysis project Ga0210401, IMG submission 150866) | Forest soil microbial communities from Barre Woods Harvard Forest LTER site, Petersham, Massachusetts, United States - Inc-BW-H-32-M | ecosystem: Environmental > Terrestrial > Soil >... | reverse complement strand
TGCGGTCCCATGCATCTTCGTCGTAACGTTGCATTGCTTCAGAAATGGTTCGCAAAATTGGAACGGGGTCCCTCATGAGTCGGGCAAACTCTGGGCTGGCGCCCGGGATTTCTCGTGGCTCCAAGCGCGGTACGGTCGTCTGGGGGATGGTGTCTGTTTCGAGCAAGAGTTCTTCGCCCTCGGAGTGGCCCAAGGCTTGAGCGTTGATACCTGTAGCGATCATTTCGCGGTCGTATCGAAAACTTGCAGGCAATTCCTGAAAAATCGTAGGAAGGTGTGCTTGACGAGGCAGACGGGCGCTCAGTTTGACGGCGTAAAGATTGGCGTCAGCGTAGTCCAAGCTCCGGGTGCCGGGCGGATCCGTGTAGTTGATCACCCTCAGGGCGAGTCGGACACAGCCGGGGAGTGTTGGCACACTGGACAGTCGGACGTCGATCGCCGCGCGCCAATCCAATAGGTGCGGAACATTCCGAAGAGCCACAACCTGTGCTTCAAAATCCTCTGCTGAAGTGAGGGCGTTTTGTTCGATCGAAATTGGTTGACGCCCTGGAAAGGCACGGTCCATGGGAATCGATTGCACTGCGGAACGGATTTGCTCGCTCAGGTCCCGCGAGATTCTCCGTTGTCGGCGGAGGTCGCCTAAATCGATGCTCACGCGGAGATTGGAAATTCGCTCGCGGGTCCAAACTGGAACTACGTTTGTAATTTTCACGGATGACGGCGGGGCAACAGCCGTTGGGCCGGGGGGCGGTTGGGTCGGTTGGGGGGCATCCCTCCAAACCGAGTGCTGCCGCTGCTCAGAGAAGGTGGGCAGTCTCCGTAGGTATACGAAAAATCCTACATCCACTCGCAGTTGTCGGTTGGCAACGAGAGCTTCGAGTGGAGCAATCCATTCGAGGCCAATTGCGGTTTGTTCGTATGCGGAGTCGCGGGGAAGATCATCTGCCAAGTCGTCCTCACTAGCGGATTGTTCGCTTGGCGCAGGCGTTGCAGTCGTTCCGGAAAAAGCGATTGGCGCGACAGAGACGGGCGTGAGAAATCCCGCGAGGATATGGTCTGCGGGCCGTAGACCAACAAGCCGAACGCTTCCTTCGTCCAGACCTCTTGCGCGGTCGGAGAACCTCTCGGCGAGAGTAGTAGCAAACGCATTGTAGTCGGTATCAGTTAGGGGCATTTTCTGGGGCCTCTGGCAAAATGACTTCGTCAACGGTGGCAACTCGCGCCCCCTCGACGAGGTAGCGGGCGTTCATCCCCCAGTCTCGCTCGATTCTTCTTAGCGAGTCTGCATCGAGGCGACCAAGGCAAGCGGCTCGCACGGCGCGAGCGAGTTCTCGACCAAACTTACGGTGGTTCACTCGCCAAGAATGGATTCCGCTGAAGAGGTCAAGGAGCACTTCGCGATCGAGCGTAATGCCAAGAGCTGCGGCGAATGCAAGGAACCGGTCCGGCCGATCGGGCACTGAAGCTTCTTCGTCATCATCCAGCCGCAGCCAGGTGCGAACGGTTGTGGGGTCAACGGCCTGGCCAGTCTCCGTCATCGTTTGCGCGATGCTCTGAGCGGTCCATCGGCCGTTGCCTAAGACGGATTTAACTACGGAAAGCCAAGTTGCGCGCTTCTCGGCTTGACGAGCAAGCGGACCGTGGTCCAACGTGGCCAGAAGTTCGTCGGAGAATAGTGAGTGGGAATCTTCCCGGAGCACAACCACCTGGTCGCCTGCCTCCAAAAAACGAGCTTGAAGACTCTTGAGTCGTTTTCCGGCTTCCCTCATAGCCTCGAACCGCGCGTGTAGATTGACCTCAAGAGACGTGCCATCTGTGAATATTATCAGAGCGTGCTGAGGGGAAGATGGGCGGTCGGCAATGCCTTCGTCGGAAAAGGCGTGCTGACCAGGGCCGCTCGGCATCAGCGAAAGTTCAATGAGCTCTCCGAAGGCTGCGACGTGACGAGCTAGTTCGTTTGCCATAGTCTGCAGCCCCTCTTGTACGTCGGCAGGCGCTGCGGATTTTAGCAGGTCGGCAGATTTTAGAATGTGATACCAGGCGGCGCGGGCCTCGATCGGATCTAGGACAAGGCGAAGTTGTTGAGCACGAGATGCCAAGAGAACGTCGATTGTTCGGTTGCCGAAGTACCCTGCGGCCACGACAGCGCTGAAGAGGCGGTCAGGCCAATATCCTCTGGCACCGGTGATGTGTACACCGATCTCTTCGACTCCTTCCGCTGTCAGACCCAGTTTTTCGGCAAGACCTCGCTTAAGTTCCTGTGCATCTTCATTGTCCCTCACTAGAACGAGAATCTCGGATTCTCCCGGAACATGCATCGTTGCCTCGATCAACGCATGTAGCCTCTCGGCCTGCAATTCACGATTGGCGAGTTCACGTTGCAGGAGGCGTCGAGCGTCGGTAAGGAGCGAAGCGTCCACCGGGATCTGAGTTGCGGCGCGATCGAACGCAGCCAAGAACCGATGGACCTCTCTAGGCTCAGTGCCTTGCTGACATAGCGTTTGGCGTGCGGCCCACCAGGCGACCTTGGCCGATTTCACCAAGTCGGCAAGCGCGGGCGTGCGCTTGTCGAGTCCCTCGACGGCAAAGTCAAATTCACGATCTACAGAGGGGCGATCTCGCCCCACCAGGGTAACTGCAAGACGCAAGTCAGTTCGGATATGGCCAACAAAGAGGAACTGCGTGGGGGGCGCGATACCCTTCTCAAACAGAGGAAGTAAGTCAGTCGGAGTGGATGCCAAGAGAAGCGTCGGCACACTACTGCTGCACTGTCGAAGTATGGCTTGAAGAGCGGAAACCGTGCGTCTCGCTCGAAGGTCCTGGGCGTTGATGAGGAGAAGATCCAATGTCTTGAAGGCGGACGCCGTTTTAGCGGACGTTGCGCGTCGCCTGGGAACGAGTATTGACGGCCGCAAGCCTGTGCGCGCAGCGAATCGCCCGAGAACTGATCTGTGACCGGGAGTAATGTCGCCATCCGCCCCCACCTGGTCGATGACAACGTAGGAGGTTCCGGGCAAAGTGAGTGCCCCGAGCTTGGAAGTATGTTTGCCCGCCTTTGACTCCCAATCTTGCGGGGCTAGGTCCTCCGAAAATCGCTTGTCTTTCGCCCGAATGATGCGCCCTTCCGTTCGCCTGCGGAGAATGTCGCGGACCTCATACAGTGGCGTGCGCGCGATCAGGAGATCGGTTTCGAAAAAGGGTGCAAGACCAACCGACGGAGTCAGGGGGAGCGCGGGCAGTCGTCCCGCCCACCGGAGATTCAGATGAAAAGGTAGGAGTGGGAAGTACGGTTTTCGGGACCAGGCTTCCAGCACCACCACGCAAGAGCGCGTGTTGACAGCGATGTTGAGCGATTCAACCAGAGATTCTAGTTGTTCGTCGACTTCGGCGATCAAGCCGTGCGTCTGGGAGGGCACTCTTTGGATGTACCACGAAAGTAGTAGAAGCTCAGCGTTGAATTTTAAAGTAAGTGTCAGATTGATGAAGAGTCGACGGGAATGAATTCGTGGTTTGCAGCAGGGCCGGTCTAGCGAAGCGAGGAACTGTCGGCCGTGGGGAGGGTGAGAAGCGCGCCCCTGGTTCGGGCCTAAAAAGGGGGCGGCTCGGATCATGCGCCCGTCAACTTTTTCATTGCGCCCTTGATTTGATTGACGAAGATATTTTCGTTCGATGGCTCAAGGGGTGTCATGTTGAAGTGCGGGTGAGGGCGACCCTGGGGCTGGAAATAATCCTTGAGCTGGACGTGGCTTGAATTTGAGCAGAATCCGCTTAGACGGAGGTTGGTACCCATGTCGTCGATGAGCCCGACAAAGGATCTACCGAGGCCTTTCTCAAGATTTCCGGCATAGAACTTGCACTCCCATCCAGCGACGAGGCTGGCGGAGGGCGGGTCGTCTGGCTGCTGTCGGCATTGGTCAGCATCATCGGCCCGCATGATACAGACGTCGAGTTCGTGTGTCATGCCACTGGAACCTTTGAATTCCACGCCGGCGTGAATCTCAAACTCACTACCGTTGAGAATGAATTCGGCATAGCCGTAGTTTCTCGACGTGGAGTGGATTTGGCCCGGAGCACCGCGGAAGACGAAAGGCATTGGCGCTCCGCTGATGCCGCGGAGAACAGGTGTGGCACCCAATTCGCGCACGGCGCGAAGGCAGAGTCCAAAAACATACGCCTCGTAGGCTTTTTCTTCCACCCTTCGCACCAACTGATATTGGCCAATGCCTAAGGGGTGGTCGAGCAGCGCGTCTATGGCATTTTCGAGGTCACTCAAAGTAGCCATGGCTATTCTTCTCGAAAGTCGACGAGTGCTCTGAGCCGGGCAAGATTCCTAAGCTGCTCCGCAATCTGATCCGAAGAGACTGGACTCAGGGGCTGCATCTCGTGGATTGGTGGCGAGGGCTCAATCGCGGCGGACAGTTGGGTCTCCGTGCGAAGCTCGATTCGCACGTCCTTCTCCTGCGTTTCGGTGCCGGGGAGGAAGTCGACGGGAACGCTTTTCTTGTCCGACCTCGGGTAGCGGAAGCCCCGCGCGGAGCCCACCGGCGACTGCGCCATGTTCTTCAGGCAGGAATCAATCAACATCGGCTGCTCTACGAAGCAAGCCGCCAACGCCTTGACAGCAACCTGAATTGCCTCGTCATAAGGGTAGGGAACGGTTTTCCGATAGACCCTATATTTCTTTTTACGGCCGCGGCTGGCCGATTCGCTTTCCTGGATATCTTTTCCTTGATCCACAGCAGCGCGCACTTGCGCCGCCAGTGTAGGGTCACGTTCCGCCAGTTTTCGCATCAAAAGCTCTAAGGCTGCCTGCGGCGTATATTCGTGATTGCTCATTTTCATGTACCCACTGCGATATCCGCGCGAGTGATTCTCGCAGATGCATTTGCACAAACTTAAGATGGCCTACATAGAAACAAGTCGCGTCTTAAATGGCGGACCCAATGTCTGGGTTCTTAAGGCGTGACACCGTCGACGCGTGGTAGCGTTCCATCCATTCGTACTTCTTACGGATCCCGGGTTCCTGCGAATAACGGACAAGGCGTTCCGAAATGAGTGCCTCATGCTGGCTCAAGAAGGCTTGATAATCTGCTTCGGGGTCGTCGAGTTCGTCCCAGATTGTCCGCAGGTAGTCAACGAAGAGCTCTCCATCGTCATCTTTGCGTAGAAGAGCGCGCACAGCTTCCTGGTCGGTCTTTCGATCGTGAACCCACAGCTCAGCGTTTATGGCGAGTTCTTGAAAGACCTCCTTACCCACGACGATGCGTGGATGTTTTGCGATCTTCGATTCGAGCTCATACGCCCGTATGATCGCCGGGCCAAAGAGCTGTCCCCAGCTCTTGACAAGTTTTCCGACGGTTACTCCACCCCGTATAAGGAGCCCCTCGTCAGCGAGCAGAGTGGCCTGCGCATGTACGAGGTGAATGAGTTGTGAGTAGAGGCGACCGCGGGGTGGCAAGTGCGATGTCCTGCGTAACGGAATGGAAATGATGCTTAGATCAGAGAAATTGGCGTAGTCGTTGTCGGGTATTTCTATGAACTGGGTCTTAAACCCAGTCTTGAGCTGACGAGGCTGGACGGCTTCTTTCACAATTCGGATAGTCCGCGAGATTTCGCCCGCTGTTTTGGTACGAACCAATTCGCCGAAGCCGAGAATGTCGACGTACGTCACCAGCCCTATCTCGTATTCGACTGCTTTCTTCTTCATGGAGTGATTTTTGAACCATACGACCAATCACAAAACAGTGGCGGCACTTTTACAGAATCTGGTTGACCTTGTCAACAAGTGCTTAGGATTATTTTTAGCCGAACCATTTTCTAGAAAGCAACGGGCTGGACTGCTTCCCTCACAGTCCGGCCGGCCGCGAGATCTTCCCATTCCTTTGGTTGCGGCTAATTTGCGGAACTCCGGGATCCAGTAAGTGCCGTGTGATAGTCGGCTTCGTGTGCAAAGTTGTAATTTCGCGAGAAGCAGACTCTCCAAGGGCTGGACAGTCGGACCGCGTGGCGACATGCTGAACTTTGCAGATCGGTGCTGGTCAGATCGAAGCGTGTTTTTCTTCGACGTGTTCCAACGCCTTCTGCGTCTCGTGCAGTTCCTTTAGCCGGGCTTCCAGTTCGGCGGCGTAGATTTCTGCACGTTCGTGAACTCTAGCGTTCTGAATTGCAACAGCGGCAGGAATAGCAAGCGACTTCGCAAGACGAAGATGCTCGTTCGTAAGCACACACGGCGAACTCGCGCCGAGGGACAGAATCCCAAGAACACGACCAGCAGCGACAAGAGGGATACCCATCCAAGACCTGAGTTGGTCAAAGGGCAGAGTATCCCGCCACTTAGGGTGCTTTGAAACATCTACTATCAGCATCGCCTTCTTCTCGAAGAGGACACGCTGGAGGATTGCGTTGTCGGCGGCTTTCAACGTCAAGCCGATCCTCTTTGGCGTGTTGCGAGGCGCTTCACGTGCGACCATCAATTCAAAGCCGTCTTCCACGAATAGGATTGTCGCTCTATCGAATGGGACCAATTCGGAAATGCACTGCAGAAGCGTGTCGAGTACGGAATCCATCGCTAAATTCTGGCTGAGGGCCAAAGTCGATTTGCGAAGTGCTTCGGCTTCAGCCCGGGCAGCCTCCACAGCATCGAGTTGTTCGGTAATCTTCATCTCGGCTTGCTTCCGGGACGTGATGTCCTGCGCTGTTCCTACAAGCCAGCGCGTCTCGCCATCTGTGGGGACCGGAACGCCTTTGGCCCAAACCCAGCGAACTTCACGATCGCTGCGGATGAACCGAAACTCCTCGTCAAAAGTCCCAAAGCGTGCCAAATCCCGAAGTCTAGAGAGGACTCGGATTCTGTCCTCGGCATAGATTAGTTCACGGTAAGAGGATGGATTCTTGTGAAGGCTCTCGACGCTGTGGCCGGTGATAGCGGCGTATGCGGGGTTGACGTACGTGATCTCCTGCGTTTCGGCATCCATCACCCAGAAGATCTCCTGAATATTATTGGCCATATATTGGAATCGTTCTTCACTCTTTCGAAGTGACAGCTCCGCTTGTGTGCGCTCCGTTACATCACAGAGAATTAGGACATGTCGGCCCGGCAAGTAATTCGCGGCAGTAAAGTCCACGAATAAAGTTGTGCCGTCCCCTGCGGTGAGTTGTGCACGACCTCGTTGGCTTTTGTTTTGAAGGAATAAGCTCCACCTCTGGGTGAAAGCAACACGATCTGCAAGAAAACGACTGATGTTTTGGCCGATCAATCCATCCATGGAATCTCGCAGGATGGCTGCCGCAGCGGGATTTGTATCCAGACAATCGCCCTTGTCATCGACGATCAGAATTCCGTCGATCACATTTTGGAAAATGGATGAAAATTCACAATCAGCTTCGCGAAAAGCCTGTTCTACCTTCTGGTGCTTTGACCTAGAATTCGTAAGCGAATACGAGGTGAGGGAGGTTGCCAATGCCAATGCCAGGAGAATACCGGTTACGAACACCGCTGAGAAGCGCGAGGTATACGTGTTTAGAAATAGGGAGGCTAAAAGGAAGGCTACTGCAACGACCAGCGCCGCCAACGAACTGAAACGCAGCCATGACGGTGAAGAAGTCGTGATCATTTTTTCTATTTTCGACGTATCCATTTCGTTGCACTGACCTAACATCTAGGCGCCAGTGCGTTCGCCCCGAGTACCGCCGCTAGCGTGATTACAGTCTTTATAAGGGCCTATTGGGAATGAAATTGCGCCATGTCCGTAATTACAGACACTGCCGTCCGTTGAGCACGGGAATTCGGCTACCCAGTGCTACCATTATCTTGCGGTGCCTAAAGGCGACTCCAACGTCCCGTCTAGGCGCACTGCCAAGGAACCGTTGAGAGAGAAAGTGTTCTCCTACTACACCAAGAAGGAACGCCAGTTAATCGAAGAAGCTGCGGAACGGGAATCCCGAAGTCTTAGCAGCTTCGTTGCACTAGCTGCCATTGAACACGCTCGGCGGATACTAGGCAGAAAATAAGCGCCTTCCAAAAGTGCCAATTAAACTGTGATTTGTTAATGGTAGCATTGTCTAGTAGTATTTCACGAACTTAGCGCCGTGAGATCTGTGTATGAGCGATTTTAGCGCAGCACGTTTCCCCGTCTTGCCTCTTGAAAAAGAGGTAGGAACCAACGCGCTCGGGACTCCTTCTGCTGATAGTCGGCCTGACCAAATCGACGACGAGACCCTAGTTTATCGACTGAGAGAAGGAGACCGCGAAGCCTGCTCTTGGTTGTTTAAGCGTTTTGCTCGATCAGTACGAAACGTAGGTCACCGGATACTTAAAAATGACGCGGAAGCGGATGATCTTGTTCAGGAGGTCTTTCTGTATCTTCACAGGAAGGCTGTCCTTTTTGATGGTTCTAAGGGCAGTGCTCGTTCCTGGATTTTTCAGGTGGCCTATACTCAGGCATTTCTTCGTCGTAGACGATTGAGAGCAAGCGGTTTTTACACGTCTGGTATTAGAGACAGCTCGACAGATATTGAGCTTCAAACGAGTTCCCACGCAGAATATGACAATACGCTCGAAGCGCTTTTTGGCAGAACTAACTGGCGAAAGGTACTGGAGGCGCTCACCTATGACCAAAAGGAGACGCTTAGGCTCCATTTTTTCGAGGGCTACACATTCGCCGAGATTGCTGAAAAGTTGGGCCAGTCCTTCGCGAATGTCAGGAACCATCATTACCGAGGTCTTGAAAAGCTCCGCAAACATTTAGCCGAAGACGAATTGAACAGCCAATAGTCCATGTGTTATGAGATGAATTCCGATGCGAAGTCGAGGCATTTGACCATGGGTTCGCACGAAGACTTCCTCGAACTCTGCGCCGCTGCGGTCGCGGGGGAATTGAGCTTAGAGGAACAAGCGAGGCTTGACGCGCATGTGGCCGGGTGTGCTGATTGTCGCCGTGCGATGAGCGAGTACGAAACCGCTGCACGAACCGGGGTGGCTGCCTTGGCGCAGGAGTTTGCTTCGAAAGATGAAGCAGTTGATGGTTCCTGGTCCGTCGAAAGCGCCGAGAAAGCATTTTTCAAGCGCTTGGATAAGGAACAAGGCGATCAAGCACCCAAGCGAATAAACTACGACCCTTCGGAACACCCAAAGGTCGGAAAGCGTTTTACGTATCGCCCTTCACAAATCCGTTGGCGGGAAATTTGGATGCCATTTGCCGCCGCGGTCCTCCTAGCGCTGGCGCTTGGCGTTGCCGCGTACCGGACAGGAATAAGGCAAGGGACAGATGCCGCGCGAACGGCCCCGCAGCCGGCGAAAGCGTCCGAGGGTTCTCTTGAAGAGCGCGCCAGTGATGCTGGTTATGAGCGAGCCCAATTGGAAGCCACGCTCGCGGAGAATGCCAAGCTCATCGAGGACTTGAAACGTCAGCTTGCCGAACAAATTAGAGTTGTCAACTTTTTGAAATCCTCGGACGGCGCTGCGGCCCGCAGCCAAGAAAACCCTCAAAGCACGAGCGACGCCATGGTCACGCGGAGCGGAGAGCTTGCGACGGCGCAAGGAAAACTGGCCGAACTGCAAAAGACAGTCGAAGTGGCGACAGCACAGCGTGATGAAAATGCACGCCAGGCGGCTACTCTGGAAGCGAAAGTCAACGAGTTGACACAGCTTGTACGAGAGCGCGAGCAAGCACTCGATCAAAAAGACACCGAGGTCGCAAAGGGACAAGAGTTGCTCGAGCACGACCGCGACATCCGTGAGCTGATGGGCGCTCGCCAACTTTACGTGGCGGACATTCGAGATGTTACGGGAGCAGGAACGGACAAGACGTATGGCCGTGTTTTCTACACAAAGGGGAAGTCGATAATCGTCTATGCGTTTGATCTGGACGCGCAGCCAGGCCTCCAAAATGCGCGATCGTTTCAGGCATGGGGCCGGAGAGGACCGGACAAGGAGCAGGCTCTTAGCCTTGGCATCTTCTACGAAGATAACATCGGCAAGAAACGCTGGGTCTTAAAATCGAACGATGCGAAAACACTCCAAGACATTGATGCAGTTTTTGTGACAGCGGAACCAAACGGTGGAAGCCATCATCCGACCGGCAAGCAATTGCTGTTCGCCTACCTTCGTGTCAGTCCGAACCATCCATGAAATCGAGAAGAGTGTCTCTTTGGACCTGTCCTGATTTCAGGACAAAGAACGATTGAGACAAAAATACGTGCCATTCGCATAGACCTTGTTAGTGAGGACAAATCCCTCACTTCCGGGAGGATCCTTTGCGACTGCGCGGCTTTTTTATTGGTGTGTTTCTTTTAATCTCGTCGGCTCATTCATCTTCCGCGCAGTCTCCTGTTGGAACGATCAGTGGAATCGTGATAGACCCGACTGGCGCGGCGATCGCGGGCGCCGAGGTATTGGCGGTCAACGATGCTACGCGCGTGCAGTATCCGGGCAAAACAAATCAGGAGGGCATCTATCTCGTTTCGAATCTGCCGCCAGGGCCCTACCGCATTCAAGTTTCTAAGCCAGGCTTCAAGACCATCATCAAGCCGGATATTACGCTGAGCGTCCAAGATGCCTTCGCGCTGAACTTCACGCTGCCCTTGGGCGAGGTCACGGAGATTGTGACAATTGAAGGCGGCTCACCGCTGGTGAATACGGAATCGGCTTCTGTGGGCACCGTGATTGATCGCAAGTTTGTGGAGACCCTCCCTCTGAATGGGCGGAGCTTCAATACTCTGCTTCAGCTCACGCCAGGAGTTGTGATTGCGCCATCTACATCGGATTCGCCGGGGCAGTTCAGCGTCGCGGGCCAGAGGACCGACGCCAACAACTTCACGGTTGACGGTGTGTCGGCAAATTTCGGGGTGGGCTCCGGTGGATTCCTGGGAAACACCGGGAGCGGCTCCACGCAGTCTTTCAGCGCACTCGGCGGCACAAGCAGTCTCGTTTCGGTCGACGCCCTACAAGAGTTCCGCGTCGAAACATCGTCCTTCGCGCCGGAATACGGCCGCGCGCCCGGAGGACAGGTAGTCCTGGTGACACGCTCGGGCACGAACGACCTTCACGGTGAGGTCTTCGACTATTTTCGGAATACCGTAATGGATGCGAACGACTGGTTTGCGAACCAAGTGGGAAATCCACGCGCTGCGGAACACCATAACGACTTTGGCGGGGTATTGGGCGGCCCCATTTGGAAAAACCGTACGTTTTTCTTCTTCTCGTATGAAGGGGCGCGCCTCGATCTACCGCAGACCGCCGAGGTTCAGGTCCCTTCCATGTACGCACGCCAGAACGCGCCATCGTCGCTCGCACCGGTGCTCGCCGCTTACCCGATGCCCAACGATGTCACGGCAACGCCCGGCGTATTCACCGATTCTTTCACAGGAACGTATTCCAACCGCGCCACATTGAATGCCACGAGCATTCGGATCGACCACGCCCTAACCAATCGATTTCTGATTTTCGGACGTTACAACGATGCGCCGTCGAATGTGCAGCAGCGAACCGATAGCCTTTCCGACGTGAATAGCCTCGAAACGAACACGCGGACGGCCACGCTCGGTCTTAATATGATGCTCCGCTCGGGCCTCTCGAATTCCGTCCGCGGGAACTATTCAACGCAGTCCGTCAATTCGACCTACAAAATGGATTCCTTCGGTGGAGCGGTTCCCCTAGCTCCAAGCACGCTGCTTGGGCCGCTCCCACAATCCGATTCCCTTGCATATTTTACTCTCACTGACACGACTGATTTCTTCATTGGGCCGTACACAAGGAACAAGGCGACGCAGGTCAATCTTACGGACGATCTTAGCCTTTCCGCGGGATCGCACGCCCTGAAGATTGGGGGCGACTACCGCGACATTTTTGTGGATCAGGGCGTTTATCACAACGGCTTGTACTACTACGGCCCCACCGTGAGTGATTTTCTTTCGACGGGTGCCGTTTCCCTTTCGAGTGGCATCAATAAGCGTTCTCAAATTCTTACGCAGGCGCTTTCGTTGTACGCTCAAGACAGCTGGAAGTTGAAACCGCGTTTGACGCTGACGTACGGTCTTCGGTGGGAACTGAATCCCGCGCCATCGCCGCGACACGGGACGTTACTCGCATCCTGGAAAAACATAAATGATCCGGCGAACTTGGCGCTTGCTCCGTTCGGCACGCCTGTCTATGCGACGACCTATGGAAATGTAGCGCCGCGCATCGGAGTGGCGTTGAAACTAGACGCGAGCGGAACCGCCGTTTTTCGTGCGGGATGGGGCGTCTACTACGATCTCGGAACGGGAGCGGCGGCCAGCATCGGGGCCTATTTCCCAAACTCTTCCGACGAATTCACGACAAACCTGGCATTTCCAACTGGCGATCCTTCGGTGTACCTACCGCCAAATTCCGCCCAACCGCCATACGGCCTTGTTCAAGCCATGGACCCCCACTTGAAACTTCCGCGCTCCTATCAATGGAACGTCGCACTCGAGAAGTCTTTCGCCGGCCAAGTCGTTTCGGCAACCTACGTCGGGCAGGCCGGGCGCGACCTCCTCAGGAACGAAGCGATTTACCAACCGAACGCAAACTTTGCGAACGCTTTCCTGGTCAACGTGAACAGCTCGCGGTCAAACTACACGGCGTTGCAGCTGCAATACCGGCGTCCGCTTTCTCATGGCGTTCAAGTGCTTGCGAATTACACGCTTTCGCACTCTCTCGATAACGCGTCGAATGACGTGGTCGAGTCGACACCGGGTGTGATCATTTCCGGAGCCGGTGACTACGCGTCTTCCCAATTCGACATCCGTCACAGTTTTTCGAGCGCGCTGTCGATCAACCTGCCGTCTGCTGGCAAAAATCCTTGGGTGGCGGGGGTTACAAAGGATTGGTCCCTGCAGTCGGTCATCGTTGCTCGGACTGGATTTCCGTTCAACGCTCAAATCTTTGGCTTTTCACCGGGCGGGTACGCGATTTCGCGTCCCGATTTAGTTCCGGGCAAACCCATTTGGATGGAAAACGCCGCGGCGGCGAGTGGCAGGTCTCTCAATCCCGATGCATTTGCGATACCGGTCACGCAAAGACAGGGAACGGAAGGCCGCAACGACATCGCTGGTTTTGGACTTACACAGATGGATTTGTCACTTGGTCGGCTCTTCCCGATTCGGGAGCGATGCAAATTTCAGTTTCGTGTTGACGTCTTCAATCTCCTCAATCATCCGAATTTCACGAATCCTGCCGGCTACATTCAGCTCGGTTCCTTGTACCTTCAATCTTCGACAATGCTGAACAACGGCCTGGGCGGGCTCAACCCGCTCTTCCAGCAGGGTGGACCAAGGTCCATGCAACTATCCGCGAAGATTAGTTTCTAGCTGCCACGAGAAATCCACCAATAGCTCAGGAGATTTTCAGTTGCGAACAAGATTGCTATGGGTGTCTTTGTTGGCGGCGTTTGTGCCTGTCGGGTTGGCCGCGCAACAGGAAACGGAAGTAGCCTTTGATCCGACCCCGGCCACACTTCCGCAATCCGATGAAGGTTCTCCACGGCTGGTAACCAGCAAAGATCTGCTGGCCCTCCGGGAGATTCATGGTTCCAGCATTTCTCCGGACGGGCAGTGGGTCGCGTTCATCGTCGGGCAGGCAGACTACGAAACGAACGGTTACCGCAGTGGTTTATTCCTCGTTCGCACGTCAGGCGGAGACGCGCCCGTTTCGCTCGGCAGTGCCGGCATGCCGCACTGGAGTTCCTTCAACGAGTGGGAGAGCGAGCGGCCGCGATGGTCAAGGGACAGTCGTCTTGTTCTGTACCGGACGAAAATGAAGCGAGAGGAATCATGGCAAGTCTGGCGATGGGATGCGAAAACCAGAGAGCGGGAGTCGTTGACACATGTGCCAGGCGACGTTGCCAAATATGCGCTTGATACTTCCGGACAGAAGCTTCTCATGAAGGTCGAATTGCCAACAAACCCCACTGCCGAAAAGCAACTGGTGGAACACGGGATACTTTACAGCGACCAAATGATTCCCTGGGAAGGCATGCCTTCCATTCTCAGGAAACTCAGTACTGCCGAGAGGAAGAGTGAGACTTGGGTTCATGAACTGAATACGGGAACCGAACGAGTGGCAACCGAAACGGAAAAGCGTTCGTTTGAGCCCGACATACGAGAATTCCAGGAAGCGTTTGACAGAGCGCTGCAGGCGGGGTCACAGAAATGTCACATCGAAAGCGTGGCGCTGGCGCCGAACGACAAGAATGCCGCACTGATGTGCTCCTACGACGAGGCGGAGCCATCCACAATCATGCGCTGGAACTTCTTTCTCATGTCGCAAGATGGGAAGCGTCGGCTGGAACTCGCGCCCGATGCCGTCCGCGTCACGGATTATTGGTGGAACAGTGACAGCAGCAGGCTTTACTTCGTTTCGTCGCAATGGGATGGCCGGCCGGGAAGAATGAGAGTGGTTGACGTCGAATCGGGCCGAATCCGAGATCTCTTCCACACGGCCGAGGTGCTGCAAGAGTTCTCCGTGGATGCGGCCGACCGCTGGATTGCTTGTACACGTGAAAGCAACGTCGTGCCGCCGGAACTTGTGGTGATCGATCAACGAACGGGAACTACTCGGAAACTGACCGATCTCAATCCGGAGTTCCGGCACATCCAACTTAGTTCCGTAGAACGCATTTCGGGAGTGAACCGGTACGGTGAAGAATGGTTCGGCCAACTCCTGAAACCCTCTGGGTATGAAGAAGGCAAGCGGTACCCGCTGATCGTTACGCTTTATCGAAGCGGGGACTATTTCCTTGTAGGCGCGACGGGGAACGAAAACCCCATTCAGGTGTACGCCGCGAATGGATTTGTCGTGCTCAGCTTCAACATTGGTCGTAATCGCCTGCGCAAAGCTGGGGACTTCGACGATTACGCGCTGAATTGGGCTTCCGCGGCCGCGAGTCTCGAGATGGCCGTTCAGTCGCTGGTCGATGCGGGAATTGTCGATCCCCAAAAAGTTGGGTTAGCGGGACTCAGCCGTGGGGCTGACATTCTGGAATACGTGATCAGCCACTCTCATGCTTTTCAAGCAGCAGTCGAAGGCGGACCGGGAGCCCGTGATCCTTTTTTCTACTACATGGCGGGGAGAAACTGGCACGCGGTCTTTGCAAAGTGGGGCCTCGGCGGATGGCCGGAGGGCGAATCGAAGAAGAACTGGTACAAGCTGGCGGCATCCCTCAATGCGGACCGTATCGAAACGCCGCTGCTCATGAATTCGCCGGACTCGGAATTTCTCGGAAACATGGCCTTATTTACTTCGCTCGAAGCGCTTCACAAACCGGTCGAACTCCATATCTATGCAAACGAGCTGCACATCAAGAATCAACCAAAACACCGCTACGAGATCTACGAACGCAATGTCGACTGGTTTCGATTTTGGTTGGAAGGGGAAGGGGAGTCTTCTCCCGACAAAACGGATCAATACTTGCGCTGGGAGAAACTCCGGGAGACTTGGACGCAAGACAAGCGAAACCGCTCGCCCCAGGACTGAAGTCTGAGCGAGAGAGTGCCGGGGTGCGCCGAAACGCACCCCAGCGACGTTACGGCTACTCGTCGGACGAGTAGGCGCCTGCTGCAGTTTGCGTGCTCTGGCCGCCATCACTCTCCGGAATCAGCTTCATAAGCGGATTCGCGGAGACGCTGGTCACGGCGTTGGGCAAACATACGATTTGAGGCTTTTCGTATTTCATGGATATCACCTCCTTTCGATTGGATTTTCCTCAGCTGAAGAAATGTGGAAGTGGAGACGGCGAGGCCGACGCCGCGCCTCGCGCAGTCGTCCTGAGTGGAGTCTCGACGGAACCGCTTGTCCACAGCTCGAGATGCGAAAGCCACGCTTCGAGGAGCAAGGTCCGCAGTGCCTGCACAACCGGAAATTCGCCTCCTTCGGAGGCTTTGACCAACAGATTTCGAAATACGTCCTCATCCACAATGCCCGCACGCGTCAAGTTCATGTTCTTGGTGCGCTCCAAAAGTTGCGGCAGTTCGCTGCGGATAGAGATCAGCGGCGCTCGGGCGATGAACGCTTTGCGCCGCCGATGGATGATTTCCGACGGCACAATTCCGGAAAGGGCGCGACGCATGAGGGACCGGCGCTGATTTGGCCGCACGAGTTGTTCTCGGGGAATGGCGTAGAGGTATTCGAGAAGATCCCTGTCCAAGTAGGGGTATCGGCGCTCGATTGCCAATCCGGGCGTGATGCCAACACACGCAATTTGTCTGCGCAGGCTTTCGAGAGCCGCCATGTTTGCCTGAAAGCTGGGTAGAGGTCCCAAAACACGAAAAGGATGTGCATAACCGCCCAGCGTTTTGCTGTTTCTCTTTGCGAATCGAGGATGCAACCACGCCGGGGAGTAATTTCTCTCCCGGTTAGACACGACCGGAAGGAATTGGCGAATCGTCTCCAAAAACAGATGCAGTGCGGGAGTTTTGCGTGCGACCGCCCACTTGATCAACTGCCGCAAAAAGTCTCGCACTCTGCCGCGCACGAGGAGATCGGCCAGTTCCGGCAGGGGTGTGGGTACACCCCCGAGTACTTCATCGCCCCCTATGCCTTGCAACAAAACCCGATAACCGCCCGACCTTACATGCGATGAATAACCGACATTCCGGTCGACCAGGATTCCCGAGTCCGGAGTTGCAGCGAAGACGGTAGACTCGAACGAAGGATGCCAATGCTTTTTGAACTCCACGGCGACGTGGTGGCCGGTGCGACCGCGTTGTTGCTCAACTTTTTCGAAGTACGGAGCTTCATTCCAGTTGGGTTCTGAATTCTCGAAGTAGGAAATCGTGTCGACCCTTGGAATCTCGGAGAATCCGCCGGACGTGAGGGCGTCGGCCATGCATACGATCGAGGAGGAATCCATACCGCCGCTGAGCTCGGCGAGAATCGGGGCTTTGGAACGAAGCCTCCTTCGTACGGATTCGCCGAAGGCCGTTCGAAAGTGCTCTTCGTATTCCCGATCATCGCGATAGAAGATGGTCTTGCTGGAATCGAAGTTCCAGTATCTCCCTACTGTAATCTGGCACTCCCGGAACAGAACGTAGGAGGACGGGGGAACGGAATGAATGCCGGCAAACGGAGTCAGGTGTGCAGCGGGAAAATGTGAAAACCAACCGGCAAGGTATTCTTCCTGAAGCCGAGAGGAGTGTGGTTGGAAGAGGAACAGGGGATCAATCACCGTGCTCCATGCGAACCCATTGTCTCCGCTCGTGTAGTAGAGGGACTTCGCCCCGAGAAAATCCTTCGCCAGAAGCACAGTGCGTTCTTCGGGATTCCAAACGGAGAGCGCCCAGTCGCCAATCAGTTTGGAGAGCGCCGCTATTCCCCATGCGTCGAGCGCTGCCGCAACGATCGCAACATCGGTGAAAGCGCCCTGCAACTCGGAGCGCAAGGACCCGATCAGCTCCTGCCGGTTGTCGAGCCGGCCATCCCAATTCACAACCAGGCCCGAGCGGGACAGGAGGGGCTGCTTTTCGATTTCGGATTCCGGGGTCACGTGGAGCGGAAGGTAGATGAGATGAATGTCTGTGCCGGAATATTCACAGACCTGTTCGGATTCGTACGCGGCAAGCGTTGATCGAATGTGTGCAATATCTTTCGGCTCGATGCTTGCGTGATTGGAACGCCACAACCCGTATTGCACGCTCATCGGAACCTCCCTTCTTCTCCTAACCTCAACAGCGCGTGAGAACCGAATAGATTTCGGGCACGTACGGTTTGTCATTGACGACGAGCCCTTCGACTTCCACCCAGGCATGCGCGAGGAAAGGCAACTGCTGAACGCCGATGACCATCTCGGCTGCAAAGCCATATTTCCTGAGGAGGCTCGCTGTTGCTGCCGAGCGCTGCAGGCACAGAGCTTGCTTAAAGTAGAGGGCCGCGGCCAGGTCGATCGCGTCGCAAACCTCCTGAATGCTCGTGGCCGGATGTGAGCGGGAGCAAACCGGAATATTGCGGACCTTATCGTGGATTGACGCAAAATCTTTTCGGATTAGGAAGTACTCGAGGCTGAGCAGCTCCGCGTAGGCTCTCGCGATCATCTTCATGGATTTATCCCTCCTCGAAGAGTGGTTCGCGCGGCACTAGGCCGCGCGGCTGGCAATGATCTGGGCGGATTCCCGTTGCATGCGCCGCGCGAGACTCCGAAGAAATGCAGCAAGCTCCGGCCGCTGACTCATCTTTGGGTCGTTCCACGGGAGGGCGGAAGCGGCAAAAGCAAATGCCGCAGTAAGCGGCACAAGATGCAGCACGCTTTCTTCGTATTTGTCCGCGAGGATGGGCTTCCAGCGGTTCACGTACGCATTGACGAAGTCTCGTTCGGCTTCCATGCGTCCTGGAAAGACTTGCAGAAATTGTTGACGGAGATATTCCAGGCTGAAAAACGGATTTCCGACCGCGCCCTGGGCCCAGTCCAGAAATGTGCATCCCCTCGGGGAAACGACGATGTTGCAGGGATTCAGGTCCAAGTGATTGAGGGCGTTGGGAATTCCATACTCTTCCAGTTCATGAAGCGCCTCGGTTACGCGCTCACGCAATCCACGGATTTCCTGGTTTGTGAGCTTAGGCACTGTTGTTTTGGTTTGCGCCAGCATGATTTCTTCCATTGCGAGAAAAAACGGCCTTACCGCGTCGAGTAAATTTTGTGAACGAACATCATGTGCACCGGTAGCGAGTAATTTCGGCGTGTGGTGGAGTGACGCGATTTGCAGTTCTGCGAGCATTTCCGCCGCCCGACACCACGCGGCGGAGTCGGAGGTTTCGAACAGGCCCTGACCTGGCGCCTCCTCGGTCAGCCATGCGTGCCAATCTGCCTTCACTGCCAGTAATTCGGGAACGTACTGAGGGAAGCTCGTTGTCAGCGATCTGGTGGTGGAGAATTCGCGTAGATTTGGCTCACCGACAGCCTTGAACCACACCGCGCCGCGATTCGTGGCGAATCGGATGAGTGCGAAGGACGCGGTTGCCTGCAGTTGGCGAATTTGGCCGTCCAAACGTAGGCCAAGCGGTTGCAATTGCTCCTCGACCCACGCTGAAATCCTCGCAAATGTTCCGAACTGCGAAAACGGGCTGCGAGAGTTGGCTTCCCAGCCTACGCTTTCCAGTCGCATTCCCCGCTGGACCGCCAGGTAGTCTCGTGCATCCGCGAAAGACTCCTCTTTCAATGCGGACATGGGCATGAAGTTCGGAGCAACGCGCGCCAGTTCCTCCGGACTGCGCAATTCCATGACGTGATACTTGCAGTTCGCCTCGGCGAGACCGCCGTTCGCGACCTCCAAAGGCAAGAGGCAGACGGCGTCTAGGTTCCAGACCCGTTTGACTTCTGCATTGAGGTTCGGGGCGATTCGCTGGCCGCGAGGAATGCGAAGTTCGGGCAGGCGGCAGCCTGAGGGGCTTCGCAGCAGAAGGAGTTCCTCGCCGCATCGCCCGAACAGAAGGATCCGCCAGACATCGGTATCTTCGTCCAGTCTTGCCATTGTCCGCCTCCTGTCCGGGCCTACGCTTTTGCGCCGCGCGGGTTGAGAACGCCGTGAAGCTCCAGCGAATCGAGAAACTCTTTGACGTCTGTTTGGACGACATCCCGCGAGACACCGAACTCCGCGCTGATGAGATCGGTAATGCGAGGAAGCGACTCTCCCTGCTCCAAGAGATCCAGAACTCTCGTGCCTAGAGGGTTGAGCCGGAACATAGTTCCGCGACGAACATCCAGCACGATGCCCCCATCGGCGCTCGATACTCTTCGGATGTTGTTCGCGATCGGAGTCATGAAGTGGATTTCCCGGAAGCGATCCCCTGATGGGAGCCTGCCACCTACGCGTGTCGGAAGCGAATGACAACGAACTCTGTTCGCGAATGCTCACCGCAGGATGGAATCGGCTCGGAAGACTGAGGAAACATCACGCCGTCCGAGGACGCGGACTTCTCGCCTGTTCGCTTTCTTGACCTGGCCATTGCCGCGCGGCCACTCATCACAGCCGGCGAGCAATTCCCACCACCGTGCCTACCACTTCCGCATCGACTCGATTCCGGAGCCGTCGCAGTTTGGGCATGCCCGCGAAGCAGGAGCGAAGAATCAGTGTGCCGTTCTGCAGTGTGCAGAACCCGCAGCGGAAGGCGCCGTCGCGTTCCTGCAAAATGTAGATGGGTTGAGCCCATTTCGGACAAGAGAGTGCGGGCCTTGGAATCTTCCGCCTCCGGTCCACGACAAGAAGAACGGAGCCCGCAGCGTAGCGATCCAATGCCTCCCGGATACCGCCAGCCCAGAACACGTCGCGAACGGAAAGTTCCTGCAACCCAAACAGGGAAGAAAGAGAATCGTGCAGAAAAAAGGGAAGTTCGCCAAAGCGACGGTTCATTTCGCCGAAAAAACGCGACGGTTTCGAGGCAGGGCGAACGCCGCTAACCGGAAGATCCAACCATTCGGCAGGCATGGAGAGCTCGCCCGCTTGGCCCAATCCAGCTCCGGCCGCTTCGAGAAGAGCGGCCACGCTAGCGAAATAGATCGCACAAATCGAGATCAATTTGTGAATGTGCCGGGGAGGAAGCTTTCGGGTTTCGTAATCGGAGAGAGAGCCAGCGGCGCAATAGTATCGGTCATCTCCGAGCTCCCGGGCGATCACCTTCGTCCGCGCGGAAGCTTCTCGAAAAGAAAGTCCGGAACGCTTTCTCGCCCGCCGAATGAATTCACCGACATCGCGAACTTGTGACTGCCGTGCGAGCGGAGCGGGCGTCCAGAAACGCCCCAGGGGCGTCGGAACAATGGGTTTCTCGACGTCACGAAGAAATCGAATCTCGAAATCGGCGACCCCCGACACCACGGCTTCTGTTCCTTCTTCGAGTTCGACCGGCGCGTAGGGAAGATGTCTGGAACACAGGACGATTTTATTTGGTTCGGGCCGGTGCAGCCGCGAGACTGCCATGCCACCGCTGTATTCGACGAGAAACAAAGTCTTCGTGGGAATCTTACCGATCGGAATGCGCTTAAGGGCGTCGCGAGCCGGATGCACCCGTACGAGACTGC
>Ga0210401_10002352_pt1 | contig 21028 bp, 21 predicted proteins | sample IncBWH32MmetaG_FD_150866 | JGI IMG/M metagenome (GOLD analysis project Ga0210401, IMG submission 150866) | Forest soil microbial communities from Barre Woods Harvard Forest LTER site, Petersham, Massachusetts, United States - Inc-BW-H-32-M | ecosystem: Environmental > Terrestrial > Soil >... | reverse complement strand
GATGGTCACGCCATCCTTCAGGTATGCGGTGGCGGTCGCATAGCCGTGCTCCTTCTGCACCGAGAAGCTGCGGACCGCCTCGGCGTGGGCGGCCACGAAGATGTCGCGGGCGGCGCGATCGCTGATGGCGCGCATCAAATCGCCAGCCAACGGCTGGCCATACAGGCTCACGCACGTTCGGAACGCGGCCTCCAGTTGCTCGCTGCCCGACGCGGGGCGCTCCAGCGCCATCGTCGGCACCGATCCGCCGGCCAGCAGGCCGAAAGCGGCCGCCAGCCAACGCAGATTGGCGATGAATGTGGACTGCATGACAGCCAGGTGGCCCGAAACGCCAGGGGCCACTAAGAAATCATACCGGCTGCAACGGTGTCGAATGTGGTCGGATCGATCAGGATGAAGCTGCCGGTGGCGCGAACCGTCTCATAGGGATCGGCGACGATCGGATGTTGAGTCGATAGACTCAACTGGGCGATCCCGTTCGGCTCGAGCCGGTCGTCGCCGCTGATCCAGGCGAGCGTCTGGATGTCCAGATGTGCGCTGACGCGCTGGATTCGAGCGCGCGTCTCGCGCGTGCCCTGGCGCAACAGGTACTCGCGCCTTGGTTCGAGCGCCTGCTGGCCCAGCCAGCAAACCGTCGCGTCGAAGGTGGCCCGCGGCCTGGGAGCGCTTTCGCCCGCCAGTGCGATCAGGTCGCCTCGCGAGATATCGATCTCGTCCTCGAGCACGACCAGCACCGATTCGCCCGCCACGGCGTGGTCGAGCTCGCGCTCGCCCACCCGGATCGATGCGATGCGGCTGGTGCGCCCAGCGGGCAGCACCACGATCGCATCGCCCGTTGCGAGCGTTCCGCTTTCGATGCGCCCGGCGTAGCCGCGGAAATCGGCCTGCGACGGCCGGCAGATCCACTGCACCGGAAAACGCAGCGGCGCCTGCGCGTCGGCTTCGTGCGCCGGCGCCTGCTCGAGCAGCTGGATCAAGGTGGGACCCGGGTACCAATCGAGCCGGGCGTCACGCTCGACCACGTTGGCCCCTTCGAGGGCCGAGAGCGGGATGTAATCGGTCCGAACGTGCAGCGACGGGTGCTGCTCCAGCCAAACCCGAAAATCCGACGCGATCGAGTCGAACACCGACTGCGAATAGTCGACCAGGTCCATCTTGTTGACGGCCACGATCAGATGTCGCACGCCCAGCAGGCCCGCGATGGTCGTGTGGCGGCGCGTTTGCGCGACGATGCCTTTGCGGGCGTCGACCAGCAGCACCGCGGCATCGGCGGTCGAGGCGGCCGTCACCATGTTGCGGGTGTACTGGACGTGGCCCGGACTGTCGGCGATGATGAACTTGCGGTTGGCGGTGGCGAAATAGCGATACGCCACGTCGATCGTGATGCCCTGCTCCCGTTCTGCGATCAGGCCATCGGTCAGCAGCGACAGGTCCGGTGCCGACAGCCCGCGCCGCTGGGCGTGCTTCTCCAACGTCGCCAGCGTATCGCTCAGCAGCGCCTTGGTGTCGTACAACAGCCGCCCGATCAGCGTGCTTTTGCCGTCGTCGACACTGCCGCAGGTCAGGAAGCGCAGCACGCCGCGGTCATCCGTCGCGCTCGCGCCGGGATTCGGAAGCTCCTCGCGGCGCATCAGAAGTATCCCTCCCGCTTGCGCTGTTCCATCGAGGCTTCCGACGTCTGATCGTCCATCCGCGTGGCGCCGCGTTCGGTCAGGGTGGCTTCGACCGTCTCGGCCACGATCTGCTCATACGTGACCGCGGTCGAGGCGACCGGGCAGGTGCACGAGATATCACCGACCGTGCGAAACCGCACGCTCAAGGTCTGGACCGATTCGTCTTTGCGCGCGGGCGTCAGGTCCGTGACCGGGATCAGCGCGCCGCCGCGGCGGACGACGGCCCGCAGGTGAGCGAAGTACAGACTGGGTACCCGAAGCCGCTCTCGAGCGATGTACTGCCACACGTCGAGCTCGGTCCAGTTGCTGATCGGAAACACCCGCATGTGCTCGCCGGGCGCCACGCGTGCGTTGTACAGGTCCCACAGCTCCGGCCGCTGGCTCTTCGGATCCCACTGTCCCCAGCTGTCGCGGAAACTGAACACGCGCTCCTTGGCGCGCGCTTTCTCCTCGTCGCGGCGGGCTCCGCCGATGCAGGCATCGAAGCCGAACTCGGCGATCGCATCGAGCAACGTGACCGACTGGTGCTTGTTGCGCGACTCGTCGGGCGAGCGCAGCACCACGCGCCCGGCTGCGATCGATTGCTCGACCCCTCGAACGATCAGGCGCTCGCCCAGCTCGGCCGCGCGCACATCGCGGAATTCGATCACTTCCGGGAAGTTGTGCCCGGTGTCGATGTGCATCAGCGGGAACGGAAAGCGCGCCGGCCGGAACGCCTTGGTCGCCAGGTGCAGCAGTACGATCGAATCCTTGCCGCCCGAGAACAGCAACACCGGATGGGCGGCCTGCCCCGCGACCTCGCGCAGGATATGAATCGCCTCGGACTCCAACCAGTCCAGATGCGACAGCGTGCGCGCTTTGAGCACCGCGCCTGATGAGTTCACGATTGGTTCAACCCCACATTACGCTGCGGCCCGAACCGGGATCACTTTCGGGCGCTGACCATGCAGCCCGCACTCCCGGGTGTCCCCGTTTTCCCACCACCAGCGCCCGGCGCGGATGTCTTCACCCACGGCGATCGCGCGAGTGCACGGCGCGCAGCCGATGCTCGGGTAGTGCTGATCGTGCAGCGCATTGTAGGGGACCTCACGGCCGCGGATGTATTCCCACACCTGCTGTTCGCTCCAGTCGTGCAGCGGGTTGAATTTCTCGATCTGAAACTCGCCGTCCCAGCCACGCGCTGCCAGAGTCGCGCGCGAGACCGCCTGCTGTGCGCGCAGCCCGGTGACCCAGGCGCTGCGGCCGGACAGCGCGCGCTTGAGCGGCTCGACCTTGCGCACCTCGCAGCAGGCCTTGCGATTTTCGACCGACGCATAGAAGCCGTTGATGCCGCGCTCGCGCACGAGAGCCTGCACCGCCCCGGTGTCGGGGTAGAAGGTCTCGAAGCAGCGGCCATACACCTGCTCGACCCGCTGCATCAGCGCGTAGGTCTCCTGCGGCAGCCGCCCGGTGTCGAGTGTCAAGACATCGATCGCGATCTCTTCCCGGTGGATCAGGTCCAGCACCACCATGTCCTCGGCGCCGAAGCTGGTCGAAAACGCGGCGCGCGACAGGCCCACGGCATCGCGCAGCACAGACACGGCCGATTCGATGTGCCCGCTCATGGCAGCCGCTGCGAGCCGAGGTCGATCCGGCGGTACGCCGGCAGCTGCGGCTCGACCGAGCCTTGATACGAATCGGTGAAGTCCGACAGCGACGCCACCGCGTCTTCCACGTTGCGATCGGCGCGAAGCGCAAAGCTGTCGAAGCCGACCCGCTTCATGAAATACAGCTGGTCGCGCAATACGTCGCCGATCGCACGCAGCTCGCCGCGCCAGCCATGGCGGTTGCGCAGCAGTGCAGCGGTCGAAAAGCCGCGCCCGTCGCCGAACTTCGGAAACTGCACCGCGATCACCTCGATCGAATCGAACAGCGGCACCACCTGCTCGGGCTCATCGGTTGGCGACAGCCAGACGCCGCCTGGGGCCGCGGCGCCCAAGCGCTCTGGTTGTGCCAGCGCGACGGCGAGCGGAATCAGCGCCGAGGCTTCGCCGTTCCAGGCGGCGCCGTCCTCGAACAGCGTCCACCCGTCCTCGACGATCCGAGCCTGGCCGTCGATCAGCCGGCTGATGCGGCGCTCAGGCATGCTCGACGCTCTCCGACTCGTGGGCGGCCGCACCCGGCGCGGCGTAGGCGGCGGTCTTGAACGGCGCCACGCTGACGCGCGTGAGCGTGTCGATGAAGCGCTCGCCCTCCTGGCGCAGCGCGACGTATTGGTCAAGGATCGCGGCGATCACGTCCGGCACCTGCTCGGCGGAAAACGACGGGCCGATCACGCTGCCCACATGCGTGGAGCCCGGATCGGACCCGACCTCACCGCCCAGCGTCAACTGGTAGAACTCGGCTCCCTGCTTGTCGATTCCCAGGATCCCGATATTGCCGACGTGATGGTGGCCGCATGAATTGATGCAGCCGGACATGTTCAGCGTCAGCTCGCCCAGATCGTGCACGTAGTCGGCGTCATCGAAGCGTTCCTGGATCGCCTGGGCGATCGGCAGCGATTTGGCATTGGCGAGCGAGCAGAAGTCGCCGCCCGGGCAGCACACGATGTCGGTCAGCAGCCCGATGTTCGGCGTGGCGAGCCCGAGTGTGCGCAGCTCGTTCCACAGAGCGAAAAGCTCCGACTCGGCGACGTCGGCCAGCACCAGGTTCTGTTCGTGCGTCACCCGCAGCTCGCCGAAACTGAATCGCTCCGCCAGATCGGCCACCCTATCCATCCGATCGGCATCCAGATCGCCCGGCGCCGTTCCCGAGCGCTTCAGCGACAGCGTGACCGCCGCGTAGCCCGGCACCCGGTGTGCGGCGACGTTGCGTCCGTGCCAGCGGGCAAAGCCCGGATTCGCCGCCAGCTGATCGCGCAGCGGTGAATCGGCGCCGGACCATGCGCTTTGCTCGCGGTAAGGGGGGGCTTCGAAATGGGCGGCGATCCGAGCCAGCTCGGCTTCGGTGACGGTGGCCGGTCCGCCTTCCAGATGCGCGAAATCGGAGTCGACTTCGCGCGTGAACTGCTCTGCGCCCAGCGACCGGACCAGGATTTTGATGCGGGCTTTCCACAGGTTGTCGCGCCGCCCGTACCGGTTGTACACGCGCAGGATGGCTTCGCAGTAGGACAGCATGTGCTGCCACGGAAGATCGCGGCGGATGATGGTGCCGACGACCGGGGTACGGCCCATCCCGCCGCCAGCCAGCACGTCAACCACGACTGCGCCCGTCTCGTCGCGCTTCAGATAAAGCCCGATGTCGTGCATCGCCGTGGCGGCGCGGTCGACACCTTGTGTGCCGGTCAGCGCGATCTTGAACTTGCGCGGCAGCCAGGAGAACTCCGGGTGGAACGTGCTCCACTGGCGCACCAGCTCGCTGTACGGGCGCGGGTCGACCTGCTCATCGGGAGCGACGCCGGCCATCGGATCGGTCGTAATGTTGCGCACGCTGTTGCCCGAGGTCTGGATCGCGTGCATCTCAACGGTCGCCAGCGCTTGCAGGATATCCGGCGAGTCTTCCAGCCGCGGCCAGTTGAACTGGATGTTCTGGCGTGTCGTGAAGTGCCCGTAGCCGCGGTCCCAGGTGCGCGCGATATGCCCGAGCATCCGCATCTGGCGCGACGACAGCAACCCGTACGGAATCGCGATCCGCAGCATTGGGGCGTGGCGCTGGATGTAGAGGCCGTTGCGCAGCCTAAGCGGGCGGAACTCGTCGTCGGTCAATTCGCCGCGCTGGTAGCGCGCGACCTGGTCGCGGTACTGCGCGACCCGCTCGTCGATCATCCGCTGATCCAACTCGTTGTATCGGTACATGGTCAGATCACCAGTCGGGTTCCGATCAGAGTCAGCATCGCGGCCAGCAGGACCCGCAAAACCTTCTCGGGCAGCCGATCGGCCAGCAACGCCCCGAGCCAGATGGCCGGCACCGATCCGATCAGCAGGGCCCCCAGCACCGGCCAGTTCACGGTGCCCAGCGCCACATGGCCGAGGCCGGCGACCAGCGTCAGGGGAATGGCGTGCGCGATGTCGACCGCGACCAGGCGCTTGGCGGTTAACGTCGGGTACAGGAACAGCAGCGCGACGACCCCGATGACGCCCGCGCCGACCGAGGTCAGGGTCACCATCACGCCGATCACGAAGCCCACGGCCACGGTGGTTCGCGGGCGGACCGGCGTCGAAGCATTGTCCCGCACGAGTGCGAAACGCCGCCCGAGCGCCTGGATCTTGGAGCGAAGCAAAAGCCCTGCAGCGGTCAGCAACAGGGCCGCAGCCAGCGCCGGTCGCACGAAGGCGCCGAACTGGCTGGAGTCAGGGTGCCAGGCCTGCAAAGCGGCGATCGTGGCAAGGGCGGCTGGAACCGAGCCGAGCGTCAGCCAGCCGGTGATCGACCATTGCACGTTGCCGCGCCGCCAATGCGTGATCGCACCGCTCAGCTTCGTGACCGATGCGAACAACAGGTCGGTGCCGACAGCGACCTGGGCCGGCAGGCCGAACACAAGCGTAAGCAGCGGGGTCATCAGTGAACCGCCGCCGACGCCGGTGGCGCCAACCACGGCGCCCACCAGCGCTCCGCCTACGATGTATTCGAGCAGCACGACCGCTCCGACCTCTCGTTGGATAGTCTCGACAGCCTATTGGGTCGGTCTGCAGCTGGGAACGATCGGATCGCAATGTCCATATGCTGGGGCGGCATGAGCCCGCGAAGGGCGGTCCGTTAAGGTTGATTTGGGGCGGATCGGCCCCCACCTTGGCCCGATGGAAGCTGCAGAAATACGAGTTGCCTCTGGACCCGATGCCCGGCGGGACGATTCCGAACGCGGTGATACGGGTCTGCTGGACGCCTACTCACGCACCATTGTGGAGGCCGTTGCCCTCGTCGGTCCCGCCGTGGGCGCGATTTCGGTGCGCCGCCGGATGGCCGACCGCAACGGTCGGACGCACGAGGTCGGAGGCGCCGGATCCGGCTTTGCCTTCACGCCCGACGGTTTTGTACTGACCAACAGCCATGTGGTGCATGGCGCGAGCTCGGTGCATGTGGTCTTTCCGGACGGCGCTGAATTCGATGCGGATCCGATGGGCGACGATCCGAGCACCGATCTGGCCGTGGTCAGGGTCGGCGGAAGCGGCCTGGCGGCGGCGCGGCTCGGCCGCTCGGCCGAGTTGCGGGTCGGTCAGGTCGCGATCGCGATCGGCAATCCTTATGGATTCGAAAACAGCGTCACCGCAGGCGTCATTTCAGCGCTGGGGCGTTCTTTGCCGGCTCGCGACGGCAACCTGATCGAAGACCTGATCCAGACCGACGCCGCGCTGAACCCCGGCAATTCGGGCGGTCCGTTGGTGAACTCCGCTTCCGAGGTGATCGGCGTGAACACAGCGATCATTCCGGGCGCGCAGGCGCTGTGTTTTGCGGTCGGGGTCGACACGGCACACTGGGTGGTCACGCAGTTGCTGGCACACGGGCGCGTTCGCCGGGCCTTCATCGGACTGACCGGGGTCACCGCGGCAATACCGCGCCTGTTGCAGCGTGCGATCGGTGTGGAGCAGGCGCACGGGGTGCGGGTCGGGGATGTCGCGCCCGACAGTCCTGCGCTGACCGCAGGGATCGAGCCGGGCGACTGGATCATCGGGCTTGACGGCGTTGCCGTCGCGTCGATCGGCGAGTTGCGCCGGCTGCTCGATCACACCCGCATTGGCCGGCTGTGCGCGGTTCGCGTCGTCCGCGGCGCGAAGCTGCTCCACAGGGTGATTACGCCGCGCGAACAGCGCTAAGACGTCGTTCTCGAGGGACTGGCTGCCCCGCGTTGTCGAAGGCAAGGGCTTGACTAGGCGTTCCTCTCCCCCGCCCGCAAGCGGGAGCTGGGGAGGAATTGCTCCTTGTGCCTAACATCGGCTGGGGGAGCAACGAGGGGCCAGCCTAGCCCCCTCGTTCTCTTGCTCTTGCCTTTTCCGGCCCCAGGCCGGAAATGGGCCCGGAGGTGAGGGCTTCAGCGATGGCGCGAGCGATGAATTCCAGCATCCCTGGCAGCTCCGACAAAACCGGGAGCGTGCGCACCACGATGCGCGGGTGGCGCCCGCTGAACTCGGCCAGGATGGGGGGCAATTCGTGCTCGACATGTCCTGCGGCTGCCCAGAACACGGGTACGACGTGGATACGCTGAACCCCCTCCGAAGCGGCTGCCTCGAGGGCCACTAGCAGGGTCGGCGTTTGCAATTCGAGAAACGCGGTGCGCACGCTGGCCCTTGCGGCGAGCGCCTGGATCGCTTCGGCGAGCGTAGCTAGAGGCGCTGCCCAGCGTGCGTCGCGCGCCCCGTGGGCGAACAAGACCACCGCCTCGTCCCTGGCAATCTTCAAGGGGTGCTCGGAGGCCGGCGCGGCACCGAGTGTTCCCAATCGGCGAGCAACGCCCGAAGCGCGGCGATGAACGCCAGCGGCTGATCCAGGATCAGGTGGTGATGGGCCTGGGGAATTTCGACCAACGGCGCGTTCCGGTTCAACAGGTCGACCATGTACTCGCTGGTCTCGGGGGGAACAATCGCGCTGAACTCGCCGCGCATCAAGGCGACGCGACAGCGAACCTTGGTGAGGTAATCGCGTACCGGATTCAAAGAGGCTCGCAGGAACACCCTGGGATCGAACTTCCAGGTCCATCCTTCATCGGTCTGATGCAGCGAGTGGCGCGCGATGTGCTCGAGGATGAAGGCGTTCTCGCAGGGCTGCTCGGGAATCAATCGGAAGTGGGGGATGGCCGTCTGCAGGTCGGGATACGTCTTCGGCGCCCGGAAGGTCTTCCCGCCTTTGCCGGCCTCGCTCTCGGGATCCGGCCGCCTCACCGGAGAGTCGACGATGATCGCCCCCGCGAGGCGGTCGCCGTGTACCGCCGCAGCGACGATGCTGACCAACCCTCCCATGCTGTGCCCGACCAGAACCGGCGGCCTGCCCTTCGCGGCGTCATCGCTGACGGCGAGCACCTCGTCCGCCCAGCCTTCGGCCGGATACGCCTGCCGACGGCCGCTGTCGCCGTGCCCGCTCAGATCCGGCGCGATCACGTGGTAATGGTGCGCGAGCTGCGGTGCGAGATGGTTCCACCACATCGCGTGCGCAGCGCCGCCGTGCACCAGCACCAGCGGCGGCCTGTCGGGTTCGCCCCAGGCGAGATAGCTGATCGGGCATCCCGCCACCGTGACCGTGCCCTTTCGGAAGGGCGCGGCGATGGCCTCGGTGAACCAGCGTGGGGTGGCGTCTTGCGAGATCACGGCTCGATTTTCATAAGATAAAGCCCATCGTCATCGCTCGCTCCGACCGCTCTGGCGGCACTGCCGTCGAAGGCGGTGACGATGACCTGTTCGTGGCACACTATGATGAAGTTTATCGAATGGTCGGGGAGAGGATAGGGAGATCGACATGGCATCGGTGAACAAGGTCATTCTGGTAGGCAATCTCGGGCGCGATCCCGAAACCCGTTACAACCCCGACGGAGCGGGGATTACCAACGTATCGCTCGCGACCACCTCGCAGTGGAAGGACAAGAACACCGGCGAAAAGCGCGAGGAAACCGAGTGGCATCGCGTCGCGTTCTTCGGTCGGCTGGCGGAAATTGCGGGCGAATATCTGAAGAAGGGCTCGCAGGTGTACATCGAAGGGCGTCTGCGCACGCGCAAATGGCAGGACAAGGATGGCCAGGACCGCTACACGACGGAGATCGTGGCCGACGTGATGCAGATGCTCGGATCGCGCCAGGGCGCGGGCGCACCGCCCGACGACGAACCGCGCGCGCCGCGCACGGCAGCCAAGCCTGCGGTGGCCAAAGCGGCCAAGGAGCCTGCCGGTGGTGGTGGCGGCGTCGCCGACATGGACGACGACATTCCGTTTTAGCCCCGACGCTCAAACAAGGCAAACAGAAAGCAGCGCGCGAGCGCGAAAACAAGCTCCGCTTCCGTGTCGTCGATTGACGACGTCCTGTCGCCGTGTAATACTTTGTGTATTACAGCACGTCAGATCATGGCGACCCGAACCGTTCGACTAGACCTCGAGGCGGAACGAACCCTCACATCGCTCACCCGGATGACGGGCTTGTCGATATCGGAGGTTCTGAAGCGTGGACTGATCTCTTACAAGCAGCAAACGATGAATGCGCCGGCCGCGCGCTCGCCCTACGAACTGCTTTGCGCGCTCGATCTGGGGCCCGGCGGCTACGCCCAGGCTCCCGCCAAAGACGCGAAGCCTGCGGTCAGGAAGGCGATTCTGCGAAAGCACCGCAGGTGATCCTGGTCGACACCGGTCCGATCGTCGCGTTGTTCGATCCGGCCGACGAATCGCACTGCGCCTGCTTGGACGTTCTGAAGTCGATCACTGAACCGCTCGGAACAACGACACCGGTGCTCACCGAAGCGTTCCACCTGCTCACGCCCGGAAGCATCGGATGCAGCAATCTGGCGCGGTATGTGAGAGACGGTGGCCTGAGCGTCTGGTTTCTGGGACCGGAGACTCTGGACCGTGCCTTCGAGCTGATGGACGCGTACGGCGACCGCCCGATGGACCTGGCCGACGCCTCGCTGGTGGTCATGGCGGAAGCCGAGCACCTACACAAGGTATTCACGATCGACCGTGCGGACTTCGCGACTTATCGCATCCAGGGAGGACATCGGCACCGCGCGTTCGAGCTGATCGGCCCCCGAGCGGGCAAGTAGCCGGGCCGGTCGCGAACCGTCGGGGTCGAAACGCTGGAACCCAAATCCCACACCCCGGACGGCATCCTTGCCGAGGCCCGCTCGCTGGCCGCTCTGCCGGCGGGCGCGGTCGAATCGAGATTGGAGATACTCCGGAGGCGGTATCGCGAGGCGCCGCTGCTTTTCACGCCGGAAACCCTTCAACTCCTCCACCAGGCCGCAGAACGCGCTAAGCAGGCTCGCGCCGAAACTCTCGACGAACGCGCGCTGGCGACGCTGAAAGAGGTGTTCGGCTATCCGACGTTTCGGGCGGGGCAACTGGAGATCATCCGCGCAGCGATGGCGGGGCGAGACTGCCTGGGGGTGATGCCGACCGGGGCCGGAAAGTCGGTCACCTATCAGATTCCGGCGCGTCTGATGCGCGGGGTGACGCTGGTCGTGTCGCCGCTGATTTCGCTGATGAAGGATCAGGTCGATGCGATGGGCGAAGTCGGCATCCGCGCGACGTTCCTGAACTCGTCCCTCGATCCGGCCGAGCGGTCGCGGCGCGAGGCGCGGCTGAGGGCCGGCGAGTTCGAGATGCTCTACGCCGCACCCGAGGGAATCGACGCCTCGGTCGGTCGGCTCCTGGGTTCGCTCGACTTGCGATTGGTTGCGGTTGACGAGGCGCACTGCATCAGCGAGTGGGGCCACGACTTTCGCCCCTCCTATCGCAACCTCGCGGGTCTGAAACAACGCTTCAAGGGTATCACCGTGCTGGCCCTGACCGCGACCGCGACGCCCCACGTGAAGAACGACATCGTCGAGCAACTCGCGCTGAAGGACCCGCTGGAGATTCGTGGCTCGTTCTTCCGATCGAATCTCAAACTGTTCTCCGTGAAAAAGGGGCAGGGCGACGGCGTGCGGGACATGATCCTGCGCTTCGTGCGCGAGCGGCGCGGCGAGTCCGGCATCGTGTACTGCCTGTCGCGCAAGGCCGCTGAGGCGACGGCGGAATTCCTGCAGGCCAAGGGCGTCCGTGCGGCGGCCTACCACGCCGGGATGGCGTCAGAACAGCGCGCACAGGTCCAGGATCAGTTCAGCCGGGATGACCTCGATGTCGTTTGCGCCACGATCGCCTTCGGCATGGGGATCGACAAATCCAACGTCCGCTTCGTCCTGCACCGAGACATGCCGCGCTCGATCGAAGGCTACTACCAGGAAATCGGTCGCGCCGGGCGCGACGGCGTTCGCGCGGACTGCGTCCTTTTCTACTCGTGGGCCGACGTAATGTCGCACGACCGCCTCGTCGAGAGCTCCGATGTGCGGGACCCCGAAGTTGCCAGTCAACAGCGTCGCGCGGCGCGCCGCATGTTCGATCTCGCCGACGCAGGCACCTGCCTCTGGCACCGGCTCGCCGGCCACTTCGCCGAGGTCATCGCGGCCTGTGGCGACTCATGCGGGATCTGCCTGAAGAGCGGGGTCCCCACGGGCGCGCGCCGGGTCGGCGCACCGCCGGCGCAAAAGGACCTGCGCAAGCAGCGCCCGGCGCTCGATGGCTCATTGCGGTCGCGGGGTTTTGGTGCAGAGCCTCACGAACCGCAGGGCGACACGCCGGAGCTGGGTGAGCCGATTCCGGACGGGTCTCTGTTCGAGCGGCTGCGCGCGCTGCGCAAGAAGCTGGCCGACGAACGCAAAGTGCCCGCGTTCGTGGTCTTCAGCGACCGAACGCTGCAGGACATGGCTGCGCGCAAGCCGCGGACGCGCAGCGAGTTGCTCGACCTGTACGGAGTCGGGCAAAAGAAACTCGAGGAATACGGGGACTCTTTTCTCGCGGAAATCCTCCGCAAGCCTTGACCGGGCAGGTGCGCACCTGGCGCTCAGAGTGTGCGGAGCCGTCGACACTTTCCTGCTCATCTCGCCCCACGTGGCGTGCCTGAGCGCTCAGCGGCGGTGTTCGACTCCTGCTGTGATGAGGTGTCCGTTGCAATGCGGCGCAAGGCTTGTTCGAAGACTTCCGGCGGCTGCCCGCCTTCGATCAGGTACTGATCGTCAACGATGATCGAAGGAACCGACTGGATGCCCAGCTGCTGATAGGTGGCCTCGCGTTCGCGAACGTCGTCCGCGTAGCGAGCGGACCCTATGACGTCGCGCGCCTCCCCCGGCTCCAGCCCCGCTTCGACCGTGCAACGCAGCAGCACGGTCGGCGCGCCCGGATTCTCACCCTGCGTGTGATACGCGCGCAACAGCGCGTGCTTCAACTCGCGCTGTCGTCCCTGCAGCCCCGCCCAGTGCAGCAGGCGGTGTGCGTCGAAGGTATTCCACACGCGCACCCGATCGCCGAACTCGAAACCAACCGCCGCGCCGCGCTCCTTCAGCACCTGTCGCGACGCGGCCAGCTGCTCCCGCGAAGCGCCGTACTTTCGCGACAGATACTCGACCGCATCCTCGCCCTCCGGCGGCATCGCGGGATTCAGCTCGAACGGCTGGAACCGCAGCTGGGCTGACACGACCCCTTCGAGTCGCGCCAGCGCGATCTCCAGGGAATTGAGCCCAACGGCGCACCAAGGGCAGGCAACATCGGACACGAAGTCGATTTTCATCACGTCCTCGAAAGTCACGGGTTGCACAAGGCGCAACCGTACCGCTTCTGTCGGCCATTAGGCTGTCGGGCCTGAAGCAGGTTCCCCTGCATCACGCGGAACTGGAACAGCACTCGAAACTGCAAAGCCGGATCGGAGCGGAGCGGAAAATTGGAAGGCTGTCGAGTTCCCGAACAGCTGCAGGGGGGTTCGTCTGCGACTGGCTTGTAAACGGATATTGAAAGGAGCTCAGCTTCCCGGCTGGGCCGGCTCCTTGCCGGCGAGCAAGCCGAGCACCTCGTCGTGCAAGTCACCTGCGGTCGCGACCAGCGAGGGCTCGGCCAGCGGGTTGCCCCCGCGCCAGCTGCTGACCCTGCCGCCGGCACCCTCGATCACCGGCACGATCGCCGCAACGTCCCAGTACTCCAGCTGGGGATCGAGCATCACGTCGGCGCCGCCGGTGGCCAGCGAGAAATAGCCAAAGCAGTCTCCCCAGGTGCGGTACATGCGTGCCGCGCGCGCGACCGCTTCGATCGCGCCGGCGTCAGCTTGTTCGCGACCGACCCAGCTCGAGCTGGAAAGAACGGTCGCCTCGGGCAGTCGTTTGCAGGCACGCACCCGCACCGTTCGCTGGCTCGCATCGGCCAGGTACAGGCTCGTGCCGTCGCGGTGTCCGATCAGCGCGCAGCCGGCAGCGCAGTGAGCGATGCATCCCAGCACTGGAACGAAGCCCGCGCCCTCGTCGCGTTCCAGTGCAATGAGCGTGCCAAACAGGAAACAATGGCTGATGAAGGCCCGCGTGCCGTCGATCGGATCGAGCACCCACCGGTAGGGGCCGCCGCCGCGTTCACCGCACTCTTCGCCGAGCAGCGCGTGCTGCGGGTAGTGCTGCTGAATCAGCGCGCGCAATGCGAGTTCGGTCTGACGGTCGGCCTGCGTGACGGGAGAGCGGTCGGCCTTGGATTCGACCGAGTGCGGTTGCAGGAAATGCGGTCGGATCGCCCCGAATGCGGCGGCGATCAACCGGTGCATGAACGGAATGAATTCCCGCCGCTCACTGCTCGACAGCGTGCCGCAGTAGCGCGGCCAGTTATTCGACATTCGGTACCCGCACGCGCTTGTCGCGCAGCGTCTGCTTGCTTCGTTCCAGTCGCTTTGGCAGCGCCGGTCCCAGTTCCAGCGCGATGCCGACCGAGAGCACGTCGATGATCACCAGGTGGGCCAGGCGCGAAACCATCGGTGCGTACAGGTCCGGATCCTCCGGGACATCGGCGACCAGCGCCGCCGTGGCCAGCCGGGCGAGCGGCGAGCCTCGGGCGGTGATCGCCACCACCTTGGCGCCTGACTCACGCGCGATTTCGACGGCGACCAGCGTGTCCGACGTGCGGCCGCTTGCCGAAATCGCGAGCACCGCGTCGCCGCGCTTCAGGACGGTGGCCGCCATCCCCATCGCGTGCGTGTCCACATAGGATGCGGTCGGCACTCCGTAGCGGAACAGCTTGTGCTGGGCATCCAGAGCGACGATTCCCGAGTTGCCGACACCGTAGCAGTCGATCCGGCGCGCTGCGGCCAGAATCCGCACGGCGCGCTTCAACGCGACAGAGTCCAGGTGATTGCGTACCTCGATCAGCGCGCCGATCGTGCGGTCGAACACCTTCGACTTGACCAGCTCCACCGGGTCGTTCGGCCCGACGTCCTGGTGCACGAACGGCACCCCGGACGCGAGGCTCTGAGCCAGCCTCAGCTTGAACTCCTTGTAGCCGGAAAACCCCAACGCTGCCGCAAAGCGCGCAACGGTCGGCTGGCTGGCGCCGACGCGCCGCGCCATCTCGGCGATCGACAGGTGCAGCACTTCGTCGGGCTGCGCCAGCACCTTCTGAGCGACCGAGCGCTCGGATTTTCGAAGCTCCGGCAGGCTGGCCGCGATATGCGTCAGCAGCGAGCTGCGCGGCCTCGCCGCGGCTGCCGCCTCGCGAGCCGCCGACGATTCGGCGCTTTCGGCGCTCATGGGTTGTAATACAAATGCACCGGCACCGGCGCTTGCAGCAGCACCGCGGCGATCGGGTGCTGCTGCGGGTCGCTGGTGGCCGCGCGTTCGATCGCGTCGCGCTTGCGCTCGCCCTGGATCAGGATCATCACGGTGCGCGCATCGAGCAGGGCACGCAACGTCAGGCTGATGCGCCGATGCAGCGCGCCGGTGGGGTCGATTCGCGCCACGCTTTGTGGCCTGCGTGCATCGAGCGCTTCCGCGGTGCCGTTCGCATTCGGAAACAGCGATGCCGTATGTCCGTCCTCGCCCATCCCGAGCACGGCGGCGTCGACCGGCCGCGGCATCGCCGCCAGAGTGCGCTCGGCGATGGCAAGCTGCTGGTCGGGTTCAAAAGCGGGCCTGACCAGCGAAATCAGCTGCGCCGACGTGGCCGCCTTTTGGAGCAGGTGGCGCCGTACTGTCGCTTCGTTGCTGTCGGCATGGTCGATGGGAACCTGGCGGTCGTCGGACAGGCTGACGACGACGTTCGACCATTGGAGTTCCTGGGCCGCAAGCTGATCCAGAAAGAGCGCCGGCGTGCGCCCTCCGGGCACGATCAGCGAGGCGCGACCGCGCCGCTGAAGGCCATCCCGAAGGGCTGCTGCGACCGCCTGCGCCAGCGCCCTAGCGGTCAGCTCGGCGGTGGCGAACAGGTGCTGTTGCACCGTCGGAGGCAGACGCAGCGCCGCTGGAGCCGACACGCTCAACTCTCCTCGCGCCAGGCGTTGCCCTCGCGGGCGATCAGCGTGCTGGACGCGGTCGGCCCCCACGTTCCTGCGGCGTAGGGGCGCGGCGACTGGCTGCCGTGGTCCCACTCTTTCAGGATTGGCTCGAGCCATTGCCACGCGGCATCCAGCTCATCGCGTCGCATGAACAGCGTCAGCTGGCCGTGCACCACGTCCATGATCAGCCGTTCGTACGCGTCCCACTGGCGCGATTGGTAGGTTTCGGACAAGGCGACGTCCAGCGAGATCGGCCGCACGGTCATGCCTCGGCCAGGCACTTTGGCCATCAGGTCAAGTCGCAGGCTCTCGTCGGGCTGCAGCGTGATCACCAGACGGTTGATCGACTCACCCGAGACCGCTCGAAACATCGGGTGCGGCACAGCGCGGAAGTTGATCACGATTTCGGCCAACCGCTGCTGCATCCGCTTGCCGGTTCGAAGGTGGAACGGCACGCCAGCCCAGCGCCAGTTGCCCAGTTCGGCCTTGATCGCAACGAACGTCTCGGTCCGGCTGTTGCCCGCAATGCCTGGCTCGTCCAGATATCCGGGCACCGGTTTGCCGTCGATCGCGCCCGCGTGGTATTGGCCGCGCACGGTGCAAGCAGCGACCTCCTCGCCGGCGATCGGCCGCAGCGCGCGCAGGACCTTCAACTTTTCGTCGCGCATCGTGTTGGCTTCGATATTGGACGGCGGCTCCATCGCCACGATGCACAACAACTGCAGCACATGGCTCTGCACCATGTCGCGCAGCGCGCCGATGCGGTCGTAGAACTCCCCGCGGCCCTCGACACCGACCGTTTCCGCAATCGTGATCTGGACGTCGCGTACCCAGGAGCGGTTCCACAGCGGCTCCAGCAGCACGTTGCCGAAGCGGAGCGCGATCAGATTCTGGACCGTCTCCTTGCCGAGGTAATGATCGATCCGGAAGATCTGGGGTTCGCCGAAGATGGCGCCGACCTGCTCGTTGATTCGGCGCGCCGACGCCAGGTCGCGGCCGAGGGGTTTTTCCAGCACCACCCGGCTCAGCGGTGTGACCAGACCGGCCGTACTCAGGCCGTCGCAGATCGCGGCGAACAGGCCAGGCTCGGTTGCCAGATAGAACACGCGCACGCGCGCAGCGGCATCGCCCAGCCAGTCGGCCAGCAGCTGGTAGTCCGGCAGGTGGTTGGCGTCCAGCCGCAGGTAGTCGAGCTGTCGCGCGAAAGCGGCCCAAGCCGCTTCGCTGAAGTCCTTGGCGGCGACGTGCTGCCGGCAGTGATCCAGCGCAAGGTTCAAATATTGCTCGCGAGACAGCGGATGGCGACCCACGCCGACCACGCGCCAGCCGGACGCGTCGTCGCTGTCGCGATGACGGTAGTACAGCGCCGGCAGCAGCTTGCGCATCGCCAGGTCGCCGCTGCCACCGAACAGGATGAAGTCGAAGATTTCAGACATGGGTCGGGCCGGCGGATCCCGCGCGGCGGGCACGCCGATGGCACGAGGCACTTGTATTAATACTACAGAATTTCTGCGGATCTGCATCCATTCCAAAGACCCGATGGTTGGCAATGGCGGAGGGCCAAGCGTGCAATTCTTGTAGTATTAGTACAGCGTGTTGGTCCAAAATTGGACCTTGAACCGCGCCCCAGCGAGGTGTGCCATGGGCCTTCATCCAGTCGTGGCGACGACCACGGCGCGCGTGCGCCAGCGCAGCGCGGCCGCGCGAGCCGCCTATTTGCAACAGGTGGCGGCAGCGCGCCAGGCGGGCACCGCGCGCGGGCACGTCTCCTGTACCAACCTCGCGCACGCGGTCGCGGCCTTTGCACCGAGCGACAAGCTCGTGTTGCGCGATCAGCGGCAGCCCAACCTGGCGATCGTGTCGGCCTACAACGACATGCTGTCAGCGCACCAGCCGCTGGGCCGCTTTCCCGAGATCATCAAGCAGGCGGCGCGTGACGCCGGCGCGGTCGCGCAGTTTGCCGGCGGCGTGCCGGCGATGTGCGATGGCGTCACGCAGGGCCAGCCCGGCATGGAGCTGTCGCTGTTCTCGCGCGACGTGATCGCGATGGCCACCGCGATCGCGCTGTCGCACAACGTGTTCGACGCCGTCTTATGCCTGGGCGTGTGCGACAAGATCGTGCCGGGGCTGCTGATCGGCGCCTTGCATTTCGGACATCTTCCGTCCGTGTTCGTGCCCGGCGGCCCGATGACATCCGGCCTGCCCAACACCGAAAAGGCCAGGATCCGCGAACTGCACGCGCAGGGCAAGATCGGCCGCAAGGAATTGCTCGAGGCGGAGATGCAGTCGTACCACGGCCCGGGCACGTGCACCTTCTACGGCACCGCGAACAGCAACCAGATGCTGATGGAGGTGATGGGGTTGCACCTGCCGGGTGCGGCGTTCGTGCATCCCAACACGCCGCTGCGCGACGCGCTGACCCGAGCGGCGGCTCAGCGCGCCGCCGCCATCACGCAGGCCGGTGCCGACTACACCCCGATTGCCGAGGTGGTGGACGAACGTGCCATCGTCAATGCGATGGTGGGCCTCCTGGCCACCGGCGGCTCGACCAACCACACGATCCACCTTGTCGCGATCGCGCGTGCGGCGGGCATGTTGATCGATTGGGACGATTTCGACCGCCTGTCGCGCGTGGTGCCCCTGCTGGCGCGCATCTACCCGAACGGCAGCGCCGATGTAAACCAGTTTCACGCGGCCGGTGGAATGGGCCTGCTGATCCGCGAGTTGCTCGCAGCCGGGCTGCTGCACGCCGACGTGAGGACGGTGGCCGGCCCCGGCTTGTCCAGGTACACGCAGGAGCCTTTCTTGAAGGAGGGCGAGCTGACGTGGCGTGACGCACCGCAGCGCAGCCTCGATCCCGCGGTTCTGGCCGAGACCGGTCGACCGTTCAGCCGTGAAGGGGGGCTGAAACGGCTGACCGGCAACCTCGGGCGCGCGGTGATCAAGACTTCCGCCGTCAAGCCCGAGCATTATTTCGTGGAGGCTCCCGCCATCGTATTCAACGACCAGGACGAACTGCTGCAGGCCTTCAAGCAAGGAAAGCTGCAGCGCGATTTCGTCGCCGTGGTGCGCTACCAGGGTCCGCGCGCCAATGGAATGCCGGAGCTGCACAAGCTGACGCCGACCCTGGCTGTGCTGCAGGATCAGGGCTTCAAGGTGGCCCTGGTCACCGACGGGCGCATGTCCGGTGCCTCGGGCAAGGTGCCGGCGGCCATCCACGTGACGCCCGAATGCCTCGATGGGGGGCCGATCGCCAGGGTGCGCGACGGCGACTTGATCCGGCTTGACGCGGAGGGCGGCCTGCTGGAGGCTCGGGTCGAGGCGGGCGAGTGGGCGCGGCGGACGCACCCTTCGCCGAGCCTGGCGCATCATCATGTGGGCCTGGGCCGCGAACTGTTCGCCGGCGCGCGCGCCCTGGTCACCGGAGCCGAGCAGGGCGCCGTGATCTTCGGCGCGTCCGAGCGCATCGCGTCCTTGGCGGCCGAGGCTGCGATCCGCGTAACGGCTGAGCAAGGGTAATGGTCTGATGCGGATTGGCGAGATCGTTTCGGCTGTCCCGGTGATCCCGGTGATCGTGCTGGAGGACGCTGCGCAGGCGGTGCCGCTGGCGCGTGCGTTGTTGGCGGGTGGTTTGACGGTGCTCGAAGTGACGCTGCGCAGCGAAGCGGCCCTTCAGAGCATCCGCCTGATCGCGCGCGAGCTCCCGCAGGCGATCGTCGGGGCGGGCACCGTGCTCAGTGCGGCGGACCTGATGGCGGCGCGCGAAGCAGGCGCCCATTTCGCCGTCAGTCCCGGATCGACGCCCGCCTTGCTCGAGGCCGGACGATCGTGCGGCTTGCCTTTCCTGCCCGGTGTGATGACGCCGTCCGACGTCATGGCGGCTTTTGCAGCGGGCTATGACATCCTGAAGTTCTTTCCGGCCGCTCAAGCGGGCGGCGTCGACATGCTGAAAGCGCTGGCGGGTCCGCTTCCCGGCGTGAGGTTCTGCCCGACCGGCGGCATCAGCCTGGCCAATGCGCCGGACTTCCTGGCGCTGCCGAACGTGTGCTGCGTCGGCGGCTCCTGGGTCACTCCGGCTGATGCGGTCCGCGCTTCGGACTGGGCGACCATCACGCGCCTCGCGCAGCAAGCCCAGCGTTTGCGCGCCTGACGCACAATTGCCGGATGCGGGCTGCTCGGTCTGCCATCCCAGCGCTGGTTGCCGATCTCGGCGGCACCAATGCACGCTTTGCGCTGGCGACGCCGGACTCTCAGGGGCGACCGGTCCTGGCGTCGATGCGCGAGTTCACAGCGGCGCAATTCGGCTCGGTCGCGCAGGCAGCTTTGCACTATTTGGCGCAGATCGACGCGCCCGGGCCGCGCCGGTCGGTTATCGCGGTGGCCTCACCCGTGACGGGCGACGAGATCAAGATGACCAACAGCCCATGGTCGTTCTCGATCGCCGGGCTGCAGCAGCAGCTCGGCCTGGAAGGAATCGAGGTCATCAACGACTTTGCCGCGATAGCGATGGCGATCCCTCATCTGGCGCCGGCGCAGTTCGAGATGGTCGGCGCGGCGGCGGTACCAGCGACCGGACCGAAGCCGCAGCGGCGCTGCGCTGTGCTGGGCCCGGGAACCGGACTGGGAGTGTGCGGATTGCTGTTGCAGCAAGGGCGTGCCGTCGTGATCGAGTCCGAAGGCGGTCATGTCGGCTTCGCGCCGGGCAGCGACTACGAGATTGCGATCCTTCAAGCCATGATGAGGCGCCGCGCGCGCGTATCGATCGAGCGGCTGCTGTCGGGTCCCGGGCTGCGCAACCTGTACGAGGCCGTGTGCTCAGTCGAAGGCGAGGTCGCGGTCGCGCGGACGCCCGAAAGCATTACGAGTGGCGCGAAGCAGGGCACCGAGGCAGCCTGCCGTCGCGCAGTTGAGCTGTTCTGTTCGATCCTGGGCAGCTTCGCCGGCGATGTCGCTCTGATGTATGGCGCCTGGGACGGGGTATACCTGGGCGGCGGAATGACGACGACGCTGCTGCCCTGGATCGGCGGCGGCGAGTTTCGACAGCGCTTCGAGAACAAAGGGCGCTACACGTCCCTGATGCAGAAGATCCCGACCTCGGCGATTGCTCACGCGCAGCCGGGCCTGCTCGGCGCGGGCGCTCGCGCGCTTGACCTGTCCTGAGCTCGATCGCGCTGGCGCGCCTCGAGCGCCTGCACGACACTTAAGCTGGTCGTGCGTCAATCCACGGCGCCGGCCGCTGATGCGTCGGCCATACCGCTGAAGCTGAAGAAGACCGCGAGACAGACAGCGCCGCCAGCGAGGCCGATGCCAATTTTGGAAACTATCCGATTCGCGGCCGGGCACAGGCGCCGTGGCA
>Ga0210401_10002348_pt1 | contig 21050 bp, 10 predicted proteins | sample IncBWH32MmetaG_FD_150866 | JGI IMG/M metagenome (GOLD analysis project Ga0210401, IMG submission 150866) | Forest soil microbial communities from Barre Woods Harvard Forest LTER site, Petersham, Massachusetts, United States - Inc-BW-H-32-M | ecosystem: Environmental > Terrestrial > Soil >... | reverse complement strand
GTGCCACACGGAGTAGTCCCACTGCCCACAGCCGCATAGTTTCCGCTGGCAGCAAAGGTAAAGTTAAGCGTGGTGGTTTCGTTGTTTGTGACCGTCGCCGTCTTCGCAGCTGAGGTCGTGCCTACTGCCACGTTGCCGAATGCCATGGTGGCCGGAGACAAAGTAAGCGGCGTCGCCCCCGTGCCACTCAAAGAGATAACCTGCGGCGAATTAGACGCCCCGTCAACCACCGTGACCGCGCCGGTGATGGTCCCAACGTCAGTCGGAGAGAACGTCACATTGACCGTACAACTGGCTCCTGCGCCAAGGGAGCCGTTGCAGGTGTTGGTCTCGGCAAAATTGCCGCTGCCTGAGATGGAAAGGCTGGCAGTTGTGCTGCCCGTGTTCGTCAACATCACGCTCTTGGCAGCGCTGGTGGTCGCAACAGCCTGGCTTGCGAAAGTCAGACTCGCCGGAGCAGCTGTAATCGCGACCCCTGGCTGGTAAACAAAGAATGGCATCGCTGCCGACACCGAACACGCCGAACCGCTGGGAAAATTCTGCACGAAAATCTGGAATGCAGTGGGCGAGGCAATATCGCCTGCAGTAATCGTCACCTGCAGCGTGGTCGAGTTCACGAATGTCGAACTACGGAAAGTATTATTCACCCACACTTGAGTTCCCGAGGTAAACCCGGTTCCGGTGATCGTCAAAGTGAAGTTTGCACCACCCGCGGCAGCGGACGGCGGCGAGAGGCTGATCATCGAAATCGGAGTGCTGGTGGTGTTGTAGTTGGCAAACACCAGCACTTCATCGGTCATGGTCAAATTCTGCGGGCTGGTCAAGCCGCTCAGGTCATACGACCATCCGGCGAAAGTCCATCCCGTGGCCGGAGTCTGGTCAAAGGTCAGCACTTGGCCAGTGGGATAGAAACCATCGCCCGTGGGCGAACTTGGAGTAATCGTCGCGGATACGGCGCCGCAGGGCAAGCCGAACTGCCAATTGTCCGCCGGAGCAAACTGCGGAGTCACCGTCGCAATGTAGCTGGCGCTGTTCGCCGGCAAAATGATGGTGTGCGACTGCGCTCCGCCATCGCTCCAACTATCGAAAGCAAATCGGCTGTTAATGCTGAATGGATATTCCAGCGAATCGATATTCAGCGTGTGCTGGCTGCCCACTGTCCAGGTGGAATCGTAGAACGAAGAAAAATTCCTGGGCGTGTAGGTAAAGCCGCTGAAGTTCTGTGCGGGATCCACATACGCGTATTCATTAGAGCTGAACGTTTCCGGCGTGAGATCGACCGTGTAAACCGGTGTATTGGAAAACTCCGCTGTTGTGTTTACCGGATTGCCGGTGTCTGGCACGTAGAATGTCTTGGGGTTTGCACCCAGCCCGCCCGGCAGCCAGAACGGCCCGTTATTGAATTCGTAAAAGTTCCAGCCGCTGGTGGGCGAAGCCGTCAGCATAGCCTGTTGCCGGGCAATGAAATATACGCCAGCCACTCCTGGATAGCTCTGCGGCTGCGGCGACGGCACTACGCTTCCCGATCCCGTCGGATAAACTGCCGCAGTATAAGGCACCAACTGGATGAAATTCGCTGTGTAAGTGGCAACCTGCGGAGAAGTGGCCGGGAAAGGAACATCACCATTCCCCGGCGCGACTGTGACGCTGTGGCTTTGAGTTGTGCTGTCGTTCCAGCGCCCGTAGGTGTAATAGAACGTCGCGGTCGTAGTGCTGCCCTGGATGAAGCCGGTCAAAGTCTGGACGTTGGTCTGCACAGCGAGCGTGTGCGTGGAGTTGAGCGCCCAGGTGTATACCTGCGGAGTGGTGACAGCGACTCCGTCCACGATCACCTGTAGTCCCGGTGGATTCGACGTCACTGTAATCTGCGTTGGCGGCGTGCCGTACAGGCGCTCGATACCCTCTTTGTCGCCGGCAGAATAGTCGACGGCTTGCGGAACGGGAATTCCGTCAAGGCTGCCCAGGGGCATTCCTGCTGGAATGGTCTCAATTCCGGGGCCGCCATTACGAATGAAGGAAAAAGCTGGGTACTGCATCAGCGACGCGTAGTCGTACAGCGTCATGTTCTGCACATCGTCTTGAATGATGTCGAAATTGAAACGCGATCCTTTAATAATGTTCTGGTAATTCACCGTGACGTAGGTATCGCGGTCGGAGCGTGACTGCTCATGCCAGAGGCCGATCACATGCCCCATCTCATGCAGGATGGTCCCTTCGGCACACAGAAACGAACCTGTCATCGGCTGCGCGGGAACGGCGTCATATCCTTCCGATGCTTCGCAGCTCCCGCTGTAATCGTTGCCGCTCAGATCGATGTCGACATAATTCGGGCTTTGCGGGTTCTGCGGATTCCACTGCACCCACTGAATCACACCGGGGAAATCGGCATTGAACTGCGCGATGGCGGCGTTGATGGTCGGCGTGGCCTGGGGATCGGAGTTCGCGTCAATGATGTAGTACACGATGGCGACGCCACTGACCTTGGGCCACAGATACTGGGAGTAGGCGATGGTCATCGATTCGCCACGAGCATGGCCGGTGCCGACAGCTGAACCCGCACTCGGAGTCATGATGGGCGCTACATGATCAAGAATAACGTCGCCCTGGTAAATGGCTTTTCCGTCGATGACGGAATAATTAATGGGTCGTCCCCGCCAGATGCCGCTGTGGTTTGCCGGTGCCGTGAAGGCCTGCCCCACCGCAGCGAGCGGAATGAACAGCAAAACAACCAGTGAACAAGCTACGAGCTTCGGCACAGAACCCCCTGGGAATCAAGCAAGCAAAGGAAACACAGCGACGCAATGCGGGGGATGTAGTGAGTTTGGCGTGCGATCCGTCAAGTGTCAAGCTGCAAAAAGTTGCATGTCATTTCAGGTCCGGTCGAGAAGATCTTGCGAGATACAGGTAACCCTGTACAGCAACGAGAGCTTCGCTGTAGAGTCGCCAATCGGAACACCAAGAAACTACAAGAGTGACGCCGGGGTCGGTGGATGGCATCCAAGCTGCTGCAGTTGTCTGGAGGTTAAGACCATGCTCCGCTGCCTCAGGTGTGAATACCAGAATTCTCCCGGCCATCGATTCTGTGGGATGTGTGGCGATCCGCTCGCCACCGCCGAACCCGGACGAACTGACTCCACGTCCTCGTCACTCCCACCCCGTGCCAATTCTGTTGTGGGACCATCGTTTCTTGGACTCGCTGAGCCAGAGAGTGGCGGTTATCTGCTGGAAGATGAGCCACGGCGTGGACACGGACTCCTGTATTTGGTGTTGGCGGTGCTCCTGGTGACGGGAGCAATTTTCGCCTGGCGCTGGCAAGCCTCAGGGTATGCCTGGCGCGCTGTGATGGCTAGCCACAGGCTGCTTGGAGATGAAGCTCATCGCACCGAAAACAGCGTCAGCCCTGCTGCGCCCGAAGGCGAAAAAGCACCGGAGTCTTCAGCTTCCGTGACCTCCATCAAACCCGGTGACGAAGGACAACAGTTGTCTCCGGATCATTTGTCGAATCTTGGATCTGCCAGTCGGCCTCAAATCGACTCCCCGACCGCAGATACAACCGCGGCGACGCAAGTGCAACGCTTGGAGCCCTCTAACGCAGCGTCGATTGAACGCCAGGAAACCTCGCCTTCGCCCCAACGTGGCCAGAGGCTGGTAGCCGAGGGAAAGAGCTATCTATATGGTACCGGGGTTCGAGCAAATTGCGCACACGCCCGAACGAGTCTGTTCATGGCCGCCGAGGAGGACAACCCGGATGCACAAAGTATTCTGGGTACGATGTTTGCTACTGGCCATTGCGTCAGTGTCGATTTGCCCACGGCATACCACTGGCTGTCCCGGGCCCTTCGACAGGATCGCAATAGCTCATACATCATCAGCACTCGAAGGGTGGTTTGGAATGAGATGACTTCAGAACAGCAGCAAGCCGCCGTTCATGACGCACAATGAAAACCGACAGGATTGGCCCTGCCAACTGGAAGCCATGACAAACCTCAGGCACGGTTTTGGCATCTTTAGACTGCAGTAACCTGGCGGGGCGTGTCGTCAAACTCTAATATTTGCCGCCTCTTCGTCCCTCTGGCCTGCGGAACCCTCGAAGACGATAGAACCCAAGCATGGCGGAGCCGGAAAATTTCTGGGTTGGATCGCGGGAGCGCCTATCGGCGCTTCGCAACGTGCCCGCTGTGCTTAAGATCGTATGGGGCTCCGGCCCCTCGGTTGTAGTCTTTGGGCTAGTTTCTCGCCTGTTCGCGTCGTTCCTGCCGGTTGTACTCCTATGGATCACGAAGCTGATTATTGATGGCATCGTGCATGCTGTCTCGGCGCATCATGCGGTGCCGAACGAGTTCTGGTGGCTGGTCGCCGCCGAATTCGCCCTGGCGGTTCTAACCGCCGTTCTGGCCCGAGTCATCGACTACTCCGATTCGCTGCTGGCGGACAAATACACCCGCCACGTCAGCATCCGGGTGATGGATCACGCCGCGGGGCTGGATTTATTGGCGTACGAAGACCCGGTGTTCTACGACCGTCTCGAACGAGCGCGAGTGCAAGCTACCGACCGGCTCGGGATGATTCAGGCCATTGGCCGATTAGTGCAGCAGTCCATCACCACCCTGACGCTCTCGGTCTCGATCATGTTGTTCTCGCCGTGGCTGATGGCGCTGCTAATCGTCGGCGTGATTCCGGCATTCGTCGGCGAGAGCCATTTCGCGTTTCTCGGATACGCCAAGAACTTCCGCCAAACGCCGATTCGGCGGCAATTGGACTACTTGCGGATCCTGGGTGGAAGCAAAGAAGCTGCCAAGGAACTAAAGCTTTTCGGCCTGAGGAACTTCCTGCGCGAACGGTTTGCCCGCTTGTCTGACGAGATCTATCAGGAGAACGTGGCCTTGTCTCGGCGCAAGCTGATCGCCGGATCGTTGTTGTCGGTAGTCGGCACCATGGGTTACTACTCAGCCTACGTATTCATTATCTGGCGCACGCTCGCCGGGGTATCGAGCATTGGCACCCTGACGTTTCTGGCGGGCGCGATTTTGCAAGCCAGCAGCAACATTCAACAGATCTTTTCGACTCTGGCCGGCATTGCCGACCAGGCACTGTTCCTGACTGATTTGCTGGCCTTTTTTGAGATGCAACCGACGGTCCGCTCGCGCCCGAATGCCCTGTCTGCGCCCAGGCCGATGATTCGAGGATTTGAGTTTCGGAATGTCAGCTTCCGCTATCCGGGAAGTTCTCGCCTGATTCTTGATCGCATGAACTTCCAGCTACGTCCAGGAGAGCGAGTGGCGCTGATTGGGGAAAACGGCCAGGGCAAGACCACCATCGTAAAGCTGATTACCCGGCTTTACGATCCCTCGGAAGGAGAAGTTCTGCTGGATGGGATCAACCTCCGCGAGTACGACCTCGAAGATCTGCATCGGGAGATGGGGGTTATCTTTCAGGACTTCATGCGCTATGAAATGACTGCCCGCGAAAACATTGCGATTGGCCGAATCGAAGAAATCGACAATTCTGAACTGCTGCGGGCAGCGGCACAGAAGAGCATGGCGGACCACATTGTCGGAAAACTCCCACGACGGTACGAACAAATGCTCGGCCGACGCTTCGATCAGGGCATGGATCTCTCAGGCGGCGAGTGGCAGAAAGTAGCGCTGGCACGGGCTTATTTACGCGATGCGCAAATTCTGATTCTGGATGAACCAACAGCCGCGCTCGATGCGCGCAGCGAGTTCGAGGTATTCCGACGTTTCGCAGAACTCACTGCCGGCAAAATGGCGCTCTTTATTTCACACCGGTTCTCGACCGTGCGCATGGCCGACCGCATCGTAGTACTCGACAATGGCACGATCGTTGAAGAAGGCAGCCACGATCACCTGGCGAGCCTGGGAGGTCGCTACGCGGAGATGTTTGAGATGCAGGCCTCCAGCTACCGGTAGAAAGCACACAAGATGCTCCAAAGTGCTCATATGGAACTCGTGAGTGCAGAATCTGAAGGCCTGCGCCAGTCCATGACGACCATGGTCCCGGATATTCACGAATTAACTCGCCGCGCCTCCGAGCTGGCCCGCGGCTTGGCCTGGCTGCCGGGTCAGCGCGCCTCGCGACCCTTCCGAAATCGTTGCCGAGCCTTGTCCCACGCGCTCAAACCGCTGATCGCCATGCTGGAATCCCGCCCTCCGAAAGTTGTTTCGGATGATTCGCGGTGGTTGCACGACAACATTCGTTTGCTTGAGGCTGAACTGGAAGGTGTCCAGGAGGCCTTCAATATAGCCCACAAGCTTCCTTATGTGCGCGCTCGTAACGGCAGCGTCTTCCCCAGAATAGCGGCGTTAGCCGGGGACTTTCTGGAGGCCACGGGGTACCAGTTTGAAAAAGCGAATTTCACTGCGTACATTCAGGCCTTTCAGGAGATCACGGTCCTCAAGATGGAAGAGCTTTGGAGGCTGGTGCCCGTTCTTAAGCTTGTCTTGCTCGAACAGGTGGCGGCGCGTGGGCTTCGGTCGCTGAAGGACCCAGCCGTATCGTGTGGCGTTGACGTCGTCGTCCGCAGTCTTCAGAGTGTGGGCCACACCTCATGGAGAAATGTGGTTGAGCCGCTGATTCTTTTCGACCACATTTTGCGCGAAGATCCCACCGGCACCTATGGCCGAATGGATTTCGATAGCCGTGAATTGTATCGGAAGAAGCTGGTGAATATTGCGGAACATTCCGACTGCACTGAAATTGAAGTCGCCAGCGAAGCACTCACGCTTGCCCGTCAGGCCCAGCAGCTTCCCGACTCAGACCCTCGTGTGGCTCTGCGTCATTCGCACATAGGCTTCTATTTGCTTGCCGAAGGAACCCCTTTGCTCGAACAGAAAACGGGTTTCCACCATCCACTTGCCCAGCGCGTCCACGCTTTCCTGCGTATCCATCCGGATGAAGTTTATTTAACCGGAATTGCAGTGCTCACCTTCGCGATTATGTCGAGTGTCGTACTTTTGTTGACTGATCCGCACAGTTCGTTGGGGCTTATTCTCCTTTCGACGCTAGCGCTACTGCTGCCCAGTTCCCAGAGTGCTGTCCAGATCATGAACTACCTGGCGACCCTGTTCCTTCCAGCGGAGATCTTACCTAAGCTGGATTTGGCTGACGGTCTCCCTGCCGATTGCGTCACGCTGGTGTGCATACCGACGGTACTGTTCAGCGAAAAACAGGTTCACAAGCTGGCAGAAGACCTGGAAGTGCGCTTCCTGGGCAACCAGGATCCAAATCTCCATTTTGCGCTGCTCACCGATTTACCTGACTCTCCGGAAGAACCGCGGGAAGATAATTCGCTGGTGGATGTGTGCTCGGATCTGATTTGCAGGTTAAACGAGAAATACGCCGGACAGGGAATGGGGTCGTTTCTTTTGTTGCATCGGCAACGGATTTATAACCCACGGGAAAAACTGTGGATGGGTTGGGAACGCAAGCGCGGCAAGTTGATGGACCTCAACAACCTGCTCCGGGGTCAGCACGATAGTTTTCCAATCAAGGCGGGGAATCTCTCGATATTATCGAGCGTTCGTTTCGCGATCACCCTCGATTCCGATACCGAACTGCCTCGCGGATCGGCGCAGCGGATGGTGGGCACATTGGTCCATCCGCTGAATCAGGCGATCATCGACCCGGACAAGAACACCGTAGTGGCGGGATATGGCATCCTTCAACCTCGAGTTGGAGTGAGCGTTCAAAGTACTGCGCGTTCCAGGCTGGCGAGCATTTATTCAGGAGAAACTGGATTCGATATCTACACCCGTGCGGTGTCGGACGTGTATCAAGACCTGTACGGAGAAGGAACTTTTGTAGGCAAAGGGATCTACGAAGTCGAAACGGTTCACCGCGTTCTGGATCGCCGCTTCCCTCGCAATGCTTTGCTCAGCCATGACTTGATCGAGGGCGCATATGCTCGCGCCGGTCTTGTCAGCGATATTGAGGTCATCGAGGATTACCCGTCTCACTACAGTGCCCACAATCGACGAAAGCATCGTTGGCTACGCGGGGATTGGCAGATCGTGGAATGGCTCCGTCCGAACGTCCCGGACGAGTCGGGACGGCAGGTCCCCAATACCTTGTCGCTCATTTCCCAGTGGAAGATCCTCGACAATCTGCGGCGCAGCTTGGTAGAACCCGCGATGTTCCTCTTGCTGGTACTGGGCTGGCTCGTACTTGGCCGGCCGGCATCCTGGACTGTCGTTGCCATCGTTCTCCTGTTCTTGCCTGCATGGGTTCAGTTTGCGTTCGAACTGGGACGCGCCGCGGTATTAAAGCGCGCGACGATCGCGCTTGACGCCTGGGATGGGTTTCTTGATGCGAATGTTTCCGACTGGTTGACGCTAACATTCCTCGCCCACCAGGCGCTGTTATCGATAGACGCTGTGGTGCGAACCCTGGTGCGCCGCGTGATTACGAGGCAGAGACTCTTGCAGTGGGAAACAGCCGCCCAAGCAGAACTGGCAGGGTACAAACGGACCGTGCTGGACATTTATCTGGACTGCACTCCCGCACTCGCGCTGGGATTCTTCTTCGTGATCTGGTTTACACACCGCAGAGCGGTCATTGCCGCACTTCCTATCCTTCTCTTGTGGGCTTTCAGCAAGCCAGTCTCGATATGGCTGAACCGGCCACCGCGTGCACCGCGCAAACAGGCATCGGAGAGAGATCAACGCTTCCTCCGCCTGGCTGGGCTCCGCATCTGGCGGTACTTTGCTGAGTTCAGTACTGAAGAACACCATTGGTTGATTCCTGACAATGTGCAACAGGATCCTGCCAACATAGCCGCCCGCATTTCGCCCACAAACCTCGGCTTCCTGCTCAATGCACGCCAGGTTGCGTGCAAATTCGGCTATCTGACCGTCCCCGAGTTTGCTCAACAGACGCTCCGCACCTTAGCAACAGTATGGCAATTGCAAAGATATCGCGGACACTTGTTCAATTGGTACGACACACGAACCCTGCTGCCACTTTCGCCTGCCAGCGTGTCATCCGTCGACAGCGGCAACCTGGTAGCCTCGCTCTGGACTCTTCAATGGGGATGTTTGGAACTCCGGGAGCGCCCTCTTTTAGAACCTGAATTAGTGGATGGTTTCAGCGATCACCTGAGTCTCCTGGCACGTCTGCATGTTCTGCCACGCCACAAGTTCTCAGCGTTAAGAAAAGAGCGGAAGAAGCAAGACTGGCTGCCATTTCTCCTGGGAATCCCCGATGCTGTTTTCGAAGACATTCATAAACGAGCATCCAGGCCGAAGCGTGCTGCAGCGCGATGGTTCGCAATGCAAGCAGAAGAACGGATCAAGCAGGTCAAGCGAACCGTGCAGCTTTACACTCCCTGGCTGCTTCCAGAGTTCGCTGTGCTGGTGGACGACCCAGCCATCAACCTGCAACCTCACTCTGAGTGCGTTGTGGTCGAGCGGATTCCGAGTTTTATCGACGCACTCAGCGCTCGGTTGCAGGCAGCGTTGCATGAGGCTGAACCCGGGAAATCGAATGCCCTTTACCAGCGGCTAGTATCTTTGCTGCCGGAGGCGCGCTCGCGAGTCGTACGTCTGTTGGAGGATCTCGGCACCATTGCTCAACAGGCAGACAGCCTCGCCACCGAAATGGATTTTGCGTTTCTTCTCGACCCGGGCAGACGACTACTCTCGGTTGGCTTTGACGTTGCGAGTGAGCAGATCCATTCCGCATGTTATGACCTCTTGGCGACAGAATCGCGCATCGCCGTGTTTGCCGCCGTCGCCAAGGACGACATTCCCCAGGAAACCTGGTTCCTGCTTGGCCGTCCTCATGCTCTGGATCAGGGCAGAGCGGTCCTGCTTTCGTGGACAGGGACGATGTTTGAGTACCTGATGCCAGCATTATGGATGCGAATCTATCCCAATACGCTTTTGGAACGTTCCACAGCGGCGGCGGTGCGGTCGCAGCGCGCCTATGTCGCCAGCAGACGAATTCCGTGGGGCATTTCGGAGTCCGCTTACTCCCGAACCGACGAGTCGGGCAACTATCAGTATTACGCGTTTGGTGTTCCCCAGTTGGCGGCTCGCAAACTGGACGAGGAGGCGCCTGTGATTTCGCCCTATTCGTCATTTTTGGCGCTCCATGTTGATCCCACCTCGGCGTTGCGGAACTTGCGCAATATGCAAGACAGACGTTGGTGGGGCGCCTACGGCTTCTATGAAGCCATCGACTTCCACCCTTCGCGACGCCGGGCCTGGTTCCGACGTTACGAGCTGGTACGTTGCTGGATGGCCCATCACCAGGGCATGAGTCTGCTCTCGATTGCGAATTTTCTGCACGACGACGTAATACAGCGCTGGTTTCACAGCCACCCGCGAGTGCAGGCCACCGAACTTCTGCTTCAGGAGAAACCGGCAGCTCATGTTCGCCCGGTGCGCAGAAATCACCGCAAGAAGGCAGCATGAAACCATGTGATCGGCGCAGCTTGGCCGGGGTGATGAAGACCTCAAAGCGGAGTTGGCGCGTCATCGGTTTCGCAGTTTTCTGGATGTTATGGCTGAATGGACCAGAAACTAACGCACTCGCCACACCAGCAGAAATGATCGTGGTCGACGCCAAGGCCCCGTCTCATCCCTTTCCCCACTTTTGGGAACGCATGTTCGGTTCGGGACGGGCAATCCTGAGCTTGCGTGACAGCTATCGGCGCGATCTACGTGCAGTAAAAAAGATCACTGATTTCGAGTACGCACGTTTTCATGCCATTCTCCATGATGAAGTCGGCGTTTACGACGAAGACAGCCAGGGACGTCCGTTATACAACTTCTCGTACGTTGACCAGATCTATGATGGTCTGCTTGCTACGGGTGTGCGGCCTTTCGTTGAGATCAGCTTCATGCCCGACAAACTGGCGGCCAGCCAAATCGTTCATACTTTCTGGTATAAGCCCAATATTTCTCCCCCAAAAGACTGGAATCGTTGGGATGCACTGATCTCGGCCTTCATTCAACACTTGGTCGACCGCTATGGTCTCGATGAAGTGGCCCAGTGGTATTTCGAAGTGTGGAATGAGCCTAACCTCGATTTTTGGGCGGGAGAGCCGAAGCAGGCCACCTACTGGGAGCTATATGATCACACTGCGCTCGCGATCAAGACGGTTAGTCCACGCTTGCGCGTTGGCGGCCCCGCAACCGCGCAGGCCGCCTGGGTTGACGCGTTCATCCACCATTGCAGTGAGAAGAACATTCCAGTGGATTTTGTGTCGACGCACGTCTATGCCAATGATCCCCCGCAAGGGGTTTTTGGCTCGCAAGCGGATGTTCCTCGCGACCAGATGGTCTGCCGCGCCGTAAGCATGGTTCACGACCAGATCAGAGCGTCGAGCCGGCCACGCTTGCCTCTGATCTGGAGCGAGTACAATGCCAGCTACCAGAATGAACCTGACGTGACAGACTCCATCTATATGGGGCCCTGGCTGGCCGATACCATCCGCCGATGCGACGGCCTGACCGACATGATGTCGTATTGGACCTTCTCAGATGTTTTTGAAGAACAGGGCGTGGTGAAAACACCGTTTTATGGTGGCTACGGGCTAATCGCTGCTGGAGGGATTCCCAAACCCGCCTTTTATGCTTTCAAACTCCTGCACCGGCTCGGGGATCAAAGGCTGCAGCTTGATTCTGACTACGCGCTGCTTACTCGCAGAAAAGACGGTGTTCTGGTGCTTGCATTGTGGAACTATGCCGCCCTAGGGCAATCCGGTTCTCCCAGAACCGTCACCTTGCGCCTGAAACATTCAACCGCAAGAGAGGCTTCAATTTTACGAGTAGATGGCAATCACGGAGATTTTCATCCCGCCTACGAAAAAATGGGAGCGCCACGCAACCCAACTCCGGCGCAGATCCGAGAACTGCGGCGGGCTACGGAGCTTCGAGCCCCGGAAACTCGCAAGCTGAAACAGGGCGAGCTTACATTGACCTTGCCGAGGCATGGCTTGGCGGTCGTTGAGTTGAAGTAGGAGAAAGAACAACCAAGAGAGACGCTTATCCTTGAAGGCCGGGCAGGTACTTCTTAAAGCCCGCACGTTCCATGCCACGCTGGGCCTCGAGGTTTTTCATAAACGTAGTCCAAACAAAACCCGAGCGCAGGTTTTCCGCCATGAGCATGGTGATTCCCGAGTCAATCCCAATCACGTCGTGATCGTACCAGTTCTTGAGTGGATTGAACGCGTTAACGAACCCATACTTGCTCCATGCCCGTCCATAATGATCTTTGATGTTCCTGAGAACCCGCATTGCACCCTGCGGCAGAAATGGCAGGGAGCCCGCAGATGCACTGGGAACCACCGTCCCATCAATCGGCCCCATCGCCGGCGGCCCTCCCCAGATTACATAGCCATTTTCCGAGTCTGACGCAGTAATACCCCAAAGATCATCGCTGTAGTCAGGGAACTGCTTGGCCAGTTCCAGGCAGAAACGGCGGTGCGCTTCCGTGGCCGACACGGAGTTCTGGAAATAATCAGCATATTTGTCGCGCTTGCCACGGAAGTCGAACCAAGCCTGAGAATATTGATGAACGAATAGCGGGGCGAATGAACCGATATAACTAATGCCGTCATATTCGAACCGGGTTCGTTTCCATGCGTTCCACGCTTCCACTGATAAAGGATGGGTAAGCGATCCCAATCCCAAGAGGTACATCATCATCAATTCGCTGTAGTAGTCCCAACGATAGGGGAGAAAACCCATTTCGGGCGTCCATCCATGCGGCAACAGCGAAGTGTCCTCCGACAGCCAGGTCCAATCCACCCGGTTGAAAATTTCGTACGCAAGGAGGCTGATCTCGGAATGCTCCTGAAAGTGCTGCCGGCATGTGAGCACTCCGCAAAGAAGGATCGCTGTATCGACAGATGACACTTCGGAATCCCAAACTCTCTCGCCCGTATTGAGGTCCGCGAAATGGTAGAAGAACCCGCGATGCGTGGGCATCTTTTTCCATAAGAAACGCAGAGTCGCAAGAACTCGATCTCGGGCATCGTGAAACGAAAGGAACCCTCGCTTTTGTCCGATACAAAGAACGGTCAGCCCAAAGCCAGTTGCCGCAATACTAGCGACTACGCTTGTGTCACTCGTGAGCACATTGCATCGGTCTTTTATCAATCCAGTTTGCGGGCTGGCTTGCTCCCAAAAATACTTGCAGGTCAGCTTCTGTAGTTCCTCCAGGAATTGATCGTCAGCCGGAGAAAGACGCGATTGGGCAGGTTGTGACTGAACAGGCTGTTCCTCTGCCATCGCCAAGACGCGGGGTATCCCAGAGTAGCCGAAAGCGCCACACATGCCGACACTACCGACTCGTAACAGGAAGTCTCGTCGTGAAAGAGAGTGAGGGCTGAGAGGGCCTTTGCCGGGCTGACGCATTCGAATATTAGATGATGTTCGCTGGCATATCGCTATCGGTGCCAAGGCGAAATTATGGAGGTTCGCAGCTCATCTTGTACATCCACGGGGCACGTCTGGCAAACCTACCGCCCCAAAAGCGCGTCATAGGATATTAGCTCAAGGTTGCCAAGCGATGGGAAATGGGAGAATAACCACAATTTGGGTATTCCTGGCTCTCCTAATCCTAGGAGCGATATTGGCCCTCGTGCTGGTTCACCGCCGCCATCCCATCGTCCTGAGAGGGGCAGTCTTGCAGCTGGACAGCGACCCCAACAAACAACTGCCCATCGGCGACGTTGAGATTACCGCGACCAATGGAGTGGGAGTTGGGAGCTCGAAATCTGATCCCTCGGGCTTCTTCCTCATCACCCTGCCGAAGGGGCTGCGTCGCCGACAGCCGGTCGTACTGGAATTCCGGCACAAGGACTATGAACCTCTCACGGTCCACGACTACGTAGGAGATAAGATTTACGTCGTCCGCATGGTGCCAGTCTCTCAGCCAACAGCCGTCGATAGTCATCGGCCCGAGTTGACGGTTTCGAACACCCGCGTTAGATATTCGGTGAAGGCTACTACTGAGGCGAATGTCGGAAGCACAGTCAAGACATTTCAAGTCACCAACACCGGGAACGTGCTTTGTGGCAATCACCCTCCATGTTCACCGGACGGCAAGTGGAAAGCGGTGATCAGTTTCATGTCTCTCGATGCCGGCGAGGGAAATCAGTTCCGGAATGCACGAGTTTCCTGCATCGCCGGACCGTGCCCCTTCACCAGGATCGAATTGGAAGACCTTTCGCAGGACCGCCGTCACCTCAACCTTTCAGTTCGCAATTGGTCCGACACGACTACCTTTTTGTTGGAGGCCGAAGTTGTTCATCCCATGGTCAGTGATCTCGTGCGGGAGTCCTATCCAGTAATCTTCGGACGGGCCCTGAATTTCAGTCTGCCGGCAACGGCTGAGGGTCCGAGCATTGAGGCGGAAATCAACGGACAAACAATAGTCTTCCCTCTGGGCCCAGATCTCTTTTTGCGATGGGCAGATTGTCATGTAAAGATCGACAAGGACCAATCCACAACCTATCGATGCGAGGCCAGACCTGGGTACCAATTTCGGTAGTCAGCAACAGACCAGTATCAGAACATGGATGATCGGGTGTCTCATCGGAATACCGGCGATCAAACGGGAGCCTACCGCCGACCACTGGCGGTGGTTACCCTGCTGTTTTTCATGTGGGGTTTTCTCACCTGCCTAAATGACATTTTGGTTCCGCATTTGAAATCGATCTTCGATCTGAATTACGCACAAGTCATGCTGATTCAGTTCAGCTTCTTTTCCGCGTACTTCTTGTTTTCGATTCCCGCGGCGAAAATCGTGGATTGGATCGGTTACCAGGGCACTATGGTCGCAGGCCTGTTAACCATGGGTGCCGGCGCCTTCTTGTTTGTGCCTGCCGCCAGTGTGCCATCGTATTCACTTTTCCTTACGGCGCTCATTATTCTGGCGGCAGGAATTACCGCCCTGCAGGTGGCGGCTAATCCTTATGTGATTGTGCTTGGTCCGCCGGAAACCGCTTCCAGCCGTTTGAATTTGACTCAGGCGTTCAATTCGTTAGGCACCACGATCGCCCCCAGCATCGGTTCATTTTTGATCCTCAGCACAGTTCCACTCGCCATGAACGAACTCAGGAGCCTCTCGCCGTCAGCGCTCGCGGCCTACCGCACACAGCAAGCAGCTTCAGTGAAAGCGCCCTACATTGTTATCGGATTGCTGCTGGTCCTGCTTGCCGGGGTCATCAGCCGCTCGAACTTGCCAAAGATACAGTCGGCTCAACATCGCGCAGGTGAGCGGCTGGATGATTCGCTCTGGCAGCACCGGAATTTAATTCTCGGAGCTGTCGGAATTTTTACCTATGTTGGCGCCGAAGTGGCCATCGGCAGTTTCTTGGTCAACTACTTCAGCCAACCAGACATCGCTGGGCTCGCGGAAAAAGTCGCTGCCAGATACGTTTCCTTTTACTGGGGGGGCGCGATGGTGGGACGGTTTATCGGCTCGGCGCTTTTGCGCAAGGTTAAGACCAGGGTACTTCTTGGCCTTTGCGCGGCCTGTACGACCACCCTACTGGTGACATCCATCATAACCAGCGGCCATCTTGCCATGGGCAGCATTCTCGCGGTCGGCCTGTTCAATTCCATTATGTTCCCCAGCATTTTCACGCTGGGACTGGCTGAACTTGGTCCCCTGGCGGGAGTCGGCTCTGGAATTCTCAACATGGCAATCGTAGGAGGAGCGCTAATTCCACTTGCCCAGGGCTTCATCGCCGATCGGATCGGGATCCATCACGCGTTTTTCTTGCCGGTGATCTGCTACCTTTACATCCTTTATTATGCGTTGGCCGGCTCCCAGCCAAATAGCGAACGCGCTCGCTAGTGACCCAGGAACGCGGGTCCAGGTCAGGCCTCCGCTACCAGGTCGGTATCCAGTGGCACGGCTGCCGGGGCGTCCGGCACCGGAATAATTGCGCTCACGATGGTACCGTTTTCTTTCGGGGTCACTTCCAACCTGCCACCCAACTGCCGCATACGCTCATCCATACCTCGTAGACCAACTCCGAGAGCACCCATCCAGTCCTGACCAGACTGTTCCAAAAGATGGGCGGGCATGCCTCTTCCGGCATCCTCGATTTCCAGAATGGTCATCCCTTCCCTGGTCAGCAACCGAACGCGCGCGGTCTCGCTTCCGGAATGCCGGTGAACGTTGGTAAGGCTCTCCTGGAGGACGCGAAACAATGCCAATTCCGAATCCCGAGGAAGGCGGCCGAAGTCCGCTACTACTTCAAACGTGGTCCTAATGCCGCTGCGAGCAGAGAATCCGTCGAGGTACCACGGTATTGCCGATTTCAGGCCCATTTCTTCCAGCATGGGTGGGTAGAGGAGATAGGAGACAGTGCGAAGTTCCTTGATGGAGTCTTCCGTTAAACGAAGACACTCCGCGAGACCGTCAGCGGCTTCATCCGCTCTATCTTTACGTTCTATCAAAGGGGTTAGCGAATCCAACTTCATCTTCAGCACCGCGAGATATTGGCCCAGACTGTCATGCAGATCGCGACCGATGCGTCTTCGTTCTTCATCTTGAGTGCGAAGCAGGTGCAACGACAGTTGCCGCAGCGACTTTTGTGACTCCTGCAGCCGCCTCTCGGCTTCACGTCTTTCTGCGACTTCGCTCTGCAACGCCTTCTGGGCCTGCATTTTATCGGTGATATCGCGCGTGATCTTTGCGAAGCCGAGCAGCTTTCCGGCATCACCCCGAATTGCGGTGATGATCACATTTGCCCAGAATTTCGATCCGTCCTTGCGCAGGCGCCAGCCTTCGTCTTCGAATCGTCCTTCTTGCGCCGCGATTACCAGTTCCGACTGAGGCTTGCCGTTGCGGATGTCCTCCTCGCTGTAAAAGCAGGAGAAATGCTTCCCGATAATGTCCGTGCTCTTGTATCCCTTGATGCGTTCCGCCCCTAAATTCCAGCTGCTGACATTGCCCTCAGGATCGAGCATAAAAATTGCATAATCGCGAACTGCCTCGACCACCAAGCGGAATCGCGCCTCGCTCTGCCGCAACACCAGCTCTTGTTCGAGTGCGTGCGCTTTCTGTTGCAAGTGCGCGATACTGCGCAGGCGTTCTTCTTCACTACCCAAGGCGAAATAGGTTTCGCTGGGCACAACGCTCGAGTGTTGCGCACAGATTCTTAAGAATGGCTCAATATGGTTTCCATTGTTGAACCCCGTGATGGGATACGCACACAGGAGGGAGAAGGAATGAATATTCCCCAGGTCGTTCCAAAGCTGTTCGACCCGGATTGCCTGTTGTGATTTTCCCTCGGCAAACAACTGTGCCACCATTTCGCCAAACACGGCAATTCGAGCATCCTTGTCAATCGCGCTTCTGACGCGGCCCAGGACACTGCCGACCGTATCCTTGAAGCGTTTCTCGTCGACGGCTCCATTAACCATGAAGGCCTGCAGGACTTCGGCGGCGTCCAGAACCACGTAGCGTCCCTGGGCGGCCGCCTTTGCCGCATCCAGCCCCGTTGCGGACAGGCGCTTCGCAAGCTCACTCTGATGAGACGGGGTGGCGACCACGATGGCGGCATCACCGACGGCAAGCGCCCCACCGACGAAGCGGCTCAGTACATCGATAAGAAATCGGTCGTCCGTATACAACTGAACAATATGACCATCACGATCATGGTCGCGCGTGTACGCGGGAGACAAAATCGGTTGAGCGTTTGGGTTTGACATGGTGCTACTCACGTCGTGAAACCCTCCTGAAAGATTGGCCTAAAGGCCTCCAAAATCATCCGTTTACTGTAAAGCTCAAGTCCATACAGGAAACACTGTATAGCACTTGAACATTTCTAGGACGGGTTAAAATCTAGAGTTCTTTCTAGCGAGGAAACCGAACTACCAGATACCCTTGTCGCTTCCGGTAATCTTCTGTCCCAATGCCGCCGCGGTTGCCAAGCAGGGTAGCAGACTGAGCCGGATCGTGCTCCGGAATTGTCCGTTCCGCATCAAGGTGCTCCATTCTGAGGCGTAGAGACGCGCCGAATGCGGCAAGATTGGCACCCGGAGAAACCCTTTGCCAAAGCGCACCTGGTCTCCGCCGAACTGCGCGGCCGTCCGGACTGAGGAAGGAAGGACAACTTCATTGCCACGATATTTCTTCACGTAATCAGAGACAATTGTCAGAAACGTGGCCACGCCTTCCCAAATTCCGCTTTCCTGGGCCGACGAATGGAGATCATCATAATCGACGGTCCCGCTTTCCAGGAGTTCCGCGGTGTCCGCAATGTCGCACAGTCGTACGTAGAAATGGCGGTACATTCGCTGCAGAGTGCAAATCATAATGCGGTCTTCAGCCGCGGGCACTTGGAAGAAACGATTCCCAATCTGCAGCGATCGGGATCGCGCCACCAGAGAACCCGCGAATCCGATCAGTTCTCCCGTCTGACCTATTCGGCCCATGTGTATTTCCACTAATTCCGGCAGCCCCGGAATCGCGAAGTTCCACTTGTTCGCCAGCCGGTCGCCCCAGCTGCGCGCGGCTATCCGCGCTTCGAACACCTGGGTCATAACCCGGGTCACCTCCAAGGGGTCGGCATCGGTATAAAGATCCAGGTCGCTTCCGAGATCTGGCCAATGGTCCAGCGACTTGATCACGGCGACTTGGCGTCCTTCCGATGCCAGCGCTCCACAGATCTCTTGAAGAAAGGAAATGGCACGGTCTATGCGAACCCGCTCACGCTTAATCGCTTCGCAGGCCCATTGGTACCATTCGCTATCCCTTTCATCAACCAAGATTCCTCGAAGCACTCCCATGGAACGCATGATTACGTGGTGCGAGTTCGCCAGCGACAGCATCTCTTCGAATTCCTTGCGGCTGAGAACAGGGAGTGTGTCCTTCGTTGCCTCGGAAAACATCAACTGGGAAAGGAGGTGGAGCAAGTCGTTGGAGTCCAAGTAAGCGGTCACCATCATCGTTATTTTCCTTTGTGTCGATTGTGTCGATCAAGGTTTCGGCGGCTGAGGGCTGGGAGACGATTGGGGAGCCGCAGGGGTTGCTGTGGGCTCGATCACCGGGCTGCCGTCTCGATGCTTGAGCCCGATGGGGGCCGATTCACGCCGCCGGGCTTGAGCGTTTTCCGCAATTTCCTTCGCGACCTTCTGATCGTTATCGTCGGAAACCTCGAACAATTTCGTCCCTTCGGCAGACCGGCGAGATGCCAGATCAACCCGTGCACTGGCCCCTTGTGCCTGCCGCGCCTTTTGATAAAAGAATTGCGCGCTTTCTGCGTCACCGTTCATCTCAGCCACATAACCGATGTTATTGAGTGAAAAAGCATTATTTGGATCGAGTGAATAGGCCGCGCGAAATTTCTGATTGGCATCCTGCCAGTCGTTGCGATTGAGTGCCGCCACACCGCGCAAGTTCAGCAGCGCAGCCCTCTGCTGGGCAGTTTCGGTTTGAATGCGCTCGCGTAACTGTCTGGCATTCTCCGCGGCCATTTCGCTGACGGACCTGCCCCGCCAGGCGCGGCTGTAGGTCACCACAACGGGTTGTGCAGAGCTGGCAGCAGCCGCTTCGCTGTAATACGTCAGGGCAGACTTGAGATCTCCTTGAGCCTCTTTGGCCACCCCGAGATTGTTCAGGGTGAAAGCGTTGTGCTGGTCCTTCGCCAACGCGGGTTCGAGGAGAGCCTCCGCCTCCGAACCACGTCGCTGCGACAAAAGGTGTACGGCGCCGACGTTGGCACGGCTGATTTGCATGGGCTGGTCATGGACACCGGCAAATGCGTCGCGGAAGGGCTCGCCCTGCAGTTTCGTTAAGCTTGCGCGGGCGATGACAGCGTCGGTTGTTTGGCGAGAAGCCAGCTCGTACAGATGCTCAGCCCGATCCACCTGGCCTTCCAGTTCGGCAACGTACCCCAAATTGTTCAGTGTGAAAGGATCGTCGGGATCGTAAAGATACGCCTTGTAGAAAAGCGTTGTTGCCTTTTCGTACTGATGTTTACGAATCGCGTCCACGCCCTCCTGGTTCAAGCGCTGCACCGGAGTCAGTTTGCTGCGCTTAGGAAGCGTAATTTTCAGGTCTCCCGCATACACCACTTGTGCGAACGCAGCAAAGGCCGCGACCAGCAAAATTTGCCGCCAATACCTTGGTCTGACTAGATCCATTTGGTCCTTTCGATACACTCTCGCGTCTGGCTTAGATGCCGACATTCACGTCGTGTTGCCCAACCCGCATGCCTTTCTGTCGGAAATCGGGCTACCCGCTTCCTTTGCGGTGCATCGAAACACACGGCACGAAAGGGTGAATATGTTCATGAAACGGTTACTGATTCTGATTTCTCTTGCCGGTGCCGCATGCGCTCAAACCAGTTCATCAGCATTTTCGACGGACGGGCGAGTGCCGACAGCTCCGGAAGTGCAGCCAACTGCCCCATCGATGCCTTCCACGCGAGGAGACGGGAATAGCGGATTGCCCGGTCTGTTGCCGCAGCCAACCGGAAAGCCAACATTGATTGGCGGCACGATCTTCAAGATCGACCGGGTGCGCGACCAGATGACGCTCAACCTTTTCGGCGGAGGCAGAACGCGAATTCTGTTCGATGCCCGAACCCACATTTATCGCGATGGAGTTGTGGCTTCCCCAGGGGATTTACAGAACGGCGCGCGCGTCTATGTCGACACGGTGCTAGCCGGAGTTGACATTTTTGCTCAAAGCATCCGCGTTCGGACGCAGGATGCCGCCGGGCAAGGCAGCGGTCAAGTGGCCAGTTACGATGCCCACGCGGGAATCCTTTTGCTCAATGATGCAATCTCTCCGCGGCAGTTGAAATTGCGAGTGCTGCCTACCACGGTGGTTTCGCGAGAAACACAAACCGCATCCGCCAACGACCTACGCGCCGGCACGTTGGTGTCAGTAACGTTCCTATCCGACGGGGGTGACCAACCAGTCGCTCGCACAGTGGCAATTCTCGCAGAGCCGGGTAACACATTTGTTTTTGTGGGCCGCGTGACACACCTGGACGTACATCTCGGCCTTTTGGTAGTTGTCGACCCTCGTAGTCAAAAGCACTATGAGATTACTTT
>Ga0210401_10002347_pt1 | contig 21053 bp, 19 predicted proteins | sample IncBWH32MmetaG_FD_150866 | JGI IMG/M metagenome (GOLD analysis project Ga0210401, IMG submission 150866) | Forest soil microbial communities from Barre Woods Harvard Forest LTER site, Petersham, Massachusetts, United States - Inc-BW-H-32-M | ecosystem: Environmental > Terrestrial > Soil >... | reverse complement strand
CCTGCTGGGATACGGCCAGAATCAGGGCAGTGTGTTCAACCACAATTTCGGTGAAGCGCAGATCCCGGCGCTGGTGGCGCAAAAAGAAACGTATCGGGGCTTTTACTTTGGAGATACCTGGAGAGTCACCTCAAAGCTGACCCTCAACTACGGCCTGCGTTACGATTTGCCGGGAAATTTCTCGGAGCGTCATGACCTTTCTAGCTATTGGGATCCGTCCGCGGTGAACCGCACGGTTACCGGCTGCAGCGTAGTTACTTCCGGGCCTACGGCGGGGCAGGGAATTCCCGGCAGCCCGTGCCCAGCCGATATCTTCTTCGTCGGCACTGGCATTAACCCCGGGCGGACCGCTGTTCCTCTGTACAAGAAGGAATTAATGCCGCGCTTGGGGGTTGCCTATAGTTGGGACCAGAAGACCGTTATTCGCGCGGGCTACGGCATCTTCTTTATCCCCAACTGGCTATTGTTCAACCTGAACCCCAGCAATGACCCGCTCAACTTGGCCTCGACTCTGTGGGTCGCCACCACGAATGGCGGGCTCACTCCGAACAGCACGCTGTCGGCGACGAACTGCGCGTTCTTACCGGGAGTCGCCAGCCCCCAGTCACCTTCAGGAACGCTGAATTGCCCGACCAACGGGCCGTTTGGTCCGAATGTCAATACGCCGCTTCCCAGGTCCGGCAATATTTCGCAGTTTGATGCCGGCGGAAATCCCTTTGAAGCGCCCTACAGATCCTATTCGCCAGGGTACGTGCAGCAGTTCAATTTGGACGTCCAGAGAGAACTCCCCGGCGGCATCTTCGTTGACGCCGCTTATGCCGGCTCCCGAGGCGTGCATTTGGCGAGTTCAAATAACGTGTCCATTAACAATCTTCCCGACTCGTTTTACGCGACAGCACAACAACAATTTAACGCACACCAGCCGGTCTCGATTATTCAGCCGGTTCCGAACCCATTCCAGGGGATTACCACTGTGAGCGGCTTAAATCCGACGTCGAACCCTACGATTCTCGCGGGGCAGTTGGATCGTCCGTACCCCGAGTATTCCGGGATGTCCCTCGTAGGGGATGGTTGCTGCAGCAGCAACTATAACTCGTTCCAACTCACAGCCACGAAACGATTCAAGGATGGCGGAACCTTCCTGGCTGCCTACACCAACGCCAAGTTGCTTAGCAACACAGACACACTGACAACCTGGCTGGAAGGTGGCGTTGGCCAACCTCAGGACTGGAACAACCTCAAAGGAGAGAAGTCACTCTCCTCGCAGGATGTGTCCCAGCGTCTGGTGATCAGCTATGTTTATGACCTGCCCTTTGGCCACGGCCAGAGGTACATGTCGGATGCTTCCGGCGTAGTGGGCAAGGTCGTTTCCGGCTGGGGAGTTGATGGTGTTACCACATTTCAAAAGGGCTTCCCTGTGCCAATCTCTTTCGGTGGATCCAACGGGATTTCGCAGAACGGCTTCACACAAAACTTTGGTCTGCGTCCGAATGTTGTACCAGGATGCAACAAGAGTGCGGCGCATACGATCGCGCCGGGCACGACTAACAATGTCGTTTGGTTTAACACGAGCTGCTTTGTGGGTCCTGCAGAGTGGGGTTTCGGCGACGAGTCGCGCGTTGATGCCACAATTCGAGGCGCGGGGATCAATAACTGGGACTTTGCGTTATTTAAGACGACGAATTTCGGTCCGGAGAATAAACTCGGTTTGCAGTTCCGGACGGAGTTCTTCAATACGTTCAATCGCGTGCAGTTTGGCCCTCCAGGCGGTACTCTAGGCAGCAGCACTTTCGGTATTGTGAACAGCCAGCTCAACAACCCAAGACTCATTCAGTTCGCACTGAAGTTCCTGTTCTAGCGCGTGAGTGGAACGAAGGTGGATGCCTCCCCCCGGCATCCACCTTTCGTTCTTCTAACTTCCAGAAGACATCCTCAGCGAAGCGTTCGTGCACTCGGCTCTGGCAATTGTAAATCCTCTGCTTCGAGTTCGCTGCACAGCTGGACGCCGTGAGCACGACGGTCGAATCCACACTCGCAAGCTTTGCGCCTGCCATGCGTCAGCCCACGAGTTCTGCTAACCTTGCGAATACCTCACGGGAGCTCACAAAACATCGAATGAACCGCCGGATCACGCGACGCGATTTTCTAGAAACGTTTGCCGCCATGGGCATTGCGTTGCCCGCGACCTCTTCTCTATTTGATGTGAAACATCCGCGCGGCCTGGATTTCAACCACGTGAATTCGCCCACGCCGCAGAAGTACCTGATCGAAACCATGGGCGGCGGCGTGGCGCTCTTCGATTACAACAACGACGGACTGCTCGACATTTTTCTGGTGAATAGCGGGCAGCTTACCAATCCCATGCACCCGCCGGAGACTTTCAATCGCCACGATCCACGCAATTGGAATCGCCTCTATCGGCAGAATCCGGATGGGAGCTTCACGGACGTCACCCAGGAGGCCGGCCTGGCGACCGCCGGCGATGGCAACTACGGCATGGGCGTGGCGGTGGGCGATTACGATAACGACGGCTTTCCTGACCTCTACATAACAAACTACGGAAAAAATACGCTATACCACAATAATGGCGATGGCACTTTCACCGACGTAACCGCCAAAGCAGGCGTGGAAGCGGGCGGCTGGAGCTGCTCCGCGGGCTTCTTCGATTACGACAACGACGGCCACCTCGACCTGTTCGTCACGCGCTACATGCTCTGGGACACGCAGCACAGCAAGATTTGCGGCAACGAATGGCAGACGTACTGCCCGCCCGCCGAGTTCCCTTCAACAACCAATATCCTGTATCGCAATCGCGGCGATGGCACATTCGAAGACGTCAGTCAGCGTTCCGGTATTGCCTCTCTCAAGGGGAGATCGCTCGGTGTGTCGTTTGCCGACTACGATGGCGACGGATTCACCGATATTTTCGTTTCGAACGACGGCATGCGCCAGTTTCTGTTCCACAATAACGGCGACGGAACGTTTACCGAGCGCGCCCTCGAAGCCGGCACGGCGCTGACGGCCGATGGCAAGCCGCTTTCGGGCATGGGAACGGTTTTTCAAGACTACGACAACGACGGTCGGCCCGATATTTTGGTCACCGTGCTGCCACGCGAGGTTTATGCGCTGTTTCACAACGACGGCAACGGGTCGTTCAGCTACCGCAGTCTGCAGGCCGGATTGGGTTTGCTCTCTGCCGCAAGCTCGGGCTGGGGAGTGGGCTTCGAGGATTTCGACAACGACGGCTGGAAGGACTTGTTCGTCGCGCAGAGCCACGTGCTGGACAACGTGGAAGCGATTGATCACATGCTGCATTACAAAGAACCGCCGCTGCTGGCGCTCAATCACAATGGGCGCTTCGAGCGCGCCGACTCCGGAATTACTTCCGCGATTGCGGGCCGCGGCGCCGCGTTCGGCGATCTGAATAATGATGGCTGGATGGACGTTGTGGTTACCTCGCTCGGCGGAGAGCCGCTGGTGCTCATGAATCACCGCGGCACTGGGCATTGGCTTTCTATCTCCTTGCGCGGAACACGCAGCAACCGCGATGGACTCGGCGCGCGCGTGCTGGTCAACGGCCAGATGCGATTCGCGACCACCGCCGGCAGCTACATTTCGGCCAGCGACAAGCGCTTACACTTCGGTCTAGGCGCAGCTGAAATTGCGAAGATCGAAATTCACTGGCCCTCCGGCACCCATCAGATTCTTGAAAACGTCAAAGCCGATCAGTTTCTAGAAATCCGCGAGCCGGAGAAATCATGAGCGGAGTTTTACTTTCGTTTTTGCTCGCGCTGCAGGCATCGGCGTCGCCGTCACCGGCCCTGCAGCATCTGCACGCCGGAGTCGAGGCCGAAAAGAGCGGGCAGTTGGACGCAGCCGTATCTGAATTTCAAAAAGCCACCGAGCTCGATCCGAAGCTGGCTCTCGCGTTCGTGGATCTGGGCGACATCTACATCGCGAAACACGATTATGCATCCGCCATTCCCCCACTGAAGCGAGCCGTAGAGCTTAGCCCCAATCTCGAAGGTGCCCACCGGTTGCTGGGATACGCGCTGCTGGCGCAAGGATACGCCAGCGAAGCAATTCCGCACCTGGAGAAAGCGCATGCTGAGGACGCGCTGGGCATCGCCCTGCTCGAAGCGGGAAAATTGCCGGAAGCTGTGCCGGTTCTGCAAAAAGCCCTGGCGCAGAATCCGAATGATCCTGACCTTTTGTATTACTACGGCAGAGCTGCCGGTCTGCTCTCCAAAGAAGTTTTTGACGAACTCGAAGACCGCTTCCCGGATTCCGCGCGTGCTCATCAGATGATGGCGCAGGATTACGCCGCGTTGCGCGATGTTCCCAGCGCCGAACGGGAATTTCTGGAAGCGCTACGCTTGCGTCCGCAGACGGCGGGCCTGCATTTGGAATTCGCTGAGCTATACGCCCGCGCGCAGCAATGGGACAAGGCCGCGGAACAATTCCAGCTGGAAACCGAAATTCAGCCGGGAAGCGCCGAAGCGTTTTATCGTCTGGGCGAAGCCCTGGTACAGCTGGGAAAATTCCACGAAGCTCGCGAAGCCCTCGTTCGTTCCGACCAACTGAAAGAGGACATGCCCGAAACTCTCTACATGCTCGGTAAAGCCGCGGCATTGGATGGAGAAGACAGCCTGGCGCAAAAGTCGTGGCTGCATGTTCTGAACCTCGAGAAAGACACGGCGCTTGCCGCGCAAGCACATTTCGGACTGGCGAGCATCTACCGCAAGCAGGGCAAGACCGCGGACGCGGACCGCGAAATGGATGAATTTCGCAAATTGCAGAGCAGCGCAGGCCACACAGACGATTCGCCGAAATAAATAATTGTAAGCAAGGGCCGAAGGAGAGAGCCGATGACACGTGCACGCACGAACATCACGACATCGCAACGCAAAATCCGTGTGATTTTCGCTTCGTTGTTTATGGCGATCGCGGCGGCGCTGGTTCCTCTTGCTATTGCTGCGCCCGACGACGTCGAGCAGCGCGTCGAGGCGATTCTCAGCAAGATGACGCTCGACCAGAAAATTGACATGCTCGGCGGCCAGGACGATTTTTACATTCGCGCGTATCCCGACCTGGGCTTGCCTCGCTTGCGGATGGCCGATGGACCGATCGGAGTGCGCCACGGCGGCCCTGCCACCACGATGGCGGGCGGAATTTCGCTGGCTGCTTCCTGGGATCCCGCGCTCGCCGCGGAAGAGGGCACGCAAATCGCACGAGACGCCCGCGCCAAGGGTGTGCACTTCATGCTCGGACCTGCCTTCAACATCTATCGCGCGCCGATGAATGGCCGCAATTTCGAATACCTGGGTGAAGATCCGTATCTGGCCGGTCAAATCGCGGTGGGCTACATCCAGGGAATGCAAAGCCAGGGCGTCAGCGCGACGGCGAAACATTTCATGGGAAACAATTCCGACTTCGATCGTCACAACACGGATTCCATAATTGATGAGCGCACCATGCGCGAAATTTATCTGCCCGCATTCGAAGCCGCCGTGAAACAGGGTCATGTGCGCTCCGTGATGGATTCCTATAATTTGACGAATGGGACCCACATGACCCAGAACGGCTACCTGAATAATGAAGTCTTGAAAAAGGAGTGGGGCTTCGACGGAATCCTGATGTCCGATTGGACTTCGACCTACGACGCCGTGGGCGCTGCGAACGGCGGCTTGGACCTCGAGATGCCTTCGGCGAAATTCCTGAACCGCGAGAAGTTGCTTCCGGCGATTAAGCAGGGGTCAGTCAGCGTCGCGACCATTGACGACAAAGTTCGCCGCATCCTGCGCGTCGCAATTCAGTTTGGATGGCTCGACCGCGACCAGACCGACCTGACGATCTCGCGTTACAACCGCGAAGGCGACCGCGTCGCGCTGCAGTCCGCGCGCGAAGGCGCCGTGCTGCTGAAGAACGACGGAAATTTGCTGCCGCTCAACAAAGACGCAGTCAAGTCCATTCTGGTTGTCGGACCGGACGCTCATCCCGCCGTGCCAGTGGGCGGCGGCAGCGCTCACGTAGTCCCGTTTGCAGCTGTTAGCTTTGTGCAAGGCATTAGTGACTACGTGGGGAACGCAGGGCAAGTCTTTTACAGTCCCGGTATTCCGACGGTCAGCGAAATGTCGGCGGCAACATCCTTTTCGACGGCCCCGTCCGGTGGCACTGCAGGATTAATGGCAGAGCATTTCACCAACGCAGATTTGCAGGGAAAGCCATTCCTGACGCGCACCGATAATCACATTGATTTTGGACCGCCGAGCCGGAAGAGTTTGCCCGCTGAGGCTGTCTCCTCTCGCTGGACGGGCTACTACACACCGAGCGCCGCCGGCAAATACGATCTCTTCGTTACTTCGAGCGGAGAAGACGGCGGATACTACCGCGCCTATGTGGACGACAAAGTCGTGCTCGACGATTGGACTGTTTCCAAAGAACTGCTTGGCGTCGCAACAGTATCTTTCGACGCCAAGCCGCACAAAATTGTACTCGAACGTCACGGCGAGTCCAGGTGGCTGGGCGGACACCTGCACATGGGAATTGCACGCCAGGGTAGCTACGTCCTTCCGGATGCGAAGAAGTTGGCCGCGAAGGCAGACGTCGTCGTAGTCGCAGCGGGTTTTGATCCTGAATCCGAAAGCGAAGGCGCCGATCGCACCTTCCGTTTGCCTCCGGGACAGGATGAACTGATCCAGGAAATATCCGCCGCGAATAAGAACACGATCGTCTTGCTCACGTCCGGCGGTGGTGTGGACATGAACGAATGGGTTGACCGCGTTCCGGCGTTGCTCGAAGCTTGGTATCCAGGCCAAGAAGGCGGCAAAGCTGCTGCGGAAATTCTTTTCGGCGATGTGAATCCGTCGGGGCGACTGCCGGCAACTTTTGAACGCCACTGGGAAGATAACCCGGTGCACGACAACTACTATCCGGCGGCTGGTACCAATCGCGTCAGCTATAAGGAAGGCGTCTTCGTGGGGTATCGCGGATACGAGCAAAACGGAACAAAGCCTGTGTTTCCATTCGGTTATGGGCTTTCGTACACATCGTTCAAGTACACAAACCTGGCCATTAAGCCGGCGGACTCCGACGCGAAACATGACGGCATTTCTGCGCCGCTATATCAAGTGTCATTCGAGGTGGCGAACACTGGAACGCGCGCAGGCGCCGACGTCGCTCAAGTCTACGTGGCGGAAGCGCACCCGAGAGTTCCCCGGCCCGCCAAAGAATTAAAAGGATTCGCGCGCATCGAGCTGAAACCGGGCGAGACAAAAACCTCGACCGTCACCTTGAATGGCCGCGCTTTTTCCTACTACGATGCGGACGCGAAACAATGGCGCGCTGATCCAGGTGAATTCCAAATTCTCGTGGGACGTTCCAGTCAGGACATCGTACTTCGCGGCAGCCTTACGCTTTCGGCGGCGAGTGCAGCGTCGGCAAACAATAAATAGGATTTGCTGATCTGAAAATTCTGCCGCGCGCTAGGAAGAGATAACGGTTTTTGATGGCGTAAGCATTGGCGGTTCTGGGCGAGTTGCGCGCGCCTGAGGAGACAGCCCCTTGGAAGCTCGTTCGAAAACCACTTCAGCGCTGAACGTCGCGCTGCTCGGCTACGGATTTGCCAGCAAGACTTTTCACGCGCCGCTGCTGACGAATGTGCCTGGACTGCGGCTCACCCATATCGTTTCCAGTGACAGCGCCAAGGTCAAGAAGGATTACGACGTCACCGTGCTCGCGAACGCCGAAGAAGCGTTCGCTCTTCCGGAAATTGATTTGATAGTGATCGCGACGCCGAATACCACGCATTTCGATTTCGCCGGCAAAGCCCTCAACGCTGGCAAGCACGTTGTGGTTGATAAGCCCTTCACCAACACGTTTGCCGAAGCGATGGAGCTCGTCACCTTGGCGAAGAGCTGCCGGCGATTGCTCTCCGTTTTTCAGGATCGCCGTTGGGACTCTGATTTTCTGACCGTGCGCCAAGTGGTGGCCAGCGGTGCGCTCGGCGAAGTCGCTCATTTTGAATCGCACTACGACCGTTACCGCCCTGAACCGCGCCAGCGCTGGCGCGAGCTGCCAGGACCGGGCAGCGGCATCTGGTTCGATCTAGGACCGCACCTTGTGGATCAGGCGCTGCAATTATTCGGCCCTCCCGAAGCTGTGTATGCCGACCTGGAGATGCAGCGTGCGCGCGGCCAGGCGGTTGACTACTTTCATGTCATCCTGCGCTACGGCCGCAATCGAGTGATTGTGCATGGCGCGTCACTCGTCGCCGCGGAAACTCCGCGATTCGCGATCCATGGCGCCCTGGGAAGCTACACAAAATTCGGCATGGATCCGCAGGAGGAAGCACTGAAGCGTGGGGAAATTCCGGGAACCCCAGGTTGGGGCCAAGACGAGCAAGTGGGAACACTGATCACCAAGAAAGGCGACGGCTTCGATAAGCGGCAAGTTCCGAACGTTGCCGGGAACTACCTCGCCTACTACGAAGGGATTCGCGACGCGATTTCGCTCGGCGCGCCGAATCCCGTAACGCCCGACCAAGCGCTGGCTGTGATCAACGTGCTGGAGACCGGCGTAGCGAGTTCGGCCGCGCGCGCCGAATTGCCCTTCAGCCCGATCAAATTGTGAAGACGCCGAATCTGGTATGATTCGTCGCGGATCGTGGGTCGTGCCGCGCTGCCGCGAAAACAAACTGATCGATCGCACATTCTTCGACTGGAAACTTCGTGACCATTGATCAAGACCTCGAAAAGATCGCGCAGCAGGAAAAACGTCTGCAATTCAAGCAGTTCGATTCCGAAGTGGCGTGGGCCGTGGGCAACGCGCTGAAGGCCGTAGCCGAAAAACGCGGAGTCGCGGTGGCCATTGATATCAGCCTCAGCGGACATCGACTATTTTCATACGCCATGCCGGGAACCACGCCGGACAACGCAGACTGGATTCGCCGCAAACGCAACGTCGTCGAGCGCTATCACCGCAGTTCCTACGCCATTGGCTTGACTCACCAGCGCGCTCAGACCACTTTGCAGGCTAAAACGGGGCTCGATCCAAAAGACTACGCGCCGCACGGCGGGTGTTTCCCGATAATTCTCGCCGGCACGGGGTGTATAGGCACGATCACCGTTTCCGGGCTACCCCAGCGCGACGATCACAATCTGGTCGTGGCCGTGCTGCAGGATTATCTGCATCTGGCGGCTGAAGATCTGGCGCTCGGTGCTGCTGCGGCGTCCTGACCGAAAAAGCGTTCGCACATTTCATCGCCCTTCACAGGATTTCACGCGCGATTCGCGATCGCCAGACGATTCTCCGCCGGCCGCACAACACAATCGCATTTGACGAACGCCCGACCCTGATTCAACATGGAGAGCGAGGCTAAGTATGCCCGTTAATGGTCACGGTCCATCCGGTAAAGCCCCCGAAATCCGCGCGGTGATACTCGATTACGGCGAAGTTCTGTGCCATCTGCCTTCGACGAAATCCATCGAACGCCTCGCCGCCATGTTCCAGATGGATCCGCGAACTTTCCTTCCGAATTACCTGCAGACGCGCGCGCCATACGACCGGGGAGACTGGCTCCCCGAGGAATACTGGCTAAGATTCGCAGCGCAAGCCGGGGTGCAGATCAACGCGGACGATATTCAGAAGGCGCGCCAGCTGGATCTCGAGCTGTGGGGCCAGATCAACGACGCCATGATCCTCTGGGCCCAGCAGCTGCATGCCGCGGGATTCAAGACCGCGATTTTATCGAACATGCCGGCGGACATGGCCACGCACATGCGAAAAAACTTTGCATGGCTCAGCCATTTCGATCATTACATTTTTTCCGGCGAAGTGCGCAGCGTCAAGCCTGAGCCTGCGATCTATCAGCACTGCATTGACGCTCTCGGCGTGCAACCCTCCGAAGCGCTATTTATTGACGACCGGGAGATAAATCTGGAGCAGGCGCGCGCCGCCGGGATCCGCACAATCCTCTTTCAGTCCGTCGCGCAACTGCGCGAGGACTTGCAATCGCTCGGATTCAGGATTTTGCCAGGGCAATCCGAAGTCCGGCGCACGCTGTCGTAACCGCTCATCCAGAGCGGCACATAGCTCGCGCTCCGATTTTTGCCAGCGAAAAATGTATCCCGTTCGTGATTTTGTTCATCCAAACCCATGGCGGGTTTCAGCTCCGCCGAACCACACCGGCCAATTTCCCATTCGACGACGCTGTCAAGGAGGAACAAAATGGCGAGTCAACCTCAAATTGGATTGGTGCCACCCTTCACCCGCGAGACCGCCGTGCAAAAAGTACGCAAGGCCGAAGACGGCTGGAATTCGCGTGATCCGCAACGCGTTGCGCTGGCCTATACAGTCGAATGCCGCTGGCGCAACCGCGCGGAATTCGTCAACGGCCGCGAGGAAATCATTCAGTTCCTGACGCGCAAATGGAATCGCGAGCTAGAGTATCGCCTGATCAAGGAACTGTGGGCGTTCGACGGCGCACGAATTGCCGTACGCTTCGCCTACGAATCGCACGACGATTCCGGGCAGTGGTATCGCTCTTACGGCAACGAAAACTGGGAATTCAACGCCGAGGGCATCATGCATCACCGCTATGCATCGATTAACGATCTCCCCATCAAGCCGTCCGAGCGCCTCTTTCACTGGCCGCTCGGAACGCGCCCTGCGGATCATGCGGGACTCAGCGATCTGGGTCTGTAAAGCAGCTCGCATTCGCAAACATTAAGAACACTTGTTACGCCGCTCGGCCTGGTACTCGCGGTGGCGATTATTTTTTGACGGAATTTACGGGAGATTTGGTTTCTGTCGCTGCAATCTCTGCGCGGAATTTTGCCGCCTGCTCCGGTTGTTTCATCCCTTCATATTCTTCCGCAAGGTCTTTGCGCGCGTTCATCAGCCAGCTCACTTTTGAATCCATCTGCGGGCCGAGAATATCGTAGCCGGCATGGGTTTCTGCTTCAGCGTCCGCATAGCGTTGCTGCCGCAATAAGGTTCTGCCCAGCTTAATTCGTGCGATGCCCGTATTGATGTGCGTGGGCGATTGCGATTCCACATAAATGGGAATTGCCTGGCGGTAGAGCTTTTCCGCGCGAGTCCACTGCTGCTGCGCCGTGTATACGCTGGCCAGATTGGAGAGCGCGGTCGCGTACAGATAGTGCTGTTCTCCGTAGTCCGTCCGATAAATGTCTGCCATGCGTTCAAAGTATTGCTCCGCCGTATCATACTTGCCTTCCTGCAGCGCTACAGACCCAAGCTCATTGATCGTGGACGCGACACTGGGATGCACCTTGCCAAACGTGCGTTCTTTGATCGCCAGCGATTGCTGCAGCAGGTCCGCTGCCTCGTCATAACGTTTCTGGTAAACCAACGACCGCGCGAGGATGGTCAAATCGGTTGCCGTCTCGGGATTATCTTTGCCATACCACGCTTGCACGATGTCCAAAGCCTGGCGGTCATATTGTTCCGCCTCGCGGTAGTGCCCGGTGTCCAGCCGAATCGCGCCCAGATTGATCAACACATCGGCCACGCGCGGATGGCGCTCACCGTAAATCTGTTTGTAGATCGCCAAAGCGCGCTGGTTGATCTCTTGGGACTTTTCATAGTGGCCCGCATAAAAATGCGCGTTGGCCAGCTCGTACAAACTATCCGCTGAGTCGGCGGGCTCCGATCCCGGAGCAGAATAAAGTTGCACCGTCTGCTCCAGGATGGCGATGGATTGATCGTAGGCGCCGCGATCTTCCAGCACTCCTCCCAGTGCGAGCATGGCCTTCGCCACCGCCGGATCGTTCGCCGGCAAGTGGCGCCTGTCTCGATCGAGTGCCTGCCGGATCAGCCGCTCGGCATCGCCGTACCTTGCCTCCGCGTCGCGCAGCGATCCCAGCGCCAGCAGGCCCCTCGCAGTTTCGGTGCTGTCCGGGCCGTAAATTGCCTCGCGTTTCGCCAGCGCCGATTCCATCAATGCATCCGCCTGTTCGAGCTTGCCCAACTTCTGGTAAATTCCGCCGAGCGTTTCGAAAAGTTCCGCTTGCACCGCGGGCTCAGCATCCAGGCCGCGCGCTTCCTGCACGCCGCGATCGAGCAGCGTCACCACGCGCAAATCATCCGCTGGTCCGGCGGAAGGATCGCCGCCCTGAAACAGGTTCAGCATGAAGCGCTGAATGGTCTGCGTTCGCGCAGCCTGCGTCAAAGCCGCATTGCGCGCCCTGGTCAACCTCACGGTGTAGAAAATCACCAGTCCCACCAGCAGCGTGAACATCACAGCGGCTGCGGATACCAATTGCCAGTGCCGGCGGACGAATTTGCCCAGCGCGTAGTGCCAGGTGTCGGGCCGCGCTTCCAAAGGCTCGGCATTCAGATAATGATCCACGTCGCGGATGAGCGCTTCCACAGACTGGTACCGGCGCTCCGGATCTTTGTGCATCGCCGTGAGGCAAAGCACGTCGAGATCGGCCCAGGCCGCCCTACTCGCGCTGACTGCATTGCCGTTCGCTTCCGCCGACGCGGCCGATTTGGCGGCAGCATCCGATGGCTTAGCGGCTTCCTGCTCGGTCAAAACTTTTTCAGCTTGCGCCGGCGTGCGACTCGACAAATCAAATGGCAGCCGCCCGGCAAGCAATTCGTACAACACCACTCCGAGAGAATAGACGTCACTGTGTATCCCCACCTGTTCGCCGCGAATCTGTTCCGGCGCGGCGTAGGCCGGCGTCATCAGGCGCAGCCCGGTGATGGTTTGGTCCACCAGCTCGCCAAGATTTTCCAGGTGCTTGGCGATGCCGAAATCAAGCAGCCGAATGCTTCCGTCCTCTTTCACCAGAATGTTGGAAGGCTTCAGGTCGCGGTGAATCACGGCATGCTGATGCGCGTACAATACCGCTTCGCATACGGCACGGAATAATCGCAAACGCTCGGGAATCGTGCACTTCTTCGCTGTGCAGTAATCCGTGAGCGGCACGCCTTCCACATACTCCATAACGAAGAAGGGAGTCCCATCCGGCGACGTATCCGCATCATAAAGCCGCGCAATGGAAGGATGATTCAGCTGCGCAAGGGTGCGCTGCTCGGCGTTGAAGCGCTCGCGGCGTGCGGGTGAAACCCAAGCGTCGCGCAATATTTTAATTGCGACTAGATTGCCAAGATCTTCGCGCTCCGCCAGGTAGACCACTCCCATGCCGCCCTCACCCAGCGCCTGTTTGATGCGGTAGGGCCCGAATTCCTTGAAAGGAAGCGGGCCCGAGGACGGAGCGTTGAATATTTGGTTCGCGACTTCAGCCACATCGCCGTCGAGCAGCGACCCGCCGCGCGAGTCCTCCTCCAAAAGGACCAGGACCTCGCTGACCAGCGCGGCATCGTCGCCGCATCGCGTTTCCAGAAAAACGCGCTGTTCCGCAGGCGGCATGTCCGCGGCTTCGTGAAAAAGCGATTGGACCTTCTGCCAGCGAGTGCTGTCCATCATTGCTCTCCCGCTGAAATGGAAGAAAACGGCGCAGGGATCAGCCGTTACGCCCGGCGAAGTTCGTGAGTCAGCCAAGCCTTCGCAGTTCGCCAATCGCGAAGAACCGTGGCTTCCGATACGTTGAGGAGCGCTGCGGTTTCCGGAACATCCAGTCCGCCGAAGAAGCGGCTTTCTACCATCATCGCCTGTCGCGGATTCATGCGCGCCAGCTCTTCCAGAGCGGTATTGAGTGCCAGAAGCTCGTCTTCGCCGGAGGGTTTCTGCTGAAACACGATGTCAAAGGTCACGGTAATTTTCGCGCCACCGCCGCGCTTGCCGGAATTCCGCCGCCGCGCGGCCTCCACCAGAAGCTGCCGCATGGCTCGAGCCGCGATGCGCTTGAAATGCAGCCGGGACGTCGCGCCAACATCCGGGGATTTTGCGAGCTTCAGCCAGGCTTCATTCACCAAGGCGGTTGGGCTGAGGGTCGCGCTGGGGTCGCCGCGCCGGACGCTCGATGCCAGCCGGCGCAGTTCTTCGTAAGTGACGCTGAACAGTTGGTCCAGCGCTTGTCTCTTCGCGATGGGCGCGCCAGTTCGCTCGGGTGCGAATTCGCGGCCTCCCTGAGAAGGCTTCGCCACCGTGACGGTTTTTCTTTCGCTTTCACGCATTGCGTAGTGACGGGCCATACCTGGGAACCCACCTGTTGCCGGCTCCAGGTCCCGTCTATGCACCGAACTGTAGCACCGTAACGGGCCATGCGGCAACGGATGGCGAGCGCGTCGGTGGCACCGGGAGATCTAGCGAGAGGCGCCTGCACGGCTTTTGGCTCTAAAAATCGAATAGTTGCTCAGGAGAATTTTATGAATGGTTCGGCAATCCGCAATGCGCTTCTCGTTTTCGTTATGGCTGCAGCAGCTCTGGCAGCGGGGTGTGGAGGCGGCGCCGAGGGCAAATACCGCGACCCCAGCGGCACCATCAACGCTGAATTCAAGGACGGCAAGGCCTACGTAGCGCTCGGTGCGTACGCCGTTGACGGCACCTACAAAATTGACGGCAACAAGATCGTCGCACGCGGCGATTTCGGGCCGATGCTGCCCAGCCCCCTGATTTTCACCGTGAACAAAGACGGCACGATTGACGGCCCCCGGGACACCATGATTCCACGTCTCGAGAAAGTGAAATAAAGGGTGCGATTCTTCGCGCGAAGTTTCGCAACGAAAGGAAGCCGACAATGAGAGCTTATCGCGCCACTTCAGTCATCCCGCTGACACTGGCGCTGGCGGTGCTCCTCGGACCAATTGGCTGCGGCCATTCAAGCTCCGATAGCTCTGCGGATGAAGGAATTCCCGGCCTCACCAGCGCGGACCGCGAAGCCCAAAGCGCCGCCATGGCGGAACTCCAGCGGCATTGGCGCAAAGGGTCCGATGGCTGGACAACCGCCGTAGTCTCCGGCAGCCCGTACGCGCCCGATCGTTTTCTGCGGCAGTGTCGCGCGCTGACGATCAAAGCGATGGTGCCGCAGGATCTCAGCGAGTCCGACAAACTGAACGGGTTCGAGTGGGTGGGGCGAGCGGAATTCCAGCCCACGTCTTGTCGCGAGGGCGGCGGGCAGACGGGGATGGTTTTGGACGGCATGTCGAATGTAGTGGTCAGCAAACACAGCGGCCAATGGAGCCAGTGGGTGGACTTCACGCCGGGTCCGTTGCGCTTCGCACGGGAGAAAGGCCGGTGGCAATTCAATTGGGACGCTACCTATCTGCGCGGCACCCTTCCCGGAGCACAAGATTTCGCAAACGCGGGAGTGCAGTAGGCGGAATCAATGTCCGCAGCACGCCTTATGCGTTGCGAATACCTTCTGCATCGGTAGGATTTCGCGCCCTACTCCGCCGCTTTGGCCGCCAGCGCTTCAACCACCGCTATATTTGCCAGCAAATCTTGCGGTATGCCGTGCCGCTGCTGCAAATACACCGGACTATTGTAAGAAGCCCAGACCTTCCCTTGCGCATCTTCCCAAACCAAAATCTTTAGCGGCAGGTCAATCGCCGCGCTAGGTGCCGCCAACATTATCGGCGTGCCTCCCTTGGGATTTCCGAAAATCAGCAGCTTCGTAGGGCGCATTTTCATTCCAACCTTCTCCGCTTCGCCACTGTGGTCCACCAAGGCGAACAGCGTCACGCCCTTCGCCTGCAGTATGCCTTTGAGTTTTTCCACCGTTTCGTCCACCGAATGGTTGCTGGCTTTATTGCTGATTCCGTTGTCTGGCATGGGTGCCATTGAAGTCATGGGTGTCTCCTGGTTGTCCCGGGAATTGTTTTCGCTCGTTGCATGCGTGGAACCGCGCACGGAAATCAGGTAAACCGTCATCGCTAATCCGACCAATGCTAGGAAAACCGCGATCGTGACTGCCGCTCCCGCAGGACGAGAACGCACTGGGCCGCCGCGATCGAGCAACCGGACCAATCGAGCGTGCTGCCATCCTGCCAATAGATTTACGAGCACGCCCACGGCGATCAGCGCAGTGCCAAACCACAGCGAAAGCCCGTACGCCTGAGCCGACGGAGCGTTTTGTGCGGCTTGGAGCTCCTGGAGGAAAAGTCCGAAGCGCGCCACCACAAAACCGAAGCCCATTAAAGCGAGGCCGGTGCGGATCCATGCAAGAACGGTGCGCTCGGCCGCCAAGTAATCGCTGAGAGCAGCGTGAGGATTGCCTGGTATCGGACCATCCATCCTGCCGCCTCCCATCGTGAGGGTTCTGCCGAGGGCGACACACGGAATCTCGCGCCATCACCACTCACATTGGCGGGATTATATTCTGAGCGTCAATCCGCGCGCTGCAATTTATTTCGGACAAAGGCCGTAACCCGCGCTCGGCGAAGTTCATCCAATTTCCAGCTGTGGTGCGGACGCAGGCTAGCGCGACAGGAGCAACAAAATGACCACGAAGCGAATCGAAGTGCAGCGATTTACTGTGATTTCGTCCAAATCATTTCAGGACGTCCTCGCGAAACTCGACGCGGCCATCGGCCACCCCAATATGGCAACGTTTCGCAACGATATGACGTTGGCGAAAACTTTTGCGGAGCTGGAAGCTGCCGTGCAGCAGGTCAGCGGAACGATAGGCTTGATGGAATTCGCGCGCTTCGACTTGGGCGAGGTCTTGCGCAGAAAACTAGGTGAACGCGCGCCGAAGAGCGTGCGCCTGGTGGTCGGCAACCCCATCCTCATGGCGCACATGGTGGAACATGTGCCGGATGCGGGTTCCTATGCGCCCGTCACGATCCTGGTGGATGAGCGCCCCGACGGCGTGCACCTGACTTACGACACGATGGCCAGCTTCCTGTCTGCCTACCGTAGTCCCGAAGCGTCGAAAGTGGCGCACGCTTTGGACAGCAAGGTCGAGGCGCTCTTAACGGCAGCAGCGGCCTGATCGCAACACGAAAAATCTGCGCGCAGGGGCGCCAGGGCGTTCCATACCAACGCACTGGCGCCTCTCGATGCAGTACGGTACAACCTTCGCTAGTCGTTCTGGGCCGAATGGCACTTCGCGTCCGAGCTTTTTGGTTGCGAGTATGTCTTCAACGGATCCGCCGCCTCGCCCTCAACATACCTGTCGTGGTGCCGCACCCAGGCCATCGAGTACGCCAATCCATCTTCGTCGCGTCCTTTCGGCGCCAGGTCTAGCCAATTGTACGCCCCGAGTAAAATGTCCAGCCCGCGACCGTAGGTGGAATAGGTGTGAAAAATATTTCCAGCCTCATCCTTATAGAAAGCGCTTGCCCCGGGGCCTTCCTCGCTCGGGAATTGCTGCATCACGTAGTTGTAATACATCTGTCCGTTCGCAATCTCTTCCTTCGTGAACGACACGTTGTAATCGCGATTGAAGTCGTTCTCGAAAGACGATACCCACTTGAACCGCCAACCCATGCGCATTTTGAATGCGCCAATCTGATCGAGCGGCGCTCGCGAAACCACCGCGAACTTCACGTCGCGTGCCGCTAGGTGCGGAACGCTGCCGTCAAAATGATCCGCCACAAACGAGCAGCTGGGGCAGCCTTCCACCCATCCCGGACCGAGCATGAAGTGATAAATCATCAGCTGGCTTTTGCCGCCAAACAGATCGGCGAGCGTCTCTTTGCCCGTGGGCCCGTCAAACACGTATTCCTTCTTCACTTTTTCCCAGGGCAATTCCCGGCGCTGCCGGCTCAGTTCATCGCGCAGCCGCGTGAACTCCTTCTCCTTGTTCAACAGCTCCGAGCGCGCCGCAATCCACTCTGCGTGCGACACGATATTCGGGTGATTCATTCTGCTCTTCTCTAACATCGTTTCCATCGTCGTCTCCTTCCTGTTGATTTGTCGATTCGATTGCCGCGTAATCAAGCGAACGGGTTTTCGTCCGCGCTAGGACCGTAAATCGAGGGTACCGGAACTTCCAGCATCCGCAGATAGACGGACAGTTGTCCGCGATGATGATAGGTATGGTTCATCAGGATGGAGCGCAGGAACACAATCCGTGGCATCTCCATGATTGGTTTTCCGTTTCGCGTCACGCTCCACAGGGACGTAAGCCGGGCGTCATCCATACCTTTCAGCGTCGTCCGCGCGCTCGCCATGCTCTTGGAGAAAGTCTCCAGCACCTCCTGCCGGCTCTTGGCCTCGGGCTGCGAGAAGTTTGGAGCTTCAGCGGTGTCCTGCGCAGCTGCAGCGACGATCTGGCCCGGGCCACCCGCGATGTGCAGTGCCAGCTGTCCCAGCGAAAACGATTTCGGGTGCGGTTTCCAAGTGAGCTTGTCGTCCGGAACGCGTTCCAGCACCCGCTTGGTCGTTTGCGCTTCCTGGTCGAACTCCATCAACAGTGCCTCTGCGAGGCTCATAGCTGCTCCTTTCCATGGGTGTGAGATTTAGTGTTTGCATCTTCACCACTTCGAGAATTGAACGAGCCCCTGTCGTTCGGGATAGTCTTCGGGTGAAACTTCTTCGCGACCAAAGCCGTCAGCCCGCCGGTGGACATCACTCCAGCCGCGATCAAAGCCACACTCGCAATGCACGCGGGACACATACATTTCTCCTCCCACAGGCGCCGTGCTTACTGCGGCCGGCGTTTCGCTTCGGCCAGCTTGCGAACATTCTCGTTTATGAACGTCCAACCCTTCCCAGTTCCCTCGCGATGGTCGTCTGCCACCAGCCCGAACGCCATGTGATGGAATTTGATCAGCGTTCCGCCATCCTCTTCGCTCAGCCGATACTGCACGTTTGACGCAACCGGATACGACATGAACAGTGGCCCATAAAACTCCAGCAGCGTTGGCCGCTTGATCGACTGCACATGACCCCACAAATGACCGTTCTCGCCCCCCAGGTCCCGATACCAACGCCCGCCCGGCCACGGTTCGATCTTGAGCGACATGGGTTTGCCGTCGGGCGTTTCATTCAACGGTCCGAGCTGTTCGAGCAATGCGTCGAACGTTACGTTCAGCGGTGCCCGGACATGAATTTCCTGCGTGATGTTCAACGTCAAATCCTCAATCGTCCGATTCATCTTCATCACTGTTGAGTTCATCGTTTCTCCTTTAATCAGAATTTGTCCTGCCCGCGGATGGAATCGCTCCCTGCCACGAACTGCTCTTCCGTTCTGCGTGTTCCTTCACGCGGCTCAATTGATGCTGCCAGAATCGCTCGAAGGTGCTGGTCCACTCGTGCAACGGACGGATCGCCTCCGCGTTCACCCGGTACAGCATCCGCCGGCCGTCCCGGCGAACATTCACCAAGCCAACATCCAGCAGCACGCGCAGATGCTTTGACACCGAGGGCTGCTCGAGCTCGAGCGTCGCCACGATCTCGCCCACCGACCTCTCCTGCAGCGCCAGATAATTCAGGATGTCCCGGCGCCGTGGCTCGGCGACAGCGTTGAAGGCATCGGAAGTTGTAGCCGCTCGTGCCATGGGCCAACAATACATTCCTATATAGGAATATGTCAAGGTGTTTTTTAAATGTGCTCGATTTTGCCGGATAGGGAGCGAAACCTTAGAAGTTGGGGGTCATGCGGCCAGCGAACTGACTAACCTTTTGCTTCGCGTTTTGCGCGAACGTTTTGTTCAACGTATTCGTCGAGGTGTTGTCTCATGGTGCGGAGCGGTTCTTCATCGTTCTGCAAGCGGCTGATCAGCAACGCGCCTTCCAGCGAGCCGATAATCAGCTGCGATAGCTGCCGAGGCGCGACTCTGCGGTCAATCTGCTGTTTCTTGATGCCTTCTGAGGCGATCCGCGACAAGCGTTCTGTCCAGCCCTGCAAAGCCTTTCTCGCGCGCGCGCGCAGCACGGGATTTCCGTCGTCGGCTTCGACGGCGGTGTTCATGAGCGGGCAGCCACCGGGAACCAGCCCGGCGCGCCGCGCGACGAAATTGTCGATCATTTTCTTCAGCCGATCCACGCAGTCGGGGACTTCCGCCACGCCGTCGAGCCTGCCGCGCACGGCTTTATCCCACGCATAGTCGAAGGCCTCGGCGGCCAATTCTTTCTTGCCCGAGAAATGCCGGTAGATCCCGCCTTTCTGCAATCCGGTGGCTTGCATCAAGTCGGCAAGCGATGTTCCTTCGAAACCCTTCTGATTAAACAGCGGCGCGGCTTTCTCGACGATATCGCGCCTGGTTTGTTCGCCCTTGGTCATCGGCAGCTCCCGCGGCCTATTCTGAGACCGACTGGTCTTTTACGGGATTCTAGCATAAAATGGATGAGACCGAACGGTCTCTTATGCATCGAATCGCCTAGAGGGCTCATGAGCGAGGCGCTGGCACCAGCCATCCCCCTAGGTCTTCCCGCTCCCCGAGTGGGCATCAATCCATGGTTCATCGCCATCACCGTCACTCTGGCGACTTTCATGGAGCTTCTGGATACGGCGATCGCCAACGTATCGCTTCCTCACATCGCCGGGGGCCTGGCGGTGAGCGCCGACGAAAGCACTTGGGTGCTCACCAGCTACCTCGTGTCCAATGCCGTGGTGTTGCCGCTTTCCGCATGGCTCAGCCGCCTGTTCGGGCGCAAACGCTACTACATGATTTGCGTGGCGACCTTCACCGTCAGTTCGCTGCTGTGCGGTTTCGCTCCCAGCCTGGGCGCGCTGATCTTTTTTCGTGTGCTGCAAGGAATCGGCGGAGGAGGGCTGGCTCCCGTCGAGCAGGCCATCTTGGTGGATACTTTCCCGGCGGCGAAACGCGCAGCGGCTTTCGCGCTCTACAGCATGGCCATCGTCACGGCGCCTGCGATCGGTCCGCCGCTGGGCGGCTGGATCACCGACCATTGGAGCTGGCGCTGGGTTTTCTTCATCAATATTCCGATCGGCATCATCTCCTTGATCCTCACCAGCCGTTTGCTTTCCGATCCGCCGGAATTCAAACGCGAGGTGGAAGTGGCGCGCAAAGGCGGGAAGCTGAAAATAGATGGCTGGGGAATTTTCTCCGTAGCCATGGCTTTCGCCTGCCTGGAGGTGGTGCTCGATCGCGGACAAACCGAAGATTGGTTCGAAAGCAACTTCATCGTGCTGTTTTTCGCAATCGCGATCGCCGCCCTGGTGTTCGCGATTATCTGGGAGTGGCGCCACCCGGACCCCGTGGTCGAAATT
>Ga0210401_10002344_pt1 | contig 21061 bp, 30 predicted proteins | sample IncBWH32MmetaG_FD_150866 | JGI IMG/M metagenome (GOLD analysis project Ga0210401, IMG submission 150866) | Forest soil microbial communities from Barre Woods Harvard Forest LTER site, Petersham, Massachusetts, United States - Inc-BW-H-32-M | ecosystem: Environmental > Terrestrial > Soil >... | reverse complement strand
CCGTCGCCGGTGCTGCCGTCGCCGGGGGCGCCGTCGCCGTTGTCAAAAAAAAGGAATTTCGGCAGGCCGGGGTAAAGACGCGGATCGAGGACGGGGCGCATGACTTACCCCTGCGAGGCTCGCGCCCGCAAAAGGTCGACCGGCATCAGTTCGACGACGTCGTTGAAGCGCAGGAGCCCGGCGAGCGCGATCAGCGCCGCTTCCGCCCGGCCGTCGTCCATCTTGCGCTTGAACAGCTCGGCTTTGGCGGGCCAGCGATTGATCGCGTTCGAGCGCGCCATGTCCTTCATGTCTTTGCCGGGCGGGACGCCGACGACGCGCTTCCATTGGACGGGGGTGATGAAGGTGGTGGGAATAGCTGCGGCAGCGAGACAGCCACGGACAACGCCTTTTGCATCGCCGAAGGCGAAAGCGCCGACAGCTCCCTCCATAGGTCGAGGACCGACGCGTTCAACATAGGCTCTAGTGGCGTGAGATTTGTAGACGATTTCAGCGAGGAGCGGAGCATTGACGGTCCTCCGTTTTGCGGGTCCGTCGCGCAGGCACGGCATGTCCCAGACGTCGATCAGCTCGCCTGCGTCGGTAAGGGCGGCTAGTGCGCCCAGCGCGCCGATGTCTACACCCAAGATCGTCATCGTCGCCCCCCTCGTCTGACTGGCCCGGTTCGGCCGCCGGGGCGCGGCGAGCGCCCCCCGCGCCTCATCTGCGCCTCCTTCGGCCACGGCCGGTCCCCTGCCGGTGCCCTCGGGCTCGCTTGATCCGGGTTGTCGGTCGTTTTGTCGGGATTTTGCCAGCGGGGTCCACGCGCGAGCGCGGACCAAGCCGCACGCCTCTAGCCATCACATCCTCCGGCCCTTGCGGTAAGAGTTGAGGCGTGGCGCCCATCGTGGCAGGCGCCAGCCTTTGGGCTTTAGCTGCCTCGCGAGATTTTGCGTATTTCGGAGGCCAGTGCGTCGCATCGTTTACCGGCGACGGCCTCGGCGGCCCCGACGACGGCCTCGACGATCCTCTGTCAGGTCTTCCCAACTCGTGATGCGATCCATGATGGCTCTCCTGTTGCAGCAAGGCCACGCGGCGGAAGACGCGACGTGGCGTCACCTTTCCTTTCAGGCGGTCAAAGTGCCGCCGAACGGGAGAGTGCCACCGTTTTAAGCGCCGAACAAGGTCCGTTCCTCGGTCGCCAAATGGATGCGTTCGAGGACGAAGTCGGGCGATTTGCTTTGCAGATCAATCTCCGACCAAATCCCTGCGCCGTGCAAGGGAGAGGGCTTGATGCCCAGCCCGGCGCCGGGCGTGATCTCGAAGTCGACGTTTTCGACGCCGCCGGGAATGCCGCCGCCGCCGCTGGTGACGGTCCCGGTGATTGAGACGCCGCGCCCGTCGTTGTCGACGATCTCGGCATAGAGGCGCTTCACGTTCTTGATCGTCAGAGCCGACACCTTGCTCGCCGCGCCGCGCAGTTGCTTGGTCGACAGCCGCTTGACGAGGGTCACGCTGGGCTGGGCGAACAGCCGATAGAGCGACGTTCCGTCCGTGCCGTAGGGTGTGAGGACGCTGTCCTGTTCGTAAGTGCCGATGTTGGTCAGCTCCAAGCCTTGGCTGGCGACGGACCAAAATTCGTTGCCTTTGGTCGGGTGGAACATCAGCAGCAGCGAGCGGGTGACGCCGAACGGATCGGTGAACCGTCCGTTGAGCAGCATGACGCGGAAGCCGAACATCGTCGCGGGCGCGAAGGTCGGCAGATAGAGCGACGTGTCGAGCTTCTGCCAGATGTTGGTCACTTTATCGCCGATCGGCACCGCCTCGCCGCCCTGCAAGATCGAAATGCCTGCGCCGTTGAACATGGTGAAGTAGCGCCCCAGCCGCCCGACCGGGCGCGGGAACCGCTGGCCAACTTGCGGGTCGACGTTGAAGTAATTGAAGTCGGTGGTGACGGGCTGAGTGAGTTGCCCCGGCGTGCCGATCAGGGTGACGTTGTTGATCGCGTCAACGGAGCTGTCGCCGAAAAGATAGAGGTATCCGGCCGACGCCACGATATCCATGAACGAGTAGATCAGCCGATCGCCGAAGTAGCCGAAGCTGCCGCCGCCGTTGGCGGTCGAGAAGTCAGCGCCGTTCGACGGCGCGCTGAACGAGACGACATCCTTGCCGATCACCCAAAGCCGGGAGCTGTAGACCTCCATGCCGTAGATGCCCGGCAGGCCGCTCGGCATGTTTGGCGGCGTGGCGGTTGGGTCTGTCTCTTGAAGATCGGTCAGCCAATCGGGCGCGGGCGAGCCGGGCGGCGTCAGCGTCGCGCCGTCCCAAGCGTAGAGCCCTTGCGGGCTTCCGAACAGGACGCCGCCTTGCTGGCCGACTTGCGAGCCGACGAACGCCGGTCGCCAGACTTTGGCGCAGGCCCAGAATTGCGGTCCTACGGGTTGCCAGATCACGCCTGTGGCGCGGAGCCCGGTGATCGCGCCGGTGTCGAGGTCGACCTCGTCGATCGTTCCATCGTTGAGGAACATCCAGCCCATCGCGCCGGGCGGGGGAGCGCCGTACTGGCTTGTCTGATTGCCGTAGAAACCGAAGGCGATGCGAAGGATGGTCCGGCCCGACGGCGCGGTGTAGATCGGCGCTGACGGGCCCCAGCATGTTCGATGATTGCCGGGGCCGATGGCGAAAAAGTTCTCGTTCCACCATTCCTCCTGATCGTCGATCGAGCCGCGCTTGGACTGTTGGTTCAGCCCGCGCCATTGCTCGATGGTGACAAGATCGGGAGGGTTGTCGGACTGGATCGCCATGCGTCAGCTTACTCGGGCTGACGCGCGTCCGGGTCTTCCGGGTCTTTGAGCCGCTTTTTCGCTCGGCTCTTGATCGCTTCTCCGGTCGGCGGTTCGGTTGAGGGCGAGGGCGGCGGGAACCCGCCCGCGCCGCCGAGTTCGCCAGCAACGGCGGATTGGCCAAGCGCGCTCGCCCACGCCGACGCTTCTTCCGGCGACTGCCAGCCGGGCGCTCCGCTCATATCGAGCGGCTGTGGCGCCGTGGCTTTCGCAACGGCGTCTTGGCCCCAAGAGGACGCGCGGTCGGGGACGAGCGCGTTGCGCCCGGCTTCGGGATATGCGTCCGGCGGAACGGTGCTCGGGGCAAGCTCCGCGCCGACAGCTTTCGTTCCGGCCGCTTTGGCCTTCGGGTTGCGGCCGATCGCGGCGTCGACTGCGCCTTCGCCCGCCGCCTTCGCCCGCCCGCTTCTCGGATTGGTGTCGAGCGTCGGCTCGGTGCGCGGCATCTGGTTCATGCCGTAGGGGTCTTCGGCGAGCAACCACGTTCGGATCATCTGGTGAAGGTCGTGGGCGTGGATGTCGCTCATGCGGACCTCATGCTCGCGCCGTAGACGTTCTGGATCATCTGCGGGCAGACAACCGCCGCGCACATCGGCAAGTCGTTGTTGAACATTTCCGCCATCGCCTGCGCGTCGTCCTTGCGCTGCTGCTGGGTGAGCGCGAGGACCGCCGCCCAATATGACACGGCGTCGACCCAAGGATAGGGGATGACCTCGATGTCGTCGTCGGTGAGCAGCGGCTTGGGGATGATGGTCAGGTCGACTTCCATCGGCGAGGCGATCGACGGGATTGGCGCGAGGTAGAGCGCGCCCATCGGACCCAAGCCATATTGGGCGTACCAGCCGGGCTGGCTGATGGTGCCGTAGAACGTCCCGCCATAAATTCGAAAGCGGGCTTGGAAGTCGGTCCAGACGGTGCGCCGCCACACCGGCTTCCACGTTCCCGCCGAGATCGACCAGATGCCGTCGGCGTCTTCCTGCCATTGGCCGCCGATGCCGATGGCGAGCGAGCGGCATGCGAGGATCGACTGCGCTTGCGGGCAAACCTGTTGCACGAGCGCGTTCCACTCGGAGAACGGATAGACCTCGCGGCTGGGCTTGGTTTGCAGTCCGGGCGGGATCAGGCGGACGCAGCCTGAGACGGCGGCGATCCGACGGCGGGCTCGGTTGATGAACGACGTGAGCTGCGGGATGGCGAAGAACTGCCCCTGAGTGTCGTTCAGGTGGCTTTGGACCTCACTGACATAGGCGGTAAGCATGAGCCATCTTTACCGCTTTTTCTTCGGTTTGGCCCTATGCACGGGTCGGGAGGGCATCGGAGCGACGAAATCCGGGTCTTCCTCGGTCCCGCTCGCGGTGATCGGCCCGATGGCGTTGCTGACCGCTGGCGCAGAAGTCCCGCCGGGGTTGGCGAACGTGACCGCGCATGTGATCAGCGCGCCGACATCGTCGGCGACAGTGGTGTAAACCGTGCCGGTTGGACCGCCAGCGATTGCCGCCCCGTTGCGCTGCCAGACGCGGGCAATGGTGCTGCCGGGCGCGGTCCCTACGGACCAGCCGCCATTGTTGGTTAACTGAATATTCCCGCCAACGACCGTGCTTCCGCTGATGATCGGCGCGGCGCCTGAAAGGAACGGCGGCCCGATGAAGATGTCGTTGCTGAACCCCGCAGCACTATTGCCAGCAGCGTTGACGCCGTATGTCGCACAACTGACCATGGCCCCATTGTCACCAGCGATCACTGTACGGCTCGCTGCGTTCCCAGCAATGGCGCCGAGATTGCGCAGCCATTGATAGATGTAGGACGTCGGATTGTTCGTCCATGTGCCGGTGGTGGTCGTTAGCACGTCGCCGACGTCGCCGACGCCGGGTCCGCCGGAATTGCCTGTCACCACGGGCGCGGTAATGAGGACCGGCACCCCCACGATTGGGCCGATGGCGTTGGTGGTCCCGCTCCCCGAACCGGCGGCGTTGGTTGTCGCTGGGATGCAGGAAATCATCGTCCCGACATCAGCGGTGACGAGGGTATGGGTCGTGGCGGTTGCGCCCGCGATGTTGACGCCGTTGCGCTGCCACTGATAGGTGAAGGCGCTGAAGCTCGTCCAGACGCCGTTGTTGGCGACGCTGACGACGCCGCCGACGACGGTGCTCCCGGAGATGACACCGGGAGTGTTTTGGATCGGCGGCCCCATGGCGATGGTGTTGCTGCTGTTCGCCGTGCTGCCTAGCCCCGCGTCATTGACGCCCCTTGTCCAGTTGCTGATCACATAGCCATGGTCGGCGGCGACCGTCGTATAGTTCTGCAAATTTGCGCCGGGGATGGCGACGTTGTTGCGAAGCCATTGATATTGATAGCTGGTCGGCGAGTTCGTCCATGTGCCGGTGGTGGTCGTTAGCACATCGCCGACGGCGCCGACGCCGGGTCCGCCGGAATTGCCAGAAATCACCGGCGGGGTGACGATGACCGGCGGCGTTGTGGTGATCGGGAGCGGGGCGCTGCTGGCGGAGGTCGAGGCAACGGCGTTGGTCGCAGTGACTTGGACGGTGAGATTGGTGCCGACATCGCCTGCGACGGGGGTGTAGGTCGAGCTGGTTGCGCCCGCGATGTTGACGCCGTTGCGCTGCCACTGAAAAGCGTAGCTGGTCGGCGACTGCGTCCACGTTCCTGTGCCAGCGGTGTGCAGAGTGCCAAACACTCCCGTTCCGGTGATGGTCGGCGCGGTGGTGTTGATCGGCGGTTGCAGCAGCGCCGCCGGATACGCGCTCCCGGCGGCGGGCGAAGGGGTCGTTCCATCCGACTGGACGAGTTGCGCCGTCGCGCTCGCGGTCGTGCTGTCAATCGGCACGCCGGTCGCGATCACCCACCATCCTGCCGCCAGCACGGTCCCGACGCTCACCGTGATCGGAGCGCCAAGGTAAAACGAAGGCTCGATGCCGCCCAGTTCGGTCCATCCGTCTGGGTCGGTCGGTTGCGCCTGCCAGCCGGGTCCGCCGGGCAATTGCCAACCGACGCCCATCGTCGTGACCGGCAGATAGTCCTCAAGGCTCGTCGGCGGGAGAAGGCGGACAGACTTGTAGACAGTCGTCCACGTCCAGACGATTGAATAGGCGGTCCCGGCGGTCGGCACGGTGGTCGTCGTTCCGTCAGCCTCGATAAGCTGCACCGTCGCGTTGGCGACGGTGTCGCTGACCGGCACGCCTACCGCCAACAGCCACCACCCCGCCGGAAAAAGGTTGCCGACGTTCACAACAATCGGCGGGCCAAGCGAAAACACCGGGATGGCTTCAGTTTCCATCTCGACCCAGCCGTCCGTGTCGAGCGGCTGCAACTGCCACAAGGGGCCGTGGGGCGGCTGCCAAGCGACGCCCATGGTGGTGACGAGCGGATAGTCCTCAAGGACCATCAGCGCCTCGTGCGCTTGGGCGGCGCGCGGCGGTGCGGCGCGGGCTCCGGGTCAGGCTCAGGCTCGGGTTCCGGTTCTGGCTCGGGATCAGGCTCGGGCAGGGCGCCGGGTTCGTCTTCTCCCGCCATCGTCGGGATTGCTGGGGTGGTCGGGGTCGATGGCGGGGCGCCAGCGCCGATCATCATGATGTTGGCGAACACGATCGGCGGGAAGGGCGAGGTCGTCGTTCGGGCGGGGAACAGGCTCGCCGCCGTCGGAACGGTCGCGCTGCCGGTGCGATACTGCGGCTGGACGACGCCGGGATTGCCAGTGCCCGGCGGAACGACCGGCGTCGGGAACGGCGCATTGCCGCCGAAGCCGACTTGCGGCGGCGGGAGCCACGTTCCGGCGGCTCCAAGCGGGAAGCTCGGGGGCAGGCTTTGACCGCCTGTCACGATGACAGGTTGGACGATGCCGGGGATCGAGGGCGGGACCGGCGCGGGTTGGATCGGGGGCGTGCCGTTGCTCATACGCTGTAAGCCTGCGTGATGGTTGCGAAGCCGCTCCCGGTGATGACGACGTTCTGGCCGTCGGCGATCACCAGCCCGGACTGTCCGGGCGACAACAGGGTCGACGTCGGCGCGGGGACGAACTGCCAGCCGAACCAGTTTGGCGGTCGATGGCCCGGAGGCTCCCGGCCTTTCCAGCGTTTGAACTGCGGCAGCGGCGGATTTTCTCCCGGCAGCAGACCCGTCCCCGGCGTTCGAGCCCGGTTGGTCGAAGTCGGAACGCACGGCCGGGACATGACGACGCTGTTCGAGCCCGTGTTGACGACCCAAGCGCCCTTCGGGATCACGAACCCGCAGCTACCGACGCAAATCTGGCGCGGCTTCCCGAACGGCGACAGCGAAGCGCCGGGAGGTCCGGGCGGCCATGCGCTGACGGGGAGCATCTCAGAACGGCGCTCCTCCCGTGATGCCCGTAATCTGCATCCCGGTTGATGGCTTGGAGCAGACCAGATTGAGCGCCGTCAGCGAGAGGCCGACGCTGGCGATCTGCCCTTGCGGGATGGTCGAGTACCACCCGGTCCACGCGAAATTGGCGTCCTCGTGGACGACCAGTGTGATGTACTTCGAATTGAAGCCGTAGGCGGTTCCAACCGGACAGTTCAGGTCAAAGAAGATCGGCGTGTCGCCAAGCAGCAAGCCTCGGAAGCCGGAATTGACCGGATCGTCCTTGCCCCAGCGGCTCGACGGGTCGTTGTTGTACCGCTCGACCGCCATGAAGTCGGTCAGGAGAGTTGTCCAGTCCTCCACGCTCATGACGACGAAATCGAGGGCTTCGCCGCCTGAGTTTTTCACCGCAGCCAGCATTCGGGGGATGAAGGTCGCGCGGGTAAGGATAGCGCCCGCTGTGGGCACGACGAGCCCCTGCCAATCGGGATAAGTGACCCGGCTTAGGCCGCCGTAGGTCGGCGCGGTGGTCGCGTTGCCGTAGGCGTCCTGCAACGAGAACATCTGCAACACGTTGGCCCCGATCGGCGGGCCGAACAGCGCGCTCGTGAGCGACGCCAACGAGCTGTTCTTGAGGTCGTTGAGCTTCAGCATCAGGCGCGAGGCGACGGCGATAGCGTCCTGCGTCACGAGCTGTTCGAGGCCCAGCGACGACACCGGCGTCGCCAAGCAGCACATGTTGAACTCGGCGTTGACGGTCGCGGCGACGTCCTGCGGGAGGTTGAATTGCCCCGCTGGTCCGATCCAGCTCGACTGCACGTACTGTCCGGTCTGGACGGGCTGCGTGTAGGGCGACACGCCGCCAGACGCGCGGATCGCGTTGCGCAGCAACAGGGCAAGCAGGGGATTTTGCTTGTAGATCAGGATGACGACCATCTGCGCGAACACGCGCCGGACGGTGGCTTGAAGTTCGAGGCCAATTGGACCCGACGGGATAATCCCCGCGCCAAGTAAGGGCAAGTTTTCCTCCTACATCGGCGCTGGTCAGCGCCCTCGCGCGTGCTCCTCGTCACGGTGGATGGCGCTCAAGATTTCCTTTCGTCCCCACGCTTCGGGGTCCTTCGAGATTTCTTTGTAGTCGGGAGCTTCTTCGTGTCTCCAAAATTGGCTGTCATACGTCGGACTTGAGGTCTGCGGGTTCTTTTGCGCCCGGTATTCGGCCGCCACTTCATGGTCGGCGACGGCCTTCTCGTGCATCCACTTTTCGAGGTCCGCCATCGCCTCGTCAGTGAAACCGTATTGCTTTTTGACCTTCGCCCGGCTGGCGTTCCAAGCGTCGCGGTCGGCCTTCGCCGTCGCGTCGGCGGCTTCCTTGGCCTTGCGTTGATCTTCGACGCTGAAACGCGCCTCGATCTTCTCCTCCATGTCGTAGTCGGGGATCGCGAGGTTCGGATATTTCTTTTTGATCAGCCGCTTGGCTTCCTTGTTGAGCTGCGGGTCGTTGTAGATGCTCTCGACGAAGTCGGCCGTCATCCGCTTGTTGTTGAGGAAGGCGTATTCCTCGTCGGAAATGGTGCGCGGCATCAGGCGGCTCCCATCAGCTCGTCCAGCTTTTTCTGATCGGCGTAGGCTTTAGCGACCGCCGCGCGCCATGCGTCTTCCGGCGGGTCTTTCTTCCAGCCTTCTTGGCCGGGCGTCCCTTTGGTCTCGACCGCCTTGCGCCAATCGGCTTTCATCTCCGCCGCCAGCGCGTCGTATTCCTCGCGTTTGGTCATGGGCGTCCTCACAAAGTTGCCGCTGTTTAAGCCGCCCATCTCATGACGACTAGGGCAAAGGGACAAGTCCCACACCACGCGGCGCTCCCCTCGGGTATTCAGTTGTTGTTCGTCTTGCCGGTCACGCTCGGCTGAAGCGGCACGCCGCCCTCGGGCTTCGGCACGACCTTGGGGATCGCGCCCCATTCGGACGTTTCGGACTGAGTGTCGACTTGGAGGATGGTGCGCGGCGGCGTCTCAGGCGGCGACGTGATCGGCGGGTCGTATGACCTGTTCTGAGCCATGTTTTCCTCCAAACCTAAGTTAGACTGTCAACCCCTACACATGACATGTTATCGCGGTTCCAAAAACAGTTGCTTGCCAAGCCCGACGATGACGAACAGCGCCCCGCCCCAACTGGTCACGATCGAGATCGCGTCGCGCGGCGACGCCCCGGCGTGTCGCACGACGAGCGACACGACGAGGAGCCCGATACCGGCGACGAGGTAGTGCTTAGAGCGCGTAACGCACCGCCTTCCGCTTGAAGCCGATCGCCCCCAACAGACCGAAGCCGATGGTCGCCATGACCCAAGTTCGCGCTTCGGGGACCGTCGCCGCCGTGATGGTGCCGTCGACCGCGATGTGGATCGGGGCAGCGCCACTGACGCCAGCCAGTTCGACGAAGTAGGCTCCGCCCGCCAGCACGTCGGGCGTGACCGTGGCTTCCTGCCCGCCGACGACGTTGTTGACCGGCGACAGCTCGATCAGCGAGCCGATCGGCTGGAACGGCGAGGTCGGCGCGGTCGAGGTCCAGTTGTTGAGCGACAACTCGCCGCCGACAATCCGGCCCAACCCGGTTGCGCTGTCGCTCATTGAGACGGTGACGGTTTCGCGGGTCGGCAGGCTGAACTCGAAGAACTGCTCAAACGCGATGCCGCTGCCGGGCGTGTCCTGCGCCGGGAGCGCGAGGCTCTCGTTGAGGATCGAGCCGATGTCCTCGACGGTGATTTCGGTTGCTGCCGCGCTCGGCACAGCGGACGCCGCCAAGAAGGCGGCGGCGAGGACGATTTTGTTCATGAGATGGCACCCCTGCCCGGAAGTGGGCGTGCTTGTGGTAGCACGGCGATCAACTCCCCGGAAGCGGTGTTGAAGGCATGGGAGCGCCGCCAGCGCCGCCGCCGCCCGCCTGTCCGGGCTGGCCGCCCTGTCCCTTGCCTCCCAGAATTTTTTGCAGGAGCGCGTTCTGGATCGTGCGCTTGAGCTGGTCGCCGATCATGGTTTTCTGAATGCCGACGGCGGGGCCCATGCCCGCTGCGCCGCCCATGTGCTTCGAAAGCTGGCTGATGGTGCGGAACACGTCGCTGTGGAGTTTGCTCCCCGGCTGCAACCCAAGCCCCGCCTGCTTGAGCATCTGGATCGCCTGAATGATCATGTTCATGCTGTCGGCTTGATTGCCGGGTCCGGGCGCCGAGACTTGCGCGCCCATCTTGGACCGCGCGAAGGCGGCCAAGTCGCCTCCGCCGGGGGCGGGAGGCGCGCTGTCGCCCGGAGGCTGTCCGGGTGGGCCGCCAGTAGGAGGACCGGGCGCCGCGTCGGGCGCTTGCCCCATTTCGGGGTCGTCGTCGGTAACGTCGCCGTTCGCCATCTTTTAACCCCAAAGGCCGCCCCCGCTTTCTCCGAGAGCTGGGGGGCAGTAAAAGAAACGGGGGCGGTCATCCCTGCGGTAGGGACGCGCGGGAAGCTACACCCTCACTGCAAAGTTCGTCCAGACCCGCCTTTTTTGGCTCGACTGCCGCCGCCGCCGGTCCTGATCCCCAACACGGACTTCATCAAATCTTCGGTCTTGTCTTCCTTCGCCTGCGCCGCTTGCGCCTTCTGCCGCTGTCTCAAGCGGGCCAAGAGCAGCTCGGCGCCCGGTGGGTGAAGCATGTGGATCAAATCCTCGGCGTCGATCGCTCCTGCTCTAGCGAGCGCAATAGCCACCTGACGATTGTCCTCTGCGAAGGCGGGTGAGGCGGAGTGGCTGTCCACTTGGACTTGGTAGTTCTCGGGGAGCTGGGAAAGGAGGAACTCCTGCTTGCTGTCTGCGGTGGTGTAGATGAGGGCGTCCATGGCTTGCATGATGCGGAGCGCCATCCACCCACAATCGGCGAGCTGCCTTTCGAGCGTCGCTGCCTGCTTGATGAGGTGGGGGGACGAAGTTCGCACCAGAGTTTGAGCATGGACGCCAGCTCGGACGCCCGGCTCTCCTGATCCAGACATGATAGGCGAGAACCCAGATGCTTCATCAAACAATTTGAAAATAAATTCGAGTTCTTCAAGGTAGTTTTCCGGCGGCGGGTCCAGTAGTTTTGACGCTTTTGCGTTAGGGTTTGGATCGTTAATGAAACCTCCTTCATTGATAATCTTAAAGTATTGTTCCTCGGTGACGGACTGGAAGCCTGAGAAGACCTGTGGAGCATTGACGTTCCTATCCCACATGACCTTGATGTCGCGCATCCGCTTGTTGAGCATGTCCTGAAGCATCTGCACGTCGGCGATGATCGTGCGGCCCCAGAAATACCCCGGCGTCGGGACGCCCTGCACCTTGACGAAGGACGACTTGCCGGGCACTCGCGACAGGTTGCGGCGGGTGTCGTCGCCTTCGATGATGATCGGGTCCGCGCCGTAGATGACTTGGACCGTCGTCCAGTCCTCGTCTCGATCGCGGTCCTTGATCCACACTTCGCAGTGCTTGACGGTCGGGGCGAAATTGCGCTGCGGGCGCCACGGCGTCGGAACCGGGAAGACGTTGACGATCCCGGCCGCCGATGACGGCGCGTCGCCGACGTCGCCCAGCGGTTGCAGCCCGCCGACGACCATCTGGTGAAAATAGGTCGGCTCCTCCTCGTCCCTGTTCGGTCCCGGCTCCGCGCCGACTTGGTCCATGATTTCTTGGTAGCGCGGATGCTCCATCAGCATCGTGCGCAGCCGCGACTTGGTCGGATAGCTGACGTGGCAGAACGCCTCTTGCTCGTCCAAGGCGATGGTGGTTTCGGACAGCACGCCGAAATTCTGCGGATGGACCGGAGCCATTTTGAAGGTGCCGCTATCGCCGTCGGGCAGCACCTTGAGGATTTGCGCTCCGTTGACCAGCGACCAGACGACCGCCTCGGCGAACGTGATGTCCGCGTCGGTCTGGCGGAAGTCGGAGCTGAGTTTCTCGCCGACGAGCTGCGAGCGTTCGAGCACGCTGTCGTCTTCGCCGCTGTCGTAGACGAGCTGGAAGCGGACGTCGGTCGGCTGCATCAGGAAACCGGCGAGCTTATCGACGAACGGCTTGGTTTTGTTGTAAAGCGCCGCCCGACTGTCCATCGAGCCCATGTAGTAATATTGGGCCGCGCGGGTATAGATCATGCCCCGGTCGGTCGCGCTGGCCATGCACTCGTCGATGACTTCCTTGATCCAGAGCTTGAGGTCTTCAGGCTTTTTGGGGATTGCGAGCGCCACGGATCACCAAACCTTAATTGCCCTTCGCTTGGAAGCGTCAATTAGGTCAGGTTGCGCGCCGCTGGCAAGGTTCCGTTTGAGCATGTCGAGCCCGTCCATGCCGCCGCTCTCGCTCCGGGTTTGCTTGCCGATCGCAATCGCGGTTTCGAGCGCGTTGGCGACTTGGCCGCCCCACGTCGATTGCAGCGCGGTCGCGGATTGATCCTTGTAGCGGACCTTCGGCGTGACGCCCTCTCGGTTGTCGAAGCTGACATTGGCGACGCCGTAGTCGTTGGCGATGATGTCTTCGGCGAGCCGGTGCGCCCGCATGCTGATCGAGCCGCCGATCGCGGGCGGCTTGAACTCTTGCGCCATGTCGTGGGCGTCGCACGCCGGGCAGCTCGGGGGCGGCGCGTCCCATTCCTCGGCCGACAGCACGACCTCGATGCGGTTCGCGCACTCGGGGCACATGTAGGTGCGCATGATCGGCATTTTACGTTCTCGCGGTGAGCGGCGCTTTGTGCCGGATAGGCCGGTTCCGTAGGTTCCACCACAATTTGCGCCTTGCCGCGCAGCTTGACGCGCACGGCTGACACAGTGGCGTCTTGCCCGTGCCCTTTGTCGGCTTGCCGCAGCGCGGGCAGTTCATACGTACCCCAACAGCCAGAGGATGAGGAAGATCACGAGGACCGCACCAAGGAAGCCGACGCCGCTGTTGCCGTAGCCGTAGCCGTACTGCCAGCTTGGATTGACGCGCGGCCCGGCGAAGCCGCCGAACAAGATCAGGATCAGGATGACGAGCAGGACGATCCCAAGCGGGCTTCTCACGGCCGTTTGCCTATCCCGATCGGCGGCGCGTTGACGCGCTCCTCCAGCTTCGTCATCCGGTCCTCAAGGGCGGTCAGTCTCGCCGCGATCGGCTCCTCGTCCTCGTCGTCGGGCTCGGGCTCGGGCTCGGGCTCGTCGGGATCGGGATCGGGTTTCGGCTTTGGTTTCGTCGCCATCAGCTCCTCCACGTCGCCGCTTTCACGGCCCACATCTGCGCCGTCTGCGCGTCGGTGACGGCCAGCGAGTACATGCGCTTGACCTCGGGATCGGTCGCCTGCTCGCGACAGTGATTGCACTCGTCGATGAAGGCGGCTGAGAGCTTTTTCAGTTCGCTCACCAGCGGATCGCCGCTTGGGTTGAAAGTTAGCCCCACGGCACGCTCGCCAAAGGTCATTGCTCGATCGTCCATCAGTCTGCTTCCTCCCAATCGGTCGCGAGTAAGTCGGTCTGCGAGCAGAGCCACGGCACGAGATCGCCCTGCGCGGTCGACATGTAGACGTAGGGAAGGGTCATTTCGGTTGCTTCTGGATTTTTAGTCGGCTGCATCAGCGCAAGCCACATCCCCTTGCCATTCCACCCTTCGCGCCGCACGCGATCGCCGTTCTGCAACTGCTTGACCGCCCATCCGATGGTCTGCATCAAAAGACCTCCTTACGCCTTCCGGCCCGCGCGTTGATCGCCCGGATATGCTCGCTGAACGCGAACGATAGCACTGTCCCCGCATTTGCGGGAGGCGGGTCGCCCTTGACGCTGTCCCACGTCAGGTTGCGGGCGATCAGCCCCGCCCGGCGCCACTCGACCCAAGTGTGGTGCGCCAGCGTGGTCGCGCTCACGAGGTCGTCGTTCTCGCCGGTGTCAGGCCCGGCCCCCAGCCAGCCTTCGTCTTCGACGATCGCCTGCAATTCCTTGACCAGCCGGATCGAGCGCAACTCGATCGCGCGCAGCATGAGACTGTCGCGGAGCGCGCTGTAGACCGCCTGCTTGTTGTCCTGATTGGTCTTCCAGTTGATGACGTTGCCCGCCCCGCCCAGCGTGTCGGCCCGCTTGTAGAGGAACCACCGCACGGACCCGACCATGTTGAGGATGCTGTCGGAGCCCGCTTCGGCTTGGATGATCCCGCGCTGCGCGAGCTGGCGGAGGTTGCGGACCTCGGGGATGACGGCTGCGCCAACACCTGACACTTCGATGTTCGCCACATGATCACGGTACGCCCCGCAAAGGTGCGAGAGAACCCAAGCGAATTGATAGGTCAGCGGCTTGTTCGAGTGGAACTCGGCGACTTGCACCAGCCGATCGGCGTAGCAGCGGAAGACCTCGATCGCGTGGTCGTTAGCGTCCCCCCCGCCGCCCCCCGACGGATCGCCGCCGATGACGTACACTCCGTTTGGCTCCGGTGGCTCCCACACCCGCAGCATGACTTCGTCCCGGTTCGTCGTCTGGACGATCGTTGATCCAAGGAAGGCATCCTCGAAGCGATACTTGTAGCCCTGATACGGCGGGCCCTCCGCCAGCGCTTCCGCCAGTTCGAGCGTTCGTGCTGCCGGGAAGAAAGACGAGCCCGAAGCGATGAAGCATTCCCGCTCGTTCCACGGATAGTGTCGGTGCATATATTGTTCGTCGCGAAACTCCGCTTCCCGTCGCCACCATGACACTTGCTCCGGTTTGACGATCACGCCGTAGCGCGCTCGGACGTCCCGCGCCCGCTTCAGCTCGTCGTCGTCGAGCGAGCCGTCCCAAAAGGTTTTGTAGTCGGGATCGGACTTGGGGATCGCGTAGGTTGGATTTGACCAGAAGCCCAAGAAAATGAATTTCATGTGCCGGTCTTGCTTGGCTTGCTGGCAAAAATTGTACCACCAGTTGAAGCCGTTCGCGATGCTTTCCCACAAATAGAGCCGGTGGGGATTTTGCCGCGCCAGCGACGCCTTCAGGCTTTCGACGCCCGCGAGCGAGCGCCACTGCCCGCACTCGGTGGCGTGCATCATGTTGAGCGCGCGGGAAGCGCCAAGGTCGGGATTGTTCGCCGCCGCCATCAGGTCGATGACGCTGCGATTGGCAAACGCCATGCCGTTGCGATTGTTCTGGGTCAGCCGGTGTTCGCTCGATCGCCATTCGGGCGGCAGGGTTTCGAGCAGGGCGGCGAAGATGCGCCGCAGCCGCTCAAGGTTGTCGGTACGGTCGGCGATGATCGCGCCCTGCACGCCCGGATTGGCGAGCGCCCAGAACAGTTCGATCACGCTGCACGTCGTGGTGACGGCGACTTGGCGCGGTTTGAGGATGACAAACTCGTGGACGCCCTCGTTGAGCCCCTTGGCGACGGCGTCGATCACGATCCGCTGCGACATCCACGGTTCAACGTGCGTGCGGCCTTCCTCCTTCGTGTCGATCTCGACGGAGCCGAGAAGGTCATAGATGCCCTGTCGGATCGAGGGGCGGCTCATGGTTGCGCCGCCCCAAGGTCCATGACGACGATTTGCGAATGCCGTGGGCCAGCGCCGCCGAGAACTGTGAACGGCGCCGGCGCTCCCTGCAACGACAACGAGGCCACTTCAACCGGGATGTTGACCAGCCCGGACCCGCTGTCAAAGTAGAGATTGCAGGAGAAGCCGGTGCTATCCCCTCCGGGCGTGACGCCAAAGCCGAAGACAGTCCGCTCAACCCCGCCTTCGATCAGCCGCACTCCAACGGAGGCGACGTTGTTCACATTCGCCATGTTGCAATTGAGCGTGATCTGGATGCGTGACAGGCCGGTGCGCGTGATGATGAACGGCACTTGAGCGAGCAAGTGCCAAGCGCCGTCGCCGGGGATCGCCACGTCGGCGGGGAGGTCATAGATGACAGTCGGCGAGCGAGCGTTGGCGACGGTTTGATCGACATAGCCCTTCGTCACCGCGTCGTTGATTGTGACCGGCGTCGAAAGCAATTGCACCGGGCCTTGGACGATGCCGCCGTTGAGCAGCGTCACATAGCGAGCGTCGCCGGTCTGCAAATTGAGCGCGTCGCTGCCCAATCCGGGGTTGCCGACATTGGCGATGACGTTGGCTGACATGTTCAGCGGGCCGATGAAGGCCGCGCTGCGGTTGTTTCCGTCCAGCAGCAGCAGCGGAAAGCCGAGAACCATGAAGCCCAGCGAACCGCCCTGTCGATAGATGCCGGTCGTGTCCTCGCCAACGCCAATGGCGAGGTCGCGGACGCCGGTCCCTGCAACCGTGGTGAGCGAACCGGTGAGCGTGCCGCCTGAGACAGGGAGGTAGCGCGCGTCGGCCGTGCGGAGGTTGAGCGCATCCTGCGGCGCGGTGGCGTCGGCCAAGCTGGTGATCTTGTTCGCGCCGCCCATCATGATCGGCACGGCCATTTGCACCATGTCGACCAGCCATTGCTGGACGAACGCGCCGCTGACCGACATCACGAGAATGTTGCCGCTGCGATACCAGCCGGTGGCGTTGTCGCCGATCGCCAGCCCCAAGTTGGTTAGACTGCCGCCTTGGACGGCGATCAGCGGGCCGCTCATGTTGCCGCCCGCCTTGCCGAGAAAATCGCGGCCGACGAACTCGGTGTTGGCAAGGAGGGCGTTGGCCGTGCCTGTGGGCGGCGTCGGCGTCAGGGTCGGCGAGCCCTCGAAGGCCGGGCTGTCGAGCGAGGCGATCCGCATTTCGTTGAAATTCGTCCAAGTCGGTGACTGGCCGCTCAGGCGAGTGCGGGCATAAGCGGCGCTCGGCGGCGTCGCCGGTATCTCGGGGATGCCGCCGGGTTCAATCGTCGTCCAGCCCGTCCCGCCATCGTTTAACCGGGCGCGTGCGTAAACGGCGGCGCCAACCGGCACTTCGGGGACGTAGTTCACCAGCACGTCGTCAAGCGAAATCCATGGCACAGTGGAGCCGAAACTCGCTCGCGCCCAGCCGGTGACGGACAGGCGCGCGGTCGCCGCTGGCGCTTCCTCAACCACTTGCGCCCAGCCGAATTGATGGCGGCCGTAGTAGAAATCGTCGAACGGCGCTTCGGGAATGTTCGCGAGGTTTTCCGTGTAGCTGTCGCCGTCGCGCCGCTGCCACCGATGACCGAGAAAGCCCTGCGCGATGGTGGGCTCGTTGGGCCAGCCGGTGAGCGCAGTCTCGCGCTCGCTGCGGAGCGTGGCCAGCTCGTGCTCAAGGCGGTCGATCCGCTCCGCGCGAGGGCTTGGACGTCGTCCGAATTGCTCACGACACGGCTCCCGTGATACCAAGGGCTTGCGCCGGTCCCGTCACGGGGGACGGTTCATCCTTTACGCTTCGTCTATGTGTGTTGCCGCCGGGTTGACCTTCCCGGCGGCGTTTTTTATTTCACCAGCTATTGCACGTCGTATAGCAGTAGCCATACTTTTCGCAGTGAGTTTGGCAGCTTGTTTGCCCCGCCCACGCGGCGGACGCTCCGATTGCGAGTGCGACGATCAATATCAGCGTTTTCATTTTTTGCCTTCCTTTTCTCTCCGTTGTGGAGCTGTTTAATCCATCCGGCACGCTTCAAACGTGCCGTCCTCCTGAAAAATCGCGACGTAGCCGTGTAGATAGACGAAGATCGCCTCGTTGCGCAGCGCCATGACGGCGATCGGTCGCAGCGGCGGGTCGCCGGGGTAGTACAGCGTCGGCAGTCCAGCGCGATTGGTGAAGCCCTCTTGCTTGCGCCAGCCGCCATAGAGGTACCGCTCTTGGAACTGGACGGCGGCCGGGCGCGGATCGTCGGTGTCGAGGAACGTCGGGATGAAGCCGACATAGTTCGGGTCCGAGTAGCGCGTGTCGAGGATCAGGACGGGCGGCGTCATCGGAAGCCCTCGATCCAATCGCGCACGCCGCGCGCGTCGCCCTCCATGACGCGCATCATGCCGAGATAAAGCAGATGCTCGTTAGCACCCAGCTCGCGGTGCTTCTTAAGGTCGCTGCCCATGCTGGCGACGGCGCTCGAAAGATCGCCAGCGTCGAGATATTCGAGGGCGCGCTGTTTCGCCCACGCAAGGTGCTCGTCTCGCGTTCGCATGGTCACTCCCCGTCGTCGTCGTCGGTGAGCGCCGGAAGTTTCACCCGCTCGTCTTTTTCGCTGACGATGACTTCCGGCTGCGCGGAGGCTTCGGCGCCCCAGCACGCGAACGAGAGCGTGTCGCCCTTGTCGTCGATAATTCTGAGGCGGACGAATTGAGAAAATTCGCCGCGCACCTTTTCCACTTCGATCCTGACGGCGTCGTGGATGTAGAAATGTCCGTCGATCTGCATTTGCCTTCCTCCTGTCGCCGATTTGGCGACCGTCGCCACCCATGCGCGAAACGGGGCATGGTGTCAAGCCCCCTAGATGACAGGTCCATATTTTTTATGGGAATTATTGAGAACGATCTTTTGATCTTTCTCGAAGCGCGCGGTGCGATTTAGGCTTGACTGTCAAACCCTGTACATGACAGTATGCCGGGGCGACCGACCGCTCACGGCGGTTTTGTCGCCTCAAACACGGAAGGCAAATCCGAATGGAACACACACTGAGCAAAAAGGAATGCGCCTACGCTGCGCTGCTGCGCGACGTGAAACCTTTGGGCGGAGCAGGCTACCAAACGGAGCAGTGGCGCAAACTGCGCGACATGATCCGCGAGGATTACGTGCGCCCTAGCCGATGGCCACGGTTCAACGACATGGCGGAGCGCGGCCAATGACCGACGCAACGCAAGAGACGTTCGAAAGCGAGTACGAACTCGCGAGAGAACGCGAGGCCGCCGAGGCCGCCAAGCGCATCAAGGAAAGCCAATCGTGGGATGATTGGCTGGCGATCGGCGCGTTCATGGTGATCGGCCGCAATCGCGCGATGCTGCGCGCCGGGACCAACGAACCAATCGGCGCTCGCTACAACAAGGCGTTTGGCGAGTGGCTCGATCTGCGCCAGTGGCTGCGCGATATCGACAAGGCGACGCGGTCGCACGCCATGTGGTGCGCGGACCATGTCGAGGAGCTGCGGCGGCTGCGCGAGAACATGGGGCAAACCCTGCGCGACCGCTCCAACCATCCGACTGTGATGCGTCGCAAGTGGGAGGCGTCGCAAAAGGGCGAGAAGGCCGCGAGCGAAAAGAAAGAGACCAAAGCGCAAAAGGTCGAGCGCGAGCTGGAGGCCGTCACGGCCGAACGCGACAAGTGGAAGCGCGAGGCCGAACGCGATGGCTCGCTGTTCGATTTGAAAAACGACGCTGCGCCATTGATCGCGAAAGTGATCGTGTCGCATGTCTCGCCCTACAAGCTCGGCGAGATTGTCAAGGCGCTCACGGCCGAACGCGAGCGCATGAAGGCGGTCAAGAAACCGGCCGGTTGACAAAGCGTCCAGTGTCATGTATGACGCATGACACTGGCGCACCGTTTGCGCCATCAACCGGGAAGGCAAAACCCAAATGAAACTGAAAATCGTGTGCTCACACTGCGCGTGTGGCCCGCTTCACGGCCGCGCGCTGTTCAAGGACAAGGGCGCGCTGTTTCACAGCGGCAAAAGCATCAAGGCGGTGGGCCCGCTGTTCTGCGCCGAATGTGCGCCAGCGAAAATCAAGCGAGCCATCGTTGCGAGCGCGCGTTGCGACGCTGCGACGGTCGCGCTCGCGGTCGCGTGAACCTCAAACCCTGAAAGGCAAAACGATGAAAAACTACGAAATCACTTTCGTCTGGCCAAACGACGATTGGACGTGGATTTACGTGGAAGCGGTCGACTTCCATCAAGCGCTTTTGCTCGCGTTGCAGCGTTGCCCGCGCGAGTGCCGCGTCCATAGCATCGTGTTCATGACGGCCGAACAAGTCACAGCGAACCGCGCGAACGATGGCGCGCGGTGGGCGTCTGTTGGAAAGCATGAGGCCCGCAATGGCTGAGTTGGAGCAAGCCGCGATGCGGCTGAGCGGCGTTCTGCCGCACCTTGTCGGGGGAACCTTGTTCGTGGCCCTCCCCGCCGCGCTGCATCGCGAGATCGCGGGCGGCTGTCAGTGCGGCTTTTGCAAGAAACATCCCGACAAAACGCCAATGTGGGACACGCTCGCAATCGACGCTGCGGCCGAACGTCACACATGGACGGTTCACTTTCCCGAATTGCAGGGATCGTGGCGCCGCAAAACTTAACGGCCGCAGATTAAGAGTTGACACTTCGAAAGTGTCATGCTAGGGAGATGACACCGCCGCAATGACGCGGCGGTGTTTCTGCGAAGGCAAACCAAATGTCACACAACATCGAAAACATCGACGGCGTCTATTCGTTCGCGTTCACGGGCGAGCGAACGGAAATCTGGCATAGGCTAGGGCAGGAATTGCCTGCCGACGCCTCGCGCGCTGAATGGCTGGCGGCGGCTGGCATGACCTACCATGTGGAGAAGGTTCCCGCGATTGCGTCCCTTTCGGGCGACGCGTTCAATCACCTACCGCCCGAAAAGCGCTTTGTCGAGACTGACAAGCGCTTTCTGGCGCGGCAGGACAATGGCCACGTTCTCGGGATCGCTGGCGAAGGCTACCAAGTCGTCCAGCCCGTCGATGTGTGGGAGTGGTTTGAGAACTACATCACGGTTGACGATCGCTTCCACATCGACGCGGCAGGCGTCCTAGGGTCTGGCGAGCGCTTGTGGATGACGGCTCGCTTTAACGGCTCGCTCGATGTCGCGGGGGACCGTCACGTTCCCCGCTTGCTCATGTCGACGTCGTTTGACGCGTCGCAAGCCACGCGCAACGAGGCGACTATGACGCGTGTCGTCTGTCAGAACACCTTGCGCATTGCGCATTCGAGCGCAAAGGCGCTGATCAAAACGCGCCACAACACGCGTTTCAATGGCGCGCAAGTGCATCGCGAGTTGGCGCAAATCGCCTCGTCCTTTCTTGAATTCA
>Ga0210401_10002340_pt1 | contig 21091 bp, 17 predicted proteins | sample IncBWH32MmetaG_FD_150866 | JGI IMG/M metagenome (GOLD analysis project Ga0210401, IMG submission 150866) | Forest soil microbial communities from Barre Woods Harvard Forest LTER site, Petersham, Massachusetts, United States - Inc-BW-H-32-M | ecosystem: Environmental > Terrestrial > Soil >... | reverse complement strand
GCACAACCGCAGCGCCTGACGGAATCCTTTCCTGGGAATTGATCGAGCCGCTGCTTCGGGCAAAGAGTGTCTATGGACCCGTGACGGGTCTGATTTCGCTCGAAAATTCGCACAACATGAATGGGGGTAGCGTCTACACTCGCGAGGCCACAGATGCGATCTGCGCGAAGGCGCGGGCCGCCGGTGTGCCCGTTCATATGGACGGCGCTCGAATCTTTAACGCCGCGCTTGCCGTCGGATGCAGCGTCGCGGAGCTGACCCGCGGTTGCGACTCGGTGATGTTTTGCCTCTCAAAAGGCCTGGGTGCGCCGGTGGGATCGATGCTCGTCGGCAGCCGGGAATTCGTCGAGAAGGCTCGCGCGATGCGAAAATTGGTCGGCGGGGGCATGCGGCAGGCCGGTGTGCTCGCAGCAGCTGGTCTTGTCGCGCTGGAGGAATCGCCCAAGCGATTGCATTGCGATCACGAGAACGCGCGACGGCTCGCACAGGGGCTAGCCACAATCGCCGGCGTCACGATCGATCCGTCGAAAGTCGTGACCAATATTGTGATGATTGATGTGCAAAAGGGCGGCCGCCCGGGTGCAGAGATATCGGCGGCTTTGCGCGAACGCAGCGTGCTGGCGAATCCGACAGGAAAGTATCAGGTTCGGATGGTCACGCATTGCGACGTCAACCGAAACGGGATCGAGCGGGCGCTGGTGGCAATGAATGCCGTGATGCGGCCGGCTTAAGCTGCACGCTCTATTTGCGGCGATGGTGATGGCGGTGGTGACGGGCGTGATGGGCGTGGCGAGCGTGTTGAGCCGGTGAAGCGCCAGCGGTTGTTGCTACGGCCGGAATGGCCACCAGCGCCAGCATGAACGCAAAGAGGATGGGGCGAAGTTTCTTCATTTTTGGTCTCCCGGCCGCCCGTCGGCAGACGGTTGGCCCTGCATCTACTCAGTATTAACCCCAAACCTGAAAAAAGTTTCAGATTCTCGATAGCGAGAGTGCCTTTTGCGTGACGCCCCGTGCGGGAACGTCATATACTTTTGGGCCACCCCGGTCGGGGCGCCGGGAGAATTGAACGGCAGATTCGCCACGGAAGAGCGAGTTCCGAGCGAGCAGGGGCAGAACCATGAACGGTTCGCAGATATGCGTGGCCAAGAGCGCGCGACTGGCGCTTCCGGCAATTTTTCTCATTCTGGGTGCAACGATCATGACCGTGCAATCGACCGACGCCGGCGCGGCGGCGCAAAAGGCTATTTCCCAACCGACGGCGGAAGAGGCGCGGCAGTTTGCCGATGCGGCCGAGAAGCAGCTGCTCGATTTGTGGATCAAAGCCGGTCGCGCTCAGTGGGTACAGGAAACCTTCATCACCCAAGACACCGAGGAGATGGCGGCGGAGGCAAACGAGGCCGTCGCGTCTGCCACGGCCGAACTGGCGGCGGGAGCCCGGCGATTTGATGGCGTGCCATTGCCCGACGATGTGGCGCGTAAGCTGAAGCTGATCAAATTTTCAGTGGACATTCCCGGACCGCGCGATCGCGCGCTCAATGCGGAACTCGCCCAAGTGAACGCCTCACTCGACAGCGACTACGGGAAAGGGAAATGGTGCCCCGATGGCCCTTCGGCGCGTTGCCTGAACATCGACCAGATCACCGACACACTGGCGAACAGCCGCGATCCACGCGAGCTGCTTGAAGCTTGGGAAGGGTGGCACGCGATTTCGCCGCCGATGCGGTCGCGTTACGAGCGGATGGTCCAGTTGGCAAATCAGGGCGCGCGCGATGCCGGTTTTTCGGACGTGGGCGACATGTGGCGCTCGGAATACGATATGCCGCCCGCGGAATTTGCGGCGCAGACCGATCGGCTATGGGAGCAGGTGAAGCCGCTCTATCTTTCCCTTCATGCCTACGTTCGCTGGAAACTGCAAGAAAAATATGGCAGGACGCTGGTCCCGGATGACGGTCCGATCCCCGCGCAGCTGCTGGGAAATTTGTGGGCCCAAGATTGGACCAACATCTATCCGCTGGTCGCGCCGAAAGACGCCGATCCCGGCTATGACCTGACGGCGATTCTGAAACAGAAGAACCTCTCGGCCGTGGATATGACCCACTACGCCGAACGATTTTTCATTTCGCTAGGTTTCGCTCCGCTGCCTTCAACATTCTGGGAGCGGTCGATGTTCACTCGCCCACGCGATCGCGACGTGGTCTGCCACGCGAGCGCCTGGGACATCGACTACCAGGACGATGTTCGCGTGAAGGTTTGCCTCGAACAGAATGCCGACGACTTCACGACCATCCATCACGAGCTTGGCCACAATTTCTATCAGCGTGCGTACAAGGATCAGCCGCCACTGTTCGCCAATGGAGCGAACGACGGTTTCCATGAAGCGATCGGCGACACGATCGCGTTGTCGGTAACGCCCGAGTATCTGAAAGAAGTCGGACTGCTCGATACTGTTCCGCCTCCTTCGGCCGATATCGGATTGCTCATGAAGCACGCGCTCGACAAAGTGGCCTTTCTGCCATTCGGATTGATGATCGACAAATGGCGCTGGGGAGTTTTTTCCGGCCAGATCAAGCCCGCCGATTACAACAAGGCCTGGTGGGGCCTGAAGCTGCAGTACCAGGGTGTTGCGCCTCCCGTCACGCGGTCCGAGGCGGACTTTGATCCGGGCGCGAAATATCACGTCGCGTCCAACGTTCCCTATATGCGCTATTTTCTGGCGGCTGTACTGCAATATCAATTTCACCGCGCTCTTTGCAAAGAGGCCGGCTCGACCGGTCCGCTGAATCGTTGCTCGATTTATGGCAACAAAGCGGCGGGCGCGAAGCTCAACAAGATGCTCGAAATGGGCACCAGCAAGCCGTGGCCCGATGAGCTAGAAGCGCTGACGGGCCAACGTCAAATGGACGCGAGCGCGATCATGGATTATTATGCGCCGCTCAAGAAGTGGCTGGACGAACAGAATAAGGGCCATCACGTGGGCTGGTAGTATTTCTCACAAGACTAAAACGCTTGAGCGCACATTTTCCTTTTCCCCCGCTGGGAACAGCGGCTTTCCTCTTCTTCGCCGCGATTGTGGCCGGAGCCCTGAACTCGGTCGCGGGCGGCGGGAGTTTTATCACTTTTCCGTCGCTGATCTTCTCTGGCATGGCACCGATTCCCGCGAACGCAACCAATACGGCTGCGCTGTGGCCGGGGACCGTAGCCAGTACGTTCGCCTACCGCAAGGAATTTGACCGAGGGGCGCTTCGCCTTCTTTTGCCGCTGGCGGCGACCTGTTTGGTCGGTTCGCTCATCGGCGCGTACGTGCTGCTGCACACACCAACATCCACGTTTGTGAAGCTGATTCCGTGGCTGTTGCTTTGCGCGACGGCGCTTTTCGCCTCGAGCGGGCAAATCACCAAAATGATCGGCTCCCGATCAAGCGGAGGAAGCAGGTCGCCCGTGTGGCTGGTAGTCGGACTTCTTCTGCAACTCATCATTGCGATTTATGTGGGCTACTTCGGGGCGGGGGCGGGGATTCTGGTACTGGCGCTTCTCGCGGTAATGGGGATGCAGAACATTCATGCGATGAACGGGATCAAGACCGTCCTGGTGGGCATCGCAAACGGTGTGGCGATCGTCGCGTTCATCTGGCACGGCATCGTGATCTGGCCTCAAACGATCCTGATGCTGCTGGGGTCGCTGATCGGCGGCTACGGCGGCGCTCATCTTGCGCAAAAAATGAATCCGCAGCACGTCCGGTGGACTGTGATCGCCATTGGTCTCTCCATGTCGGTCTATTTCTTCGTCCACGGCTGAGCCCTTCTTTTCGCAAAAAGCTCCCCACATTGCGCTTGATTACAAGTACTTTGCATAGTAAAGTACTTTCCATGGATCGATACCAAGCGCCCTTTTCCGCTCCTTTCGAACATCGCTGGATCCCGCCTGAGATGGTTCAACCGCCATTCATCGACCATTCGCTTTCGAGCGGACCGGTGCAGCCGCGTTACGCGCTGCTCATCAACCCGTTCTATCCAAAGGACGCGCACGCCAGCTTCGGCAAACATGTGCTCACGCCCACTCTGGCGATGACGAGTTTCGCCGCGACGACGCCTGAGAATTGGGAGGTCCGCTATTGGGACGAGAACCTGCTCGACGGACGGCCGCCTTTTGCCCCGATCCCTGAGGTCGTCGGAATCAGCGTGCACTTGACGTTTTCGCGGCGGGCGTTCGAACTCGCGCACTGGTATCGAAGTCGCGGGAGCAAGGTCATTCTGGGCGGCCTGCACGTGCTTTCGTGCCCGGAAGAGTGCGCGCCCCACGGCGACGCGCTGGCCATGGGTGATGGCGTGCAGCTCTGGCCGCGCATTCTCAAAGACGTCGAAGCGGGGAACCTCGAGCCGCGTTATGCGGCGACGTACGAAAACCAGTACCGTGAGGACCCGGCACCGCGGCGGCGAATCTTGCCGCGCAGGAGCTTTCTGACAACCGCAAGCCTGATCGCAACCCGCGGCTGCCACAACCGTTGCGGCTTCTGCTATCTGGCTAGCGACGGTCTGCGAATGCCTTACCGGATGCGCGATCCCGAGCAGATCGCCTCGGAACTTTCCGAAGACGATCAGCCGTACGGCGTGTTCATCGACAACAATCTCGGCTCGAACCGCGAGTACTTACGCAAGCTATGCCGCGCCCTGCGGCCACTGCGCAAGATCTGGAGCGCGGCGGTCTCAATTGATGTGACCGACGATCCCAGTCTTGTACGTGACATGGCGTTGGCCGGATGCATGGGCGTCTTTGTCGGCTTTGAGTCGCTTTCCGACGCCAACCTCGCGGACGCCAAGAAGAAGACACCAAAGACGGCCGACTACGCGCGCCGCGTCCGGATGTTGCACGACAACGGCATCCAGGTGAACAGTTCATTCGTGCTTGGCTTTGACAACGACCACAAGGATGTTTTTGTGCGCACTGCAGATTGGGTCGAGGAGAACCACATCGAATGCGCGACGTTTCACATCCTGACGCCGTATCCCGCGACGCCGCTGTTCAAGCAGATGGAAAGTGAAGGGCGCCTGCTGCATCGCGATTGGAGCCGCTATGACACGGCACACGCAGTGTTTCGTCCGAAAAATATGACGCCGGAAGAACTCGAGCAGGGTTATGGCTGGATCTACCGGCGGCTCTTTTCGCACGCTTCGATTTGGCGGCGAAGGCCTGACGACTGGCGTGCCGTGCTGCCGTATCTGGGCATGTCCTATCTCTACAAACGCTCAAACCGCATCTGGCATTTTCTGATCAAACACGACCTGGTTCACGCTGTTTGGAATCCATTGATGCAGATCACGCTCTATCGCCATTTGCGGTTCCGAGAGCAGTTGGCCGCATCGGAGAGACCAAATGCAGCAACCGCGAACGTGATCACGGCGGGAGTATAAAGGGAAAAATGCGCGGACCCGCCGGTCGCCGGCGGATCCGCTGCGCATAGAGCGCGACTTGCAAGGAGCTAGTTTTGTTGAATCGATGAACCCTTCAGGGTCAGGACGCCGTTCGCCTTGACCGATGCGGCGCCACTTGCCGCGACGGTAAGATTGGCGCCGGCCTTAATGGTCATGCTGCTGTCACAGGACTGGTCGAGTCCCGTGCTGGAGCGAACGGTGAGTTTGCCCTGGGTTTCGATACGGATTTCGTTCTGCGAGATGATGATTTTCGATGTCCCCACGCAAAAGCTGATCGTGTTGTTGGTCGATTGCATCGACTTTTCCAAAGCGGCTAAGCGAGTATCCAAAGCCTTCATTTTGCTGTCAGCGTCCATCGGTAGTGCCATGAAAGGCCTCCCAGGTTAATTGGTTTTGCGTTCCAAAATGCCGGCGAGAGTGGCGCGGAGTATACACCAACCGTCCATTTTTGCGGTGCGGCACAATTTGCTAGAATTCTCTGTTGGGGTGAAGGGAAAATTTTCGACTGATGCGACGAACGATCCTGTTTAGCTTCGCTGTCGCCGCTGTTCTGGCCTTGGGCATTTCCGGCTGCGGCAAATCGTCAAACGAATCGGGTTCTTCTGCGGTGCAGGCGCCAGAGCCGACCAAAGTTGTCGACCAGACCACGGCCGCGACGATCACCGGCACCGTGAAGCTCGACGGCGAGCCGCCGAAATTCAAACCTCTCAACATGGCTGCCGAACCGACTGGCGTGCAGGACAACCCCGCCCCGGTCGTGCCTCCGATCGTCGTGACCGGCCCGAAGGGTGCGCTTGCAAACGTGGTCGTCTATGTGAAGGGGAATATGGACGACTATAAGTTCGACACGCCCAAAGAACCCGCCGTCCTTGACCAGAAAAATTGCATGTACGACCCGCATGTGCTCGCCCTGATGACGAGCCAGGATTTTCACGTGACCAACAGCGACCAGACGCTGCACAACATTCATCCTGTGCCGCGACAGAATCACGTGTGGAACCAGTCACAACCGGCCGGCGCGCCCCCGATCGACCGCAGCTTTCCGAATCCCGAGCTTGCGATTCCGGTGAACTGCAACGTGCACCCTTGGATGCGCGGCTATCTCTTCGTCTTCCGGCACCCATTTTTCGCGGTGACAGGGAGGGACGGGAAATTCACCCTGAACGGTTTGCCGCCCGGCGATTACACGATTGAGGCCTGGCAGGAACGCTACGGCATGCAGGATCAGACCATCACGCTCGCGCCGAACGATTCGAAAGCGATTTCGTTCACCTTCCACGCCGCTCCGCAGAGCGGGAATTAAGCCGGCCTGGACTAGGTGGAAACCTGCATGAGGCGCGGCTTGGCATGATATTTCTGCGACGTTACACTAGAAAAGAACATCGAAGGGGAAGCACCGAGATATGTCTCCACACGCAGAGCTGGACTATTACGAAGTACTGAGCGTGGCGCGCGACGCCTCCGGCGATCAGATCAAGTCCGCTTACAGGAAAGCTGCGCTCAAGTGGCATCCCGACCGCAATCCCGAGAACAAGAAGGAAGCCGAAGAAAAATTCCGGCAGTGCTCGGAAGCCTATAGCGTGCTCTCCGATGCGCAAAAACGCGCGATCTACGACCGCTACGGCCACGCCGGTCTGAAAAACACCGGCTTCAGCGGCGCAGGCGGATTCAACGAAACGATTTTCGAGGAATTTCAGGATATCCTCGGCGACTTTTTCGGCTTCGAAGGGGCGTTTGGGGGTACGGGAGGCCGCCGTTCGCGCGGTCCGCGCGGACAACGCGGCGCCGATCTTCGGTACGACCTCACGCTCACCTTTGAAGAGGCCGCGTCGGGACTGACTTCAAAAATTCGCCTCGACCGCTACGAAAATTGCGAAGGCTGCGGCGGCACGGGCGCCAAGCCCGGCACCGGCATGACGGCTTGCCGCACCTGCGGCGGCCGGGGCCAGATGGCCTATCAACAGGGATTTTTTTCGATCACGCGGACGTGCCCTGCGTGCCAGGGGAGCGGGCAGGTTGTGCGCGAAGCGTGCGAAAAGTGCCGCGGCCAGGGAAAACTTCAGCGCGAACGTACGCTCGAAGTAGGCATTCCGGCCGGAGTCGACTCCGGTACCCGCCTCCGCATGGCCGGCCAGGGCGAGCCCGGAATCAACGGCGGTCCCGCGGGCGATCTCTATATTTTTCTCGACGTGAAGGAGCACCCGGTCTTCGAACGGCGCGGCGCGGATCTTTATTGCACCATTCCCGTCAGTTTTCCTCAGGCCGCGCTCGGCGCAAAGATCAAAATTCCCACGCTGACCGGCGAAGAGGATTTGGAAATTCCCGAAGGCACTCAGTCCGGCCAGCTTTTCCGCAAAAAGGCCAAGGGCCTGCCGAATCCTCACGGCGGACGTGGCGATCTTTACGTCAACGTCCGCGTCGTGGTGCCGTCGAAGCTTTCGCGCGAACACAAGCGTGCTCTCGAACTGCTCGGCCAAACGATGAAAGTCGATAACAAACCCACCGAGCGCGCGAGCAGTTTCTTCGACAAGGTGAAAGATATTTTCGGCTAGGGCGCAGATGGAGCGCCTTGGCTGCTTTCTCGGTTCATCTCGGCGCCGGACATCGGACGGTCGAATACGTTCGCGCCGACGATTGCTAGATTCTCAAGCAACCCGCTGACGCTGCAGGCGACCGTGTTAGAGTTTCCTTGACAAGCGGCGTGTCCAGGCCTTCCCGGACTTAGCCTTCAAGTTGGTTCAATCCCCAAATCCGCACATCCTGAAATTTCGCATAGTAAAGCAGCGCCTTCTCGTTTGGCAGGGTGATGCCGCTTGCGGCGGCCATGGTGTTGTGCCTTACTTCGGCTTCGGCGGGTTGGAGCGGCCACGGCGCGTGATCGATTTCTCCGCGAAAAATGCGCTGGCCGTCAAAGGCGTAGAGGCAGTAGCGTTCGGTCAGGAAGTATTCGATTGAGTCTGGCTGCGCACTGAGTATTTCGCCTGTCGGCTTATACGCGACGCGGAGACCGGCAGCAGGGGCTCCGCGGTGGCTCCGCGAACACCGATAGTCGATCACGCCACCCGGCTTCTCTGCGACGGCGATCTGCGCACGAAAATAAGGCAGGTGGAACCAATGCCGGGCTGCCGCGACCGCGAGCGCGCTGGCCGCTTCCAGGCTGAAAAACCAGACGCCCGGTTTGCCGCCAGCGGTTACATACGTTCGCACATTCAGTTCGGCAAACGCTGACGTTCCCGGAACCGGCGGCATACGGCGCATCCGAATTCCGGTCATGCGAAACGGCACGACTCCAACCCAGGCGCTGCCGTCGCACGTATCGATTTCAAGTCCTGATGGAATAAGACTCCGCAGGCCATCAGCACGGACGCGCCAATGCATGAAGAGCAGATCGTGCCATTTCTGGGTCATTGCGTGGGGCACGGGCGGCACGGGCCACGGTCGGTGTTTGTTGAGCGAAAGGCTCGCCATTGCGACTCCGAGTATAATTGGTGGGCGCAAGGCGACGATCTGTGAAACGCTCGGTTTCAAAGGCAGGCAAGTCCATGCCGAACAATAACGTAACGCTCGACATGGTGCGAAAGATCGGGCTGACGTTGCCGGGCGTAGAGGAGAGCACGGCGTTTGGGGCTTTCGCGTTGAAAGTTGGGGGGAAGCTGATGGCGTGCGTTCCGACTCACCGGTCGGCCGAGCCGGGTTCGTTGCTGATTCGGGCCGATCCCGCTGACCGCGACGGATTGATCGCCGATGCGCCCGACGTTTACTACGTGAAGGAACACTACCTGGGATACAACTCGGTGCTCGTTCGTCTGTCTGCCGTAACGCCGGATTCGCTCCGCGACCTGCTCGGCATGGCGTACAAGTTTGTCACTCGCAACAGAGCACCCCGTCCGTCAAAGCCGAGCCGCCGCTGACTCGATCGACTCTTCGCCCTTTCTCCCTGCTTTACTTCCTCTGCTCTCTTTGTAAAATTCATTCGTGCGCCGCCGGTTCTTCGTCGAAAAGTTTGGGAGAGACACCGCCATCATCCGCGGGGAAACTGCCGAACATCTCGGGCGCGTGCTGCGCGCCGAGCGTGGGCAACTCTACGAGTTGAGCGATGGCGAAAATGTGTGGCTTGCACGCGTCGACACCGTCACGGCGCCCAAGCGCGGCGAAAGCAAGATTGATTTCGCACTGATCGAGCCGGTTGCAGCCACAGAGCCCGCTCTTGCGCTGCACTTGCTGATTTCGCTTGTGAAGTTTGATCGGTTCGAATGGTGTCTGGAAAAAGCAACCGAACTCGGCGCCAGGGAAATTGTTCCGCTGGCTGCCGCGCGGACAGATAAACCCCTGATTGACGCCGCGGCGAAACGCCGTGTCCGCTGGGGGAAAATCCTCATCGAATCCGCCCAACAAGCCCGGCTGCTGAAACCGCCCGCCTTGGGAAAAACCGTCCGGGCGACGGAGGCATTTGCGCAATCGCCAGCTGACTGCAAGATTCTGCTTTCTGAACGACCAGAGGCTCGGCCGATGCGCGAAATTGTCGCCGGCGGCTCAAACGTCGCGCAAGCGGCGCTCGCTATCGGCCCTGAGGGCGGCTGGACTGTCGAAGAAATCGCCGCTGCCCGGGCCGCCGGGTTTGCCGAAGCCTCGCTCGGGGAGACCATTTTGCGCACCGAGACTGCGGTAATCGCAGCCGCGTCCGTTATCCGGTTCGCCGTTGCATAGCGTGATGCGGAGCCGTCGTGCGGGCCGCCGCGTCTAAGATTGGGATCGGTAGCAACTGTGAACGCATCGGGGGCATCTTCTAGTGAAAGGGTTCTGTCGACCATCTGGTCGCGCGGATTCCGCCGTGATATAACTGGAGATATCGATGGCTGAAGCGTCCAACACTGTCCCGTCTCAGACGCCGCAGGCTGCGCCGGCTGTGCAAACACAGCGCGATTTGCGGGGATGGACGCGTGACCTCGCCGTGGCGCTGGGTTTCGCGCTCGTCATCATTATTTTTCTCTATCAACCGGTAAAGGTGGAAGGCACCAGCATGGCTCCGCTGCTGAGCGATCAGGAGCGGATCTTCATCAACAAGTTCGTCTACCACTTCGAGCCGATCGAACGCGGAGATGTCGTCGTTTTCTGGTATCCTCTGGATCGCTCGAAGTCTTTTATCAAGCGAGTGATCGGGTTGCCCGGGGACACGGTGGAAATCCGCGACGGGCATCTTTATCTGAACAACGAAGAGATGGACGAGCCGTATGTGCCCGCGAGCTATCTCGATGGATCGAGTTACGAAGCGCGGCGGCTCGGCTCGGATGAATATTTTGTTATGGGCGATCATCGCGATAGCTCGAATGATTCGCGGATGTTCGGCCCTGTCCCGCGGCAATATATTTACGGCAAGGCGGTCTTCGCCTATTGGCCCGCGGACCATTTTGGATCGCTGACTTCTCCCTCGACCGTCAGCGCTGCATCGAAATGATATCTTCCGGAGGACATCACCCTGACAGAAGTGCCCGAAGGACGCGCGATTCTCGCGCTAGAGGACGGACGCGTATTTAACGGCCGTGCGGCGGGCGCGCGAACCCGCCGTGGCGGCGAAGTCGTTTTTAATACCAGCCTTACCGGTTACCAGGAAGTCTTCACCGATCCGAGCTATAGCGGGCAGATCGTGTGCCTCACCTATCCGCACATCGGAAACGTTGGCACGAACATCGACGACGAGGAATCGCCCGCTCCGTATATTGAAGCGCTCGTCGTGCGTGAGTTCTCCCTGCTTGCATCGAACTACCGCTCGAGCGAGACGGCACAGGCATATCTTGAGCGCCACGACGTGCCCGTGATTTGGGATCTCGATACGCGCGCGCTGGTGCGCCATCTGCGGACCGTGGGCGCGCTGCGGGGAATTGTCTCTACAGACGGAACACCGGCAGAACGGTTGATTGCGGAGGCGCGAAAGCTTCCGGCAATGGCCGGACAAGAACTCGCGAGCCGTGTCACGTCGCCGAAGCAATACGCGTGGTCGAAAGGCTCGATCGAACTTGCGACGCCTTTGGCGGCCGCAGCCGTTGCAAGCGCGGGAACTGCAGGGAAGCGCGGTGCGTCAAAGGCGGCCGCGGCCCGCGCGAATGGCGATTCGGAAGCGGCTGCGGAGCGATGGAAAGTCGTCGCGTACGATTTCGGGATCAAGCAGAACATTTTGCGGCTTTTTGTCGATCACCGATGCGAAGTGACCGTCGTGCCTGCGCGGACCTCGGCAGAAGATGTGCTCGCGATGAAACCACAGGGAGTTTTTCTATCGAACGGCCCTGGCGATCCGGAGCCGATCACCTATGCCGTTGAAAACATTCGGAAGCTCGTCGGGAAAGTGCCGATGTTCGGGATCTGCCTGGGGCATCAGCTTTGCGGTCTCGCACTCGGCGGGAAAACATTCAAGCTGAAATTCGGCCATCACGGGTCGAATCATCCGGTGAAGAATCTGCTCACGCAAAAGGTCGAAATTACCTCGCAGAACCACGGGTTTTGCGTCGATCCGGATTCATTGCCTTCGAGCAGCGTCGAGATCACGCACGTGAATCTGAACGATCACACCAACGAAGGCATGCGTCACCGTTCGGCGCCGCTGTTCAGCGTGCAGTATCATCCGGAAGCTTCGCCCGGACCTCACGATGCCCGGTATTTGTTTGGCGAATTTATTAAACTTATGGACGGCAAGAAATGAAGAGCTGGGCGATTGGCGTGATCGCCCTGGGAATTCTGTCCATCGCTTATGCAAGTGGCGCTAACACCTGTGTGGCGCTACCGCCTCTGAAAATTTCAGGGACTCTTGCTGGAAGAGTGATGGATCCGACCGGAGCGCCGATAGCGCAAGCAGAGCTCCAGGTGGTGGAGCAAAAGCAGAAAGACATGGCCGAGATTCAAACGGATGCAAAGGGCGAGTTTAATTTTGAGTTTTCGCGTTTGGCGAACGGGACGTACACCATAAGGATCGTGTCGCCGGTTGGATTCAGCGAATACATCGGCCAGGTTCAGGTTGGCCGTTCGAGATTCCCTTTCTGGAAGCGAGGGCTGATTCTCAAGGCCGGAGTCGGCTCGTGCTCGAGCTCGTTAGGCAGAAAGCGATTTCTGTAAGCAAACACGTTTCGACGACAAAGATGCCCAAGAGAACTGACATCAAGAAAATCATGATCATCGGGTCGGGCCCGATCGTAATCGGGCAGGCCTGCGAATTCGACTATTCCGGCACGCAGGCTTGCAAGGCGCTGCGTTCGGAGGGCTACGAAGTCGTTCTCGTCAATTCGAACCCGGCAACGATCATGACCGATCCGGAAATTGCGGACCGCACCTATGTTGAGCCGCTTTCCAAAAATTACCTCGAAGCGATCATCGCTGCGGAAAAGCCGGACGCGTTACTTCCAACCGTCGGCGGGCAAACCGCCCTCAACCTTGCCGTGGAGCTTGCTGAAACGGGCGTCCTCGAAAAGTACAACGTCAAGCTGATTGGCGCGTCGCTGAAAGCGATTCGTATCGCGGAAGACCGCCTGCTCTTCAAGGACGTTTGCCGCCGCATCGGCCTCGAAGTTCCGCAATCGATGGTCGTGACCGAAATTCCCGAGGCGATCAAATTTGCCGACAAGCTCGGCTATCCAGTCGTGATTCGACCGTCGTTCACCTTGGGGGGCACGGGCGGATCGATCGCCTACAACCACGAAGAGTTTGTAGACGCGATCGCGCGTGCGTTGGACGCCAGCCCCGTTCATCAGGCGCTGATCGAGGAATCGGTGATCGGGTGGAAGGAGTTCGAGCTCGAGGTGATGCGCGATTTTCGCGACAACTTCGTGGTCATCTGCTCGATCGAGAACTTCGACCCGATGGGCATCCATACGGGCGATTCGATCACCGTGGCGCCTGCGCAGACGCTGACCGACAAGGAATATCAGCGCATGCGCGACGCAGCCGCCGCGATCATTCGCGAGGTTGGCGTCGAAACAGGCGGATCAAACATCCAGTTCGGCGTGAATCCCGCGGACGGCCGAATGGTCGTGATCGAGATGAATCCGCGCGTCTCACGCAGCTCGGCGCTCGCCAGCAAGGCGACCGGTTTCCCGATTGCGAAGATCGCAGCGAAACTGGCAGTGGGCATGACGCTCGACGAAGTCCCGAACGACATTACGCGAAAAACGCCTTCGTGCTTCGAGCCGACGATTGACTACGTTGTCGCCAAAATCCCAAAGTTCCAATTCGAAAAGTTTCCGGGCAGCGATACCACGCTGACCACGCAGATGAAATCGGTCGGCGAAGTCATGGCAATCGGCCGCACGTTTCAGGAAGCGATCTGCAAAGCAATCCGCGCGCTTGAACCGAGCACCGCGTGGCGTCCTCCAGCCGAAGTAACGACGGCTCTATTGCGCGAACGCTTGCACGTCCCGGGCCCTGACCGCATCCACTGGCTCTTCGAAGCGCTCGAGCGCGGCATGTCGCGCGACGAGATCTGCTCGCTCACCAAAATCGACCCGTGGTTCATCGAGCATCTCGAAGAAATGCTGGAAATCGACGCGCGTGTAAAAGCGACGTCCCTGCACGGCATTTCGGCCGAACTAATGATGGAGTCAAAGCGTTCGGGCGCGAGCGATGAGGAAATCGCCAAACTTTGGAACGTGAAATCCGCTTCGGTGCGCAAGCGGCGGCACGAGTTGGGAGTCCTTCCCGTTTTCAAGCGCGTCGACACGTGTGCTGCGGAATTCGAGTCGTTCACGCCGTATATGTATTCGACTTACGAAGAAGAAGACGAATCCGACGTCACGGATCGCGAGAAAATCGTGATTCTCGGCAGCGGCCCGAGCCGAATCGGACAGGGCATCGAGTTTGACTACTGCTGCTGCCACGCGTCGCTGGCGCTGCGCGAAGACGGCTACGAGACGGTGATGGTGAATTGCAATCCGGAAACGGTGTCAACCGATTACGACACGTCCGACCGGCTCTATTTCGAGCCGCTGACGCTCGAAGACGTGCTGGCGATTCTCGATCGCGAAAAGCCGCAGGGCGTGATCGTTCAATTCGGCGGACAGACTCCTCTGAATCTGGCGCTCGATCTAAAGCGCAACGGCGCAAAGATCATCGGCACTGACCCGGATGCGATCGATCTTGCCGAAGACCGCCGCCGCTTCGGCGATTTGCTCGAGCAGATGCACATTCCGCAGCCGCGCAACGCCACTGCGTTCGCTCCCGAAGAAGCCATCCAGAAGGCCACCGAAATCGGCTTGCCGGTTTTGGTCCGGCCCAGCTATGTACTTGGCGGTCGCGCGATGGTAATCGCTTACGACCTGAAGACTGTCGAAGAATACGTCACGCAAGCGGCGCAAATCGGAGGCCTTTCAGGGCCGAAGCGCCCGATCTTGATCGATCAGTTCCTCGAGGACGCAACCGAAGTTGACGTCGACGCGCTGGCCGACGGTGAAAACGTCGTGATCGCGGGCGTCATGGAGCACATCGAAGAGGCGGGCATTCATTCGGGCGACTCTTCCTGCGTGCTTCCCGCCGTGAGCCTCAAGCCTTCGGTGCTGGCGCAGATTCGAGACTATACGGCGCGCCTTGCCAAGGCGCTTCACGTCGTCGGCCTGATGAACGTGCAATACGCTATTCAAAACGACACGGTCTACGTGCTCGAAGTGAACCCACGCGCATCGCGCACCGTTCCTTATGTAAGCAAGGCCACCGGCGTTCCACTTGCCAAAGTCGCCGCGCGCTTGATGACCGGCCGCAAGCTCAATGATCTGCATCTCCCGACGATTCAAGTCGATGGCGTGCGCGAGCTTGCCGTGCGCGATTTCTATGCCGTAAAATCGCCCGTCTTTCCGTTCAACAAGTTCCGTGGTGTCGATATCATTCTCGGACCCGAAATGCGCTCGACCGGTGAAGTGATGGGTATCGCGCAGGATTTCGGTGTTGCGTTTGCCAAAGCACAGCTGGCTGCCGGTCAAAAACTGCCGCTTTCTGGCACGGTCTTCATCAGCGTCAACGACCACGACAAGAAACTTGTCGCGCCGATCGCAAAGGATCTGGCCGCCGCCGGCCTGAAAATCGTGGCGACCCGCGGCACAGCCGCGGCGTTGAAGCGCGCAGGCGTCGAAGTCGAAGCAGTCTACAAAGTGAACGAAGCGCGGCCCAATATCGTCGATCTCATCAAGACCGGCAAAATCAATCTGCTCATCAATACGCCGCTCGGACGCGAGTCCTTTTACGACGAAAAGTCGATTCGCCGTGCCGCCGTGCGTTACAACGTTCCGTGCATCACCACTCTCTCAGCGGCCAGCGCCGCGGCTCGCGGCATTCGCGCAATGAAGGGTCATGAGGCCGAAGTCGCCGCGCTGCAGGATCTCCATCGCCGCCGCTCGGTGGCGTCTTCCTGACGAGCGGACATGGCGGCCGACCCGCAACTCCTTCCCATGCAACCGCCCCCCGCCGCAATAAAAAATGAATCGCCGCGCCCGGCGGCCCGTCTAATTCTGCTGATGTGGGGACCGTGTCCGCTATCGGTGTGTTGTAATCTGGCGGTTACGCGACGCGGCGCGCTCAGGGGCCGCGCATGAGATCGCTGTGCATTCCTTTCGCTGAGATCCCGCAGACCACGCACCTTTTCGAGACTTTCCTGCGCGACCCGGCTCGGCTCTCCGAGTACTTTTCACACCGGCCCACCGAAGAGGGAATTGCCGCTGCCGCAAGTGAAGTCAGCCTTTCCGCCGAATCGCGCCGCGAGCTCGTTCGAATCCTGCGCGATGAAAACACATATCTTGCTCCGGGTGGCAAACTCGATGCCGCGGCTGAACGCAGTCTCGATCGCCTCGCAAACGGGGCTGTCGCCATTGTCACCGGCCAGCAGGTCGGCCTTTTCTCCGGCCCGGCGCTCACAATCTACAAAGGTCTGTGCGCGATCCGCTGCGCCGAGCAAACCACACGCCGCGGTGTCGATGCCGTTCCGATTTTCTGGCTCGCGACCGAAGACCACGATCTCGCCGAAGTAAACGAGAGCTTTTGGAAAACGCGCAATGGTCTCGATCGTTACGAATTGCCCTCTGATCCGGCCAACCAAGGCCATTCCGTTGGACAGATCCCGCTCGGCGACCGGGTTGCGGAGATCGTCGGCCAGGCCGCTGAAACACTCGATGGAGCGGCCGCCGCACAGATCGCCACCGCACTGCGCGAGTCTTATACGCCGCATGATACGTTCGGCTCGGGCTTCGGCAAATTGCTCGCGCGTATTTTCGCCGGGCGCGGACTGCTCTTTGTCGACCCCCAGGATTCTCGCCTGAAGCGGATCGCCGCGCCGGTCTGCCGGGCAGCAATCGAATCGGCCGATGAATTGCGCGAAGCGCTGCTCCAGCGCTCGCATGAACTTGAACAATCCGGCTATCACGCGCAGGTAAAAGTCACGCACGAATCGACGCTGGTCTTTTGCAGCGCCGATGGCAAACGCGAGCCCCTTCGCAGTCGCGAAAAAGGCGGGTTCACTGCGGGAGCCGTGAGGCTGACGGAAGACCAACTGCTGGAAATGCTGGAAAAGTCCCCCGAAAAGTTCACGGCAAGCGCACTGCTGCGCCCGGTGCTGCAAGACACGATCCTGCCCACAGCTGCCTACATCGGCGGCCCGGCCGAGATCGCATATCTCGCGCAATCGCAGATTGTTTACAAAAAACTTCTCGGCCGAATGCCGGCCATTCTTGCGCGGGCCAGCTTTACCCTTGTCGAAGCACCCATCACACGCTTTCTTGACCAATACGACCTCGACATCCGCGACGTATTCCGCGGCAAGCAGTACCTGCGCGCCCAGATGGAGCGGAAAACACTTCCCGACGAACTGTCCAAGAAGTTCGAAGCCGACGAAGAGACCGTAAAGAAAATGATGGCTTCATACCGCCTGCCGCTCGAACGGCTCGATGCGACACTGCTCGGCTCGGTCGAAACGGCCGAAGAGAAAATCGCCAGCATCTTCCAGAAGCTCAAGGAGAAAGTCGGGCGCGCCGAGAACTTCCGGACCGGCGTTCTCGATCGCCACGAACGCATCCTTTTCGACGCGCTTTACGCCAATCACGAACTGCAAGAGCGCCATCTTTCCGCGTTGCCGCATCTTGCGGCCCACGGATTGACGCTTCTCGATGAAATCCTTCAGGTCATGCCGCCCCCCGGCTCGGCAGGCTCTTCGTGCGCCGGACAACATCACGTGCTCTTTCTGGATTGAAACTAGCGGACGCCGTCGGCGCGCTCCGTGATAAAATCTCTGCTCAATTCCAATACATGCAAGGCGAGGAGACGCATTAAATGAAGATCACGCCAGGGAAACAAAAGGGCCTGCAAGCTGTATCGAACGACAAGGGCGTCATCGCCGCTGCGGCGATGGATCAGCGCGGTTCGCTTATGTCCGCCATAGCGAAAGCGAAAGGCGTCGATAAGAAACAAGTGAAGGCCGACGAGCTTGAGGAATTCAAGACGACCGTTGTGCGCATTCTCACCCCTCACGCGAGCGCGATTTTGCTCGATCCCGAATACGGATTGCCGGCTGCAAAAGCCCGGGCGCGCAACGCAGGCCTGCTGCTTGCGTATGAAAACAGCGGCTACGACAACACGCGGCCCGGCCGCCTGCCCGATCTGCTCGACATCTGGTCTGTCCCGCGCCTGATCGAAGCCGGCGCTGATTGCATCAAGATTTTGCTCTATTACACGCCCTACGATCCGAACCACGTCAACGACATCAAGCATGCGTGGGTTGAGCGCATCGGCGGCGAGTGCAAAGCCGCGGACGTGCCGTTTTTCCTCGAACTCGTCGGTTATGAAGAGGGCGGAGACGAAAAGAGCTTCGAATACGCAAAAAAGAAGCCTGAAATCGTTCGAACCAGCATGGAAGAATTCTCCAAGCCTCAGTATGGCGTCGATGTGCTCAAGGTCGAAGTTCCTGTGAACATGACGTACGTTCCCGGTTCGAAAGCGTTCAAAGGCTTCGCCGCTTACACGCGAGAGGAAGCCAAGGATCACTTCAGGGCAGCCGCAGCCGTCGCAAAGAAGCCGTTTATTTATCTTTCGGCTGGCGTCAGCAACGAGGTGTTCAATGAAACGCTCGAGCTTGTCGCCCAAGCCGGCGTGAATTTCTCGGGAGTTCTTTGCGGCCGCGCCACCTGGGCAGACGCGATCCCGGTTTACGCCAGCAAGGGCGTGAAAGCGCTCGAAGATTGGCTCAACGATCAGGGCATCAAGAACATCAGCAACGTGAACTCGCGACTTACGGCCGCAAAGCCCTGGTTCGGCTTTTACGGCGCTTCCTCCGCCGCCGCTCTCTCGTAACGGGAGGTGTGAGTTTTTGGAAAAAGGCCCACCTCCGCCGCGTCGGCTGGGGTGGGCCTTTTGCTTTGTCGTTTCATCTGTGGCTAAAGGTTATTGCGGATGCCCGACTCGCTCACCGTTCGCACAAGCCGTCGCACCGAACTTAGGAACATCACTGCGGAAATCGAGAAACTCGTCCGCGCCTCAGGGTGCCAGAGCGGCGTCTGCCACCTCTACGTGCCGCACACCACGGCGGGACTCCTGGTCAACGAAGGCTACGATCCTGACGTCGCCCGGGACATGGAAGTCACGCTCGACAGGCTTGTCCCGCGCAACGGCGACTACCGCCACGCGGAAGGGAATTCCGACTCACACATCAAGCTCGCCCTTGTCGGCTCCTCCGAGACGGTCTGGATCGAAGGCGGCCGCCTCGTGCTGGGCCGATGGCAGCAGGTTTTCTTCGCCGAATTTGACGGCCCGCGCACCAGAGAATTGTGGATAAAAATCGTTTCCGACTGATGTCGGCGCGAGTTATAACGCTGTTGTGTTAAACGTCCCCGCGATGTTTGCCAGGATCTGGCCGGGGCTCCGGGCTGCGATCCATCCCCAATAACGATTCACCGCGAAAGAAACGGGAGAGCCCCACATGCACCGCCTTGCGCCCCGCTACACAATCCGGATCGCACTAACGCTTGCCATCGCTTGCTTGATCGCGGGACCGTCCGTCGCTGCCCCAAAATCGAAATCTCCGAATTTTCTTCTCGGGGCGGACGTGACCGCTCTCGATGCGGCCGGCCGCGCAGGGCGCGCCCCGCTTACGTATCAGGAAGACGGCAGGCCGAACGACGAAGTCACCATTCTGATGCGACACGGATGGAACGCGTTTCGTATTCGAGTTTTTGTCGCGCCCGTGCGTAACGCTCCGAACAACACGCTTGAGAACGCAATTCCGCTCGCCAAACAGATCAAAGCAGCGGGCGCGGCTTTCTTGCTCGATATCCATTTCTCGGACACCTGGGCCGATCCGGGCCATCAGGAAATTCCTGTGGCTTGGCGGGGCATGGATATCGATGCTCTTGCGAATCAGTGGGAGCAATACGCACACGACACCGTCAAAGCCTTCAAGGATGCCGGTGCCATGCCGGATATGGTGCAGGTAGGAAACGAAATTACGCGCGGCGTCGCCTGGCCGATCGCCGAAATCCAAGCTCCCGGCTCAAACACGAGTGCCGGCCCGCAGCCTTACAACGATGCCGAGCAGTGGGATCACTTGATCGGTCTGCTCAAGGCCGGCATCCGCGGCGTGAAATCCGGAGCGGGGAATACGCCACCGCGCATCGCAATCCACATCGACAAGGGCGGACGTTGGGACACGACCAAATGGTTCTTTGATCATATCACCGCCGCACACGTGCAATACGACATCATCGCGCAGAGCTTCTATCCGATCTGGGGGCACGGCACGCTCGACGATCTGTGGACCAACATGAACAACTGCGCGAAGCGCTATCACAAGGATTTTCTCGTGGCTGAGACCGGTTATGGCCCTTCGCACGTGCTGAACAACGACGACATGATCTGGCCGATCACACCCGAGGGGCGTCTTCAATTCATGGTTGATCTGGTGAATACCGTGAAGAAAGCGCCGCGCGGAATCGGCGTGATGTATTGGGCGCCCGAGCGCGATGCATGGAACGAGGATGGCACGCCCGGTCCGACGGTCTTTACGCTCGATAATCTCAACACGCTCAGCAAGCGCCCTGACAGCAAAGTGCCGACGGCGATTTATCCCTGAGGCCGTTCCACGCTGTTTCTTGGGCTTTCATGTCGGTTATGCTGTGTCTATAGGGATTGGATCGATGAGAGCAGGCTCGTGAGCCTTGGCATTTACATTCAGGTGCCGTTCTGCCAGACAAAGTGCACATACTGCAATTTTCACACGGGGGTCGTCTCGCGCGACCGGTTCCGGCCCTATGCCGAAGCCGTTTGCCGGGAAATTGCAGAGCTGGCCGACGGTAGAGCAGGACAATCCGTCGATACCGTCTACTTCGGCGGCGGGACTCCCAGTCTGCTCGATCCCGCGGCGCTCACGGCAATTCTGGACGCTCTTCGGCGCACCCATCGCGTCGAGGCGGCAGAAATCACACTCGAAGCCGATCCTGAGACGATCTCGCGCGAAAAAGCCGAAAAATGGCTCGCGGCCGGCTTCAACCGCATCAGCCTTGGGGTCCAATCTTTTCACGACGACGAGCTCAAAGCTGCCGGCCGGATGCACCGGCGCGCCGATATTTTTTCCGCAGTCGAGGCCTTGCGCCCCGCTGGCTTCGCCAATATCAGCATGGATTTGATCGCTGGCTTGCCGCATCAGACGCACGAGT
>Ga0210401_10002338_pt1 | contig 21104 bp, 22 predicted proteins | sample IncBWH32MmetaG_FD_150866 | JGI IMG/M metagenome (GOLD analysis project Ga0210401, IMG submission 150866) | Forest soil microbial communities from Barre Woods Harvard Forest LTER site, Petersham, Massachusetts, United States - Inc-BW-H-32-M | ecosystem: Environmental > Terrestrial > Soil >... | reverse complement strand
GGCCTCCAGTGCCATCCCTCTTGGAACGGAGGCTCAGCATTTTCTTGCAGGAAACTAGAGGAAGGTCAGGCGCCGATTGCGGCGCGCAGCGCGTTCGCTATGGACTCCGAATACCTCTTCACGTCTTCGTGATGCTCGGCCTCCACCATCACCCGCGCCAGGGGTTCCGTCCCCGAGTAGCGCAGTACCACGCGCCCGCTTTCTCCGAGCGCCTTTTGCGCCTCGCCCAGGGCCCGCGAAACCTCCGGCAGCGATTCCATCGGCGGTTTCGTTTTCACTTTTACGTTCAGAATAATCTGCGGATAATCCTTAAGGCCTGCCGCCAGCTTTTCCAGCGGTCCCCGCAATGCGACCAGCGAGGCAATCTTCACGGCGGTCAGCAATCCGTCTCCCGCCGGACTATCGTCCAGAAAGATGATGTGGCCGGACTGCTCGCCGCCAAGATTATTTCCAGACTTCAGCATCTCCTCCAAAACGTACCGATCACCGACCGCGGCGCGCGCCAGCGTAATCCCTTCCTGCGCCAGGATTCGTTCGAGTCCCAGGTTCGACATCGACGTCGCCACCACGCGATCCTGCTTCAGTTGCTTTTGCGCCTTCAAATACCGCCCGACAACCAGCAGCACCCCGTCGCCATTTACCACGTGCCCATTGGCGCAAACAAAAAGCGCGCGATCCGCATCTCCGTCAAAAGCCACGCCGAGCTCCGCGCCTTCAGCAACTACTCTCTTTTGCAGGGCCTCCAGATGCAGAGAACCGCAACCCGCGTTGATGTTTTGCCCGTCCGGTTGAACTCCCATCGCGATTACCTCGGCCCCCAGGCTTCGGAACAACTCGGGTCCCAACTGGTAGGCCGCGCCGTTCGCACAATCCAGCACGATTCGCCTGCCCGCTAGATTCGCGCCTGGAATCACTCGGCTCCTCAGAAAATCCAGATACTCCACATGCAGCACGTGATTCGCTACCAGCGCGGGCCGATTCGCCGGCACGGATTCGCCGCGCAATTTAAGTATCTCGGCCTCCAGCGCCTCTTCCACCGCGTCGGGAAATTTCATCCCGGCATGTGAAAAAAGTTTCACTCCATTATCGTGATAGGGATTGTGCGATGCGGAAATCACCACACCCGCTTGAAAATCGTTTTCTCGCACCAGGCACGCCACGCCAGGCGTTGTGATCACTCCCGCAAATTCCGCACTTGCACCAGCCGCCTGCAATCCTGCGGTCAGCAACTGCGCAATATGCGGGCCGGACTCACGCGTGTCCATTCCAATCAAGGCGTGCGCGGAGCCAAATTCCTGCTTGAGATACCCGCCGATCGCGCGCCCCGTGGCATAGAGCGTCTGATCGTCCAGCGGGGGCGTCCCGGGAACGCCGCGCATTCCGTCCGTGCCGAATAATTCTTTCGCCATCGATGTTTTGCGCCCGCCTGGTTGACTAACCTCGAGGCAGTCTAGCACACGCTGCGTTAGCCCTTAATAGGCTGCCCCGCAATGAATTATTCGTTAGCGCTCCATGACATTTCCACGTCACCCGTCAGGAATGCCCCCGATTGTGCTAACGTGTCTGGAGAGGAGTGCTCGGTGTCCAGCACGGAAGCCCCCCAGACAACGGTTTTCCGCATCTCCGGCTCAAACTTCAGCATGCGGCTGATCGCCGCAGCAATACTGCTGTTGTTCTTCTACTACGCCGCGGGCGTCGTCATCACGTTGTTGCTGTCGGTCCTGATCGCCTATTTTCTCGACCCCGCCGTGGAGTTCCTGGAGCGTTTCCGCGTTCCCCGCACCATCGGCGCGCTGATTCTCGTCCTGCTCCTGATTCTTGTCCTCGTTGCCGCAGGGTACACCCTCTGGCTTCGCACCTCAGACTTCGCCGCCGATTGGCCTAAGTACCGGAATATTCTCCACGACGCTACTAGCAAGGTGCAGGGAAATATCAACAGCATCGAGGGCGGCGTCAATGACCTGACGAGTTCCGGCGATACCACCAAATCGGTCGTTCAGCACCAAGACACTGGCGCGGTCCGCAATCTAGTGGTCCGCGGCATCGGTTCACTGTATGCCCTCGTGCTTGAGGCCACGTTTGTGCCGTTCCTCGTTTTCTTCATGCTCGCCCAAAAACGTGAAGTCTGGCACGGCACGCTGCAACTCTTTCCCGTCAGCCGCCGCAATCAGGTGAAGGAAACTCTGGAAGACTTGCGCGATGTTTTGCGCGACTACTTGATTGGCATGTCCGTGGTCACTTTGGTGGTGATCGCATTAAGCAGCATTTTCTTCCTGATCCTGGGTCTCGACTATCCTGTCCTCGCCGGAATCACTTCCGGTTTGCTGAACATGGTTCCTTACCTCGGCGCTGTGCTCGCATGGTTCCCCGGTTTCCTGCTTGCCGTAATCAAATGGAAATCCGTCAGCCATTTCTGGGTGATTGCCATCGTGCTCACCGGTATCCACGTGATCGCCCAGAACCTGATCGCCCCGCAACTTGTCGGCCGCCAGGTACGTCTAAACGCCGTGGCCATTACCGTGGCGCTTCTTTTCTGGGGTTGGGTCTGGGGAGGCATGGGGCTTATTCTCGCCATTCCCCTGACGGCGGCTCTTCGCGTGATCTGCGACCACGTCGAATCCGGGAAGCCCATAGCGCGCTGGCTAAGTGCGTAGCCATTTTCTTTGATCCAAACCAAGGAACTCTTCATGAGCGCTCGCTGCGTCTGGTCTAGGCTTGCCGGTTTCTCACTCTTCGCCGCTCTTTTCGTAACTTCTCCCGTTTTTGCGTGGGGATGCAAGGGACACCAGACCATCGCGCTCATCGCGGAGAAGCATCTCTCCTCGGAAGCCCGGCAACTTCTGGAAACGCTGCTGAAGGAAAATCCGATCGACCCGCAACTCAAGCGCTACTGCGGCCTTTTTCCAAGCAGCCAACTGGCTGACAGCTCTACATGGCCGGATGATATTCGCAGTACGGCAAAAAACGGCCCGTGGCACTATATTGATATTCCCCGCGGAGCTCCTCGGGCGCCGCTTGCAAGTTTCTGCGGAGAGTCCGGCTGCGTGACCCAAGCCATAGCCGAGCAACTTGCCATCCTGAAAGATCCTCAGGCCGATCCACGTAAGCGCGCCGATGCGGCCCGCTATGTCATCCATTTCGTTGGGGATCTGCACATGCCCCTGCACGCCTCAACGAACAATGATGAAGGCGGCAACTGCGTCCCGGTTCGCTTCTTCCGCCGCAATCCGCGCGAACACAACCACTCCTACACTCCCAATCTCCATGCCGTGTGGGACACCACCATTCTCGAACGCGATATGGAGGGCGCGGACCCCAATGAGTACGCCGAGTTTCTCGATCAGACCTTCAGCCCCGAGGCGGAAGCGTGGGGGAGGAGCGGGATTCATGTGGAAGATTGGGCCTGGGAGAGCCACGATCTGGCCGAATCCGTCGTGTACGGAAACCTGGTGCCCACTGATCCCATCGAGCCGCCTGTACCGGTTCATTCCTGCACGGACGCCAACAACGTCGGGGAACGCATGTTCAACCTGCATTTTTCCGTGGGGACGATTTACCAGGATGCAGCCGCGCCCGTCGTCGAAAAGCGAATCGCCCAAGCCGGTGTTCGCCTCGCTATGATCCTCAACGAAGCGCTCAAGCCAGCGCAGAATTCCAATTAGGGTTTAGCCGTGGTTTTATCTGCTGTTGGTTCCGCGGGCCCCAGCGATTGCACAAATGTTACCAGCTGCCACCGCTGCGGCTCCGGCAGTTTTGACCAGACCGGCATGCCCTTTCGCACAATTCCATTCGTCAGGATCCAGAAGAGTGTCCCCGGCGGAGCCGTCTGCACTTCCCTTGCGCGCAAGTTCGGCGCCTTTTTGGTGCCCAGCGCGTTTTCTCCGTGGCATTCCGCGCAATGCTCTTCAAACAAAACTTTCCCAGCGGCGACCGCATCCTTGTCTTTTTCCATCGGGTTCGGCTTGGCCCGGTATTTTGCCGGCGCTTTCTCCAGCTCTGCATAAACAGATACTGGTTCTGTTTTTTCCGGCTTGCTCTGCGCCGCGGACAAGAAACACAAACCAGAGAGCAATAAGGCGCTGATTCCCGCGAACGTGGTTATCTTCATTCGCTCTTCCCCCTGAACAACTGACTCACCTTCTGTCCAAATCCCGCAATCTCATAAGAAACGCCCCAGCGCAGCAGGAATTGGTGGCTGTTGCCGTTCAATCCAAACGTCGGTTCGATTCTAAACGTCCACCCGGAAGGCAGATTCCATGCCAGCCCGGGTGCCAAGTAATGAGAGGTCTCATGCAACCCAAAGTGGTAACGATCTCCGAGGCCTCCGTACATCTCGGCGCCCGCGATAAAATGCTGCAGGCAGAGGTTGCACTTCTGCGCGGCGCCTTTCAGGGTCAGCGGGCGGCTCGCTCCCAGCGCGTAACCGAATTCCCAGGGTTGGTTCGATAAATTCTTTGCCGCCAACGTGTTTTCCGTGAAATTCCACCCTTTGTAGTTGCTGGACAAAATCAATTTCAACTCGACTTCGTGCTTGTGTTCCCTGCGTGCCACCGCGTTGGGCGTTAGGAAGTCAGACTCCACGTCGTGACCTTCCACCTCCTTCAAGATCTTGTCCGCTCCGTTGATGTTCTCGAATTCCACGTACAGCACCGGATTGACCCAGTGTTCGTTCTTCAACGGACGAATCCGGTTCTCCCAGCGAACTCCGGTGAACACGGTGCTGTCCCCGAACGTGGTCTGCCCGTCCAGATACAATTCCGTGGTCCACCACGCCGTTGCTCCATACTCAAACTCGCTCCAGAATGCGTGGAAGTTTGGCCCGCCTCGTTGCGTCCCAAATGTCGAAAAATACTCGACCTCAAGATTCCCGGGTTCCTCCAGGTTGTGGTCATAGGCGACCATATAAGGGTTCTCTTGAGCTCGAAGCAGATTGGTTCCAATAAGTAAAAAAAGTGCTCCCAGGAGTAACCGGAGCTGTTGGCAGACACGCGTGGGGTTCAAGACTCTTCTCCAAAGTTAGATATCCGACCAAGTTAGTCTGATATTAAGGCTGTGAATCCTTTTTCCGAGACGACCGTGACTCCAAATAAGACTAACTTAGTCTTATTTCTGATGCAAATAATTTGCATCTATGAATCGGCTTTCGGATTTACCCTTCCGCTCCCTGTTCCCACTCTTTTCTTCCGTCCCCAACTCAGGAATGCTAAAATCCCGCCGTTGTAGTCAGAGAACTTTCACCTTTGCCCGTCTGGCTTTCCCCTCTTGCCGATGGGTTTCCATCCCCTCGTTACGGTCGCGGTCTCCGCCTCCGTCCATCGCCGATTCCCAGTCGGCAGGGACAGGTCACCCCAAAATGCTGCCTCAACCGGATGCAAATCTTCTGCTGGAGGCATTCCTCTCTGATCCAGGGATAGCGGTCATCGGTTTCGGACTCGATGGGGCCATTTTTCTCTGGAATCAGGCCGCCGAAGCGCTCTATGGCTTTTCCCAGGCGGAGATTCTCGGCAAGCCGGTCAAATGCCTGTTGCCGCCCTATAAGCTGCCGGCTCACGGGGACTTGCTGCAACATCCGGCGTACACCGAATCCCCTTGGGATGCGGTGGCGGAACGCCTCAACAGGAGCGGTCTGCGCATTTCAGTCCGGATCCACCGCTCGCCGATCCGTGACGTTCAGGGTGAAATTATCGGCATTCTGGAGCGTTCGCACGTCCTGGCACCCGGTGACTCAAGCTCCATCGCGGGAGCACACTTGCGCCTCCTCGTGGAACAAATTCCGCTCTTTTTCTGGACCACCGATACCCGCTTGCGCGTCACGTCTCATTGGGGACGCACCGCCAGCCTCTCGCGAAAAAGTCCCCGCTATCCTGTCGGCCAAACCATCTACCAATACCTGCGCTGCCAGGAAGATGGCGAAGCGCCCGCCAAGCAGCACTTTCTCGCACTCCGCGGCGTTTCTTCGCGCATTGAATACGCGAGCCGCAATCGCGTCTACGATCTAAGCATCGGGCCTTACCGTGATCCCCAGGGAACGATCATGGGGTGCATCGGCATGGCACTTGATATCACCGAACGCAAGCAGACGGAGAACGAAATCCGCTTCCACGCCAGCCATGATGGGCTGACGGGGCTTGCCAACTATCGGGAGTTCTTTGAGAGCCTCGATCGCGAGCTCCGCCGCGCCGAACGCACGCGGCAGCCGTTTGCCCTGCTGCTCCTGGATCTCGACCACTTAAAGAGCATCAACGACCGCTTCGGCCATCTAACGGGGAATCGCGCCCTGAACCGCCTGGCGCGCGTGATGAAGGAACATTGCCGAGGCACGGAAGTTGCCGCCCGTTACGGCGGGGATGAGTTCGCCATTCTGCTGCTGGACGCCGACTGCGAACGCGCGCAAACCGTTGCCGAGCGCATTGGCAGTTGTCTGCGCCTGCAGACTGACTCTCCAGCGCTCTCCGTCAGCATCGGCTTTTCCGTCTACCCGGCCGATGGCCTTTCCGCTCCCGAGCTTCTTGAAGCCGCAGACAAGCGCCTCTACCAGAGCAAGAAATCACGGAACTCCAACGAACACAAACCGGACCCCCAACAAACTCAGTCCGCGCGGACCTGACCTCGCTCACCCGGCTCGCCTGTGCACTCGTTTCCGCTCGGGTGTAAACTCCTACCCTAGCGGAGTCTATGGACAGCCCCGGCTGGCGCAATAAGTTCTTTACATTTTCGGAAATCCCGGCTGGCGTCACGACGATCCGACTGGCGTAAATTCCAGCCATTAACCGCACTTTCGGGGGCTTGCATGAATGCCAATGATTTGGTTCTTGCCCTTCTCGACGAAGGTTATTCGCGCAAGACCTGGCACGGCCCGAATCTCCGCCAGTCTCTCAAGGGAGTTTCCGCAAGCCAGGCTGCCTGGCGTCCCGCACCGGGCCGCCACAACATCTGGGAACTTGCGCTGCATGCCGCTTATTGGAAATACGCCGTGCGCCGGCGCATTGAAGGTGGAAAGCGCGGCTTGTTCATTCTCAAGGGGAGCAATTTCTTTGCAAGGCCGGAAAAAGGAAACGCCACGGAAGCGGCCTGGCGCAATGATCTGGCGCTCTTGGAAACGGAGCACGAAGCGTTGGGGGCAGCCATCCGCCGTGTGCTGAAAACTCCACGCGCGAAAAAGCTTCGTCCTGCGTTGTACGGCGTCGCTTTTCATGACATCTACCATGCCGGGCAAATCCGTTTGCTGCGACGGCTTATGTCCTGAAGAATATCTAGGCCCAATAAACGGTCAGCAGGGTCTACAAGACTTTCCGTAACTCCCGCACTAGGGCGTACAAATCCGCCGCGTCTTGAAATAGCCGAATCGCCGCAATTCCCGCTGCGCCCGCCGCCAAACATTCGCCTGCGTTTTCCATTGTGATCCCCCCGATCGCCAACACTGGAATCGCCAATCGCTGGCAGACTTCCCGCAGGTGCGGCACTCCCTGCGGTGGTCCAAAACCTGCCTTGGACGGCGTTGCATGGACCGGCCCGAAAATCACGTAGTCAGCACCCGCCTGTTCCGCCTGCATCGCTCCTTCGAGCGAATGGGCAGAGACCCCCACTATGAAATTCGTTCTCGCACCGCGTTGGTTCACCAATCTTTTGGCTTCATCGGGAGGAAGGCTGTGCTCGCCCAGATGCACCCCAGCGGCGCCGGTGACACATGCCACATCCACCCGGTCATTCACAAGAACCGCTGATCGGCTCCCTGCGCGCGAGATCGCACGGTCCGCAAGTTCCACCAATTGCCGGGCAGAAAGATCCTTCTCCCGAAGCTGGATCCAATCCACACCGGCCTTCGCGGCTTCTTCTGTTTTTTCTATCAGGAATTTCCCGGCAAGCTCCGGCGCGCCGGCCAAGCTGTGCCGGTCTGTAACGTAGCAGAGGAGTGGTTTACGGGTTGGTCGGAGGGGGCACACTGGCCGGCACCGGTCGCGAATTAAAAAACCCGAACCCTACAAAAATATCCAGGACGCCGACGCCGCTTACGATCCCCCGCGTCGCCGGATGCAAAGCGAAGTGCATCATCCAGGGATAGTGGCCGAAGAAATAGTTCTGCTCCCAGAACGCGGACCACGGCAGATACAGCAGCAGCGCACCTAATTCAAACAACAACACGACCGTCATCGCGCGCAAAATTCGGTTCATTCCGTCCCAGCAGGCCTAAATTGAGGTTTGTGCGGCTTTCAGCGAGCCGGTTTCTGCAGCGAGTGAATGCGTTCTGCCACGTCGCGGTAATCAATGTTGATCGCGTAAACCTGGGAGAAGCTCTTGAGTGCCGCGTCCAGTTCGCCCGCCGACTCCTGGGCCACACCCAAATCATACCGCAATGCCAGTTTACTTTCCGTGTCCATGCCCGGCGTCAGCAGCGCTCGCTCGTACCAGATGGCCGCAATGGCCGGCTGTCCCTTTTCCATGAATGCCAAACCCAATAAAGTGCAGCACTGCATGGCGTAACGGAACGCTTTGCCGCGGTCATTGGCCTGTGCCACCTTCTGAAACTCGCCGATGGCCTCTTCCAGCAAGCCCATTTCGCGGAAGGCGATGCCGAGGTTGTAGTGGGTCTCCAGATCCTCATCCTCGGCGCCCATCTCGCCAAGTTCCGCGCGGAATTCGTCAAAGACTTCCTTGAGCGGCCCGGTCTCTCCGCTGGCGGCGGCTGACTTCTCTCCCCCTGCCCGTGCGGACGCGGGCACCTTCTCTTCCGGCGCATGCCCCACGGGGCGCGTCAATTCGCCGAGGCCCAGTTCGTCCATCTCCTTGGCCAGATCGGTCAGAAAATCGTCGGTAGTCAGGGACTGGGCATTCACGGGCGCGCCGGCCTGCACCTTGGGAGGTTCTGGCGCTTGCGGGGGAGGAGGAGGAATCTTCGACAACATCTCGTGCGCCGGCACAAGCGGCTCGGCTTCCAGTACCAGCTCGAAATCCTGATCCAGATCAAGGTCCGGCTCGGGTGCTGCCTTTTCCGGCACGGTGTTCTGGGGCAGATCCAGCGCAGGCTCTGGTCCCTCCGCCGCCACTTCCGCATGTTCCGAAGGCAACGGCATTAATTCCTCGTCCGGCAGGAGTTCTTCGTGCTTCTTGAATTCCTGTTTGGCAGGGGCGGCGCCTTTTTCTGCGGCGGTCAGCTCGGTCGGAATTTCCGCGACCTGGTTGGTCGCCTCTTCTTCCACCGGCGAGTCGGAAGGCACTTCGAATTCGAGCAGTTCCTCGGAGGCCTTTTCAGGTTGCGCCGGTGCCGATTTCTTCATCGACATCGCCTGCTCCAGGAACGATGCCGCCAGATCGGCTTCTTCAGAAGGCGCTTCCGCCGCCACGGGTTCATCTGCAGAGAGCTCTTCCAGCGGAGCTGCGGGTTCCTTCGTTTCTTCCAGAAGCGAAGCCCACTCCGCGGAAAGGTCGACTTCCTCCGCCGTGGATTCGGCGGCGGCTTGAGGCGGCGCGGTTACTTCCGGCGGTTTGGTAATTTCGATTCCGGGAAGCCCCGCTGAAATTTCTGGCACGGGCGCCGGGATCACAACACCAGCTTCCAGCGGCACGGCCTCAATTTCCAGCGCCGTTTCACTCGCCGGTGCGGCGGACACCTGTTTAACAGGGACTTTTTCCTTGGCTTCGACTGGTTGTATATCCACAGGTTGAGGCAACGCCGCCGCCACTGCGGCGGCAATTTCGTCGTCGCTCAAGCCCGCTGCACGCTGGAACCGCCGGCGCAACTCGCCAAAACGTTCGCTGCTGCGCATGTCGCCGCGGCTGGAATGGATGTGCTCCAATTGTGCGGCAAGTTCCGCCGTCCGGCGGTCGTCTCCCGCGCCAAGCACGAAATCCAGCAACTTTTCGAGTGTCGGCGTGTGCATCGGCGCGCGGCGCAAGATTGCTTCCAGCAGCCCGATCGCTTTTTGCGTCAGGCCGTAACTCGCGAACAGGTCCACATCCGTCAGCGATTGGGCGATAAATTTCTGGGTCTCTTCATCGAGTTCCTGCTCGGCAAGCAGGGCCTTGGGTGAACCGGCTGCCAGGGCATCCACGGTCGGTGTATCGTCGTGCAGCCCTCCGCGTATCTTCGCCGCCGGCGGCTGGGGAAGTTCCGCCTGCAGACTCTCCGCGAAGGCGGCAGGATCTTCGGCAGCTTTCGGTTCCGCCGGAAGTACACCCATCTTGCGAAGCGCTTCGTTCAGTTTGCGTTTGGCCGAATCGTTCTCCGGATCGCGGTCGACCAATTGTTCGAACGTTTCCTTGGCTCGCTCCGTCTTCCCGCTGGCCAGCAACGCGTCACCCAGGTTCGCCAGGGAATCCGGCAAGCGGAACGAATCGCTCGTGCGGCCAAACGTGTCCACCAGCCACTCCAGAGGTTCCAGCCGACCCGGCAGACGGGTCGCCAGGCCTTGCAATAGGTGCACTACGCCTTCGTGTTCCCCTGCGTCGATCATGGGAATACGGATGCGCGAGAGCATGCTCATCGCGCGCTCCCCCTGGCCGGATTCCAGCAACCCTTCCGTCACCTTTTGGGTGGCCGTGAAATTCTTCTCGTCATTGGAGAAAATTCTCAACGCTAGCGCCGAGGCTTCGTCCCATTTCGAGGCCTTCAAGTAAAGGTCCAGCAGCAGCTCCGCCGGTTCGCCGCCTTTCTCTAAGTCCGGCACGCGCTCGAGGATCTCCGACGCCTTGGCCGTATTGCCGGCCGACGAATAGCTGCGCGCCTTCACGATGAGCGCGTCGAGGCTTTTCGAGTTGAGCTGCAGTGCCTTGTCCGCTAGCCGCTCGCATTCCGCCTGGTCGCCGCGGGCCAACGCGCGCTGCGCCGCTTGGACGTAACTTTCCAGCGCTTCGCCCGACTGCCCCATCGCCTGGTACAAATCCGCCAGCCGGACCTGAATTCGCAAATTGTCGGGTTCCGCCAAAAGCAGTTTCTTCAACAGGGCGATCGCTTCCGGCTGTTTGCCGTTTTTCAGGTGGAGTTCCGCAAGTTGGAGGAACAGGGGCCGGGCTTCGCTCATCACGCCCTGCTGCACATACAAATCCGCGAGCTTCTCGAGGGGGCGGACTTCCTCGGGCGCGAGTTTCGAAATTCGCTTGTAAACCGCGATCGCTTTGGTCAGGAATCCATCGCTGACGAATAGTTGCGCCAGCCGTTCAAAATATTCGATGGCTTGGAATGTTTCGCCCTGGCGGATGTACAGCTCGCCGATGGTCATCAGCGTGACCTGGTCGCGGGGCTCGTACTTCAGGATTTGCTGATACTCCGCGATTGCCTGCGCCACTTTGCCTTGGTTCAGCAGCTTCTGCGCGGCTTCGACGAATTTGCTCTTGTTGTAGGCCATGCGAAAAGACGACAGCTTCCCCCATCGAAAGCTGACGGCAACTTTCTCCTCAACTTGTTGCAAGTACTGGGACCTTGCAACCGTACTTTTCTCACGCTACGCCCCGACTCTGGGGGCGTCAACGAAACCGCACACGTGTGTGAACAGGCAGTTATCCCCGTGGCTGATACGATACTCGCAGCGAACAAATGACGAAGAGGGGATTACGGGCGGGCGGGCCAGATTTCGAGCGGCAGCGGCTCTTGCACTGCCCCAGCCGCCCAGCAGCCTGCTTCGCGGACAGGCGCGAACGAGTGGCGGTGCAGGGGCGAGGGTCCGTGCTGGCGAAGTGCTTCCAAATGGTCCGCGGTGGCATAACCTTTATGCCGCGCCAGGCCATATTGCGGATAAACCGCGTCCCATTTTTCCATGCAGGCGTCACGGTGCGTCTTGGCCAGGATGGATGCGGCCGCAATGGAGACGCTGCGCGCGTCACCCTTGATCAGGGATTTTTGCTCGATCATCACGTCGAGTTGCATCGCATCGATCAGCAGGTAGTCGGGCTGAATAGTGAGTTGTTCGAGCGCCGCCTGCATCGCCTGGCGGCTGGCCTGATAGATATTCCACGCGTCAATGCGTTGCGCATCGATTTCGGCGACGGCCCAAGCAACCGCGTATGCGCGAATCCGGTCCGACAGTTCAGCACGCCGCTCTGGAAGCAGCTTTTTGGAGTCGTCCAGCCCGACGATTCGCCGCTTCGGATTCAGGATTACCGCCGCGGCCACTACGGGACCAAACAGCGCGCCGCGCCCGGCTTCATCCAGACCCGCAATACGGGTCCACCCAAGCCGGCGCGCCGCTCGCTCGAAACGGGAAGAGCAGAGTCGCGCCATGTTCGTGTCGTCGAACCCGAATTTTAGCACCCAAAAATGAAAACGCGTTATCCCTTCTCCTCTCGGCTGTCGAAAACCAACCCCTCGTGCAAACCACATGTGGGGCACGCCTTCCAAGGCGGCCCGCTCTTATTTTGGAGTGCGGCGTAGTCCCAACTACTCAACCCTAAGCATGCAATATCCCGGATCGAATCACCCGGGCACCAATCACAAAATCTGAACGGCGCCTTAGATGGTCATGTTATAATGACCATAGTCTTATCACTGAGGTCACCATGAAGCAGATCCGAGCCAGCGTATTCAAAGCCCGTTGCCTCAAAATCATGAACGAGATTCAGTCCACCGGCGAGCCCGTCATCGTCACCAAGCGCGGGGCGCCCGTCGTGAAGGTTGTCCCGGCTGGCTCAGAGTCGGCCGAACTGTTTGGCTTCATGTCAGGGGAGTTCGCCATTGTTGGTGACATCGAATCACCCGTTGTTCCCCTCAAGGACTGGGAGGTCCTGAAGAAGTGATCCTCCTTGATACCCACGCTTTGGTCTGGCTGGCAAACGAGCCCGCGAAGCTTTCCCGAAAGGCCACGGATGCCATTCGCCTTGCGAGTCAGGAGGGTGGACTAGGGATCTCAGCGATTACGCTTTGGGAACTGGCGTGGCTGGCTTCGCACGGACGATTGGCTCTTACGGGAACAGTTGAGGCCTTCGTAGAGCGCATCACCTCCCGATCTTCGATTCAGCCAATCACAGTGAAAGTGGCCGTTCTGGCAAATCAGTGGCCCGAGACATATTCTCATGATCCTTGCGACCGTTTGATTGGAGCCACCGCATTGGCTCATGGCTGCGCACTGGTCACGAAAGACAGAAACATCCGCGCTTCCAAACAATTAAAGACAATCTGGTAAGCCGCTCGGTCGAAACGGGAAGAGCAGAGTTGCGCCATTGGGAAGTGGTCTGCGTCAGCATCTTGCCACGCTCTTGAAGACATTTTTCTACAGTGGGCCACCCATCAGGCCAATATCGCCAGTGTGTATTGGGTGGACGCGAGGGATGGTATCGGCCTATGTCGCCACTCACAAGAACTTCGCTCAGCTGTTGAAATGATTGGGTATCACTCGCAAGCTGAGGAACCTTCGGCAATCGGATAAGCAGAATAGAATTCATTATTCGGATGGTTCTTCAGGTAATTCTCATGTGCTTTAGGATTGACATACTGCTCTGGAGTTTTCCGGTTGTTCAGACTGCTTCCGAAGGTGTAAACGCTCGTATCAGGAAGCCCGGCCCTTGGACTGAAACCGAAAACCTCGATCACAATGGCCCATTCCATCTCGGACCGAAACAGGGTAAGCCGGCTTGCGGCGAGGTAAACGTAACCAAATCCATGGCCGGAAACGTAAACGCTTTGCAGCAATCGTCCAAGATTTTGAGGATCTGCTTGGAGTTCCAGTCCATGCCCGTATTGACAGCCACCGCTCGCGATAAAACTGCTGTGTAGAGTAGCACCCGGACTCCCCGATCGGAGTGCACACGTTGCGAAAGAAAAAAGGGGACAAGCCAGAGCTTGTCCCCTTTGCAAATCATGTGGATGACCGCTTACGCCTTGGCGGCGACGGCGGGCGTTGGCGCGTCCTCGCGAGCGGCGCGCTTGATGCGGGCGGCCTTGCCGCGCAGATCGCGCAGGTAATACAGGCGCGAGCGGCGAACATTGCCCTTGCCGACGACGTCGATCGAGGCTATTGAGGGCGAGTGCAGCGGGAAAATACGCTCTATCCCAACGCCGAAGCTCACGCGGCGGACGGTGAAGCTCGCGCTGCTGGCGCGGCCCTTTTTCGAAATCACCACGCCTTCAAAGGTCTGGATGCGTTCCTTGACCTTTTCCCCTTCGCCTTCCATGAGGCGCACATGCACCTTAATGGTGTCGCCGGCGCGGAACTCAGGAAGATCTTTGCGCAATTGCGCTTCATGCAACTTCTGAATGACCGGATTCATTTTCGTTATTCCCTGCAGACCCACTCAGGCGGGGCCAGCACTTCCAAGGCAAACATCAATTATAGACAAACTGTAACTGTTTGCCTAGCGGTTTTGGGTTGAGAAAAAGCCTGGTTACACTCAGACCCGAGCGGCATGGGGGAGCGAGCGCGGCATCACGGTGGCCGCAAACCGCTCCATTTCTTCGAGTTGCGGGCTGAACTGCAACAACAGCAAGTTCGCGCCAGCCCTCTCGAAATCCGCCACGCGTTCCGCCACTTGCGCCGGCGTACCGACGAGGCCCGAGCGCAGTCCGCGGTTTGAAACCGAATAATCCTCCAGAGAAACGCGCTGTTCGAGTTGCGTATTCGCCAGCCATTGCTGGTAATTCGCGTAGCCGGCAGCGCTCTGTTTTACGTCAGTGATGCGCCGCAACTCTTCCTGAGCCTCGCGTTCGGTTTCGCGCACGATCGCGTACCCCGCCACGCCGTACTGCATCGGTGGCAACTTTAAGCGTTGCCGCCGCTGACTCAGATCGGCAATCCTCGCCTGGATCTTGTCCGGCGAATCGCCGTGCATCACGTAGGCATCACACTTTTCCGCGATCAGTTGCTTGGCCGCTTCCGATTCGCCGCCCGCATAAATCACTGGCCTTGGCCGGGACACGGGCTTCGGTTGCAAAAGATTCGCGTCCACGCGGTAATACTTGCCGGAGTACGAAAAATTATCCTGGGTCCAGGCGCCGTTAAGCACGTCCAGCCATTCGCTGGTGCGTGCGTAGCGGTCGTCATGTTGTTCGAACGCAACGCCGTACTTCCGCGCCTCTTCCGCCCACCACGAAGAAACCACGTTCAGCGAAAGTCGCCCGCCGCTGATGTGGTCAATGTTCGCCGCCTGCTTGGCCAATAACGCCGGAAGGTGGAACGTGGGTCGCACGGCCACCATCAGTTCGATTTTCTCTGTGACCGCCGCCAGCGCCGCCGCCGTCGACCAGGCATCCAGCGAAGGTGCCTGCGGTCCTTTAATGTCGTTGAGATTCAATTCGGCGATCAGCGTAAGGTCGTAGCCGAGCGCTTCACTTCGCTGTGTCAGTTTCCTGACGTAGCTCCAACTCGCTTCCATTTGTTCGTCTTCAATATTTCGCAGCCACCCGCCGAAAACCGGCATCCAGTATCCGAATCGCATGGCCGGTTCACCCGGCCTTTCCGGTGCCAACGGCCTGCTGTGCCGCCTGCTTTGTTTCGTGGGCTTGCGCTTCAGTGATCAGATAATCAGCCAGCCGTGAGTAAGGATTGAAGCCCACGATACGTTCGGGGTCCGCCACAAAATTCGAAAGCGCGTTGACGTCGTAATAGAGCAGACGCCCGTCTCGATCGTCGATTACATATTCGATGCCGCCTACTTCGATGCCTGCTTCCTGCATGATGCGTTCCACATCCTGAACCACCTGCCGCGGAGGAGCGTAGCCTTCCACCTGAAGACCATTCTTGGGGGCATCGACCGGGCAAGCGGGCCGCGCCAACTCCTCTCCCCTGGTGCTCTGGCAAATATCCGCGGGGCAAAGGTTGAAAGTATCGCCGGTAGTGTGAATTTGAATCGCGTAGAGAAACTTGCCGCCCAGCACCTCGACGCGCGTGATGACACTGTCTCGCGCAGGGAAAAACTCCTGCACCAGTGCGACCTGATCGATTCCGAAATACAGCTGATTTTCTTCCACGGCGCTCTTCAACTGCTCGGGCCGATCGAATCGGATAATTCCAGCGCCGCTGCCGCCGATATTTGGCTTCACCACCAGCGGATAGCCGATTTTCTCCGCGACCGCCAACGCCTGCGAAGGATGGTTAATCACCAGTGCCTTCGGGTAAGGCAGCCCCAACGATTCGAGCAGGGTGAGTTGCAGGGCCTTGGAAGTTTCGTGCGTGAATGCACGCGAGCCGTTCACCACGCGGACGCCTTGCGCTTCAAGATGCTTCAAATAATTCATGGTGTAGAAAATCACGTGGCCGAGGCCGCGTTGCCACGCCGAAGGGCTCATGCGATTGAAGACGAGCGAGTATTCCGGCTCACGCAAGGCCACGTCATAGGAATGTTTGCCGGCGTGAATCTTCTCCCAGTTCACGCCGCGCGCGTCGAGCTGTTGAAACAGCGGCCGGTACCAATCCGGGTGCTCGTAGTAAATGCCAATCGGTTTCGAAAGTTGTGCGCCGCGCATGGGGGCGCCGCTTGTTCCGCTCATGATTTCCCCTTCGACTGCCCTTCCTTGGATGCGCGGTTCCGGTATTTCGTCAGGATACCAAAAGGTCGGGCCGGTTACGCCGGGTCTTCTCCGCGGCCTGCTGGGCGCGCCATTTTGCCACTTCGGCGTGATGCCCACCAATCAGGACATCCGGCACCTTCCAGCCGCGAAATTCGGCCGGGCGTGTGTAGTGCGGGTAGTCTAGAAGGAGCCTGGCCCTGCGGGGATGTGAATTGCCGGCCGTCGCACTGGCGTCCACAGCATCGAGCTGACGAAAGGATTCGTTCTCAGTGGAAGCTTCATTGCCGAGTGCGCCCGGCAGGAGCCGCGTCACCGCGTCCAGCACAATGGCGGCGGGCAATTCTCCTCCACTCAATACATAGTCGCCAATGGAGATCTCTTCCGTAGCCAGATGTTCCGCCACGCGTTCGTCCACACCCTCATAGCGGCCGCAAATCAAAACAATCCGTTCAAGTTTGGCCAAACGCCGCGCCGTCTCCTGCGTAAACAATTTCCCAGCGGCGGACAGCAGTACCACCGCAGTGCCAGTCGGAAGTGAAGACGGCTGGGCGGCGGCGCCCAACGATTGTCCTAGCAATTTCTCAACGGCTTCAAAAAGTGGCTCAGGTTTCAGCACCATGCCTTCGCCGCCGCCAAACGGGCGATCGTCCACGGTCTTGTGCCGGTCCTTCGTGAATTCGCGCAAATCCTGCACATGAATCTGCGCAATCCCGGCTTCCCGGGCGCGACGCACGATGCCGTGGTCCAACGGCCCAGTGAAGAATTCCGGGAAAATGGTAATCAGGTCAAATCGCACGTTATTTGCCTGTGTTCAGGTCGCTCAAGCCTTCTGGCAGCGTAACATCAATGCGCCGGGCGGCAACATCAATGCGCCGGCAGATATCCTCCGCCAGTGGCACGAGCAATTCGCCCGCGGGAGTCTCCACTTGCAGCAACGGCGTGCCCGCCGTGCCTTCGCCCGGGAAAAAGACATCCCGGACGGTTCCAACCACGCGAGGCGCCTCTTCTATCGCACATGCTGGAGAAAAAAGCTTCGTCTCCGCCGCTGCGTGTTCAAAAACGGAGCAACCAATCAGGTCACTTACGAAAAACCTTCCGGCGGGAAGTTTTACGCGGTCCGCAAGTGGAATCAGCACGTCGAACCCGCGGAGCTTTTCTGCGGCATCAATCGAGGAACAACCTTCAAAATGAAAAATTCCATGTTCCGGGTGATTGCGGTCCACCCAGAAATTCTGCAAACCGATCGCTCGCGGTTCGCCCTGGCCATGGCGCAGGAAAATCTGCAGGCGGGAAGAAAGTCGCGCGGGAAAATCGGTGAACAGTTCGGCCAGGACTTCGCCTTTGTTGCCGCGCGGGCGAATGATCCGCGCAACCTGCACCCAGCCTTGCTCATCAATGGAAGGATTCAATCTTCGAGTATCTCAAGAGTGAAGCGCTTGCGCAGCTTCATTCCGGCAGCACCTAGCAACGTGCGGATGGCTTTGGCCGTGCGTCCCTGCCGCCCAATCACTTTGCCCAGATCTTCGGGATGAACGCGCAACTCAAGCACGGTTACCTGCGAGCCCTCCACGGCGTCCACTCGCACCCCTTCCGGATGATCCACCAGGGCTTTGGCAATCTCCTCAACGAGCTCCTTCATCTAGGCCCCCGCTTCCTTGTCCAATCGACGTAGCAATACGCATGACCCCTTCTCCATCGTAAGGAGTGCGAGCAAATTCAAGACCTGGACATGAGCAAGAGAGCTGAGCTTGAGCCAAAACTAAGCTATTTTTTGTTGCTTGAGAAAACTCCGAACAGTATCGCTTGGCTGTGCGCCTACGCCAAGCCAATACTTGATGCGATCGGAATCCAACTTGATCTCAGCGGGCTTTTTTAGCGGGTCGTAAGTCCCGACGGCTTCACGCACGCGGCCGTCCCGGGCCCGGGTCCGCTCAATGACCACCACGCGATAATACGGCTTCTTCTTTTTGCCAATTCTGGCCAAACGAATCGTTAACACTAAAGTACGTCCTCCCTAAAGACCTTCTATTCTACGTGAGTTCCCACCGCGCAGCAATCGCCGGTTGGCCTTGGAATAGCCCTGTTACATCGTATCCCCTTGGCGAGGCTGAAGTGTTTGAGCGATAAGAGGGGGCAGGAATTGGCCGCCCGGCTGGGGGAGAGCCGGGCGGTGGGCGACGGGTAGGGTGGCATCTTAACCTTCTAACAAGAAGATACCTGGGGGGCCCCATGGCGGCCGGAGCTTCCATCCCTATATCCCTTTCGCGCATTCGATACCACGAATTTGAATTTTGCGTTGGCCACGGCAGCGTCCTTCGGTTAAGCTTCAACCATGTTCACCAACCCACAGAAGGCTGCGCTGAATTGTTGCTATAACTGTTGCGCACGTGTGTCTTCTGGTGTGGGAGGGCTGAACCTCTAAGAATCACTTTCAGCCGCAAGGAATCGCAGCCCACCGCCGGAAGCTCAGGCAGGTGGGTTTTTCATTTTGGGCGTGTTCTTTGCGTGTAAGACCGGATGGCGCGGTAGCCAAGTGGTAAGGCATGGGTCTGCAAAACCCTCATCGGCGGTTCGATTCCGCTCCGCGCCTCCAATTTTCAATCCGCTCTCTAGCCAGTACTCTGGTTTAAAGTTCTTGCATTCTTCCTTCCCGTCGGCAAGACTTTCGGTATCAATCCGGGTAGTTCCCATGGTCCCTCCGCGCTGTTAACTCCCGGGTTCCTACTCTTGGCGGAGCACTGCATTTTGAAGCCGTTCCGTTCCATCTTCCTTTTAACTGCGGTTCAAGCGGCTTGCTTGGCCATGCCGAGTGGTGTCGCCGCGCAAAGGCCCGGCCCGCCAGCGCAACCCCCGCACGGGACCCAGCCCGACGCAGCCACTGGAACCGTGGATCTAGCCGTCACCATCCGCGACGAGAAGAGCAACGAACTATCGCAGTCTGCCAAGGTGATCCTGCGAAGCCCTAGCGGCGATTCGCGTGGAGTAGCCATGTCCGAAAAGGGTCGCGCCAGCTTCCGGGCGATCGCATTGGGCGAATATGAAGTTCAAGTGGAAGCACCCGGCTATGCCACTGCGAGAGCGAACGTTTCGCTCGCGCGGCCGGGAGAGACGCGCACTCTCGACATAACAATCCTCCCCGGCTCAGGCGCTGCCAGTGCAAACGTGCCTTCCCCACTTTCCCTGAAAGAGCAAAAAGAACTGACGGCTGGGCTGCGGGCCCTGCAGGCGCAGAAATTGGAAGAAGCGCGGAAGCATTTTCTGATTGCCGCGAAAACTGCTCCCAATCATCCCGACGTTGACTATCTTTTGGGCGTGCTCTCCACGATGACCGGTGACATGGAAGCCGCGAAACAATATCTGGAAAACGCGGCCACTCGCTACCAGCACGTTCTTTCTCTTACCGCCCTGGGTGAAATCTACCTCACCGAAGGAAACATCGCACTGGCCCAGCATCGCCTGGATGCCGCGTTGAAATCCGCTCCCAACACCTGGCGCGCCGACCAACTGCTGGCGGCGGTGGAACTCAAGCAGGGTGCTTATCCGCTGGCGATCCAGCACGCCGAGCATGCTCTGCAAATTGGCAAGACCGAAGCCAAAGGGGCGCGGCTTACGCTGGCCGATGCGTTGTACGCAACCGGCGATCACCCGCGTTCCATTCAGGTCCTGAACGAATTGTTGAAAGAGAATCCCACACAAGAGCAGACGAAGGAAGCCCACAGGCTGCTGGAGGCAAACCGCGCGGCGCACGCGCCGCCTGCCGCTGAAGGCACTATGGCTGCGAACCTGAGCAACGCGACTTTTGCAATTGCGCCGATCCTGAGTTCCGCGAATCTTCCCTCCGCCCTGGCGAATCCGCTGACCGCTTCACCACATTGGTTTCCCCAAAATGTGGATGATTCGATTCCTCCCGCGGACGCGGCGGTGTCCTGTCCTCTGCCGCAGATCGTACGGCAAGCCGGAGACAGGGTGTTGGAATTTGTCAGTAATGTCGACCGGTTCACGGCGACGGAATCCCTGTCGCATCAGACGCTGAACGAATTCGGGCTTGCCGTGCGTTCCGAAAAAATCAAATTCAACTATCTGGTCTCGATCCAGGAAATGAAGCCGGGCGTGTTCGACGTCCAGGAATTCCGTGACGGCGGCACTTCGAACGAAATCTTTCCGGAACACGTGGCGACACTGGGGACCGTCGCCATGGTCTTTGTATTTCATCCTAACTATGTTGGAGACTTCGATTTCCGGTGCGAGGGGCGCGCGCATCAGGGCAATCAGGAAGCATGGCAGGTTCACTTTTCGCAGAAAGCCGACCGCGCTTCCCGCCTTCGCAGCTACCGGCTGGGAACTCAATACTTTCGTGTGGGTATCAAGGGCCGCGCCTGGATTTCCGCCGAATCTTCCCAGGTGCTTCGCATGGAAACCGACCTGGTCTCCAAAGTCCCGGAAATCCGCCTGCATGCCGAGCATCAGGACATTTTGTACGGCCCGGTCCCGTTCCAGAAAAAACATCTGGTGCTATGGCTGCCTCTGGCTACCGAAACATACTTGGATTTTAACGGCCACCGGATTCACCGGCGTCAGGATTTGAGCAACTATCTGCTGTTCTGGGTGGACGACCGGGAAACCATCGAAAAACCAAAGACTTCCGAAGTTCCCCAGGAATCCTCTCCGGGGA
>Ga0210401_10002337_pt1 | contig 21110 bp, 14 predicted proteins | sample IncBWH32MmetaG_FD_150866 | JGI IMG/M metagenome (GOLD analysis project Ga0210401, IMG submission 150866) | Forest soil microbial communities from Barre Woods Harvard Forest LTER site, Petersham, Massachusetts, United States - Inc-BW-H-32-M | ecosystem: Environmental > Terrestrial > Soil >... | reverse complement strand
TACGCGCTTTGAGTTGATAGCGACCGGCCATACCGCCCAATTGAACATTGGTGGTGAGCTGGCCGCTGGAATCGGTCAAGCCACTTTGAGGATCAAAACTCACGCCCGCAGGGCCGCTGAGCTCGACCAGCGCTCCGGCCACAGCCGTTCCCTGTTCGTCGTTGACCTGCACGACCACGGGCTGAGCAAGCGTCATGCCGGTTGCGCCGAACTGTTTGCCCCCACTCGATTCGACGAGTGCGGCGCCAAACGCCGTGGGCTTCAAGGCAGAGGCCGGCGCCGGTTTGTGTGTGCAACCCGCGCATACAAGAATGAGAGGAGCAACGAAGATTGTGAGGAAGCATCTCTTCATTTCTTCGCCTCTAGTTTGGAGGAACCTTTGAGCGTCATCAGATATGCGGTGAGCGCGCGGGCATCTTCGTCGCTCATGTTTCGGTTCGGTTCTGTGGCACCGGGCCGCATGGCTTGCGGGTCTTTCAGCCAGTGGTAGATCCAGGCAGCGTTCAGCCGCGAGCCTACCTGCGTGAGCGTTGGCCCGATGTAGCCTTTGTCAACTTTCGTGTCGATGATGTGGCAGGACTGGCAGGCGTACTTGGAATAGAAGAGCTGCCTTCCCTGCTCCACCTGAGCGGGCGGATATCCGCTCGACGGCATCGAGTCGCGCTCGAATGACGGCGTCTGATAAACGGTCATGATGTAGTCGGTGAGCTCCGTGACTTCGCTGTCCGAAAGATTAAACCTTGGCATGCGGCGGATCAGGGCAGGGCGCAATGTGCCGGGATTCTTCAGGAATGCCTGCAACCACGGGCGCTGCACCGATGTCCCCTCCCAGGTCAGGTCAGGAGCCATGTCGCCGCCGCGGCCGTTGATGGCGTGGCAGGTGAAGCACGCCATGTCAGCCATGAGCTGTCCAGCTTTGCCTGCGGGCTCATAGTTCGAAGGCGGCCGCGTTGGCACGGTTAGTGCCAAGGGCAAATCATGAGCGCGATCGGTGAGCGAGAGCAACGCCGTGGTCAAGGCATCGATCTGCGCAGGCGCCAACGTGTACTGCGGCATCTTCAGCGCCGAACCAAACGAACGTGGCTGCCGGATCTTGGCTGAGATGTAATCAGGAAGAGTGTGCTGCATTCCTGGCAAGAAAATAATCTGCGGCAGCGGCTTGCTTCCGATGCGAGTTAATTCGGGGGCGAAGTTGTCCGGCTTCTTGACCCCGTTGACTTCGTGGCATGAAGCGCAACCATACTCGGTCACTAGAAGCTTACCGTGTGCAATCTGCTCCGGCGTGGGAGCGTCGAGGTGCACGTTGGCGAGGAGATCGGAATCCGTCTTGTTTCCTAGGAAGCCCGCCAGCAGAGAAACCTGTTGATCGGTGAAACGATAGTGCGGCATGGCGGTCCCCGCATCGTAAACGCGCGGGTTGCACAACCAAGCCCGCAGCCATTCGGGTCTTGCCTTATTGCCGATGCGGGTCAGTTCCGGACCGACATCGCCGCCAACAACATTTCCAGCGGCATTCTGCACGGCATGGCAGGAGGCGCAGAATGATTCTCCGTACAAGCTGGCTCCGGCGGTCGGATCGGGAGCTTTCGAATCTTTGGCCGCTTCTGTATCTCCGGGGATCGACGTGCTGTTCGAGATTAAGAAAGCCGAAATATCGCGGGCGTCGGGATCGCTGAGTTTGAAATTCGGCATGGTTGCGGTGACTGCGTAAGCCTGAGGATCCTTCAGCCACGCATAAATCCATTCGCGCGTGGTCTTGTCAGCGATGTGTTCGAGCGATGGCGGATCGTCGGTGGGCTTGATCGCGCTGCCGTCGGCCAACTTGATGGTGTGACAATGGACACAGCCATATCGCGTCAGCAGGCTGCGGCCTGAGTTCAGTTGCGGCGTTCCGGCTAGAGCAGCGCGATGGCATTGTCCGCAGGAAGATTGGACAAAGCGCGCCGGCAAAATTGGCTGCTCCCAGGCAAGAGTGCTGCTGTGAGCCTCTTCCACGGTGGTCGCAGCTCCTTGTCCGCGATGACACATCACGCAACCGAACTGCTCGGACGTATGCGGGATTACCGGATGGCGGCGGAACGGTTGCGTGCTGATATCGGCAAGGCTCGCTTCTTTCAATCCCACGTGACAAGTAGTGCAGCGATCGACGACTCCGAGCTGCGGAAGCCATATCTGCTGGATTCCGTCATGGAAGTGACGTTGCAGCGTGACCGCGTCACCGCGCGTGCGAATCAGCGACAGGTATTGTTTCTGAAAGTGACGCCATTCACTGAAGTGATTCTTCGCTGGTGCGATGGCCAGCGAAATTAACAACAGCAGGCTGACCACGCCGAAGGCGCGAACCGGGTGGCCGAACAACGTCTGCCATATGGATGTCGGGTTCTTGGAGGATGATTGCAATTAGGTTCTCCACGGCAACACCCAGGACCAACCTGGGCCGCGAAAGAAAGTGCCAACCGCCGTGAGCACTGCCAGTTCGAACAGAAACCAGGTCATGATCCAGAAGGAGAGTGGTTTGGCGGCCAGATAACGCCGAAAAGGCGAAGACGACTGCGAAGAACTTTGTGCCGCCAGCACCATCAACCCGGCGACGATCAAAGTCGGTACCAGTGCCACAATCACGTCAAAAAACAAAAGGAAAAGGCAAACCACAGCAGAGGCAACGTAGAAAATAAGGAGTCGACGGTTGCGGTCTTTCAAGAACAAACCCTCGGCCTCGACGTTGATGTTGAAATACGGAATCACGATCAGCGCAATCACAACCAGTGTCGGGACCAGCACGCCTGCGACTACCGGAGGAAAGTAGTGCAACATTTCCTGCAATCCCAGAAAGTACCAAGGAGCCTTGGCGGGGTTGGGCGTATGCGAGGGATCGGCAATGCCCTCAAGCGGTGCGTTGAACAGAAGGGACACCAGCACCAGCGCGATAGCAAGAACTTCGACGGCGACCACGGCGCGGAAAAGAACTTCCGGATAGGTCTGAATCTGATCTTCGTCCGAAACCTTGACCTGCGCCGAAGTTCGCCGCGTAACGAAGACAACCCGCGTCGGTGACTTGCGCGCGTTCGAGTCCATGCCGGCGACAAAATCTTTCGGATCGCTCATTGTTTATTGGACCCCCTTCGCAGCCGCCGCAACCGATTGAGCCGCAACCGTCCTGGGCTCGCTCTGATGCGCGTAGAGGCCACCGTCTTTGCGAATGCGCCAGAAATGTATGGCCACGAAGAGCATCGCAACCAAAGGCAAAATCATGCAGTGCAACACGTAAAAGCGCAACAGAGCGTTCGCGTTCACCATATTTCCACCCAGCATCAAGAAGTGAACCTTGTTGCCGAGCACTGGCACCGCAGATGCAATATTTGAACCCACCGTGATCGCCCAAAATGCCAACTGATCCCAAGGCAACAAGTATCCCGTGTAGCTGAGCAGCAGCGTAATCAGCAGCAGGATGACTCCGATCACCCAATTGAATTCACGCGGCGGACGGTAGGCGCCCCGGTAAAACACTTTGAACATGTGCGCGAACACCAGGAAAACCATGGCGTGCGCAGACCAGCGATGCAGGTTGCGAAGAAATGATCCGGAAGATACTACGAACTGCAGATCCTTGGTGTCGGCATACGCCTGCGGCACCGAGGGATGGTAATAAAACATCAGCGGAATGCCAGTGCTTACTAAGATAAGAAACGTTCCGAAGGTGAGAGTGCCCAGATACCAGGTCGCGCTGAAGCTGAGCATGCGGGTCCGCACCTTGGTGGAGAAAAGATGCAGGAACACGTTCTGCTGAACGGCGAGAGCCCGATGTAGAGTGCTGGATCCGGTTCCGCTGCGAAAAACCGAACGCCAAACCCGTGTGCCACGCAGCTCTTCGAAATAGTTCGTGATTGTTTTCGCCAAGCTCATACCCTCACAAACTGCATGGGACGAATTGTGATGGAACGGTCCACCATTAAATCGCCCTCGTCGCTGACCCAAGTCTGCAACCAGGGCAGCGGCTTCGGAGCCGGGCCTTCAATCTTCTGCCCATCGCGATTGAACTTGCTGCCATGGCAAGGGCAGGCGATGATCCCCAACTCCGGCTTCCACGCGGTCAGGCAGCCGAGGTGAGTACAGACCGCGCTCAGCGCAAAAAAACCTTCCTGCGCATGGACGAGATAAATTCCCGAGTTCACATCCAGGGTCACAGAATCGGCCGCATAATTTTCTGGCTTGCCCGCATTGACGATCGGAGATGGTTCGAACAAAACATTGGGCGACAGAAACTGATACGCAAACGCCGCTGTTCCGGCGGCGGCGATGCTCAGTGATCCCAATCCCAGCTTTGCGAAGAAGGCGCGGCGATCGAACTCTTTGCCTGCTTCCGGCGGTGCAGATTTTTTCTCTTGTGACATTGATTACTTTGTGCCTCCAGCCATGACTGGCGCTTTAGGCCTGAACGGTCCATCAATCGCTTCAATCGAAATCAATCCTGTCGGCTCTGCGGAAATCAAGTTGTAAGATTCCATGGTGATAGTGCCGACCGGACAGCGCATGGCGCAGAGCCCACAACGAATGCACCGAGTCTCGTCTTTCAGCATGGCGGACCCAGTGACGATGCCGAGTTCATCGGCGGCGACTTCGTCGAGTTCCACTCCAAACAATTCCTGATGTTCCCGGATTTGCTGCACAGTTTCCGGCTCGAACTGGATGCGATCCAGGGACACGAGCTCCAGACACTTTTCCGGACAAACATCCACGCAGCCGCCGCAGAGGATGCACATGCTTCCATCTTCTGGAGTGCCCTCAAAAACCGTATTGACCCAGCAGTGCAGGCAGCGCTGAGCTTCTTCCATGGCGGAAGCCGCGTCGTATCCAACTTCTACTTCCGTCACTCCGGTACGGCGCTCCAACGGCAGCATCGGAATCGGTGGCCGCGCCAAGTCCAACAACTCCAGTGGCATGTTGTGGCGCTTGAAAACTTCCACTTCGACAATGGGCTCAGGATGCTTCCGGCCACGCAGAAACTCATCAATACCAACTGCGGCGCGCTTGCCGTCGGCGACACTGTCGATGATCAACCGCGGGCCGAAGACGCAATCGCCGCCGCCGAAAATTCCGTTCGCTGAGGTCATCAGGGTTTGCGGATTCACCGCAATCAGCCCGCGCGGAGACAGTTCCACTCCGTCCCCCGGCTTGAGAAAATCCAAATTCGGCGCCTGACCGACCGCCATAATAATGGTGTCGCACTCCAGTTGCGTTTCACTTCCTTCGTAGAAGGCGGGATTGAAGCGCTTGTTCTGATCCAAGACCCATTTCGTCTTCAGCGTTTCAAGAGCCACAACTTTGCCATCTTTGCCGATCATGCGCTTGGGACCGCGGCCGGGGTGCATGACGATGCCTTCTGTTTCCGCTTCTTCAATTTCTTCCAGGGCTGCCGGCATTTCTTCGCGTTTTTCCAGGCAGACCAGATGCACTTCTTGCGCGCCCAATCGAAGCGCAGAGAGCGATACGTCAACCATCTCCTTCGTGGCCACGGCGCTTACATTCTCCTGAGAAGGCTCCAGGTCTTCGACACCGGCGACATGTTGGCGGACGACTTCGCGAGCCGCCGAACGCGCCACGTCCATAGCTACGTTCCCGCCGCCAATCACGATAACTTTCTTGCCGATGGTGAATTTATATCCGAGATTCACATTAAGCAAGAAGTCGATGCCCTTGTAAACTCCATCGAGGTCAACCCCCGGGATGGTAAGATCGCGGCTGCGATGCGCGCCCACGGCGATCAACACCGCATCGAATCCCTGATGGCGCAGGTCGGAAACTGTGAAGTCGCGTCCAGCCGCCTGATTGAGTTTCAGAGTAATGTCGCCGGTCGCAAGAATTTCGCGAACTTGTGCTTCCACTACATCACGAGGCAAGCGGTATTCGGGAATACCGAGGTAAAGCATTCCACCGGCGACGGGAGCGGCTTCAAAAATCGTGACTGCGTAGCCCATGAGAGCCAGGTCATGCGCGGCGGATAGTCCGACGGGACCGCCGCCGACTACGGCCACTTTGAAGGGCAGTTTGTTCTGACCGCGTCCCGCATTGATGTCGACTGGATGCTTGGATTCAGGGCCGTGCCGCTCGGTTAGAAAGCGCTTGAGAGCCCGTATCGCAATTGGGCGATCGATATCTCCACGACGACAGGCGGTCTCGCAGGGATGAGCACAAACTCTGCCGCAGATGCTCGCCAGCGGATTGGGATCGCGGGCAAACTTGTACGCTTCCTCAAATCGCCCTTCCGCGATAAGCGCTACATAGCGTCCAGCGTTGGTGTGCGCAGGACACGCCATCATGCAGGGAAAGTTGGTGTTCAACCAATCCCGGTCGACTTTTTTGTCTTTATACCGTTTCAGCAAGGTGGCAGTTCCCAGTGCTCTCGTTGAATGGAAGCATTCTACTCGCAGAAGGCAAAGAGCGGACGTGACCGTCCGCTCCTTACAATGCGTGCGCTTATTTGCTCAAGGTGAAGTCCGCTTTGGTTTCTCCCGCTACGGTCACCGGCTTGGACCCGTTCTTCGCGCCTTCGTGCCACGCGATCACGGTATAGCTGCCATCGGGGACGTCTTTGATCTTGTAATTGCCGCTGTCGTCGGTCTGGGCAAAATAGGGAGTTGGACTGACGATAAGATACCCCGCCATATCCGGGTGCACATTGCAGAGCAACGGTACGACGCCCGCTTTATCGAAGGTAAAGGGCCGCTTTTCACCCTTGGGCCACGTCCCGAGATTGTGTCCTGCTTTCTTGTCGCCGCTGATAGAAGTCCAGAAGACATTGTGTTGCACGTTGTCGCTATTCAGGAACTCAACGGTTGTGCCCTGTTGTACGACCATGATGTGAGGCGCAAAGACCAGTCCCTTTTGATCGATGACGGGGTGCTCTTTAGGGGCAGGAAACGTTTTGCCCGCGATGGTGTCGACGTAAACCACCGACGGTCCCTTCATTCCACTGACCTTGCCCTCGATATCGCCCGCCCACGCCGCGCTGCACATCCCCGCTACGAGTATCGCCAATATAAATCCCTTACGCTTCATTGCGGATTTCTCCTTTCGATTTGGTAACTGCCAACTCGCCTGTTAGAAAATGAATTTCGCGTCCAGATAGATTGTATTGTTACCACTCGCGCTGCGGCCGGCACCATCATAGTTGGTTCCACCGCCATTGAAGCGAGTATACCCGGTATATTGGGCGGCGAGTTGCAGGTTCTGCCACGGCCAATATGAGAAGTTCAAGATATACCCGGCGCCTCTGGGGTCTCCATTGAAATTGCCGCTCACCGCACCTGGCGGATAGAGCAACGCATCCACCGTGCCACTGGTATCGAACCAACCGAATGTACCGTTGTATTTATTGCCGAAATGATATTCGGCATTGGCCATAAAAGTGTTCAAATGGTGATTGCGCAATGACGCCGCCCCCTCGAGGAAGGAGGCCGCCAAGTCAGAGCTTTCGTGGATATACGTTCCGCGCAACGAGAGCACATCGTGCCTGAAGAGCGTCCGATCAATCTGAAAGTCTATGGCTGCGTCTGTATATTCATCTTCCAGGCCGGCTATCGTATTGGGACTGGAATTCATGTGTATTCCGTAGGTGCCCACCTCATACTGCGTGGTCGCTGTCCCTTGTTGCCAGGCGACGCGCCAGTACGGAGCAACCCCGCGGATGTTGATGCCTGCACCTGTTCCTGGATTCGGCTGCGCACCGCCCACGTGCTCTGTGCGATAAACCGTTGCGTCCAGATACAGATGATTGTTCCACATCGCGAAGGCGCCAAGTCCTGCGACATCCTGCGCCAAACCGCCATTAACGATGGGGGACGCGTTGGGCCCGGGGGCAGAATCGCTGGAGACCCAGGGGAAACCCCATGCCGGCGTACTGTTCCAAAGATCCTCTACCGTCGGATTGTTGTTGAGGTCGATACCGTACACCAATTCCTTGCCACTCAACTTCGCCGTATTCGCGTACCGGATATCTGTATTGTCGCTAGTGAAATGATCATCCTGCGTATCGTAAGTCACCTGAAGGAAGCTGCCAACGTGGCTTGTCCACGCACCGGAAAGGAACAGCGAGATATCTTGAGGAAACTCAAAACTGCCATTCTGCGTCCCCGGTATTGAGGACTTGGTTGAAGTAAATGAGGTCTCAAGCATGACGGAAAAAGGGAGCGAACTGAGCAGGTCAAGCGCGGCATGCGTTTTGCCCGACTCCGATTTTATGACTTTAGTGTCATCCGCTCTGTCCACGTAGCCGAGCAGCTTGAACCGTCGTCCGGCAGGATTAAGTTCGGGAGGCGCGTAGTGGCAGCCACTGCACGCCAAACCCGTCTGCCGTGCGTAGCTTGGAACCGCCAAGGCACTGGGAGGAGCCAATGCGGCAAGAAAAAGTAAAATCGTAATAGGAAATGTCACAAGTGAAGAGGCCGTCATTCTTGGTCCTTGGAATTTCATTTTTCTCTCCGAAAATCGCCCTGATTTGTTGTCCGAGCGATGTCGCAGTATCCGATCCATGGACATGGTTTCGCTGTGACTTTGCGCACTTCGCATCGTGATGTGTGTCACAAAATTGCGGCCTTGCTGTTAGTGATTTCCATCTCACTTGAAACAGGTTTCGATGTTCCCGTGTTTTTCATTTGGTCTTTCCCTCCTCGTTTTAGAACCCGGCTTTGGCGTGTCTCGGCGGCCGGGCGCTCTCTGCAATTAGTCGAGCGAGGAGTACTGAGATCGACACTGGACCCCAAGAAATGCGTTCTTCTTTAGATAGTAGCCAAGGAAAAAACGCGACCGAGATAGTCGGTTTCGCTAAGTGGTTTAGTCCTGAGCAACTTTGTCCCGTTTTGGTACAAATCCAAAAATAGCTTGCATTCTTTTCGGTCTGCTGCTAACTTCGCGGCCATCTAACGGGCCAGCACTGATTCATAAGATTCGCAGAGAGAGCTCGGCTCCTTTCCCTGGGTGGAGTTCGGTGAAAACGGACTCCGTTGTAACGCTCCGCTGCGTTTCTTCACCATCAGCCAGGTCCGACAGAAAGGAGACTTATGTCTACTCCGAAAAAACTTGCCATTGCCGGTAGTGAGCGCGCTCCGCTCGAAGGAGCGCGAGAAATAGGTCCAGCAAACCCCAACGAAAAAGTTGACGTGACCATTCGTCTGCGCTCTCGCGCAGGAAAGAAGCCAATTGTCAGCGCCGATGAATTCGCCAAACCGATTGAGAAGCGCACCATTCTGAGCCGCAAAGAATTCGAGCAACGCCATGGGGCCGACCCTGCCGGCATTGCCCGCATCGAAGCTTTTGCCCACGAACACAAACTCACGGTAAAGGAAAAGAGTCCGGGACGTCGCACTGTCATTCTCTCCGGCACCGTTGCCGCGGTCAACGAGGCGTTCGGTGTTGAACTGAAGGAATACCAGCATCCTAGCGGCCGGTACCGGGGCCGCACTGGAGCGGTTCACATCCCTGCAGAACTGGATGACGTGATCGAGGGCGTGTTCGGCCTCGACAATCGTCCACAAGCCAAACCACATTTTCGTAGAAGGCGTGGGCGAGCCGGTGCCCGTGCCCAAAGTCCCGGCGCGTCCTACACGCCGACACAGGTCGCTGCGTTCTACGATTATCCAACTGGCGTCGATGGAACCGGAGAATGTATCGCGCTCATTGAGTTGGGTGGCGGCTACAATCCCACGGATCTTAACAATTATTGGAGCCAGCTCAACCTGAACAAGACGCCGAACGTATCTGCGGTTTCGGTGGGCAACGGCAGCAACAATCCCACCGGAGATCCGAACGGCCCGGACGGCGAAGTGATGTTGGATATTGAAGTGTCGGGGGCGATCGCACCCGGTGCGAAGATCGTCGCTTATTTTGCCGACAACACGGACGCGGGCTTTCTGAACGCGATCACAACCGCCGTGCACGACAGCACCAACAATCCCTCAGTAGTCTCGATCAGTTGGGGTGGTCCTGAATCCTCGTGGACACAGCAGGCGATGACATCGATGGATGAGGCGTTCCAGTCTGCCGCCGCGATGGGGGTGACGGTTTGCGTTGCCGCGGGAGACGACGGCTCGACTGACGGGGTTACCGACGGACTGAATCACGTCGATTTCCCGGCATCCAGTCCTAATGTGCTGGCATGTGGAGGCACACAGTTGGTGGCCTCGGGCAACTCTGTCACCAGTGAAACCGTGTGGAACGAACTGGCAAATAATGAGGGAGCAACCGGAGGCGGCATCAGCGATGTCTTCCCGTTGCCCACTTGGCAGAATGGGGCCGGCGTGCCGCCTTCCGCCAATCCAAATCAAAATATCGGCCGGGGTGTTCCCGACGTTACCGGGAATGCCGATCCGACCACTGGCTACGTTACGCTGGTCGACGGAAACCCGGACGTGATCGGAGGTACAAGTGCGGTCGCTCCGCTCTGGGCTGCATTGATCGCGCTCATCAACCAGGGTAATGGAAAGCCGGCTGGCTTTATCAACCCGTTGCTCTATCCGAAGGTCAGCGCCGCTGGTGATTTCACGGACATCACCACTGGCAACAACGGCGCCTATTCCGCGGGTGCGGGATGGGATGCGTGCAGCGGGCTCGGGTCGCCGATCGGGACCGGAGTCGCGGCAGCGTTGGGGGTACCACAGGCACAAGTCAGACGAACGGGAACTTAGCTCAGGAGTCTAGAGGTGGCGCGGCCTTGTGCCGCGCCACTTCTGCCTGGACTGTTAACCAAGATCCCCACAGAACGAACGGCACACGATCAGTGCTACCTGCCATTCAGGTTGAGGAACGCGAGATGAACTCCGTCCTCATCCGCCGGTTCTACGTGAAAGCCCAGCTTTTCGACGAGACCGCGCATTTCGATGTTCTCGCGGAGCAGATAGGCTTGTATGGAATCCAGGTGTTCGTCGCGGCCAACCTGGATCAGGCGCCGGAGCAACTCGATTCCCAAGCCCAGACGCTGGTATTGGTCGCGCACAAGAAGCGCCATCTCGGCGGTGCTTTTGCCGTGAAGCTTGCTCAGTCGTCCGATGGCGAGAATTTCGTGGCTGCCGGTGTCGGGCACGGTGTGATCGGCGACGATCGCCATCTCGCGGTCGTAGTCGAGAAAACAGATTCGTCGCAGGCGGTCATGAGCTACTCGCTGGCTGAGCTTGGACAACTGAAAGTAGCGAAGAAACACGCTCCGCTCGGAAAGCGCCTCATGGAATTTCACCATGAGTGGCTCATCCTCAGGACGCATCGGCCGCAGAGTCACGGGTGTGCCATCCTTCATCGTCCACGACGAAACGTATTGCACGGGGTAGGGGCGGATAGCAGGCTTGGGCAACGCGCTGTCTGCGACGCTCTTGTCGTGTAAAACGAAGCGGGCATCGAGCGCGATGATGCGATCGGGGGAGGCAACCAGGGGATTGATGTCCGCCTCCTTGATAGCAGGGTTTTCCACGATGAGGCGGCTGAAGCGCACAAGCAAAGCTTCCAGCGCGGCAATGTCCACCGGTTTGCGGCCGCGAACGCCGGAAAGAGCTTTGAATATCCGGGTTTGCTCCAGCAAGCGATGCGCAAGGGTCGTCGTGAGCGGCGGCAACGCCAGCGCCCGGTCACGATAGACCTCGACCATTTCCCCGCCCGAGCCAAAAACCACGACCGGGCCCAATTGGGCGTCGGTAGCGCTGCCAACAATCAATTCGTAGCCCTGCATTTTCCACATCGGTTGCACAGTCACACCCTGGAAGGTTTCGCGGCCGGCGCGCTCGGTGACGGAAGATTCAATGGTGCGGTACGCTTCGCGAACAGCCGCTGCATCGGCAAGATTCAGCTTCACGCCCCCGACGTCGGTCTTGTGAGTGACGGTCTCGGAATGCAATTTCACGACGACGGGAAAACCGATTGCCGCCGCTGCCGCCGTTGCTTCTCCCTCGCTGCGGGCGATGCGGGTTTCCACCGCCGGAATTCCACACAGCGTGAGCAATTGTTTCGATTCGTATTCGGTGAGCAGGGTCCGTCCGCGGTTGCGCGCTTCCTCGATAATGGTGCGTATTCTTCGCCGCCCTTCGCTCTCCTCGGCTGGGCCTTCGGCGAGCACCGGCGTTTCGTATATGCCGCGGAGGTTGTAGGTATAGCGCCACATCAGGGTGAAGATTCGGGTGGCGGTGTCGGGATAAGCGAAAGTTGGAATTCCCGCAGTATTTAGAATGACGTCGCCAGCGGCAACCGTCGCTCCACCCATCCAGCTTGCCAGCAGCGGCTTGCCGTGCGCGTGGGCATGAGGCTTCAATCGTTCCGCAACTTCAGCGGGATTTATCATCCCCTGCGGCGCGAGGATGACCAGCAGGCCGTCGCTATTGGGGTCGGCGAGCGCGATTTCGGCTGCTCGCTGATAGCGCTCGGAATCAGCGTCGCCGAGGATGTCAATCGGATTGCCGTGGCTCCAGTGCGTAGGCAGAAGCTGATCGAGCCTCCCGAGGGATTCCGAGGAAAGCGGCGCGAGTTCGCCGCCAAGAGCAATCAGCGTATCCGTGGCAATGACGGCAGGGCCGCCGGCGTTGGTCAGAATAGTAAGCTTCGGACCGCGCGGCCGGGGCTGTTTGCTCAGCACCTCGGCCATATAAAACAGATCTGAAATGCTGCTGACGCGCAGAACGCCAGCCCGTCGGAACGCGGCCTCGAGAACATCATCGCTGCCGGTGAGAGCGCCGGTGTGCGAGGCGGCGGCTTTGGACGCGGCCTCGGAACGCCCAGCTTTCAGGATAATGATCGGCTTGGTAAGGGTTACTTCGCGGGCGGCGGACAGGAAAGCCCGCGCATCGCCGATCGACTCCATATATATAAGGATGCTTTGAGTGTGAGGGTCGTCGCCGAAGTAGTCAATCAGGTCGCCCCATCCGATGTCAAGCATGGAGCCCGTGGAAACGAATGCGCTGAAGCCGACCTGTTCGCGCAGGCTCCAATCGAGAATCGCGGTCAGCAGTGCACCACTCTGACTGAGGAATGCTACGCTGCCCGGGCGTGCGATGGTCTGTGAAAAAGTCGCATTCAAACCAAACCGGGGATTCATGACCCCGAGGCAGTTGGGGCCGAGCACTCGCATGTGGCCGCGTTTCAACTCTTCCGCGATTTGCACTTCAAGCGCCTTCCCTTCGGCCCCGCGCTCGCGAAACCCCGCAGAGATGACAATCGCGGAGTTAACGCCCGCGGTTACACATTCGCCGACAATCGCGGGGACGGTTGCGGCCGGAGTGCAGATTACAGCGAGGTCGACAGGCTCCGGAACGTCACGGATGGAGGGATACGCGGGCAGGCCAAGAATAGTTGGATGTTGTGGGTTGACCGGAAAAAGCTTGCCATGAAATGCGGGGACCAGAAGATTTGAGACGACTGTGCGGCCAACACTTCCCTCGCGTTCCGTTGCACCGATCACGGCGACGCTGCCGGGCTTGAAAAGCGCTTCAAGCGGGCGGGGTTCCGAACGCAGGACATCGTGCGCTTTATCTTGTATTCCCGATGCCGACGTGACTGGATTCTGCGTCATCTTGAATTCCAAACTTACTTGCCGCTCGCTTTGAGGGAATCGAGGGCGCTCTTTGCTTCGGCGAGTTTGGGGTTGAGCTTTAACGCCTGCTGGTAGGCAGCGCGGGCTTCGAGAACGCGGCCAGTCTGCTGCAGGACTTGACCCAGCCGCAAGTAGCTTTCGCCCGAAGGAGACTCGGCGACATTGCGGATAGCATCGGACATTTCCACTTTGGCCAAGCCTTCGCTCGCGGTAACTCGCTGAGGATCGATCCGCAGCGCTTGCTGGTAGCTGGCACGCGCCTTGGCGTAGTTTCCGACTTGGCTGTACAGCCTCCCGAGAGTTTCGCAGGCCACGGCCTGCATGGTGGGATTGGAGACTCCAGGAAGTGCAATCTCGTACTCTGAGATCGCATCCCGAGTGCGGCCGGTCTGCGCATAAATACCGGCTAGATTCAGATGGCTGCCGGAATCCGTGGGCCTGATGCGAACCGCGCTCTCGAAATGAGGCGCCGCCTCCGCGGAACGGTCCGAGGCCAGAAGCGCGACGCCGAGATTTTCCTCGGCCGAAAAATTGTCTTTGGTAACGTCCACCGCATGCTGCCAGAGATCGGCGGCGCTCCGCCAATATCTGATCTGATCGGAAGTGAAGATCGAAAATATCACCAGAACGATTGCAGCTATTTTCGCTCGCGAACGAAAACTCAGTTGCCTGCTGTCCGCCAGATCAGCGGCACCCCACACGGCCATCAAGAAAATTCCAATCAGCGGGATGTAGGCGTACCGGTCGGCCATGGCTTGTTCGCCGACCTGAACCAGTCCAATCACAGGGACAAGAGTGCCTAGAAACCAAAGCCAGCCTGTGACCAAGTAGGGCCGGGCGCGGCGCTCTCGCCATACGAGCGCGCTCACGGAGAACACGAACAGCGTGGCCAGTCCTAGTTGCCAGAAGGCGAGTGTGGCGCCCGGGTGGGGATAGAACACTGCGAGGCGCACCGGCACAAATGCTTTCCACACATACATCGCATAAGCGTAAATGGCGTTTTCGAGGCGCACGCCGAGGGGAAGCTGAAAATGCATGGAGCCGTATGAGCGCTGAGCGAAAATGGTGACGGCTGCGGAGGCGGCGGACAGAGCCAGAAGCGGCAACTTTTCAAGGACGAGCCGCGACGAGCGAACTTCGGAAAATGCAGGCGTGTTGAGGTTCTGTGGCGGTTGCTGTTCCCATCCCTGGATTCGTCTCAGCGGCCAGAAATCGAGCAGCAGAAGCACGCAAGGCAGAGTGATAACCATGGGCTTCGAGGCGAGTCCGAGCACGAACAGCGCGGCCACGGCACTGTAGCGCATGACCGACGGCTTAAGCGCGTACCAGCCGTAGGCGCCGAGAGTAAGCAGAAAGAAAAACGTGCTGAGGACGTTCTTGCGTTCGGCGATCCACGCCACGGATTCAACATTAAAAGGATGACACGCGAACAGCGCCGCCACGAGCGCACTGCGTCCCGCGGACCCGGTTGCATAGACCAGCAGCAGAAACAGCAGAACAACATTGAGCACGTGGAGTAGCACATTGGTGACGTGGTGCCCGGGCGGATTCAGGCCGTAGAACTGGCCATCGAGGGCGTGCGAGAGCCAAGTCAGCGGGTGCCAGTTAGAGCATTCGGTCGATGTCAACGCCCAGGTGACCGTCCCCCAAACCAAGCCAGCTTGTACGTGGGAGTTATTAATGACGTAGCAGTCGTCGTCATAGTTGAAAATGAAAGGGTGCCCCATGGCAGGGACGTAAACGGCGAAGGTTAAGACCGCCAGCAGAAGACAAATTGCAAGGTTGCGCTTCCGACTCGGCGCCGGCGTGGCGCTCTCGACGCTTGGCCGAACAACAGCCTTGCTCGTGTCCGACCGTTCATTGCCTGATCTCGTTCTCGCAGACATATTGAAGCCAGAAGCAACTGTCCTCTGTTGATGCCTCCCAAGTAGAGGGCATTGTACAACCTCACAGCCTCTTGTGATCCGCGTCACTGCGGGGCTCTCCGGATCGGAAATAGACTCGTACATCTCTTTTCGCGGGAGGACGCCATGAGCAATTCAGCTACCGTAACCGAGGGGATTTCCAACCTGTTGGCAGTCGATGAGGAATATGCCGCGCCGCGGATCGTGGCGCAGAATTGCCGCCAGCAGAATTTTGCCGCCGAATATCAACGGTCGGTCAAGGATCCCGAAGGGTTCTGGGGAGACTACGCCAGACATTTCACCTGGTCGCGGCCCTGGAGTAAGGTTCTGGATTGGGACGGCGTGCACCATCAATGGTTTGTTGGCGGTAAGACCAACATCACTGTGAATGCCCTCGATCGCCACGCCAACTCGGAGAGGCGCAACCGTGCCGCCTTTATCTGGCTGGGCGAAGACGGGACGGAGCGGATCGTCACTTACGGCCAGCTTTACCGCCTGGTATGCCGCTTTGCGAATGGACTGAAATCGCTCGGGGTGGGCAAAGGTGATCGCGTTGTCATTTATATGCCGCTCACCATCGAGGGCGCCATCGCCATGCTGGCCTGCGCTCGCATCGGGGCCATCCATTCTGTGGTTTACGCCGGGTTGGGACATACCGCGCTGCGTGACCGGATTGTGGATGCACAAGCGAAGGTCGTGATCGTCGGCGACGTCGGTTTCCGGCGGGGCAAAACGGTGGAGTTGAAGGCCATTGTCGATGAGGCGATTGACACACTCGAGTTTGTGGAAAAGGTGGTGGTGCATGCGCGCCGTGCCACTGAAATCGGAAAGCGCGAGGTTGATTTCAACGACCTGCTGAAGTTTTCCGCAGAGTGTCCTGCGGAAGAAGTGGAAGCTGAAGATCCTTTGTTCCTGCTGTACACCTCGGGTTCGACGGGAAAACCGAAGGGCGTGCTGCACGTCCACGGCGGTTACATGGTCGCGACCACATACTATCTGGAAAACTTTTATGATGTCGGCGCACAGGACATTTTCTGGTGCACCTCCGACATCGGCTGGGTTGTGGGCCACTCTTACATCGTTTACGCGCCGCTCTGCGCGGGCGTGACGACGCTGTTTCGTGAAGGCGCGATTGATTATCCCGATCCGGGAACTGCATGGGAGATCGTCGAGCGCTACGGCGTAACCAAGATGTTTACCGCTCCCACCGCACTGCGCATGTTCATGCGCTACGGAGAAAGCTATCCCGCAAAGTATGACCTGACCAGCTTGCGACTAATTGCCTGTGCCGGTGAGCCATTGAACCCGGAAGCATGGCATTGGGCGCAGAAATACCTGGCGGGTGACGGCAAGTGGGGTTACGTGGTTGACAATTGGTGGCAAACGGAATTGGGTGGCCCGGCCTTGGGAACGCCTCCGACCATGGCGGTGCGGCCGGGCAAGGTGGGCGTTGCCTTGCAAGGTTCGGACGCCGACGTAGTAGACGAGCAAGGCAAGTCCGTTCCTCCCGGAGTCGGAGGACGACTGGTGCTGCGGCGGCCTTATCCCTGCATGCTGCGCACAGTCTGGGGAGACCCGGCGCGCTATGAACGCGATTGGCAGCACATCCCCGGTTGCTATGTGACCGGTGACGTTGCGTTAAAAGATAAAGATGGATACATCACCGTGCTTGGCCGCGCCGACGACGTGCTGAACGTCGCTGGTCACCGCATCGGAACTGCGGAAGTCGAGAGTGCGCTGGTATCGCATCCGGCGGTTGCCGAGGCTGCGGCGATTGGGGTTCCCGATCCGCTGAAGGGTGAGGTCATTAAGTGCTTTGTGCAAACTCGCGCTGGACATGTGCCATCGGATGCACTCGCCAGCATATTGATCGAACACGTGAGGCGGGAACTGGGCCCGATTGCTACTCCTGCGGCGCTGGAGTTTGTTGCCGCGTTGCCTAAGACCCGGTCGGGGAAGATTCTGCGGCGCTTCCTGAAGGCGAAGGAAGCTGGCGTCGACGCAGGAGACGTGTCCACGATGGAAGGCTAGAGGTCGACGGAGGACGAACTGATAGAGGGTTTCTTTTGTCTTGGCTGGCCATCGATATCCTCTTCGCGCAACAGGACAGCCGTCTCGCCATTATTTTGACCGACGCGTGTCCTATATAAGCGCGGCGTTGCGCCCTCCGACCGAAGCTGGCGGCGCAGGGCCGCGCCATCGCCGAAGCCCGCACGTGAAGCGATCGTTTCTACGTTGTCAGTGCTTTCCTCAAGTCTGGCTTTCGCCGCCTGCAGTCGTAGGCGAGCCACAAAGCGTGCGGGCGTTGTACCCACCTGCTGCGAAAAAACCCGGCTGAAATTGCGCTCGCTCATTCCCGCGCGTCTTGCCAGCACGGGAACTGAGAGCTCTGCGTCAAGATGTTCGGAAATCCAAGCTATCAATTCGCGAATGGGCTGCGAGTCCGCGGCTTGGGCAGCAAGTTGCGAACTGAACTGGCTCTGACCTCCGGGACGCCGCAGGAACATTACCATCTGGCGTGCGATTTCCAGTGCGAGCGCATGGCCATGATCCTCTTCCACCATCGCCAGTGCCAGGTCGGCACCGGCTGAGACGCCTGCGCTCGTCCACACTTTTCCATCCTGAATAAAAATCCTGTCGGCATCGACGGAAATTTGTGGATAACGCTGTGCCAGCTTATCCGCCAATTGCCAGTGGGTCGTAGCACGTCGTCCGTCGAGTATTCCGGCGGCGGCGAGCGCGAATGCCCCAGAACAAACCGAACCGATTCGGCGAACGCCATCAGCCGAAGTCCGCAGCCACGCCAACAGTTCTGGTGCGATGGGCGAGTGAACTCCGGACGCGCTAGCGACCACCAGCAAAGTATCAACCGGTGTGAGTGCCTGCGTCCACGGTCGCCCACCCACGAGGCTCAGACCCGACGCTGTCACGAGTGGCAGGTCATCCATGGTGAGCAACTCGATCTCATAGGCTGGTGAACGCCTCTTCCCAGCACGAGTCAACGCGAGCGATGCGCGTGTGAATACGTCGAGCGGGCCAGCCAGGTTCATCAAATGCACACGCGAAAATATGAGAAGGGAGATCCGGCGCGTCGGCCATTCCCCTCGTCGCTGCGGCCCGCTTGCTCTCGCTCCCGAGAGATTCCCCATTCCGTAAAGATGCTCCGGACCCGCTATTTGATACACGAAAAGATGGCAGAAAACGAGCAGTATTTGTCAGTCCGAAAAAGACCTGCCAGCAATCTCATCTGCAGAAGTTTAATTTGGAGGATGGTTATGAAATTACTCAAGATCTCATTAGCCGCAGCTACCTTTTTTCTGGCCGCTTCATCCTTGTTCGCTCAGAGTAATCTGCCCGATGCCAATGACGGCGACTGCTGGCAGAGTTTGACCGCGCTCCACCAGTGCGCGCAGACGCAGCAGGATCGCGCGATGTCTCAGGCGCAGCGCTGCACTTCGTATCCCGAGTACCAGTGTCAGCCCGAGGTCCAAACTGCACAGAACGCGGGTGTGGCAAAGGTGCAGAAGCACAAGAAGTCGAAGGCTACGGCAGCCAGCACGGCGCAGCCTCACCAGACCACAGGCAGTGGCTCCGGAAGCGAGGCTGTTGTCATCGACGTGAACCCGGCGAATTCGCTTCGCTAACTATCCAAATTCGCATTGTCGATTCGAGTCCAGCGGAATAGTCCGCAAACGCGGATGATCTGGTCGAGAGACTTGCTTTTGCGCTCGCCGGCGGAAAGCAGGTTCCTCGACTTCGCTCGGAATGACAGGATAGTTCGTGCCGCTTATTCCGCGGACCTCAATAGCCTCCAGTCTGCAGGATGACAACTAACCGCCGCGGCCCGTGGGCGCCCTGGACCAGAATTTTCTCGATGTCGGCGGTGCGACTGGAACCACTGATCACGCACGCGAAGGAGTTACGGTCGAGGCTTCGTTGTTGTGAGAGTCGGCCCAGAGCACTTGCTAAATCCGGGACTAGTTGAGCAGCGGTCGCGTAAACAATGTGACAAGGAGCGATCACCGAGGCGCCTCGCCCACCGCACGAAGCGGTCACGAGAATCGACCCCGTTTGCGCGATGAGAGCCTCGGCAAGCGTGATGGTTGCTTGCGATGCTTCCGCTGGACTACCTTGAGTGGACCAGCGCACTGCCCTCTCGGGCACGGCTAGTTCGATGAGCCGGCGCAGAGACGGATGGTCTTGCAAGAAAGCTTCTCCGTCCGGTAGCGACTGGAGAACTTTCGAAAGCTGTCCCGCACTCGCTGCACAATCACCGGTAAGCGTACATTCCATCAGGTTGGCAACGCATTCCTGCTGGAATCGTTTGAGTGGATCAGTGATTGGTTCGAAAATTATGCGGTCGGATCTGGTCGCAGCAGGTTCAGGGATCACGGTGCGCAATCCGGCGTGAATACGCCCTAGAATCCGATCGCGGCTTGGATTTTCAGTTTGCGCCAAGGCCTTTTCTCCACCGTGCCCGAAATGATTCGGACGGCAACGGCACAGGCGAGCGATGCCGGTTCCATACTCGCATCGGGTCGAGAATCGATCCCGCGAGTCCCAAGCCGTAGATGATCCGGAGGGCGTTGCGCATCGACCAGCCACCCAGCGCATACATTCGGGGATGAAGCATGATGAAGCGCCAAGCCCGAAACATCAGCCGCTCACTCGATTTTGTAGCTCCTGCTTCGGTGGCGTTGCGTCGGTTTTGCAGCAGGTGGTGATGCAGATCAATTTTCACCGGACAAACGCTGGTGCAAGCGCCGCACAGCGACGACGCGTAGGACAAGTGTTTGAACTCCTTGATCCCGGCTAGATGCGGCGTAAGCACGCTGCCGATTGGTCCGGGATAAGTCGTGCCGTACGTATGCCCTCCGACGTGGCGAAAGACGGGGCAAATATTTAAACAGGCGCCACAACGAATACAGTGCAACACCTCGCGTTGCTCAGGGTCAGCCAGCAACTGGCTGCGCCCGTTGTCCACCAGCACCACATGGAATTCTTCAGGTCCATCGACTTCGCCCGGCTGACGCGGACCGCCAATCAGTGTGCTGTAGGTCGTAATTCCCTGTCCCGTGCCCGAAGTGGCCAGCACCGGCCATAACACCGCCAAATCTTCGAGCCGTGGAATCACTTTCTCAATGCCAGTGACCACAACGTGAATACGAGGAACGCTGGTGCACAGGCGACCGTTCCCTTCGTTGGTAGAGATTGCAATGACGCCGGCGTCCGCCACCAGAAAATTGGCGCCCGAAATGCCCATCTCCGCGGCAAAGAAAGCTTGACGCAGCTTACGGCGTGCTGCTCCCATCAAATATGCCGGATCATCGCTGTCGATTTTTGGGTCGACTTTCTCACGGAACAACTTGGCGATCTGCCCGCGGTTGAGATGCATGGCGGGGGTGACGATGTGATACGGCGGCTCGTCGCGCAGTTGCACGATATACTCGCCGAAATCGGTTTCCCAAACCTTAATGCCAGCTTTCTCCAGCGCTGGGCTGAGATGAATTTCCTCCGTCACCATGGACTTCGACTTCACCACCGTACGCACACCGAGTCGAGTGGCAAGGTTCTTTACGTAGGTGCAGGCCTCTTCGCTGTCGGCCGCCCAAAAAACGTGCCCGCCGCGCGCAATCACCTTCTCT
>Ga0210401_10002336_pt1 | contig 21113 bp, 26 predicted proteins | sample IncBWH32MmetaG_FD_150866 | JGI IMG/M metagenome (GOLD analysis project Ga0210401, IMG submission 150866) | Forest soil microbial communities from Barre Woods Harvard Forest LTER site, Petersham, Massachusetts, United States - Inc-BW-H-32-M | ecosystem: Environmental > Terrestrial > Soil >... | reverse complement strand
AAAAAACAGATATGAAGGAAACGCCCCCTGTCCCACGTCGTCCAGGGAAGTGGATCGGCTTCGGTGCAGTCACAATCGTCGCTATTGCGGTCGGGCTTTGGTTTGCTGCACAACACGGCAGCAGACCAAAGCCACGTCCACACGCCCCAATGTCAAGCATGGCCGATAGGCCATCTGCCGCGAACGAAGATTCAACGGACTCGACCGCAGCCAGCGCTGATTTACAGGTCGAACTAGGCCCCGACGATCTGAAGAAGGCGCAGGTTCAAACCGTCCATGTGGACGTGAGGAAGACCTCCAGCACACTTCGCGTTCCCGGAATCGTCAACCCAGACGAATATCGCGAGGTGCATGTCACTTCGCTTGTCGGCGGTGTCATCAAGCAGGTTCCCGTCGTGCTTGGCGACCACGTTAAGCGCGGGCAGCCGTTGGCCGTCGTCTTCAGCGGCGAACTCGCGGAGGCAGAAACACAGTATCTTTCTCACTTGGCCGAATTGGAGGCCGACCACAAAAAACTTGTGCGCACGCAAAACCTGGTCAAGCTCGGAGCCGCCAGTCAGCAAGAGGAGGAAGAGGTGGAGGCGATGCATGCCGGTCATGAATCGTATGTACGTGCGGCCTTCGAAAAGCTCAAGTTGTTGGGTGCCAGCGACCAACAAATCGCCTCGCTCAAGCAGGCCGAACAAATTGATCCGAACTTTGTCGTGCCTGCGCCGATCAACGGAGTAGTGCTTACCCGCGCCGCAAATCTTGGATTGGTTGTGAATACGGCGCAGGAACTCTTTACCGTTGCCGACCTGTCCACGGTCTGGATCATGGCCAGCATCAACGAAAAGGACTTCGCATCCGTGCGCGTCGGCACCGCCGCAACCGTCACGGCTCAAGCGTATCCGGGGCGTGTATGGAAAGGGCGCGTCATTTACATTCAACCTCAAGTAGACCCGACTACGCGGACCGCCCAGGCCCGGATCGAGGTCGCCAATCCCCGTGAGGATTTACGCATCGACATGTACACCGATGTCGACTTCACCTCTGCGGGCACTCCGAGTCCAGTCGTGCCGGAAGCAGCAGTGCAGTCCATTGGCGAGCGGCGCTTCGTGTTCCTTCCGGTCAAGGACAATGACGGCACTTTCGCCTTGCGCCAGGTCCGGCTTGGTCCTGCAGCGGGCGGGTACTACTCAGTGTCGCAAGGATTGAAAATGCAAGACGAGGTTGTGACGGATGGAAGTTTCATCCTGAAAGCCGAGGCCCTCCGCCAGCATCCCGAATTGCATTGAATCGTCGGAAGAATCGCGACCTGGTTTGTTAATCGGAGTGTACTGGAAAAAGAATCAATATGAATAAGCGGAATCACATAACGCGAGACGATACAGCAAGCCCATCGGCGGCGGAGTCCTCTCCGGCAGAGCCTGGTCGCAAATCACAAGCTGGGGCACACTCGAAAGCCATGATCATGGTCGAGTACAAGCATTCCTTCGCGACTCGCTGGATGCATTGGATCAATTTCCCTTTGCTGTTTTTGATGATCTACTCAGGAATTCTCATCTACTGGGCCGATTCGCAGCATGAAGGGCTGAATGCACACCGAGTCTATCGCATTGGATTTGGTGACTGGACGCTCGTCCGGCTCTTTCCCTCGTGGTTCTACAACAGTCTCCATCTCAAATTTCAGCTTGCGAGGGGCTTGGCCTATCACTTCTTCTTCATGTGGTTCTTCGCACTGAATGGAGTCGCTTATGTCCTCTACACGTTTTTGTCAGGGGAGTGGCGCAACTTAGCGCCAAATCGGCGGGCGTTCGCGGAAGCGATTCAAATCGTTTTGCACGACCTGGGAATGAGCAGCTATGAGCCGCCACGGCAGAAGTTCAATGGCGCTCAACGAATAGCCTACACGGCTGTCATTCTCATGGGCGCGGGCTCATTGCTCACGGGGCTGGCGATCTACAAACCAACGCAACTCCTTGTCATCACGGCGCTGCTCGGGGGCTACGAGATCGCGCGGTGGTTCCACTTTTGGCTCACGATCGCCTATGTTGGTTTTTTCCTGGTGCATGTTGCGCAGGTCGTTCTCGCGGGATGGAACAACTTCCGCGCGATGATCATCGGGTATCAGGTTTCGACTGTCGAGTCGCCAGAGCGTGATGAGGTCTCCGATGAACAAGACATCCCAGCGCGTTGAACGTGGTACAAGTGCGGAGATGCACCTCCGGTCGCGCCGTGGCTTCCTAATCGCCGGCGCGGCCGCACTGGCGGCCGGCGGCTTCTGGCAATGGCTCAGTGACCGCCCCGAGATCGATGGCCTTAGCTCGCCGCTTCGCAAGATGTTGGAGTTCAACGCCAGAGTCGCGCGGCGCCTTTTTCGCGAACGAGCGCTAGCGCCGGAATTCGACCAATCGAAAGCAGTCCCATCCTTTCGCCGTAACGGCGATATCGGGCTTTCGGGGATCAGGCCGGAGGATTGGCGTCTCCAACTCGTCGGCGTTGGGGACCCTGCCTCCTACGCGCAATACAGCAAAGACGTGACCTCTTGGACCTACGGAATGAACGATTCTAACACCGAAGCTTCCAAGGCAGAGGCCAACGCGCCTGTAAAGAAACCTGGCCTGCACGAGGAGGACGCCAAAGGCGCCGCTGTAAGGATGAAGCCGATGGAGCTGCCCGAGGATACCCCTCAAGGTATTCCGGGACTACTGCTGACGCTGGCGGATGTACGAAAACTCCCACACGTCGAAATGGTCACGGAGTTCAAGTGTATTGAGGGTTGGAGCGAGATTGTTCATTGGGGTGGGGCACGCTTGCGCGACTTTCTTGCCGCGTTCCCGCGGCGGGCGGGCAGCGGAAATCGGTTGCATCCCACGGAGCTTGCGACTTGCATTCCGAAGTACGTCGGCTTCGAGACGCCGGACGGCCAGTATTTTGTCGGCATCGAGCGCGAAGTGGCGTTGCATCCGCAAACTCTGCTGGCCTATGAGCTGAGCGGGCAGCCTCTGACGCCGGACCATGGCGCCCCTCTGCGTCTGGTCACCCCACTCAAGTACGGTATCAAACAGCTCAAACAGATTGGCCGAATCGTCTACACCGACGGGCGCCCGCATGACTATTGGCACGAGCAGGGATACGACTACTACGCTGGTTTATGAGATGGAGCAATGGAATTTGAGTACAAACACCCTGTGGGCACGCCGCCGCGCAGAAAAACTTTCTTACTAGAGATGCGAGCGATCAGACCAGAACTGAATTCCCCTGCTTCCCGCACTCGGAACCAGAGAAAAGCGTGATCGCCGTGTCCGCAGAAATCTTGCCCGCGCCAAAAATCAGCACAATCAGAGAGACGATCAGAAACGCGAACGGGGCGGCGGCGATGAACTTATCCGGATCTGAAAAGAAAGAGAGCAGCGCCTCACGGTCACCGATTACGTAAGCCATGGTCAGGTTCACGGTGAGTACGAGACCTGTGATTCTCGAGGCCAGGCCCAGGCCGAGGAAAATGCCGCCGAAAAACTCGACGCAGGCAATGAAGACGGCCATTTGCGCGGGCATCGGCAAGCCAAGCGTAGCGAAATAGTCCCCCACATTGGAGAGATGATGGAGCTTACCCCACCCGCTCTGAGCAAGTTGACATCCCCAATAGAGCCGCACAAATAGGAGGAACGGCGACTGCAGGTAAGAAACCAAACCGAAGAACTGTTCATGCCACCGCTTGATTTTCGCGATTACTTTACTCATGATTTTTATCTACGCTCTTTTCTCACGGTTTTCCGGCTGCAGCCGTCTCTTCATCTACCCGCCAAAACCAGCCCAGAGTTGCCCAAGTCTGAAACGAGTGCTGAACAAATGTCCCGCGTTCTGCTTCAGGGACTGGACTCTTCCTGAAAGCCAACTCGATGGCGCGCTCGACCGTCTTTCCACTCCGCAGCGCGCTGAGGAGCGCAAATTCTTCTGGCTTGATGCGGCGAAAATAGACGGAGAAATCCAAACGATGAACTGCCAGAAAGATTTGCGCAGCTTCAAGTTTTGCCACCGCACGGACCTTACTCCGTTTTTCCCGTTCACTAACAGCATTGCTTGCAAGATCAGGCGTGTCGTCCCCGTGTTTCACTTTCAGGAGCAGGTCGTCCACCGGATAATGCAATTCGAGGAGCTGCACATACGGCTGAATGCTTAGTTGGAGATTTGGTATGTCGATCTCACTGAAGTCTTTGGCGCGAAGGGTGGGTTTTGCCTGACCGTCGAAGGCTTCGATCTCTGCCCATTCGAGACGAACCATATCGAGGGCAAGCACGCGCCTATCGCGTGCCCAGCTCGGATTTTGGCACAGCCACGTCTCCAAATGCGCCCCCAGATTTCGAATTGTGAAGGAGCGTGAGGGACATTCCGTGAGATAGACCTTGCACATGGATTCAAACCGTTGGCTGCCAAGTATGGCCTGCAGCCCGGGAAAATCTTCGATCATGCTTGACAAGAGGCGAAACCAGTATTGCCGATTGTAAATTTCTAAACGTTCAAATGAGGTGAGCCGATCATTCGGCTTGATGAACCGGGCCGCATAGGCGCTCATGCGCCCTCCGCTAGGCGCTGTGCGCCGCATGCGCTCAGACCGCGTCAGAGGTTGCATGACGGCGCGGGCAACAGCCCGCTGAAGCAGGGCGAGCTTCATACTGCCACCTCCAGCGTCGTGTCCGCGAGGAACCGATTGGCTTTCATGGCTTCTCTGTGAACTTCCTCGAAGGACGGGATGCTGTCGTCCCACTCGAGCAGTGTCGCAGTATGGCCAGCGCGTTTAATGGCATGCTCGTAGAGTCTCGACACGGGATCGAGCACCGGATGGTCGTGCGTATCGAGGATGTATTTTTTGAATTTCGAATGACCAGCAATATGGATTTGCGCCACGCGCTCTGCGGGAACACTGTTCATATAAGTCAAAGGATTAAAGTTGTGATTTTGCGATGAGACGTAGATATTGTTCACATCAAGGAGGATGCCGCAGTCAGCCTGCTCAACTACCTCATTTAAGAACTCCCATTCGGTCATTTCCGAAACATGATACTCAGCATAGCTGCTGACATTTTCCACAGCAATGGGAACTTCGAGAAAGTCCCGCACCTCTCTGACTTTTTGCGCGGTAAGGCGAGCTGCTTCGAACGTATAAGGCATGGGAAGGAGGTCGTGCGTGTAGCGTCCATCGACGCTCCCCCAGCAGAGGTGGTCGGAAAGCCACGGAGTCTTCGTGCGCTTCACCAGTTCTTTCAACCGGCGGAGGTGTTCACGGTTGGACTTTTCCGCCGAGCCGAAATACATGGAAACCCCATGCTGCACAACTTTGTACTGTTCAAGAATCTGATCGAGGATGTGCAGCGGCCGTCCACCGTCGATCATGAAATTTTCGGAAATGATCTCAAACCAGTCGACAACGGGTTTGTGAGAAAGAATATGCTCGTAATGTGGAGCGCGGAGCCCAATTCCAATCCCGTAATCTGTAAACCCATTAAAGCGATTTCTAGGCATCTTTTTGTCCACTCCTTTGACCAAGGAAAGAGGGCCAGGAGAATTCTCCCAACCCTCCACATCGGACTGCGCCTGATTTGAAACTACTCCTGAGGCGGCTTGGAGCCATCGGTCGCGCAACCGCCCTTGCCCTTGCAGGTATTCTTGCCTTTGCAGCCATTGTCGCTAGCTTTGCAACCACCCTTGCCCTTGCAGGAATTCTGGCCTTTACAAGCGTGCTTTTCCTTGACCTTATTGTCGTCCTTCTTGTCCGGGCCCTGGTCCTGATCCTGCGCGCTGAAAGAATTCTTCAGCGAAGGAAGCAGCGTCGAAGCCTTAACTGCTGCTCCGGTTCCGGCGAACAATCCCGCGAACGCCGCACTAGCGAGCAAGGCCTTTGTCGTCTTCGTCATATCAAAAATCTCCTGTCGATTAGAATGAGATGCGAAACACCATCCGAACACTCTTTCCGCCTCGTGAATTGCGAATCTCGCTGCCCGGTTCGACCAAACTGGCTTTTTGCTGCGATTCCGAGGCAGTCTCGAACGCCCTAGCAAAGGTGCTTCGTCCACTGAATGAGAGTCACGAGGCGACTAAAGGTTTCCGAGTTTTTCAGCATTAATTGGATTCGAGACCCTGCAAGGCAGGGGCTGTCGGTTGATGAGAGCTCCACAGACTTAAGAATCCTAGCGGTTAGGTGCCTAACCGCCTGTCTTCGAGTGAGCAGTGAGAGGAGGAAGTCCCGCGGGGGTGCGCAGCTTGATCTTGATCTTCCGCCCGCGCGTGTCTTGGACCTTATTACCGGGGCGGTATCCCAAGATATATTGGTTGCGCAACTCCGTGCCGATCTTTGCGGCTATGTCCAGTAAGCCGTTTAGATTCTCTCCTGCGAAGGCGCGCAACGCTGAATCCGGCCATTTCATTGAGCTACGAGGGCCTGTGGAGTCCCGAAGCCTTAGCCAGCGCTTCGCGAGTCTCTGAACGCTCTAAGCAGAAAAGGCGCACGGGAATGAGATTCCGTCCGGCGAATTAGTTTCTGGAGAGAGATCGAATTCATTGGCGGTCGGAGCGAAGCACTGACAGGATAAGGAATGTCAATCCGCGTTAAGGGAACCCGCAAATTTCGAGGCAGTAACGAAGAATTCGCTCGAAATATATCCTTGAAAAGAAACAATCTTGACTGTCCAGATGGGAAGTCATTGCACATGGTTGGGCTCCACGCAATTTGAAGCTCGTTGAGGTGATGAAGGAGTTCAGGAATGGAAGGCTGTAGGATCTTGTCGCCTGAACTCCCCTTTGGACCTCCCTACGGAGGGATGATCTAGTTGCTTCCGGAACTTCCTGAAGCAGACCCGTTGTCGTGTGATCTCGCTGCGGCCTCCATGATCGCCGAGCGGGAAACGGATATGTTGTAAACATCATATGCTGTCTGAATTCTGCTGAGGAAGCGCTGTTCACCAACTCGTTCGAAACTGACGCTAGGTTTATCAGCACGAGCGCTTTCGATCTCGATAGGATGGACAAATACGTTCGTACGATTCTCAAGGCTGCTGAGGACTAGTCCTGCGGATTTGTCATCCGAAACGCGGCTAACTCTGTATTCGCCTGCAGGAAGTGTCTTACCACTGATTACAAACTCGAAGGGCACAGTTACAACGACTTCGCCTCGATATTGAGCCCTGGCGACTACACCCAACCCAAGAACGAACATAAGCGTGAGTAAAATGCTTGCATACCTCTTTTTCATTATTTCTCCTTTGAAACGTTGGGGATCTCGTTGCTGATCCGTGCGTCGCCCAGCTCTTCGCCTACAGGAGCGCCGAATAGTGCTTGTTTCAACAATCATCCTTCAAACGTATACAGACAGTGAGATGTGCTCATGCATGAAAGGTTTCCGGAATTCGGCGTGAAGAGCTTGCCGGTCGCCAGTCAGCTCAGGGGGCGTGGAAATGCCATGCCGGAACCGAGATGGAACGAGCCCGTAATTTCGAAATAAGTCTGAAACCTTTGGGCTGCTCGAAAATCTCACTGAACTGGTGATTATGGGCGTGACGATGAGCGGGCACTGCGATGTTTTTCTCAGAGGGACCGTGCGCCCAACGCCTTACTACAAAACTAGTCACGATAGGAGCTTCGAATGGGAAACGTAAAGCTTGTGGTCATATACCCGCAACCCAAGGATGTTGGTACTTTTGAAAAAGTCTATCAAACCGAACACGTGCCGCTGGCAGTGGCGAAGCTGAGTGGCAAGACCAAAATAGTGGCAACAAAGGTGTTAGGCTCGCCGCGAGGCGCTGCTCCTTTCTACCGCATTGCAGAGGTTTACTTTCCGTCGATGCAAGCTCTGGAGGAGTGCGCAGCGTCAGACGGCGGCAAAGAAGCCCTTGCACACGCCGTCAAGATTTCTTCAGGGGGGACACCAGTTTTCTTGGTCGCCGAGGAAGAGACTTTCACGTTCACCCAAACGGCAGCTGGTTAGTCTCACCGGCCAGTTGATCTCGGTCAGCGGAGGATGGATCTGAGCAGGGTTAGGAATCCCGTGGAGAATCTCAATTGGTTAGGGAGAAAGATCATGCGTTTCAGTTTTACTATCTTGGTGGCTTTTTCTATCCTCGCGGGCGTTTCACTTCGATACAGTCATGCTGCGATCCGAGCTGCGGAACCGAGCGGCGATGACACATCGCGCACTCCTGTGCTGATAGAATTGTTTACATCCGAGGGCTGTTCTAGCTGTCCTCCCGCCGACGCCCTGTTAGAAAAGCTCGACCGATACCAGCCAGTAAGCGGCGCGGAGATCATCGTTCTCAGTGAACACGTGGATTACTGGAACGATATCGGATGGACGGATCCCTATTCTTCACACGAATACAGCGAACGGCAAAGCGCATACGCGGCCCAGTTTGGTCTCGGGACCATTTATACGCCGCAGATGGTCGTCGACGGACATTTTGAGCTCGTCGGCAGCGACGAACGACAAGCGATTCGGGCAGTCGAGATTGCGGCGAAGGTCGAAAAGGTACAGTTGATGCTTTCTTCCGTTCACGTTGAAGGCCCCAAAAAGCTCAGCGTGCATGTCGAGACCGGTCCCCTGCCTTCTTCCATTGCAGTGAAGTCAGCGAATGTTTTCCTTGCGATAGCCGACGAGAGCGATGAGTCGCACGTGATCCGTGGAGAGAACGCTGGAAGAACTCTGATGCACGTGGCGGTCTTGCGGGACCTTGCCCCAGTCGGTAAGGTGGCTAGAACCGACAAAGTTTCCCGGGATGTAACGCTTAATTTCGATATCGGGAATCGACGCGATCTTAGGATTGTGGGAATCATTCAAGAACCGGCTGCAGGAACGGTCTTGGGAGCGGGCTCAGCTCGGCTTTCTAATTAGCTTCGTTCAACCTTTGGCTCTTAAAAGATGGTTTGTCAGTTCGCAACAGCAAAGGAACGAAATGGAATCTGGAGTAGGGGAGAAACTATGAGTGATGTCGTCTATGTCTCGAAGTCGAGTATCGAACGCTGTCGAGGACCACTGCGCATCGCACATCTGCCGGGTGAGTCCCAGCCCGTGATCTACAGTGTCCATGGGGCCATCGCCACGCACTACAGGATCGACCCTGCTACGTTGCAGGAGTCGCACTCCTCAACCATTGACTACGTCATTTCTGCGACCGCTGGTTGAATGATGGGCACCTTTGGAGGTGCGCTGGAAGCGCGCCAAATCGATGCTAGCAACGGGAAATTGACCGCCGAGGTAACCGGAGAGGTTGAGGCGGAGGAAGGTGTACTTGTCATCCGCCGCATTCACGTGGCAATGCGCTTGGTGGCGCCCGAAGAAAGTAGGGGATCAATCGAGCGGACCCACGGAATTTACGCTATGCGCTGCCCACTCTACCGGACGTTGCAGAAAGCAATCCAACTCACTTCCTCGTTCGAATTGGTGCCTCCGCCGGCAGCGAACCAGTGACGCGCATGTATCAGAGAGCAGAGGAGATGCGCGCGTTATTACGGCTGTTCGCGGTTAACGCGAGCCCACTTGAGAGCCGCACTTGAGAGCATTTCCTGAACCCTTTTGGCCAGACAGGAATCACACTGAACAGGCTCGCTTGGCCCGCGGGTAGTCTGGATTCCGATCGGGCAAGTGAGATCGTATCTGTCGGCAACGATGAGCATGACACAGTCGCAATTGCAGGCCAACGAGGCTGCGCTCATAAAGAGCGTCTGCCGTGGAGAGCGGGAGGCTTTCTACGAGTTGGTGCGTCCCTATGAGCGCATGATTTACGCCACCGCGATTTCAGTTGTGAACAATCCAGCTGACGCGGAGGAAGTAGCGCAGGAGGCCATTCTCAAGGCCTTCTCTAACCTGGCTAGCTTCCGTGCGGAAGCAAGGTTCAGCACCTGGCTTATACAAATTACATACAACGAAGCAAAAATGAAATTGAGGAAGGCGCACTCGCACCTCTACGAGTCGATTGACGACCAACATGCAAGCGAAGAAGGGGATATTTGGCCGAGAGACTTTGCCGACTGGCAGCCAATACCTTCCGAATTGCTCGAACAAAATGAGATTCGGCAAGCAGTGCAAGATGCAATCAATTCGCTCAGCCCCGGTTATCGGGACGTGCTAGTCCTTAGGGACGTTCAGCATTTGAGTATCAAAGAGACGACGACGATTCTCGGAATTTCGGAAGCAGCTGCGAAGACTCGGCTTCATCGAGCGAGGTTGCTCCTGAGAGACAGCCTTGCCCCTGGATTCGACGGTTGCTGGATTAAAGGGCAATCGTATCGAAAAGTTAGACCATGGTGAGAACAAGGGGGCGCAATGACAACAATTGAAATCAGTTGCGTCGAAGTATGGCGGGAGATCTCCAATTATCTTGACGGGGAGATTTCTCGCGAGCTGCACGAAAGAATGGAAGGGCATTTCAAAGCCTGTGCGCACTGCACCGCGGTACTCGACGGAACTCGAAATGTCGTAGGATTGGTCGGGGACGGAAAGGTGTTTCAGATGCCCGACGGGTTCAGCAAGCGGCTATACAAAAAGCTTCAGGACCTTCCGTGAACAACTGCCCCGACCGATGGAATTTGTTCCGGCCGAAACGGATCGGCGATGTCCTGGTTATCCATGTACATCCACAGCTTCCAATTCCCGCCTTTGTTTCTCCGCCAGATATCCACATAGCGATCTCTGCGATGAATCGGTTCGCCACCGTCCTTAGGCGTCAGCGTTAAGTCATGCCACCCGTAATCGTAGGCGACGTCTCCCTGAAGACGAATCTCGATCACAATCACCACCAACTTTACTGTAAAGCGTTCGAATAGATTCGCGAGTCGACTTTTCAACGCATCCAATCCGCTCTCGCCAAATTCGCTCGGTTGGCCGTCGGAAAAGTTAACGAGATCTGGATCAGCAATGGCCAGTACCCGAGACGTATCCCCACGGTTAAGACCCTCCCGGAATTCGCTCTTGGCCGCGCTGACCGCATACAAGTCATCCATACGCTTTCTCCGCTGTTGAATTGCAATCCACGATGCTGTTGTCCTGGAGTCATTCTAATCAACCACACCATAGATATCGATCTCATTTGCGGGACGACAAGGGCAGGGTTAACTGAAAATATAGACATTAAATGGTTTTATTTTCTCCCGCATTGTCCTGGAGCGGAACACGTAGAAAGGCAGCGCGGATCGATCCGACTCGAACCAGTTCCGACGATCAATCTCCTGCTGGCCGAATTGGTACGTCTGTCTGGACAGCCCTTGCGGCCGTTATGACGCTGGCAAGTCCCGGCAAAACGGTCGGCTTCTCAGGAGCATTGACTTAGGTTAGATTTGGTCCTGCTTGCAAAGCAGGTGCTCTCCCAGCTGAGCTACACGCCCACAGAAGAACGACTATTCATTCTAGAGGCTAAGTGTCCTTTATAGTCTGTAACTTACAGATTTAATGGGCTATAGATTCTAGGAATTCTACAGATTCGTCGCTGGGTAGCCCAGATGTATGCCAGAAAGTCCCCGGCTTAAACGGCGAGACGGTCAAGCCAAGGCAGCCCAATCTCCTGCTTTGTCCTAGCCATTCCGGATTCCTAATCATCTAAATCATGGAGGTGCCCGATGGAAACTCAGGAACGACTCTTAGAATGTCCCTTCTGCGGCACTGACAATCCACCTGAAGCGGCTCGCTGGAACGACGACGAAAGCTCCTACGCAGCGATCTGTCAGAATTGCGGAAAGAAGTTCTCCAAGACCGTGCAACTGGAGTGGTCGGCCAGTTAGGTCGATACCAATTGCGAAGAACGACGATGATTTTCTCCGACGTTCTTCATATACGGCGATCGCAGTCCCCGCCGCGATGATCGGACTCGCATTTCATAAACTGCCAGACACATGCGATCTCGAAGGCCGATCTGACGCCATGGAGGCATCGCCCTACGCTTTTTGAAGCCTTCGCCGTCGTTCTCAAGTCCCTCGGAACCGATAAAGTGAAGGATACCCTTGACGCTCGATTCAACATACATGGCTTATCCTGAAAACATGGCTAGGGTGCGAGGCGAAGGGGCAGCGCGTACGGGGAAAAGTGACTGCGTTTTGACATTGCTGTGACAAGAAAGCCCAAGGTTGGCGCTAGCGCTTGTTGCGAGGTTCCAGCTCCCCGCTGTGTAAATTACGTCTCTGGCATCGGCGAAGAATCCAAACGGCGCGTAAGTTGGGGTCACAGGGTTCTTGGGAACGAGCAACCATGATCACAATAGAAACAAGACGACGGCGGAAAGCAACACATAGGCTCAGCCGTTCCCAAGCCCTACCACCTCGGTCCTTACTTGCCGCGGTATGAGTTCGATATGGGACAGCGACAAATAGCACACGTGCTCGTACTCTTTATCTGTCTTTCATCTGACCAGCAAGTCGCCCCGAAGTCCATCATACAAAGTGCGTCTTCTTCAGACGATACGAAGTGCGTCGTGCAGGGGCGGGTGACCAAGCTTCCGAGTGGTGAACCAATCAAAGGCGCCGAAGTGTTTCTGATTACTGATGACGGTAAGAATTTGGAGTACAGCGGCTTCACTGATACTACAGGTCAATTCTCCCTGACAGATATCGAACCTGCTCGATATAAGATAATGGTCAACAAAACCGGTTATGCCAGCCCAGAACGACAGTGCGATTCCAAAAATATCCAGGAGGGCGAGGAGCTAAATCTCGCGCCGGGGCAGAAGCTGTCAGGGCTCAATCTTCAGCTGCTTGCTCCCGCGGTAATCACCGGAACCGTTTTCGACCCGCTGGGTGAAGCGTTGCCCGATGCTCAAATCGAAGCCCGACGATATTACGTGTTCCGTGGGAAGGAGGCATTTTCAAGGGCGGGATTGGCGCAAAGCGATGATCGGGGTAAGTACCGGATGTACGATTTACCTCCGGGCCGCTATTACGTCCGGGTCGGCGATGCCTTTTACTTCCAGCAACAAATTCAGCGTATTAAAACCGCTGGCGATCCTTTAGGCTTCCTCCCAATTTACTATCCAGGGACTACCGATCTAACGCAAGCGGTCCTGCTTGAAGTGAAGTCTGGTGACGAGCTCTCTGGCGTTGACTTCGTTGTACAGCCTGCACGGGTACTGCGAATCAGGGGGCGAGTCGTAAATGGGATCACGGGTGAGCCAGTGCGAGACGGAAGCGTAACGTTAATCACGCGCGCGCCCGTAATACAAGAGAATGGCGGATCAGCCTATCCAATTGGTAAGGATGGTCGCTTCGAAATCAAGGATCTCGCTCCGGGCCCCTATATACTGTCAGCTGAATCAATGAATTTCGTCGAACGCAGGCCTTGGAACGGAAGGCGAGCCATCGAACTAAGGAACGCAGGCCTTGACGATATTCAGGTTCAAGTCTTTCCTGGTCACGACATTGCCGGGCGCGTACAGTTGACGCAAAACGAGAGAATGGAGTTTTCGGAGTTGCAGGTCGAGTTGCTGTCTCACCGCGATTCTAACTACCGCTCGGCATTCACGGATGTTAACGCCGACGGCACGTTCGTTCTGCGGGATGTGCCGGAGGGCTCTTACGACGTGAATGTTACCGGCCTTGTGGCTAACTTCTATCTCGAATCCGTGCACGTGGGAGGTGTAGATGAAACCGAGAGCGGAGTAAGAGTTAGCGGAGAGGGCAGCATTTTCCCACTTCTGCTGGAGGTCAGTCCCACGGGTGCGCAAGTAGAAGGTGCCGTTGAAACGAACGACGGCAAAACAGCCTGCCAAGCCACGGTCGTATTAGTTCCTGAGCCGGATCGCCGCAACATTCGCCGTTTTTATTACTCGACAGACATAAATCGATCTGGCCGGTTTGCGATCCGCGGTGTCGCCCCAGGAAATTACAGACTCTTTGCTTGGGATGATGAGGACGAGGCGGCATATTTTGACTCAGAGTTTCTTAGGCCGTATGAGAAGTCATATGATCCCATCCACATCAAACAGGGTGATCATCGCACTGCTCTGCTGAAGCTGATCGTCATCGGGAAGTCGAAGCCCTAACCCTGCTCTTCGACTGTTTCGAAACCAATTCCTTAGTTCTCGGTTCGTGCTTCCCGCAAAGGCGATTGTTGACAATCATGACGTGTTTATTGTGCCAGTCAGTGACGATGATTTAACAATTCCGTGACACCTACCTCGCTTCCTCTTCGTTACGGTGACTGAAACAGTCTCAAGATTGATTATGACCACTTCCCAAGTCACCGGCGACCGGCGCAGGGCTGCATGGAGTGAAATATATTCAACTCTCCGAAAGACGAAGCTCCATCGTGTCGGTCAAGCCTTCACGCCCGCTCAGCAAGAATTCAAGGTTTTGAAATATTCTCATAACCAGACCGCCTCACTCCGAATGGTTCATGGCGGTATCTGGCTAGGCGAAAGCGAGGCAACACCGCGGTTAATCGCGGGCATCCGCGACAAAAAACGGATTCTCCTGATTGGAGACTGGTGATAGCTCGGGCGGAATCGGCAATTGCTGAACCGCGAACCCAAGAGTGAGGGGAGCATGGGAATTACGACTAGGGAGAGAATCAGCATACAGCTGTTAGCTTTGGTGGTCATGCAAACCGCTGTCCCGGCTACTTATGCCATTCCTGCCTTCGCTCGCAAATACAATCTTCCCTGTTCCGCATGTCACGAGGCATGGCCCAAGCTGAACAATTTCGGTCAGGTTTTCCGCGACAACGGCTACCAGTTGGAAAATGGCCGTGACGCTCCCATTTATCAGCAGCTATCCTACTGGCCGATCACGTTTCGCGTGACGCCAGAGTGGCATCGCGAATTCAATGACCGCACGGTCGTAGACGTCGTTCCCGGCAACCCCAGCAGCGGCCAAGTGGAATCCGCGGTTACCACGTCGGGGTTTGACGTGCCCGCCGTCGACATCTGGACCGCCGGCACGCTGTACAAGAATATCTCGTTCGCCGTTCAGCTGTTCGTAGATACCCAGGGCCAATCCGGTATCCAGACGCTGTTTGTGCGGTTCGACAATCTTCTTGGCTCGCGATGGTTGAACTTCAAGCTCGGGAAATTCGAACTGGACACTCTGCTTTCAGCAGAGCGCTTATTGACACTGAACGACACCGGCGGTTTCTATACCAACTATGGGTTTCTTCCACCGGGCGATAAGAATTTCTTCGTAGGCCTGGCGGAGCGCCAGCCTGGCATCGAGTTGATGGGGCACTCCGCCAACAGTTACACGCGTTATTCCGTCGCGCTGCTCAGTAGTAACGGCGGCCCGGCGGGAACCAACAACTCCTACGACGTCTACGCGGATTTCACCCAGGGCTTCGAGATTCCCCGGCTCGGGTTGCAGCGGGTCGGCGTTTTCGATTATGTCGGCCACTCGCCGACTTTGTTTCAAACTAATGCGGGTGCGCCGGTTCCGGGAACGGGTACCGGCAACCGCAGCTTCAATCGCATCGGTGCATACGGGCTTTGGTACGTGGGCAAGCTTGACTTCAGCACCTTCTACCAGCACGGACAGGACAACGCCTTCCTGGGCAACGCCGTGCCTGCCAATCAGCCATTGCTCTTGCCCAGCGGTGCGGCGGGTCCGTCTTGGAACGGCGGTTTTGTGGAGACCCATTACACGTACAATCCGAAATTCGTGCTGGTGGGAAGATACGAGTTGGTGCGAATGTCCCGGCAGGCGAATCCCAGCATTCGCAGCGACCGCGGGGACGTCGATACTTGGACCGTCGGTTACCGTTGGTATCCGTTCATGAGTTCTCGCGCAGGGCTGGCCTGGGTGCAGGAGTATTCCCGGCAACGCAGCGTGGGGACGGCACCTCTTACCGGACGGGACGTCACTAGCAGCAGTTTCCTGATGGGATTCGACTTCGACTTTTGAGTAGGAAAGTTCCGATGCGAATGAAAATTGTTTTGGCGAATGGCGTGGTGGTGTTCGTGCTCCTTTTGACCAGTCTGACGTGTTTTGCGCAGGAAAGTCACATCGGAAAACTGATTGGAAACGCTAATCGCGGCAAACCGCTCTATGAGCGCTATTGCATGTTCTGCCATGGTGCCCGCGGGGATGGCAGGGGTGAGAACGCGCCTCACCTGGATCCCAAGCCCCGAGACTTCACCCTGGCTAAATTCAAATGCCGCTCTACGCCGTCGGGGAGTTTGCCCTTGGACAGCGATCTTTACGCCACTATCAGCCGCGGTCTTTACGGCACTGGGATGCCATCCTGGAACCCTCTGACCCGCGAGCAGCGGGCCGATTTGGTCGCGTACATAAAGGGTTTCTCTCAGCGATTCCGAGAAGAGCAGCCGGACGCTCCCCTCGAGATACCTGCGGAGCCGCCCACCTCACCTGACAGCGTGAAGCGTGGAGCGGAACTCTTCCAGAATACGAATTGCTGGAGTTGCCACGGCAAAGAGGGCCGGGGTAACGGTCCGTCCGCATTGACACTTACCGACAGCAAGGGCTATCCGATCACACCTTTCGACTTCTCCAGCGGAACGCACTTTAAGTGCGGGCAGTCTAACCGGGATCTGTTCCGTGATCTGCTCACCGGTCTAGACGGGACTCCCATGCCGTCGCTCATGGGTGCTCTTAAGACCGACCAGATTTGGGACTTGGTGCACTACATTCAGACGCTTCACACGGTCGGCAAGAAGAAAATGAACCAGGCTGGGTCTGAGAGCGAGAAGTGATTCGTTGCGTGAAGTGCCGACCTTCTCGAGGGTCGTGCTGAAACTCGCGCGGGGAAGGTGGCGTTCTATGAAAATAAATCATCTCTTGATCGTCCTGACGTGTTTGTTGGCTGTCTGCATCGCTGGGGGAGACGCGACGCACGCGGGTTCCGTGAACGATACGCCCGCGTCCTCGTCCGCCATCGTGAAAGGCGTGGTGAAGTTCGAAGGCACTGTTCCCAAACCGGTTCACATCGATATGTCGCCCGATCCCAAATGCGCCCAAACGCACCCGAGTGGCGCAGCGGCCGAGGACATCGTGACCGACGGTAGCGGTGGCTTGCAAAACGTGATTGTTTTTATCTCCGCCGGCCTAGAGGGACGCACGTACGACCCGCCCCAGGACCACGCGGTAATGCTGCAGAAAGGTTGCATGTACCAGCCGCATGTCCTCGCAATCCAGGCCAATCAAAAGTTGGAGGTGGTCAACGCTGATACGACAACGCACAATATACATCCCTTTCCCAGTAATAATCGCGAGTGGAACCAAATGCAGCCTCCGGGACTCCCCCTCGAAGAAACCTTTGCACGCGAGGAGGTCGCCATCCCGGTGAAGTGCAACGTGCACCCCTGGATGCGCAGCTACATCGCAGTTCTCAAGAATCCCTATTTTGCTGTGACTGACAAGAACGGCGGCTTTGAGCTGAAGAACCTCCCGCCGGGTAACTACACAGTTCAGGCTTGGCACGAAAAGCTTGGGACGACGACCCAGAAGATTACCGTCGGTGAGTCTGAAACCAAGACGATGGAGTTTGTGTTTAAGCCGCAGCCCAGTTCTTAACAGTTGAGGGTTCCAGGAAACCTTGCTCAAGAACCCTCTCGAATCGAGGCCCGCAAATTCGCAGTTTTCGCTTGCCCCAATTCGCACAGGGTTTGCGCAGAGGGAAATGAGGATGGACAGCCCCCTATTGGAGAAGGATACTATCTCGGTTCGCGACGGCTAAGTGACTCAAGTAGTCGGAGTCTATGCCCTCAAAGGCGACTGCAATGGATACCGCGCTGGTAGTCGAAGACAGCAAGAGTATGCAGGGGATCTTGCGGCGTCTGTTTGAATCCGGTGGACTAGAGGTGCGGATCGCATCCGATGGCGTCGCGGGTCTAGAAAGTTTCCAAAAACAGACGCCAACGGCTGTGGTGCTGGACTTGAAACTTCCTGACCTACCCGGCAGAGAACTCTGCCGCGCGTTCAAGGCTGAGTCGGAGTCAGTACCGATAGTGGTAGTGAGCGCTATAACCGACGTCAGAGACAAAGTACTCCTTCTCGAACTCGGCGCGGATGACTACGTCACAAAGCCGTTCAGCCCGAAAGAGCTTCTGGCTCGTGTGCGCCGAGCGATCCGCCGCTGTGGACCGAAGCCCCCGGACTTCACGAACGTAGCGATTAGGCCAATCCAACATGAGTTAGTGGCGTTCGGTGACGTACAAATTGACTTCACCGGTATGGAAGCAACGCGCGCGGGTAAACCCCTCAAGCTGGCCCCTCAGGAGTTTGGACTACTCAAGGTTTTTTCACGTTCACCTGGTAGATCCTTTTCGCGAGAAGAGCTACTGAATGAAATCTGCGAATACACGCGTATTCAGGATTATCCCTCGACTCGTGTAATCGACAATTGTGTTCTGCGTCTGAGGCAAAAACTCGAGCCGGATCCAGCCAGTCCGCGCTACTTTCTGACGATGCACGGCCTCGGCTACAAGTTCAAGTCTAGTTGCTAGAGAAAAAGAACTCGATCGGGACTCGTAAGACCACCCTCGCCGCAACTTCAAAGTATGAACAACGGAGCAATCCGTGCTCCCTCGTTTGCCCTTGCGCCGCCCGGCTCCCCGATTCATACCTTGAAAATATCTAACCTCCGCAAACGAGGTGAGGAGTGCCGGCTTGCGAGCTATGAGATCTTCTTTGACCTGCGAACCGCCAAGCGAATTCGCGCGACTAGTTCGGCCGAATCGAATGGCTCCAGAACGTAGTCATCAGCGTCAGCCTGAAAAAGCTTCACCCTGATGGCCGTGTCGTCCTCGCGTCCGATCACGAGTAGGGGCACCGAAGGAGCGACCCTGCGAATCAAAAAACACATTTCCTGGGCTTTGTCGGACTGCTGACTGAGCAAAACAGCACTCGGCATTTCAGCGGAAATAATCCCAATTGCGATAGAATTGCTAGCAGCGTAGCGAACCTGATAATCCGCCTTTAACAACTGCCAAATCACTGATTGCTGATCGATGGAAGCGGATCCAACCACCAAGATTGTCTCGGCCATCGGAACATCCCTTTTCAAGCATCGTGAACCCAGCGACGGGTCTAAGTGTCACAGCGTTGTAAACACGCAGTAATTGTGCGCTCAGCGATGCGGTGGGACGATACGGTGCCTACACGCCCCACTCTCTCTCGGTCTGGCATTCGTTACTTCGGCTCCTCCTGAGCCTATCGACCAAACCCTGCTCGTGTGGAGGTGGGCCGGCATTGTTATGCAATTAAGTGCCTTCCGTGTCGAATACCAGGGGTTGAAGAGTGCCTGACACCAGAACAGTTTCGCTATACTTCCGCTGTGAACCATCCGCCGATCCTCCTCGGAACCTCATCGTTCACAGCCTCCGACTGGAACGGTTCCTTCTATCCGCGAGGCGTGAAGCCGTCCGACTACTTGCCTTTTTACGCCGCACGATTTCACACCGTCGAGGTTGACTCGACTTTCTACGCATGTCCCACCGCCCGTACGGTTGAGAATTGGAATGCTCGAACGCCTGGCCATCAACACAGAGACTTTGTGGCGGCAATTCACAGAATGGGTCCTTTTTAATACGGAATTGACGTTCTTCGTGCAAACTCCGTTGCACTGAATCGTCAGATAGATGGAGAAATGATGCGCTTAGATCTCGAATCACTTTCGTATGATGCGAAGACCGCGCTCTTGGCCCGTATCGCACATACGCCGACTATTTGCGCGCGTGATACCTATGAAATAGGAACAGAGAACGTCCTCAACCCTCAATCAGTGCGTGCTTACAACGAACTCCTCCATCCGGTCACCGGTTCAATCGTCAATGGTTGTCGCGATTCTTTCCGAGTAAGTACAGCAGGGAGCATCCCGCAGCATCGTTAACTGTGAGGAACCTCCCTATGGAGCCTGAGCTCCAAAGCGGGGGATGATATACTCCGCCACAACGATATGAAGTGCCCTGCCTGCGGAAACGAATTCTCTGGCGCAGCGCGCTTGTGCCCTTCGTGCTGTAGCTCAGCGGATATCGGCTCCGGACCAACGCTCGAACCGGAAGCCTCTCCGCGGGGCGTTCCGCCAGGAAATTCGCTTGGCGCCACTCCGCGAAAGCGGAGTTCCTCTCCTAGCGGCAACATTTCCGCCTCTTCAGGCTACGAAGCACATTACGTTCCCGGAACTATCCTTGCCGATCGCTACCGCATTGTTTCTCCGCTGGGCAAAGGCGGTATGGGCGAGGTCTATCGCGCGGAGGACTTAAAACTCGGCCAAACCGTGGCGCTGAAATTTCTGCCGCGCACGTTAGCGCAGACCGATCAAGCGCTGGAACGGTTCACGCGCGAAGTACGACTTGCGCGGCAAGTTTCGCATCCCAACGTCTGCCGGGTCTTTGATCTTGGGGAGATCCGTGAAGTAGGAGACGCCGGCAAGAGCACCGAACTTACGTTCCTGACCATGGAATTTGTGGATGGCGAAGATCTCGCTTCGCTAATGCGCCGCATCGGCAGGCTGCCATCGGACAAAGCCCTCGACATTGCTCAACAATTATGCGCAGGTCTCGCTGCCGCGCACGAGAGCGGCATCGTACACCGTGACCTGAAGCCCGCGAACATTATGCTGGATGGACGCGGTCGTGTGCGCATCACGGATTTCGGCCTCGCCGGCCTGGTCGCGGAGGTCGAAGGCGCCAACGCACGCGCCGGCACGCCCGCCTACATGTCGCCCGAACAATTCGCAGGTGGCGAAGTGTCGCCAAAAAGCGACGTTTACTCGCTCGGGCTGGTGCTCTACGAGATCTTCACCGGCAAGCGCCCCTTCCATGCCTCAACCATCGAAGAAATGGTGCGCTTGCGCGATAAGAACACCCCAACGGCTCCGTCACACTACGTCAAAGGGCTGGACCCGCATATCGAGCGTGTGATCCTGCGCTGCCTGGAAAAGGATTCGGGCAAGCGCCCCGCTTCCGCGCTGCAGGTGGCGGCCACACTGCCAGGCGCCGACGCCCTGGCCGCCGCCATCGCAGCGGGCGAAACGCCGTCGCCGGAGACGGTCGCTGCCGCCGGGGAATCGGTGTCCATGTCGACCGCCGCGTCCCTGGCGTTGTTGGCCGCCGTTCTGCTCGGGATCGCTACCTCTGCTGTTCTGGCGCGCTATGCGAACGTGCTCGGCGCCATCCATGGAGGGAAGCCGCCGGACGTGTTGGCCGAGCGTG
>Ga0210401_10002335_pt1 | contig 21121 bp, 20 predicted proteins | sample IncBWH32MmetaG_FD_150866 | JGI IMG/M metagenome (GOLD analysis project Ga0210401, IMG submission 150866) | Forest soil microbial communities from Barre Woods Harvard Forest LTER site, Petersham, Massachusetts, United States - Inc-BW-H-32-M | ecosystem: Environmental > Terrestrial > Soil >... | reverse complement strand
CTTTTGGCCTTTTCTAGCGCTGAGATTAAAATAAATTGGTACGAGCTACCGGCTGGCCAAACTTTGCCCTTAGACCGTCTTGCTTTGTATGTGCCGGGAGACGCAGAGCAACAAGATCCCTTATTTATGGCCTTGAAAAAAGCCGACCTGCTCGGCGGTACCTTTCACCACCCGTACGCTTCGTTGGAAGACCAGATTAGGAATCCGGTCTTTCTTCCGAAAGATATACACACGATATATGTTGGCCAACGAGGGCAGTGAACCGCCGTTTTGGAGACACCGTTCACCTCGTCGCACTCGAATAGCCCGCGCACCGTCCATTTCCTTCAAGGATGAACGGGATCAAATGCGAACGAGTAGGCCGCAAGGCTTGTGGCGTTTGCGCCATAGTACCAGAGTAGCGCGCTTCGCGAGTACTGAGATAGATCGCGATTTGTACGGGCGGCTTTAGCCGCCCGCCATCACGTAGGCCCAAAGGCCCTCAAGATCATCTTGGCCGAGCACATCTCCCCACGCGGGCATACGATCATTTTTGCCGCGCGCGACCGATTGTATAAATCGGCCTTTCTGCTCATGGGGAAACTGCCGCAGATCGTAGACGGCGGTGCCGGGCGTGACCATGTTGGGACCGTGGCATCGCGAGCAGTAATGGGCGTAGAGAGATTTCCCCTTGTCGATGAGCTGTGCGTCGGCCTCGCGACCCGATCCGGACGCAGTTGTTTGTGAAGCTTCCTGCGCGGAGATGGGTCCTAACGCCGGAAGCCCGATCGCGATCACAAGCGCAATCGTTCGGATATGGATCTTCATCTGCATTGCCAGAGAGACGACGAGGCCGCCGCGACGCGGCGGCCTCGTTTCGCATCTGTCACTGCGGAGCCAGCGCAAACACCCAGAGCGATCCGCCGGCCGGGACCGAAGCCAGCCGCTGATCGCCGGTGAAGATCAAATAGCTGCCGCCGATGCCGCTCGTGACCGCGACATACTGCACGCCGTCCTGTTGCCAAGTGACCGGCTGCCCCTCGATTCCTGAACCGGTCCGAAACTGCCAAAGCTTCTTGCCGGTATCGGCATCGAACGCCTCAAATTCGCCGGTCAACTGGCCCGAGAACACGATGCCGCCGGCGGTGGACAGGACGCCGCTATAGCGGGGGATGTCGCTCGGATTCTCCCATTTGGCCTTTCCGGTGAGCGGATCGATGGCCTTGAGATAACCGCGCGGCCCGTCGGGAAACTCCCAAAGGTCGGACATGTCGGCGCCGAAGTAGAATTCACCGGCTTTGTACTCCGCGGAAGCGGCTTTGTAGTGCCCGCCGAAGTTCAGCGTATTGGCGAAAATGGTGCCGGTCTGCGGATTGAACGACATCGGCCCCCAGTTCTTGCCGCCGAGCGTCGAGGGCCACACCGTGACTTTCTCGCCGGCGCGCGCTTTCTTGCTCACCTCGGTGTAGATCGGCTTACCGGTTTCCAGATCGATGCCGGACGCCCAGTTCACTTTCGCAAAGGGATTGGCGGCAACGAGCTTTCCGGTGGTGCGATCGAGCACATACAGGAAGCCGTTCTTGTTCGCCTGCATGGCCACTTTGGTCGGCACGCCTTTGATGTCGATGGTTGCCAGCACCATTTCGGCCACCGCGTCATAATCGAACGGGTCGTTCGGCGAGGACTGGTAGTACCATTTGATTTTGCCGGTCTTGGAATCGAGCGCCAGAACCGAGCAGGTGTAGAGATTGTCGCCGGCGCGGTCGGCGGCATTCCAAGATCCGGGATTGCCTGTGCCCCAATAGACGGTGTGCAGTTCGGGATCGAACGAGCCGGTGAGCCAGGCGGCTCCGCCGCCATGCTTCCAGCTTTCGCCGGGCCAGGTCTCGTTGCCGGGCTCGCCAGGACCGGGCACAGTATACGTGCGCCACAGATGTTGGCCGGTCTGCGCATCCCAGCCGTCGATGAAGTCGCGGGTACCGAACTCGCCGCCGGAGATGCCGGTGATCACCACGCCGTCGGCGACGATCGGCGCCACCGTCATCGAATATCCGTTTTTGAAGTCGATCGCGTTAGCGCGCCACAGTTCCTTGCCGGTCTTGGCGTCGAGCGCGATCACATTGGCGTCGAGCGTGGTGCGGAACAATTTGCCGTCGTAGAGCGCGGCACCGCGGTTGATCAGCCCGCAGCAGGCGACGCGCATCGTCTCCGGCGGGAATTCGATCTTGGATTTCCAGATCTGCTTGCCGGTCTTGGCGTCGACCGCCATCGTGGCGGTTCCAGTGGTGACATAAATCACGCCCTTGTAGACGATCGGCTGAGACTGTTCGCTCTTGTTGTCATCAAAACTGTAGTTCCAGACCGGCACAAGCCGTTTGACCGTGTCCTTGTTGATCTGCGTGAGCGGACTGAAGCGCTGCAGGCTGTAGCCCATTCCGTAATTGAGCACATTGCCGGTGTCCGCGGCACCGTTTGCAAGGTCATCGGCCGTTTGCGCCATCGCGGACGGCGCAAACAGCAACGTCAAGCCCAAAGCCCACCATGTGGTCTTCATAAATGCACCTCCCCAGTATTACGCCTCATTCTTCGCCGCATGGCGTGAGGCGTTTCTTGCGATCGACTACTTTCGAGCGTTCGCGTACGGATAGATCATGTCGCCGGTCTTGAATTCCGGCGGCCACAGGATCGGCTGTTTGCTGCCGGCCGCGAATTGCTCGACGTCGTTCGGCGCGACATTCTGAAATTGGGTGAAGACCGTGCGCGGCTTCGCCCATTCGCCGTCCTTGCCGAAGGCGATTTCACCGGCCACGGTCTGAAAACTGTGGCTGTGCATGTAATCGGCGAGCGCATTTTGATCGAGGCTGCTGGTCGCCTCGACGGCCTGCGCCAGAATTTGTCCGGCGGCATAGCCGAACGGCACGAAGCCGTAGCCGAAGGGATCGAGCTTTTCGCCCGCCGCTACTGCGCGATAGCGCTTGAGTACATCGGCAAGGCCCGGAAACTCGAAGGTCGGCGCCGGCACGAAGCTTTCCATGATGACGAGGCCGTCGAGGATCGGACCGAGCTGTGCCTTGATCGGTGTTATCAGCAGCCCGATCATGGTGCCGCCGAACATCTTTGGCGTCAGGCCGATCTCGTGAGCGGCGCGCACGATGCCGACAGTATCCGGCGGATAGGCGGCAACGAAGACCACATCCGCGTTGGCAGCCTGGATGGCGCGCACGGTCGGCGCAAAATCAGTCGTGGGCGGCGGATAGCTTTTGTCGTAGACGACCTTGAAGCCGTAAGTGGCGGCGTTTTCGCGCGCGCCATCGGCCGAGGTCTTGGCAAACTCGGCATCGGCGGACAGCATCGCGACGGTTTGCGGCTTCGGCTGCTGCGCGGCGGCAAGCTCGAAAAAGCCTTTGGAGAAGGCCTTCACCCCTTCGGGCCCGACCGGCACCATCGAAAAATATCGCGCGTAATTGAAATGCCGGTTCACGCCGACGCCGAGGATCGTGACGGTGGTCTTGTTGTTCTCCATGATCACCGGCATCGCCGCGGCGACCATGTTGGTGGCGTAGGGACCGAGAATGAGATCGACCTTATCGACGTTGATCAGCTTGGTGTAGATGCCGGGGACGTTCGACGGATTGCTCTGGTCGTCGTAGTAGACGAGCTCGACCGGACGGCCGAGCAGCCCGCCCTTGGCATTGACATCGTCGCGCCAAAGCTGAAGCGCGATCAGAAGCTGCTTGCCGTTCTGCGCCACGCCGCCCGTCATTGCCATGCTGAAGCCCACCTTGATCGGCTCGGCGGCGTGAGCGGGCGTGTGTAGGGAGAGCAACATCGCCGCTGCGGCGGCAAGCGCCACGGCGGCCGCGCGCCGGGTCGGCACGGCGCAGATCTTCGCCCAGCTTCCTACCATCGAATCCTCCCCGCCGGCCCGGCGTCTTCGAGCGCCGGGCCTTATGCATTCATTTCGTCACTGCATCATTTCATCGCCCGGCATGATGCCCCAAAGATTGGAAGCGGAAGGATCCTTCGTCCACACTTTGGGACGCTGCGGACTGTCGCGATGCCACGGCCGCGGCTCGAAATAGCCGAGCTCTTCGTTCATGCGGTCGAGCTCGGCGAAGGTCTCAGTGATCAGGCCGTTCGGCGCACGATGATAGGCGAAGAGATTGTGGCCGATGCCGTGCCGTCCCGGCCCCCACAAAAGCTTGTAGCCGTTGAGACTGAGGAAATCGCAAGCCTCGTGCATGTGCGCCCAATCGCGCAGCTCGAAAGCGGTGTGGAAATGGCGGTTCGAGCCGGTCTCCATCAGGTTGATGGTGTGATGATCGGGGCCGCAGCGCAGGAACGAGAAGAAGTCCGCCATCCAGTCGGACTCGCGGAAGCCCAGCACGTCGCAATAGAACTTGGTCACGTGCTTCACGTCGGTGACGTGGAAGGCGACGTGGCCGAGCTTGTACGGCACGATGCCCTTGCGCGTGAACTTCTGATGCGCGAAGGCATCCCGCTTGAACACCTGCATGGTCGTGCCCTTCGGATCGGCGAAGGTAACCGAGTCCGTTACCGAAGGCTCGGGGTCCTTCTTGCGCTCGGTCTTGACGCCCTGCGCGGCGACTTGCTTCTCGAATGCGTCGAGATCGGCGTCCGGCGGAATCTGGAAAGAGAGCGCCACGCAATTCGCCTTGCCGCCGCGCCGCAACACCACGGAATGATGATCGACTGTCGACGCCAGATACGCCGTGTCCTTTTCCTTGGCGACGAGCGTCAGCCCCAAAATGTCGGTGAAGTACTCCGCCTGCTGATCGAGATCGGGCGTCTCGTAGGTGGCGTGAGCGATCTTATGAACGCGGATCATTCCTGACTCTCCTTCTGATCTGTCTGCCCCTTCGGGGCCGAACCTTTCGATTTTTCGCGCGGCAGCGAACCGATGACGTCGATCATGGCGGCGCCGTCGCAATCGGACAGTCCCATCGCGACAAAGCGATCGAACAATTCGGCGGTGCGATCGAGGAGCGGCGTCGCCACCCCGACGCCGTCGGCAAACTCGCCGATCATCTCGATGTAATGCTGCAAGCCCGGGATCGGGCCTTGCAGCGGCTTGAAGCGCCGCTCGGCCATCCATGGCGCGCGAATGCCGAACTGGGTCGAGCCGCCGCTGCCGCTGGCGATCGCCTTGATCAGCAAGTCGACGTCGACGCCGGCCTTGACGCCGAGAGCCATCGCCTCCGCGGTGGCGGCAATATGAATGGACACCAGCAGATTGTTGATGAGCTTGACGCGGCTGGCCGCGCCAAAGGAACCGAAATAGATGCAGGAGTCGGCGAACGCCGCCACCACCGGCTCGACTTTCTTGCAGGCGTCTGCGTCGCCGGCGAGAAAGATCACGCCCTTGCGCGCCAAGACCATGCCCGGCGTGCCGGCGACCTCGCCATCGATGAAGGCGGCGCCCTTCGCGGCGAGCGGCGCGACTTGCCGTTGCTTGACCGGAACCGGATAGGAGCCGAGCTCGACCACGACCTGGCCCGGCCGTGCCGAGCGCACCAGCCCCTCGGGACCCTGCACGACTTCTTCAAGCGCCGCGTCGGACGGCAAGCAGGAGAAGACGATGTCCGCTTGGGCGCCGACTTCGGCCGCGGAACGCGCCGGCACGCCGCCGATCTTCTCGAACTCCTCGAGCGAGCTGCGGCGGTAGCCGACGACGCGATAGCCGTTTTTAATGAGGTTTTGCGAGATCGGCATTCCGATCTTGCCGACGCCGACAAAGCCTATTGTTTGCACCGCGCTCATCTCAAGCGACCTCGATCGACTGATCGGAGAGATTGACCTTCAGCCCGAGCGAACCCTCCATGATCGTCCATTCCTTGAGCTCGAACGTCCGCAGGCCGTTGGTGACGAAGGGATCGGCTTCGGCAAGCGCGCGCGCCTCTTGCGCGTTCGCCGCGCGCAGGATGGTCAAGCCGGCGCCGCTCGGCGGACCGGCGCCGTCGCTGAGCGGTCCGGACGCGAACACGAGGCCGCGCTTCTCAAGCCCGATCATGTATTCGAGATGGGCGGGCAGCAGCGGCTTCAACTTCTCCGGCGCCGGCGAAGGATGCGAGAGCACAACATAAAGCTTCCGCCGCAGCATTTTCTGGGTCAGTTCGGCAATGCGCTGGGTCGAGGTCCATAACGTCCGTTTCTCCTTAATCTTCCTAAACCGTGGCCGCATCGTCCGCCGCTGCCGCGCAGTGTGTCAACATCCGGTTCCCGTCGCCGCGTCAAAGCATCATGTCGTTGGCGGGCTTGCCGCCAAGAATGGAGGCGCCGAAGTTGCGCCCCACCATTTCGAATTGATTGGCGATGTGCTGCCGCGCGGCATTGATGTCGGCGAGCGCCTTGCCGAACGGCTGCTCGTCGTAAATGCCGGCCGCGCCGGTGGCGCGCATCAGCCGCGTCGCAAGCTCGGCGCAGCGGTGCGAGACCGTTGCCGATTGGAATTTGTACTGCTGGCGAAGCGGCAGCGGCGGCACTTCGCCCCGCTCACCAAATTCCCAGAGCACCGCCATATTGCGCCGCAGGACGAGCTTCATCTCATCGAGGGCCGCCGTGACCTCGGCGCAAATCTGCTGGGCGACCGGATCGTCGGCCGACTTGCCGCCCGGTCCGCTCCGCTTCGCCGCATAACCGACGAAGGCATCGAGCATCGCCTGCAGCGCGCCAATCGAGGGGCTCGACACGCCGCGAAAAAAGATCTGACCGAAGGGGATCAGGTAGAGCGGCGAACGGTTGGTGGCCTGACCAGCGCCGACGCACTGAAAATTGTCGATCATCCGGCGGGTGCGATACTCCGGAACGAATAGGTCATCGACCAGAATGTCATCGCTGCCGGTGGCGCACAGGCCGGACACACGCCAGGCGTCGGCGATCCGATATTCGGCTTGCGGAACCATGAACAACCTGATGTCGGGCGCAGCACCGTCGCCGCCCTGCACAGCGCCGCCAAGCAGCGCCCATTGGGCGTAGTGGCAACCGCTGGAGAAGCGCCAATGGCCGCTCAGCTTGAATCCGCCGTCGACTTTTTCGGCCTTACCCACCGGCATGAGCGATGAACACAGGCGGACGCTGTCGTCGTCGCCCCAGACATCCCGCACGGCGCGCTCGTCCATGAGACCCATCAGCCAGGGATGAACGCCGAGCACGCCATAGACCCAGCCGACCGACATGTCGCCTTCGGCGAGCGCTATCAGCACGTCGTAGTAAGTCCCCGGCTTCATTTCGTAGCCGCCCCAGCGGGCCGGCTGCAGAATGCGAAAGAGGCCGGCCTCCTCGATTTGGGCAACGACCGATTCAGAGACCCGGCGCGCCTGCCGCGCCTCCGCAGCACACGCGGCGATGTGCGGGACCATCGCCCGCGCGCGTGCGATCAGAAGTTCGGCAGTCGGTGGAGCAACCGTTGGCGCCACACTCATCAGAGACTCCGGATCAGATCAACCGCACCCCGCCATCGACCATGAGATTCTGGCCGGTGATGTAGTCGGAGCGGGACGAGGCGAGAAAGGTGGTGGCGCCGACCAGATCGTCGGGGGTCGAAACACGGCCGAGGATCGCCTTGGTCTTGGCGAGATGATCGACGGCGTTCGGCTCGTCGCGATAGCCGGCCGAGATCAGATCCTTGTCCAGGCCGTCCCAGAGCGGCGTTTTGACAAAGCCCGGGCTGAAACTGTTGACCGTGATGTTGTATTTGCCGAGCGCCTCGGCTCCGGCTTGCGTGAGCGAAATCACGCAAGCCTTGCTGGCGCAATAGATCGTGGCGATTTGCTCGCCGACCTTGCCCGCGATCGAGGCGGTGTTGATGATCTTGCCGCCGCCGCCCTGCGCGATCATCTGCTTCGCGGCCTCCTGCATGCCGATCAGCACGCCGAGGCCGTTAATGCCCATGATGCGCGCCCAATCCTCTTCGGTCGCTTCCAGGAATTGGCCGGCCTTGCTGATGCCGGCATTGTTGAACATGACGTCGAGCCTGCCGAAGGCGCGCACGGTCGCTTGAATCATCGCCTTGACGCTCGCGCGGTCGGTCACATTCACCCGCAAGGCGATGGCTTCGCCGCCGTCCTTGCCGATGGCGGCGGCAACGCGCTCGGCGGCGGCGAGGTCGATGTCGGCCACCGCCACGCGCGCGCCTTCGGCGGCAAGATCGCGCGCTATGCCTTCGCCGATGCCCCGGCCGCTGCCGGTGACGATGATCGATTTTCCCGCGACGAGTCCGCTCATTCCCTTCCTCCACATTCACGCGTCATGCTGCAGGGCGCACCAGCGGTTTCCCGCTCGTGTTCATGGCCGTGACCAGCTCGTGCTCGGTCAACGTCTCGCCCTCGAGTTGCTGGGTCAGCGCGCCATCGACAAAAACGATGACGCGGTCGGCGACCGCGGCGATCTCGCCCGGGTCGCTCGAGTAGAACAAAACGACCCGACCCGATTGCGCCAGCCGGCGCATAATGCGGTGCATTTCCCGCTTGGCGCCGATGTCGATGCCGCGCGTCGGGTCGTCAAGCACAAGCAATGACGGCGCCGCCTCGATCCATTTGGCGAACACCACCTTCTGCTGATTGCCGCCCGAAAGCGCGCCGACCGGCAGATGCATCGAGCCGGCGACCACGCCGAGCTGGCGGCACCGATCAAGCGCGGTTCGCCGCAGACGTTCGGCGCGCAGCACAAAACCGTCGCGCCCAAGCGTGAGCGCGCGCACGCTGACGACGTTTTCGGCAACGCTTTGCCGGAGCATCAGGCCGTACTGCTTGCGATCGGCCGGCGTATAGGCGACGCCGGCCTTCACCGCGCCGGCCGTACTTGCCGGCAACGAGACGCCGCTTGGCAGCATCACCCGGCCCGACTTCGGCCTGGCGGTGCCGAAAAGAACGGCGAACAACTCCTCGACGCCCGCGCCCGCAAGGCCGGCAACGCCGACAATAGCGCCCGGATGAATTTCCAGATTGTCGATGACGAGATAGTCCGGCCCCTTCAGATCGGCAATGCGCAGCGGACCGACCTTGATCGGCGGGATGACATCGTCGGCATGAACCTGGTCGGTCGCCCGCTGCGCGCGTTCGACCATCGATTCCGGCGTTTCGCCGAGCATGGCGGCGACGACCGCCTTGAGCTCACCGGCCGCCGGCGAGATATTTTCAGGAACGCGCTTGCCGTTGCGCAGGATCACGAGATTGTCGGAGATGTCCAACAATTCCTCGAGGAAATGACTGACATAAACGATGCCGATGCCGGAATCGCGCAGACCGCGGATGATGTCGTGCAGCCGCTCCACCTCCGCGACATGCAGCGACGACGTCGGCTCGTCGAGAATGAGAACGCGCGGATTTTGCAGCATGGCGCGCGCAATCTCGACCAATTGCCGGTCGGCGAGACTCAGGCGATAAAGCGGCGTATTCAGCGCCACCTCCACGCCAAGCCGCTCCAGGGTGGCGCGCGCGCCGCGGCCGTAAGCGCGGCGCCCCCGCCACGCGCCTTTGCCGGGCGCGAGCAGCAGATTTTCCTCGACGCTGAGCGCCGGGAACAAGCTCAGTTCCTGCGAGACGATGGCGATGCCGGCACGCGCGGCATCGGTGATCGATTGCATCGCCAGCGGACGGCCGTCGAGCTTGATCTCGCCGGCGTCGGGCGGCAGCGCGCCGGCGATGATTTTCAGCAGCGTCGATTTGCCGGCGCCATTGGCGCCAACCAAGCCGTTGACCTTGCCCTCGACCACGTCAAAGTCGACGCCCTGCAAAGCGGGCACCGCGCCGAAGCGCTTGCTGATTCCCCTGGCGGAATAAATGACCGACACGGTCCGCCTCTTCTCCAATTCGCCGACGTCCGTCGCGCGGACGTCCAACAAGTGCGTGAGTGCGCCCCACCGGGGCGGCACTCACCGGCGCATTACTGCGCCGGATGGGTGTACAAGTCGGGATCCGGCAACGTCGCCGGCAGGTGATCGCGCGTCGCCTCGATTTGCGTGTTGTAGAAGGCGCGCAATCCGGTCTCGGGCTTCTCCCACGCCTTCTGGTAAGCCGCGATGTTGGTCTTATCGACGACCACATGCGGAACTTTCACCCAGCCATGCGGCAACGGCTTGCCTTTCAAGAGCGAGTCGGCCGCGATGTAGGTGGCGAGGTAGGCCTGCGAGAAGAAGTTCGCCGGGACCACCGCCGTGATCAATCCCTGCGCCACGTCTTCGCGCACCTCCTCCGGGCTGTCATAGGAGACGAGCGGCACTTTGACTTTATCGTTCTCCAGAATTTTTGGAATGTTCTCCTCGCCCTCTTCGCACGGATCGATATAGGTCAGGGCTTTCGGCGTCTTGCGGATCGCCTGATCCCACAGCGCGAAGTTCCGCTCGCGGTCCGGCTTGGAATCGAAGCTTGCCAGTACATTGATCTTCGGCATTTTTTTCTTGAGGTAGGCGACTTCGCCGGCGAGGCGATTTTCAAGAACGGTCAAGCCGGGCACACAGACCGCAGTGACGACATCGCCGGTGATCTCCGCCGCAGGCTTGCCGTGGCTCTTCTCGAGTGCGGCTACGACGATCTCGCCGCCGGTCTGGCCCATGCCGAAGGCATCGGACGCGACGAACAGCGCGTTCTTGATTTCCGGCATCGGCGGCACGTTGATCCAGACGATATTGGCGCCGCGCGATTGCGCCTCGAGCGCCGGCTGCGTGAACAAAGGCGGCGCCACGTTGACGACGACCAGCACGTCCGGCTTGGTCTCGAGCTCGGCGAGGAACATCTGCGCCTGGCGTTGCGGGTCGAACGTCGTCGGCCCGGTCACGCGCACGTTGACCTTGCCGCCCAGGTCCTTCGCCGCGGCATTGGCGCCGGCAAGAATCTCCGTGCTCCACTCGCCGGCCGCGAGCGCCAGCACGACAGAGACGGTCACCGAATCCTTGGTTGCGGCGACGCCGGGCGCGCCGCCAAGTGCGGCCGCCGCCAGCCCGCTCAGCAAGACGGCCCGGGAAAACCCGAGCACCTGCGCTTTCAGTCCTTTCGATTCCATTTTTCACACCTCCCCTGACTCACGACGATGTTGATGGTTCAATCACCCCGAACGAATGCCGGGTAAATCTGACGAGCGATGCGAGGCGAGGCGACATCGGCCGGTTCACGATGCGCGCCGGCGCTTGGCTATGCGGTCAAGCGCAATCGCGCCGATGATCACGATGCCGGTGACGAATTCCGAATAATTCAAATTGACGTTGTAGAAGACGAGACCGCTGTCGATCGTGGTGATGATCAAGACGCCAAGCGCCGCTCCGACGATCGTGCCCGAGCCGCCGGCGAGCGAGGTGCCGCCGATGACGACTGCGGCGATGACTTGCAGGCCGAGGCTCCGCCCCGAAGACGTATCGACGGCCTTGAAGTAGGCGAGCGTCATCACGCCGGACAGCGCGGACAGGAAACCGACCAGCGCGGTGGCGTAGATGCGGATGAGCCCGGTGCGCACGCCGATGAAATCGGCGGCTGCGGGATTTGAACCGATGGCGCGGGCGGTCGCGCCGAAGCGCGTATGCGCAAAAACAAAATAGAGCACGATCGCACAGACGATCGCCGTCCAGACCGATGCCGGAAGCTGCAAGAGGTCGCTGCCGAAAATTTGAAAGAACGGATGACTTTTCGGCAGCCCGTAAATCGCCTTGCCGTCGGAAAGGATAAGATGCAGGCCGAAATAAGCCGACAGCGTGCCGAGCGATACGATGATGAGCGGGACCTTCAGGACGCTTGTCAGCACGCCGTTGAGGCCGCCGAGAACCACGCCCGCCAACAGCGCGATAGCCACCGCAATCCAGGGATCGACGTGATGAAACTTGATGAGCAACGCCGACAGGCTGGAGGCGACGGCGAAAATGCCACCGACCGAAAGGTCGATTTCCACCATCGCCACCAGATAGACCATGCCGAAGGCGATGATCCCGACCAACGCGGATTGGCGCAGTATCGTCTTGATCGAGCCGAAGCTGAAAAACTCAGGGTGCGGAATGCCGATGGCCAGCACCATCAGGACGAAGACGACGATCAGCCCGGTATCTTCCGACCAACGCAAGCGCGGCCAAGGAAATTGGCGCGGAACTGCGTGCCGCTTGGCGTCGCTTGCGGTATCTGACGCAGTCATGTGGGTGTCGGCTCGCTCAACGTGATTCCCTGTACCGCGGCGCGGCAACTTACGACCATTCCGGCAGCCTGCTCGTTCACGCTGCTTTGCCAGCGGAAGCGCCGGTTCCGAACACCGCGGCAGCGGCCGCCTGCCAGTCGGGATCGCTCAGATCAATCAGGGTGGGATTGCCATCGCACCACTGAAAGCAGTGTTTGAGCTTGCTGATCTTCCAGCCGTCCGGCGTGCGGCGAAAGGAATTCTCGTACCAGCCATACTGCGTGTAATGGTCGTCGCCGTGCCGGTTAGGAAGGCGGTGCCGCGAAACGTGGTAGAAAATTCCGTCGGCGACATCGCCATGCAGGTTGATATGGAAGTTGGAATATTGATGCATGACGATCAGCCGCTCGAGGCAGGCGCTGGCGAAATGCGCCCAGATCTTCGGCGTCGTCGTCGCCGGCGCGCGACCCGTGAGGTCAAAAAAATCGACCTCGAAAGGATCAGTCAAGGTCGCGGCGTACATGTCCCAGTCATGCAGGTCGAGGCCACGTCCGAAGCGCAGCATGACGTCGCTGATCTGCTGGCGGTCCCACAACTCCCGTGCCATCTCTTCCGTCGTCGGATATTTTGCCGAAGCCGCCATCAGCCTATTTCCCTCAATTCACCTGCCGGCGCGCAGTATGCGACCCGTCCGTGCCGTGACCAGACCTAAAACGTCTGCGCCTTGATGTTGGCGAACATGCCGCGCACGTTGGGATCGAGATAGACGATCTCGGTCATGGTGCCGGGATCGTCGCTGCTTTCGAAGTAACCGAACTTCGTGTCGCCGAAGGTGCCACGCTGGACGAGCCGATAGCCGCGCGCCAACAGGTCGGCCGTGGCGGCGTCATAGTCCTCGACCGAAAAGCCGAGATGATGCACGCCGCCGGCCGGCACCCGATCGAGAAATTCCGAATAGGTGCTCTTTCCGGCGACCGGCTCGATCACTTCGAACTGAACGTCCCCGACATAGCCAAAGGCCATGCTGTGATTGATGGTGGCGGGGCCGCCGCGGAACCAGCCGTTTTCGACAACGATCTCGCGCAACATCATGAAGCGCGGCGCGCCGAGCTTGGCGTTCAGATGCGCGAGCCCCGCATCAAGGTTCGGCACCACGTAGCCGATCTGGAAGAACGTTCCAGGCAACGGACGGCTTGACATGACCACTCCTGCAACCGCGCTAGAGCCGAGGGTTACTTCGCCGGGGCGAACAGCGGCGTCGCATCCCCGTAAATTCGGATATCCGCAATCTTGTCGCCGCGGCGGCGCAGCACCGTGCAGAATTTGATCGCGCACAGGCTGTCGTCCATGCGGGTGTATTGAACGATCGCCTCGGCAACGCCGACTTGACCGTCATGCATCGACCAGGCGCCGGTCATGCTGTGCGACAAGGCCTTGATGCTTCCCCACAGATGGCCGATGGCGGCCTTATAGCCTTCCTTGCCGTGCACGGTCGGATGGTTGGCAAAGGTCAACGTCGTATCATCGGTGTGCTGGGCGAGCGTGCGTTCCATGTCCATCGCGTCGACGGCACGGTAATAGTCGTAGATCCAGCGGGTATCGCCGGCCGTATCGGTCGGAGTTTTCGGCGGCAGATGCTCGCGCCCCTTCTCGTCCACCGTCCGGCGCACCGCGGCGAGCGTCGAGGCAACGGCATTCAAATAGGCGCTCTCCATCGGGGCGAAGTGCGCCTTCTCGGCGTCGCTGCCCTCGGGAATTCCGTCCTTCTTCAAGCTGAAGGCGAAGGTCAGCGTCAGATTTCCGTTGGCATCCTCGCCGATGACATTTTCGATGCGGCCGAGCTCCGAGCCGCGCGTGCGCTCGAAGATCACCTTCTCTTCCGGGACGAACGTCACCTTCTCGCGGAGCGGGACATCCTTGAGCATGATGTCGCGAACAAGCCAACCGTCGCCCTTTTCCACGACGTTGCACTGTTTCATTTCCGGGACATACGGCAGCGCGTTGTTCGCCTTCATCAGAAGGCCGGTCCAAACGTCGTGCCGGCTCAGGAAGGACTTCTTCGGTTCGTTGACGGGGACCGTTCTGCTCAATTGATACATGGCGCTCTCCTGTGTTGTGGGACGCCGATCAGGGCAAGAGCGGGAGCGAACGGTCGGGCGCTTTTCCAAGACGACGGCGCCGGATCGCAGAACCCCAGTCGCAACTGCCGCAAGATGATCGTGCCCAATCCTCCCGAATTTAATTATTTCCAAAATTTCTAAATTGTGGATAGAGGTGAGTCAAGCGGCTGCGCGCTACAAGCTGCGTGGATTGCCGACAACTCGCTCCGTTGTTTTCCCCGCGTGGTTGTGCCGCAATCGACGGCGATGTGTGCGCCGGTCACCGCCATGGTTCCTCCCTTGTGTCGAATGCGCCCGTCGGCGGGACAATAATTTCCAAAATTCGTATGTTATGGAAATATATCTGTCAATCACCCGCATGGGCGGATTCATGGGCGATTTGGCCGCCTGTACGGCTGCGCTGCGTTGCGCCAACGGACGAAAAGCGGGTAACCGGACCTTGAGCCGACCGGAAGCCGACGACGCCCTGCCCTACTCGGCGAGGCGGCGCGAACGCGCGCTTGCCACGACTGAACCCGCTTAGGCGCGCTTGGCGACCACTTTGGGGATGCGCGACAGCACCGAAACGACCTGCTCGGCCGTCGTGCGGTAGTGGCTGTCCAGCGCGCGCACCGCCGCCTTGGCGTCGCGCGAGATCGCCGCCTCAAAAATCTGCTTATGTTCGCGCGCCGTGTCGCGCTTCAGGATCTTTTGCGGACCGAATTTCGTTCGTAGAATCCGCTGTCGCTCGGCTTGATCGAACAAAAGACCGGCCAGTTCCATGAGCCACTGCGAGCCGCATGCCGACAGCAAAGCCATGTGGAATTGGCGATGAAAGATGGCCCAGTTTTCGGTTGCCGGCCCAGGCTCCTTGGGAACGGGATGGCGCGAAAGCGCGTGGAACGCCGCTACCAGCGCCGTTTCCCACGCCATATCGCCGTGGCGGATGGAGCGTATCAGCGCCTCTTGCTCAATGATGATGCGCGTCTGCATCGTGTCTTCGACGTCGTAGGCGGTGAGCGGCGCGACGCGGAAACCGCGCTGGCCGACCGAGGTCACCAGCCGCTCGGACACGAGTCTGGTCAAAGCCTCCCGCAACGGGCTGACGCCGATGCCGTAGCGCGCACGCAGTTCGTCGGAGCGAAGCGGCGACCCGGGCGCGAAGCGGCCCCACAGGATATCCTGTCGAATGCGACGATAAGCCGATTCAGCGATCGTTCGCGATGCGCTGGTTTGGTCCGAATTTATTGGATGGATCTCAGCGACTGAACGCTTCATGCCCTCTCCTCGCTTCGTCACTGACGATCGCCGCAGCCAAAAACATATTTTGGAAATTAGAGCACAACCTCACAAAACGCCATCCCCAAGTTCTTTCGCAGGCCTTGCCCAAGTTCGCGACGGATTTCCCGGCGCCTTGCCGGCGGCGCGGCGGCACGCGCTTGACACGTTCGCCTGTCCTCTGGAATTATTTTGGAAATTATCAAGTTTTTGGATATTGACGGTCAAGGCCGAGAGCCAAGTGGCCGAGAACCAAGAGAACCCAGAGGGAGAACGCCGGAAATGCCGACCAGCAAGCGCGCAGTCGTCACGGGTGGAGCCAACGGGATTGGGCAGGCTTTCAGCAAAAGATTGGCCGCCCAAGGCGCCAAAGTGGTGGTCGCGGACATCGCCGACGGCGCGGAAACCGTCGGCGCCATCAAAAAGAGCGGGGGAAGCGCCGTCGCCGTGCGCTGCGACCAAACGTCCGAGGCCGACGTCAACAAGCTCCGCGACACCGTGGAGCGGGAGCTTGGCGGCTGCGACATCCTGGTGCACTGCGCCGGCATTTATCCGACGGCCGCGATCGACGAGATTACCTTCGACCAATGGCGCAAGGTGCTGTCGGTCAATCTGGATTCGGTTTTTCTGCTGGTGAAGGCTTTCCTGCCGGGCATGAAGGAGCGCGGCTGGGGACGCATTATCAGCGTTTCCTCGACGACATTTCATTCCGGAATCGGCTTCAACACCCACTACACCGCAAGCAAGGGCGGCTTGATCGGATTTGCGCGGTCGCTTGCTTCGGAAGTCGGAGATTTCGGAATTACGGTCAACACCATCGCGCCCGGATTGACGCGGACCGACACAACGATCAACGGCAAGCCCGGAGAGTTCGGCTGGTTCGAGATGATCCGAGGGCAACAGGCGATCAAGCGCACCGAAACGCCGGAAGACCTCACCGGAACCCTGGCCTTCCTCACCTCCGATGACGCCGCCTTCATCACCGGGCAAACCATCGTGGTTGACGGCGGCTGGAGATTCTCTTGAAATTCTCCGGCGCACACGGCGGCCGACGCACACGAGACAAGAACCCTCGACTGCCGCGCTGCGCCGCGTTATCGCATTAACCGCCGCTCCAACAGGAACAAGGGCAATGGCCTACATATTCAAAGAAAGCGAGCTTCCGTCGCTGGTCTCGGTCGTGCCGGGGCGAGAACGAATCTTCTTCGTCAATCAGGAGCTTGCCAGCATTGACGACATGCTGGCGGGCGTCATGCATTACAAGAAGGGCGCGGCGTCGCCGCTGCATCTGCACAAGAACTGCGAGCATTTCTATTTCATCATCAGCGGCAAGGCGACGGTCGAGTCCGACGAGGGCATCCGCGCGGTCGGGCCGGGCGATCTGATTTTCATTCCGGCCGAAGAAAAGCATCGGCTGCGCGCCACCGAACCGCTGTTCTATTTCGAGTTTCAGGCTCCCAATCGCTTCAAGACCACGATCCTCGAAGGCACCGACGACGATCTGCGCTGGGAGCGCAAGGATGGCCGGGTCTGGGTGCAGACCTAAATGGCGCAATAAAACAGCGAGAGATCGAAGCCTATGTCACTCACATTCATCGATACCAACACACTTTCCAAAAAGACGACCGCCGGTCATGGCGACGTCACTGAAATTCTCACCGAGAGCTTGTGCGGCGCGCATAATGTGCACGGCTCGGTTCGTTGGCTGAAAGCTGGAGAAACGTTCGAACCGGAAAGCGTCGATCGGCATCAGCTCATTTATCTGATGGACGGCAAGGGCAGCATCCGGCTCGATGCCAAGAGCTACGACGTCGAACGCGGCGCCGGCGTCTATTTGGGACCGCGCGAAACGGCGACGATCCGGCCGGCTGAAGGGTCCGCGCTGAAGCTCTTTCATCTGATCGTGCCGCAAATACCGAAGTAGCGGCGCGCGGGCGCGCAGGAAGGATTGCTTAAATGTCGCCGATCATTTCCTGCCGCCGCCGCTCCAGCTCGGCCGAATAGCGGCGGAGCGCATAAGCCTCGGTCAACAATCCGATGACACGCCGATCGGAATAGGAATTGACCACCGCCAACACTTCCGCCTCGGCGCGATCGAAGGCGAGCACCGCCTCCTTGATCGACATGCCGGGCTCGAGAACGCCGTCGGCATAGCGCAGAAGGCTTTTGATCGATTGCTCCGGCGAGATCTCCGTGGCGTGCGCATCGGCTACGGCCACCATCCCGGCATAGCGGCCCTGCTCGTCGACGGCGATGATGTAAGCGGGCGAGCCGAGCGGGAAAGCCCCGCGAAAAGCCGCGACCGTCGCGTTTGCCGCGACCGTGCGCACATCGTGGCGCATCATCTTGCTGACGGTGAGGTCGCGCATCCAGCCCACGTCGGCGGCGCTGCGGATAGTCTCGCCGCGCAAATGGAACCGCCAGGTGGCGAATGAATAGCCGAACAATTCCCGCGTCACTTGCGAGGAAATAATGACGGCGATCAGCACGGCCGTCGTCAGCCAGAGATCGCCGGTCGTTTCCAGCGCGATGAACGTCATGGTCAAAGGGCCGCCGATCACCGCGGCCGAAAGCCCGCTCATGCCGATCACCGCATAAGCGTTTGAATCGAAATCGACGCCCGGCCAGATCATGGTGAGCGCGACGGCCAGCAAATTACCGCCGAGCGCGCCGATCAGGAGCGACGAAAAGAACAATCCGCCGCGGAACCCCGAGCCAAGCGAGATGACCGAGGCAACGATCTTGAGCACGAAAAGGAGCGCCACGGTCGCGAGCGACAACTGAAACACTCCGGAGAATCGCAACGCGCCGTGTCCGGAGGACATCACCTGGGGCGCGATCATCGCAAGCAGCCCGACCAAAAGCCCCCCTAACGCCGTGCGCAGGGTATAGCGGAGCTTCAAGTGGCCGAATAAAGCCTCGCACAAGGCGACGCCACGCATAATCAGAATGCCCACCGCCGCGCATAAAAGCCCGATGAGGGCCGCGATGACGAGGTCGTAGGCCGCGATCACTATCCGCTCAGGCGCAACAACGCCGAGCTCAGCGGGCGCAAGCGCCTGCGCGACGAGGTATCCGATCAGTGCGGAGACGGCGACCGGCGCCAGGCTGTTGGGCGTATAGCCGCCGATGATGAGCTCGAACCCGTAGAACGCCCCGGCCAACGGCGCGCCGAAGGCGCCCGCGATACCGCCAGCCGCACCGCAACCGACCAATATGCGAAGATCGGCCCGCCGCAGCCGAAATGCCATGCCGATGCGAGACGCTATGCCGCTGGCAAATTGCGTGTAGCCGGCCTCGAGCCCGACCGAAGCCCCGACCCCGCTCGACCACACCGTTTCCGCCGCAACGATGACGCTGCCGAGAAGCGACATGCGGCCGCCATGCAGCGCATTGGCCTCGATCGGATCGATCTCCCGCTCCGGCCGCCAGTGGGCGATCAATTCGCGCGCGATGCCGAATACGAGACCGCCCACCAATGGGACCGAAATCGCGATCGCCGGATCGAGCCGGAGCAGTCCCGACAAGCGCACGCCGGGCTCCAGCTGAAAGAACAACCGGTGGAGGGTGTCAACACCGGCGCCCATGGCGGTAACGACCAAACCGGCGATGGCGCCGACCACGGCTGCAAGCGCGATGAGGCTCGATTCTCGCGCCCGCACCACGGCCCGAAGCCGCCGGGGTATTTCCAGTCTGCTGATCACCCTGTCGATCACCGGATCACGCCTGATCACGAGCCTCGACTGCGACGATTAACATGGAACTGCGCCGACTGCGGCTTGGTTGGACGCGCCAGGCCGTCTGCGGCCCGTTTGGGCGGCGCGGAACGGATCTGCGCGATTGGAACTCTTGATCGCGCAAAAACGTTAACGCCCGAGACTGCGCTTGGGGGCAATGTTGATGGCTCAATACGCACCCGAGGCAGCAGGCGACGCGGATTCGGCCGGGCCGGCTCCCTCTCCGCGGTCGCATTTACCGCTGCATATTGCCGAGAATGCACGCGGGCAACGCACCGGCGTAATCGAGACCGATATTCCGCATCGTCTCGATTGTTTACCTTTCGGGGGCTTTCATCTCTTGGTCATTGTGGCGCTGGGCGTCACATGGATACTCGATGGGCTCGAAGTCACGCTTGCCGGTTCGCTATCCGGTCAATTGATGCAGCCTTCAGGTTTGGGGCTGAGCAATTCACAGATCGGCCTCGCCGGCAGCACTTATCTCGCCGGCGCAGTGCTCGGCGCCTTTCTATTCGGCTGGCTGACCGACCGTTTGGGACGCAAGAAGCTCTTCTCGGTCACGCTTGCGGTTTATCTTATTGCCACCGCAGCCACGGGCCTGTCGTGGGACGCCTGGAGCTTTGTCGTGTTCCGCTTTCTGACCGGCGCCGGAATCGGAGGCGAATACACTGCCATCAATTCGACAATACAGGAGCTTATCCCCGCTCGCCTGCGCGGCTGGACCGACCTGCTCATTAACGGAAGTTTCTGGATCGGAGCGGCGATGGGTGCAGGCGGTTCGATTGTGCTGCTCAACTCCAAATTCATTGACCCCGCCCTCGGATGGCGTTTGGCCTTCCTGATCGGCACGACGATAGGACTCTTCATACTTGTCATGAGGCGTTGGATTCCGGAAAGCCCGCGCTGGCTGATGACCCACGGCTTCGTCAAGGAAGCCGACGCGGTCGTGCGCGGGATTCAAGCGCATTTTTCGAGCGAAGTCTTCGCGAACACGCGCGAATGGCCCCGCGTGCGGCTGCGCATGCGCTCTCACACCCCGCTCGCGGAGGTGGCCCGCGCGCTGTTCAAGATGTATCGGCGGCGCACACTGGTCGGCCTTTTGCTGATGACCGCGCAAGCCTTTTTCTACAATGCCGTGTTTTTTACCTACGCATTGATCCTGACGAACTTCTACGACGTCCCGGCCGGGCAGATCGGCTGGTATATTCTGCCGTTCGCGGCCGGCAACGTGCTTGGGCCGATTGTGCTCGGCCGCCTGTTCGACACGATTGGCCGCAGAACGATGATCGCGGCCACGTACGGCATATCGGGCGCCTTGCTTGCCGTCACCGGATATTTGTTCAGCCAAAGCCTTCTCTCAGCGCAATCGCTCACCGCCGCCTGGATGATCGTGTTCTTTTTCGCCTCGGCGGCCGCAAGCTCTGCCTATCTGACGGTGAGCGAAATTTTCCCGCTGGAAATTCGCGCTTTCGCGATCGCATTCTTTTATGCGATCGGTACCGGCGTCGGCGGCGTCGCAGGCCCCTTGCTGTTGGGCGCATTGATCGATACGGGATCGCGCAGCAGCGTTGCGCTGGGCTACGCGCTCGGCGCTTCTCTTATGATCGCGGCCGCGATAGGCCAAGCGACCTGGGGCGTCGCCGCGGAGCGCAAATCGCTCGAGACGGTCGCCCGGCCGTTGTCTTTTGTTGAATAGTGATGGGATATGAACGTGCGGAGCCAAGAACACGTCGCCGATCTGACGATGGAAATCGCAAAAACGTCGCTCACGTCCGATCTGCGGCAATGTGCCATCCTGCTTGATATCGACGGCACCATCCTCGATATCGCACCGACCCCGCGGGAGGTGTGGGTGCCGCCCAAATTGCGGGAGACGCTCGCGCGCCTGCAGGATCTTACGGACGGAGCGCTCGCCTT
>Ga0210401_10002334_pt1 | contig 21122 bp, 16 predicted proteins | sample IncBWH32MmetaG_FD_150866 | JGI IMG/M metagenome (GOLD analysis project Ga0210401, IMG submission 150866) | Forest soil microbial communities from Barre Woods Harvard Forest LTER site, Petersham, Massachusetts, United States - Inc-BW-H-32-M | ecosystem: Environmental > Terrestrial > Soil >... | reverse complement strand
TTGCTGTCGAGGAAACGCGCTGCATCGAGGTGGACCGCCACGATATCGCCGTTCTCATCCAGCGCAAGCCACACGCCGGGATGGACATGCTCACTGTCCTGGGCCGTCAGTTTCACGCGTCGCAGCAATTAGTGCGCAATCGCGCCAGCCGCAATCCCAACGAAGTGATCGAGGAGAAGGCCACCATCGGCGATCGCCTGGCCGACGCAGTCGCGCATTTTGGCGGCTCCTGGTCGTTCATCATCACTGCCTTGGTCGTGCTGGTGATTTACGTGACCATCAACGTTATCCTGCGAGGCGCCGCGTGGGATCCTTATCCATTCATTTTGCTGAACCTCTTCTTATCGATGCTCGCCGCGATTCAGGCGCCGGTGATCATGATGAGTCAAAATCGCCAAGACTCGAAAGATCGCGTTCGTGGTGAGCTCGACTACGACGTCAATCGCCGCGCGGAAAGAGAAATCCAGAACGTGACGCAAAAACTAAATGTGCTGGACGACAAGATGGGCGACGTCGCGGAACTCCTGCGCCGCCACGTTGAACTAGCCGGCCGTAACGGATCGCCGCAAGCCGAGTAACCCAGGGCGCGCCCGAAATGGCGCCATATCGCACGCTGACACAGACAGGAGTGTCTGTGCTACTTAGGAGAAAAATTCAACGACAAGATTCAACTCAGAGGGCACGGAGATCGGAGCACCCTTCGAGGCACAGGGTAAACACTCGCGTAAACAAAGGGCACGGAGATACTTTCTTGGCGATCGTTGGAATTACGGTTTTGGGGTGCCGTTGCAGCAGAGGCCTGGGGGGATGGGGTTGCCGTGGGGGCAGCTTTTTGGATGGCCCAGGAACGTGCAGATACGCTGGTCCAGCTCGGGACTGATGATGTGTTCGAATTTACAGGCCTGGTTGTGGGCTTCGGAATCGTCGACCGCGAAGGTGTCTTTGAAGAGGCGCTCGGCCAGGCGGTGGCGGCGGACTACATCGCGTGCGCGGCGAGTGCCAGTGTCGGTGAGTTGGATGTGGCCATTTTTGGCCTGGACTAGTTGCAATTCGGACATGCGAGTCAGAATGCGCGTTGGGGATTCGTCGGTGACCAGTGGCAGAGTACCTGCGGGTCCTGTGGCGTGAAGGGAATCGACTCTTGCTGGCTTTCCTTCTTCGCCGAAGATCCAGATCTGCTCGAGGAGATGGTCGAAGCGGATTTCGTCGTCACCGGTGGGCACACCGGATGTGCAGCAGTCGTTGGTGTTGGCCAGCGGACAGAGCAGAGGATGATTCGGACCGTGCTGCGTGCTGTCGTAATGCAGGTGGCCGTGTTGAAGCTCGATTCGACGGTCGGCCTGGCGGGCGATGTCGGGATCGTGGGTAACCATCAAGATGGTGTGGCCTGCGCGGTGCAGCTCGCGGAAAATTTCCATGACAATGGTTTCGTTGGGTTCGTCGAGATTGCCGGTGGGCTCGTCGGCCAGGATGAGCTTTGGTTGATTGATCAGGGCGCGGGCGATGGCGACGCGCTGTTGCTCGCCGCCAGAGAGTTGGGCGGGGAGATGGGTGAGGCGATCGCCTAGGCCAACGCGACGAAGTGCCTCGGCGGCCTGGGATTCGTCGGTAACGCTGTGGAAGTATTGCGCGAGCATGACATTTTCCACGGCGCTGAGATAGGGGACGAGATGGAATTGCTGGAAGACGAAGCCGATTTTTTCGGCGCGATAGCGAACCATCTGGCTTTCGGTGAGTTTGGCGAGATCGACGCCGTCCACGATTACGCGGCCGCTGGTTAGCGTGTCCAGGCCGCCCAGGACATTGATCAGAGTAGTTTTTCCGGAGCCGGAGGGACCCATTAGAGCGACCCACTCGCCCGGATTGATGCTGAAGCTGAGCGCGTCGACCGCGTGCAGTGCGCCGTATTGCTTGGTTAGCGAATCAATGGCGACTTGCGACGTCACGCTTCACCTCGAAAAACAGACGCTGGGCGAACACTCGCAAGGCGGCGCAGGGGATAGGCGCTGGCAATGGCAACGAGGATCGTCAGCAGCACGGTTACAGGATACACAATCAGACGGGGTTGCGCCGCCACGCCGAAGACGGCCTTACCTAGAGCGATGGAGAGCAGGATGCCGGCGGCTCCGCCTACGATGCCGGCGACGATACCGAGAACTGCCGCTTCGGCGAGAAAGAGCCGCAGGACGCGGCGGGTCGCACCGCCGAGCGCCTTCATTAGGCCGACGTCGTTTTTTCGCTCCATGGCTACATTGGTCATGGCGGCCATGACGCAGAGCGTGGTGAGGATCAGGACGATCACGACGGTCGCATTGAGCAGGCCGCTGATGCGGTTGTAGATCTTGGCCTCAGCTTCGGTGAATTGGCGGATACCGTGGACGTCGGCATCAGGGACTTTTTGTTGGAGCGTGGCGATGAAGTCGTTTATTGCGCTAGGTTTGCTAGGAACCGTTATTTCAACGAGGCTGATTTTGCCGGGAACTCCTGCCAATCGTTGCGCGACAGGCAGGGCTAGCATTAACTGATCGTCCTCCGGTCCGCCGGACGAGGGCAGAACCGTACTATGACACTCCTCGATCTGATGGGAAAGTCCACCGCTCAAGTGGATGACCGGGCCCTCATGCATGGCAGCATAGCCATTTGGGCGAATCAGCTTGAAGGCTCTTGCACCGATGAGGCAAACCGGAATGTACGTATACATTCCGGACTTGTACGGAGCGATGGGTCCACTAGCGATGAGAGCGGGAACCCCTTCACCAGACACGCCCGCGACGATCACACTGGTGGGCGGCAAGGTTTCGGTGACAGAGACCGCCGCAACATAGAGCACTGCGCGCGCTTCCACGCGTTCCCCTTTCCAATCCGTTGGAATTTGCTGAACAACGGATTCGTCGAGAGCTGCGTTGGTCGAGTCACCGTTATTGCGGGGAGCAATAACTACGTTTGGGCCAAAAGCGCGAAATTCGGCGGTGAGGCGGCGGCGGGCGTCAACCTGGAGATTGAGGAGTGCGGCGGTTACGGCTGCGCCAGCGCCCAGGGCGAGCAGGATTACGAACAGGCGTCCGCGATTGGCGGTCAGCAGGCGGCGGACGATTCGCCAGAACATGGGGCGGTTGAGAGGGAGGTGGGTGGGCATCATTCACCTCGGAGGATTGGGGCGGGTTCGTAGCGGGCGGCGCGGCGTAGCGGGATGGCGCTGCCTGCCAGGGTGACTGCGGCTGCGAGTCCTACGATCACTACCAGAACCAGGAGCGAGGGTTGCGGCGCTGCGCCGAAAATTTTTTCGCCGACCAGACGAGCCAGGAAAATGCCCAGGGCGTAGCCTGCGGCTCCGCCTGCTATGGCCAGCAGGAGTTGTTCCGCGGCTAGCAGCACGCCGACCATTCCGGAGCCTGCGCCTAGCGCCTTCATCAGGCCGATTTCGGTGCGGCGCTCGATCACGCTCGCGGCGGACGAGGCGCCGACGGCTAGCGCGGCGGCTAGGAGCGCGGCGAACGTCACAAGCCAAAGCAGCGTGCGGACTCGCGTCAGGATGCGGCCTTCGCCTTCGGCTACGCGGCGGATTACGCGGACGTCGGAGCCGGGAAGGACTTGTTTGATGGAGTAGGCGATGGAGGAGACGTAGGGGCTGCAGCTCCAGCGCTCGAGTTCGTCGGGCGACATAGTGGAGGGACTGCGGCGGGCGAAGTCGTCTTCGGGCTTGGTGAGGGCGCTGACGTAGAGTTGGCGGTATTGGTTCGGTTTGTTGTCGAGTTGCTGAGCGATAGAAAGCGGCACGATGATCGCGTCGTCCTCCAGGCCACCGCTATCGAGGAACCCGACGGCTTTAAGCGCCAACGGCGATTCGCTCGGGCGATCAACGACCAAGTAATCGCCCAGCGCCAAGCCGGGAACGAATTTCCCGTCGATGTACGTACCCAACTTGCGGCCTAGATTCTTTCCGACGACACATTCTTGGGCGCTCTCGGCGAACCAGCGACCCTGTGATATGCGCCACCACGGATTTGTCTTCGCCGCGCCGGTCTCAAATTTCGAGCCGTCGGGCAACGGGACGGCGTGACTTGCCCAGGTTCCAATCATGTGCATACTCGGCCACGGAGAACTTCGGGCGATGTCGGCAACGAAGCCGTGGGTCGCAATGGCTTTCGCTGAAAACTCCAAAGTCGGCGTAAAGGCGATGATGTTGTTGTGCCAGAAGACGGTTTTGATTTTGGGGAGGTCGGATTCGGGGAGATAGGCACCGGCGTTTACTGGGCGGTAGTCTACGCCGCCGATTTCCAGGGGGAGGGTGTCTGCCTGCGGCGTCACTACTAGATTTGCGCCCAGGCTGCGGAATTCGTGGGAGAGCCGATCGCCTACGTCGAGAGAGACGCTTAGGGCGGCGGTGGCTACGGCCATGCCTAGGGCTAGGGCGGCGCCGGTCAGGAGTTTGTGGCGCGGGCGGCGGCGGAAGGAGTCGGCTACTAGGCGTAGGAACATTTTGTTTAGGGTGTGGGGCGGGTGTGGCGTTTTGATTGCGCGAACTCGTGACGGCGGGCGGGGCTTGCGCCGCCCCTGCAGACCGGTCGCCGAAATGGTGAGCGAAGGGTTGCTATGTCTTGATGATGCTTCGGCATTGGGCTTGCTCCGGCAACAGTGGGCACAGACAGGAGTGTCTGTGCTACTTACTTGGGGATCTCGTTTGTGGCTTGGGCTAGAGCTGAAACGTCCAGCACAAGATTTGCGCCGTCTACGTGCGATGGCACGCCTATGGGATTGCAGCCGCCGGCTTGACCGATTGTTGGGACATAGATGGCGGAGCCGCAGTGGCGACAGATCACATTTTGGCCGTCCTGGCGGTAGCCTTCGGCTCCGCAAATGCGGCAAGCGTCCAGGGCGGTGCCCCAGCCATTTGGCTTCTTGATGATCATGAAGCGGACGAGTTGGCCGCCGCCGATGTCAGCTGCGAACAGGTGCATGTTGCCGTCTAGCACGTCGCGAGTGGGGACTCTTATTTCGTTGTTTTGCGCGGTAACCTGGGTAACGCTGGGCCGCGCGGAATTTGCGCGTGCGTAGATGAAGTCCGCGGTCAGGGCCAGGATTACGATGAGGCACGCCGAAGCTGCGGCTGCCATCCAGCGACGCTGGCGGCGATTTTGCGCTTCGAGGAGGCGCTTCTCCGCTTCGCCGGCCGCTCCGGTCAGTGCTGCGGCGTGCGTGGCAGACTGCCATTCGCGAAAGATGAGCAGCGCGGCCGCGCCGAAGATAAATACGAAGAAGAACAGCTCGTTGCGCACGATGGGGCCGATGATGGCCATTTCTGTTTTGCTCGAGGGAAGCCACTGCGCTTCGCTCAGCTCATGCAAGCCGGTGAGCGCCAGCTGAAATACCACGAGCATGAGGATGACGCTGGTGGCGGCGAAGAATCGCTGGAGGGGAATGCGCAACGTGCCTTTGAAGAAGAAGACGCCGACCGCGACCGCGGCGGCGATGCCTGCGATAGTGCCGATCCAGGTTTGCAGACCCTCGGTGGAAAGCTCGACGGCGCGCAAAATGAGTGCGAGTTCCGCTCCTTCGCGGACGACCATCAGAAACACGAAGACAAAGATGCCCCAACCGGCGGCGTTGCCCGCCCGAACCGCATAGGCTTCGACCTTTTGCTCGATTTCTTTTTTCAGGTGGCGCGCAACGCGATTCATCCATACGATCATCGTAATGACGAAGGCGGCGGCGGCCAGTAGCAGGACGCCCTCGAAGCCATCTTCGCTAATCTGCCATCGTTCCAAGGCGATGGCTATGCCCAGACTGAGTGCCACCGCGGCAGCGACGCCATACCAGGCGTAACGGGCCAGATGGGCGCGGCCCGTGCGAGACAAATAGACGAGTATGATGCCAACCACGAGGGAGGCTTCGACGCCTTCACGGAGAGCAATGAGAAAAGCCGAGAGCAAGGAAACTCCAGTTGTTAGTCAGTTGCAAAGACGACTTAAGTTTACCTTTATTAGCTACTTCCGTCAACCGGACCGCACTGGTCCTATATCTTCACGATAGAATATCTAACTATGCTCGCGGCCCAAATCGCTCGCCTGACGGCTTCACTGTTTCTTTGCAGCGTAGTGATCTGCGCACCGCTGTTTGCGCAGACGCAGGCACCCACCGGTACACAGTCGCCGAAGGCCATCTTAGTGGATCCGGAGCGCGCCCAAGTTGCCATGGAGCGAGGGGACGAGGCCGCAGCCAACGGGCGTCTGGAGGAGGCGCTGGCCGCCTACGACGAAGCGGCGCGATTCGCGCCGCAGGAAATGGCGGCAATCACGCGAGGCGCTGTGCTGCGGGCAAAACTCGTTGGCGAGCACACCGCGAATGCCGAGAAGCTGGCGCTCGCAGGGAATATTTCGCAGGCCATCGCCGAACTGCGGCTCGCGCAGCGTGTTGATGCTACAAACGCCGTGGTCGCGGAGCGCATGGCGGAGATGGAGGCGATGAATGATGACGAGCCTGCGGCTCGCCAAGCGCAGTCCATCGAAGGCATGCCGCAACTGAAGACCGAGAAGGGCAAACACAGCCTGGACCTGCGTGGCGACACCAAGAGCGCTTATAACGAGGTCGCGCAAATTTTCGGCATCAAGACGGTGTTCGACGCGGACCTGCAGACGCGCAACGTGAAACTGCGCGTGGATGACGTGGACTTCGCGACGGCGATGACTTTGCTGTCCGAGCAAACCGGCACGTTTTGGCGGCCGTTGAGCGCGAACCAAATATTTGTTACGCCGGATACGCCGGAGAAACGGCGGCAGTACGCGGTGGAGGCGGAGCAGACGTTCCCGCTGTCGGCGTCGGTGGCGCCGGAAGAAATGACGGAACTGCTGCGCGTGTTGCGGGAAATTACGGGATCCACGCATGTCGAGCTGGATACGCACACCCGCGCGATTACCATGCGGGACACGCCGGAAAGGTTGACGCTGGCGAGCGAGTTGCTGTCGCAAGTGGAGAGAGCGCGCGGCGAGCTCATGCTGGAGGTTGAGCTGCTCGAGGTGGATCGGAACAAAGCGCTGCAATTGGGCATCGCGCCGCCAACGTCGGCGCAGGCATTCCTGATTAGCCCCAACGATATCACCGCGCTTTCGAAAGCGTCCGACTTGTCAAACGCATTGACGATCCTGGGTCAACTTTTCAGCGCTCAGGGACTCAGCAGCGTTCCGGGATTTATTTTGTTCGGTGGCGGCAATTCCACTTTCTTGTTAACGGTGCCGGCCGTAGCCGCCAATTTTTCGGATGCGCTGACACTGGTGCAGAGCGGGACGCAGGTTCTGATGCGCGCGCAGGACGGCAAGCCGGCCACCTTTTTCGTGGGCGACCGCTTTCCGATCACGCTCTCTCTTTTGTCTGGAAGCCTGGGCACTGGAACCGGGACGGCGACCAACCCGAACTCGGTGATCGGGGCGGTTCCCAGCTCCACGACGTTCCCGGAGACTACCTTCAGCGTGGGCAACAATCCCGTGGCATTGGCCGCGGCGGCCTACAGTGGCGGCACGCTGCCGGATCTGGCGGTGGCCAATGAGAACGACAACACCATCAGCATCCTGTTAAACCAGGATAACGGAAACTTCGTCGCGCAAGCGAATTCGCCATTCACGCTGGCGAAGGGCGAAACGGGTCCCGTTTCCATCGCCGCCGGCACGTTCGGGAATACGGCCGTCAACTCCAACGGCGTCACCGTATCGCCGGAGGATCTGGTCATCGCGAATTCCACTTCGAACAATGTGACGGTGCTGCTGGGGAATGGCGATGGCACATTCACCGAAGCGGCGGGGTCGCCGTATGCGGTGGGAACGGAGCCGAGTTCGGTGGTGGTGGCGGATTTCAACGGAGACGGCAATTTGGATTTCGCGGTTGCCAATAAGGGTGACAACACGATTTCCGTTTTCAAAGGCGACGGAAAAGGTGGATTCACCGCATTTCCGAAGTCGCCATACGCGCTGCAAAATAACGCGACGATCAGTGAAAAGGGACCGGTCGCGATGGCCACGGCAAACTTCAAAAATACGACGCTGCCCAACTTAACTGCGCCGGAAGTGGACCTGGCCATTGCCAACGAGACCACCAACAACGTGACGATTTTGCTGGGTTCTATCGATTCCAACGGCAATCTGTTGCTGACCGAGGCGAACAGTTCGCCTTTGGCGGTTGGCACCACGCCGGTGGCCATTGCGGCCGGCGATCTGAATACGGATGGCATTCCGGATCTGGCGGTGGTGAACCAGGGCGACAACAGTGTCTCGATCATTCTCGCGAGCGCGAATGCGGACGCTACCTTCAGCGCTGCGGCGGGTTCGCCTCTGGCCACGGCAACCACTCCCGCGGGAATTGTGATTGCAAATTTTACCGGCGGGAATGTGCCGAGCCTTGCGGTGACGAATCAGGGCCAAAGCACTCTGGGTATTTATATTGGATTGGGTGGAGGGACATTTTCAAATCGTCTGGAGATTGCCGCACCCGCGAGCCCTTCGGCGATCATCAGCGCGACCTTGACGAGCAGCGGGCTGCCGGATGTCGCGTTGACGGCGCTGGGTTCGACCGCCAATCAAGGAGTGGTCACCATTTTTCAGGACTCTTCGACCTTTGCGACCGGCACGACGCCGACGCAAACGCCCTATCCAGGCGCTGAGTATGTCGATCTTGGTGTGAAGGTCAAGGCGACGCCCACGCTGCACACGAATCACGAGGTCACGTTGCAATTGGAGTTTGAGATTCGGGCGCTGTCCGGGAATAGCATCAACGGCATTCCCATCCTTTCGAATCGCACGTTGAGCCAAGTTGTGCGCGTCAAGGATGATGAGACGACGCTCATCGGCGGACTGCTGGACGAGGAAGAAACGCGAGCAATCGCGGGATTGCCGGGCTTGGCGAACATTCCTCAGGCGGGCTACGCCTTTGGCACGCACAATAATACGCTGCAGGAGACGGAGTTCATGATTCTGGTCACGCCGCGGCGGCTGCGCGCTCCGGTGCGTACGGGACGCAACATCCTGGCGGGTCGCGGTGATCCTGGGGCGCGCGGTTCGGTTGGAGCGGGTGTGCCCCAGCCAGCGCCGCAGGAAGCTCAACCGCCGGCAACACCGCCAACTCAGCAACCGGTGGGTCCAACCCCCGTCCCGAATCCCAATCCGGGGTCGGCGCCAAATCCGAATCCGCCGCCCCAACCTTAGACGCCTTAAGCCCTAAACATTGATTGGCGAGTCGGGGACTGGCGAATCGGGTGGGCTGCCGAAATGTCCGATGTCAGTTTGCTCTTGTCAGTGGATGGCCCGAAAGGCTTTCCAGAATGCGCAGTGGCGAGATCTCGGGCCGCACCATCGCATCGCGCGAAATGATGAACGTCTGCTCCAGCGCGTATTGCCCTTGCAGCACCGCATGGCTGACGAAATCGGTGAAGACCATCCAGGTGGAGTGCGGCGGAAATTCCCAGCGCTGCTTGGGGCAGTCTTGCTGGAATGCGCCGTCTTCCTTCATGGAGTTGTGGCATCGATGCATGAATTCGTCGTAAGGCGAACGGTTCGCTCCGGGAAGATGCACGACTCTGGCGATTTCACGAACCGCTTTCGAAATCGGATTAGAGCTTTGACCTCGTGGTAGCCCGATCATTTTCGCGAACTGAGGCCCAATCACATCGAAGTTCTGGCTGGTGATCCACACCCGATTTTGCGTGGGATTGATGTTCGTAAATAGCCGCAGGATGCGGTCTCCGTTCGTAGGACGCGTGGGAAAGGCATCGACGTGCGGTAAATCATTGCGAGCGCGGAGGCGAGCGGGACGTCCCTGTTCTTCCAGGGGGCGATAGCTCGCAAAGTCGAGCTTCCATTTTCCGGCGTAGGGCGGGAGTAATTTCGCCAGGAACTGATTGGAACGTTGCGAATAACCCGCGACAATGGCGCGCAAACGATCCACTTCCGGGCCTGCCGCGGATTTGTCCAGGCCGGTGATGCGGTCCTCCGCGGGACGGTAAGCGATATTCTTGTGGAAGCTTGCGTCGGTCTGCTTGCGGGTCAGCAGAAATTTCAGGTCGTCATCGGGAAAAGCAAACGGTGTTTGCGGAAAAAACAGAATGTTGCCGGCCTCGAGCTCGCCGCAAAGGGTGCGGCCTCGCTCCGGACGACCGTCATCTTTCACGGTGACCAAGCGGCTCATTCCCGGAATTGAATTCTGCCCTACAGAAGCAGCTGACATCGCAAGCCCCACGAAAAAACTATAACCAGCACGATGGAACCTTACAAGTAGAACGCGCTATTGTTTCGGGTGCCTCATGGATTCCTCGTCGCGGATTGAGATGGCACAGACGCTTCGATGCTCAGCATAAACAAGAGTGTCTGTGCTACCTCTAAGCCAACGGCTCAAATACCACCACCGGCTGGTACGTCCGCGGCACTACAGCCTCAGCGATGGCGATCAACTTGTCCTGTTGATTGAAAACCCGGAGACGCGGGGGCCGAAGCTCGCCGGCATCAAGTTCCGACGTCGAGCCTGGCGGAGGTTCCGCGCGACCCGGCTGAATCTGCGAGACCATTACATTGAACTTCGTGCCGTGACGGACGCGCCGTTCGACGATCGGCAGTACGTTCGCGCGGGGAAAATTTGGCAATAAGTTTTCCAACTTAATGACGTAGTCGGCGAATTTTCCCGCTCGCGCGCCTTCCGCGAGTTCTTCGAGCTTGATCGCCTGGTCCAGCGAAAATTCTCCAACGGCAAGGCGTGTAATTTCGGCGAGGTGTGCTCCACATCCCAGCTTCTGGCCCATTTCGTGCGCTAACGAACGAATGTAGGTGCCGGACGAGCACTCGATCACAAAGCGCGCGATGCTGCTTTCGATCTCGGTCAGTTTGTACTCGAAAAGCTCGACCTCGACGGGTTTCAACTCGACAGGTTGTTTTTTTCTCGCAAGCTCGTAAGCGGGGCGACCGTGAATCTTTTTCGCCGAAAATGACGGTGGCATTTGCTCGAAACGTCCAATGCGCTCCGCAGCGAGTTTCTCGAGCATGGCCTGGTCCAGCGCGGGCGCCGCATCGGGTCCCTGCGCTTCGCCGTCGGAATCGTAGGTGTCGGTGGCGAAACCAAAACGGAAGCCAGCTGAATAGCACTTGCGACGGCCGGAATAAAACTGCACCAGGCGAGTCGCGCGCCCAAGTAGCAAGACCAGCACGCCCGTAGCGAGCGGGTCCAGCGTGCCAAGATGCCCGATCTGACGGAAGCCTGCCAGGTGACGCACCGCGTCCACGACATCGTGCGATGTCTTACCTTTCGGCTTATCGATCACCAGCGCGCCGTCAAACGGCGCCGGACTCGGCTGTCGTGGCATGTTTAGGAATTTCCTTTTGCGGCTTTTCGGATTGACGCAAAAGAATCCTGCGCCGGGCTAAAGCCCAACGCCTACAATGCGGGTTGCGATCTGCTATGGCGCTGCTGGCTTGTCTTTCTTCACTTCTTTCAAGAGCTGTTCGATACGCTCGACGTGTTCCTGCGAGAGGTCGAGCGTAAAGTGCAAGTCCGGCAATCGGCGCAGCTGCAAGCGTTCGATCAGCTCGCTACGAATGTAACCCGAGGCGTGATCGAGCGCCTTGATGGCGTCGGACTGTTCCTTGTTGGTGCCGCGAACATTCACGTAGACACGCGCATGTTTCATGTCCGGCTGCACGCGCACTTCACTGACCACCACCATGCCTTCGAGCCGCGGATCCTTCAGCTCTCCGGCCAGCATGGCGTTGATTTCGTGCGCGATTTCCTCGCCCACGCGTTCGTGTCGGTGATTGGTTGGACTCATCGGTGCAAACGGCGGTGTGAACGCCGCACTCCCTAAACAATCTCGAATTTCTGTCCGATCAAAAACGAGCCGAGGATGCGATCGGCCTCATCCAAGACTTGCTGCAAGGATTCTTGCACGTGACGCTCTTCGTTCGATAGCGTCACGACCCCCACGACCGACCTTTGCCACAGATCGTGATGATCCAATTCCGCAACCGCCACGTTGAACTGCCTCCGCAGCTTATCTTTCAAGCTGCGAATCACCTGTCTCTTGTCCTTCAGCGATTGCGCGTCCGGGATGTGCAACTCAAGGGTGAGCAAGCCGACCGGCATGACTGGCTCCAGGAACGATGCTACAACCTATTTTCGCGACGGTCCGCCGCTTTGCGCGGCGGCCTCGGCGGCGCTGAGTTTGGTCACCTGGAAACACTCCAGAACGTCGCCGACCTTGACGTCGTTGAAGTTCGCGATGCCCACGCCGCACTCAAAGCCGGTGCGAACCTCACTGGCGTCGTCCTTGAAGCGCTTCAGCGAGCTGAGCTTGGAAGTGTAGACCACTGCGCCGTCGCGCATGACGCGAACCTGCGAATCGCGCTTGAGTACGCCGTCCACGACGTAGCAACCTGCGATGGTGCCGGAACCTTTGACGCGGAACGTGTTGCGCACTTCGGCGCGGCCCACGTACGTTTCCTGCACGACGGGTTCGAGTAGGCCTTCCATCGCCTTCTTAATCTCGTCGGAAACTTCGTAGATGATGGTGTGAGGCCGAATTTCCACGTGCTCTTGCTGCGCGAGTTCCGCGGCTTTGCGGTCAGGCCGGATGCCGAACGCGATGATGATTGCGCCGGATGCGGAAGCCAGCAATACGTCATTTTCCGTCACCGCGCCTACGCCCGAGCCGATGATCTTAAGCTTCACTTGATCATTCGACAGCTTCGGCAACATTTCGCTGAGCACTTCCACGGACCCTTGCACGTCGCCCTTGATGACGATGCCCAGTTCCTTGACCTCGCCGGCCTTGAGCTGTTCGTGCAACTGATCGAGCGTGATGCGGCCGCCGCTGGAGCGAGCCATGGCCGCGTCGCGCTGTTTCGACTGCCGGAACTCGACGATGTGTCGCGCTTTGGCTTCGTCGGTAACCTGGAAGTTGTCGCCCGCGTCGGGAATTCCTTGCAAGCCGAGCACTTCCACTGGCGTGGAGGGCGGTGCGTCCTTGGTCGGACGCCCACGATCATCGAACAATGCGCGGACCTTACCAAACACCGAGCCGCAGATGAAGAAATCGCCAAGTTGCAGCGTGCCGTTCTGAATCAAAATCGTGGCGACTGGGCCGCGGCCCTTGTCCACGCGGGATTCCAACACGGTGCCGGTTGCAGGCGCATCCGGATTCGCTTTCAATTCGCGCAAATCCGCCACCAGCAACAGAGTTTCCAACAACTTGGGAATTCCGGTTTTCTGCTTCGCGGAAACTTCCACAAACTCCGTATCGCCGCCCCATTCCGCCGGGAGCAAGTTCAAATCGGCGAGCTGGCGTTTCACGCGTTCGACCTGTGCCTCGGGCTTGTCGATCTTGTTGATGGCCACCACGATCGGAACATTGGCCGCTCGCGCGTGATCGATCGCTTCCTTGGTCTGCGGCATGACGCCGTCGTCGGCGGCCACGACCAACACCACGATGTCGGTCACTTTCGCGCCGCGGGCGCGCATGCGCGTGAACGCTTCGTGACCCGGAGTATCCACAAACACGACAGCGCGATCGTTCACCATCACTTTGTACGCGCCAATGTGCTGGGTGATGCCACCCGCCTCGCCCGCCGCAACATCGGCTTCGCGAATGGCATCGAGCAAACTGGTCTTGCCGTGATCGACGTGGCCCATCACGGTCACCACCGGCGGCCGCGGCTTCAGATTTTCCTTGGTCTCTTCCTTCGCAACCTCCAGCACCATCTCTTCTTCGAAGGAAACGACACTGACGACACCGTTGAATGCCTCGGCTATCGTGGTTGCGGTTGGAACGTCGAGCGCTTGATTGATGCTGGCGAACACTCCGCGATCCATCAACGTCTTCAGCAGCTCTTTGGCGCGGACGTCGAGTTTCTCGGCGAGTTCGCGAATGGTGATGCCTTCCGTGATGGCTACGTCGCGAGGTGCCCGCGGCTCTGGCGGAGCGATAGCGGCAACTGCACCGCCGCGCCCTCCGGCGCCGGGACGCTGGCGCGTGGGGTGAAGCTTGCGCTCACCTTCCATCTCGCGCTTGTCAGCACCGGGACGCTGACGCTGCGGTGGCTTCCTGGTGTAGAGCGGCTTGCCCGGCTCGGCTTTCGCGGGGGCTTTGTCCGGGAGTGGCGGCAGCATTCCGGGACGTCCCGGCATGCGGGGCCCTGGGCGCGAACCGGTCGGCATCGGGCCGCGGCGCTGTTCAAAAGGTCTTGCGGGTTGTCCGCTTTGTCCACCGGTTCCGCCGCCCGGACGCGGAGTAAATGGCCGCCCTTGACCGCCCGATTGCAAAGGACGCATCGGCTGACCAGGTCTCGGTCCGCCCTGACGTTGATGACTTCCGGGTGTTGTGCCCGGTATTGGGCCGCGGTTGCCACCCGTAGGCATGGGTGGACGCGCGGGAGGCGAAGCCGGCCGCGCTCCAGGCGCAGCAGCAGCGGGACGCGCACCTGCCGCTGGGCGTGCACCGACGGGCTGATTCGCCGGCGGTTGCCCCGGTCGCTGTGGCGGAAGGGGTCGTTGGCCAGGAGTTGGAGCACCCTGCCGCGGAGCGCCACCCGCTGGTGAAGGCGTCGAAGGACGTAAAGGTGCGCCCGGTTGTGGAGTCGGCGCTACGACTGGCCGTGCTGCAGGCGCCGGCGTCGTTGCTGCGATAGCTTCAGTTACCGCAGGAGCTGGCGGTGGAGCTTGTACTGGCGCTTTGGGAACGGCAGGTGCCGGTGTTGCCGCTACAGGCGTCGCCACTGGGGCAGCTGCGGGAACGGCTGGCGCGGGAGCAGCGGGCGCCGCAATCGGCGGTGGCGTGGCGGCCACGGGTCTCGCAGCCACGGGCACTGCGGGAGCTGTTGCCGTCGACGGAGCAGCCACCGAAGGTGCGGCTGTTGGAGTGGCAGCTGGGCGCATTCTTGCCGCCCTCGCTGCAGCTTCCTTCGCGTCCTTGTCCGCTTTGGCCCTAGCCTCCGCCTCGGCTTCGGCATTGGCAACTCCCTGCAGGTGCGCGCGTACTTTCTCTGCGACATCTACCGGGATCGAGCTGGAGTGCGTCTTCTTTTCGGTGACGCCGTACCCCGCTAAGAGGTCGATAATCGCTTTCGCCTTGACCTCGAGTTCGCGAGCTAGCTCGTTAATCCGTACTTGGTTTGGGTCTGTCGTCATGCGTTCCTAAGATTTAGCCTCTTCATCCGATTCCGAGTGCTTTTGATCGCCTTCTTCAGGGATTTCGGCAGTCCTGACGCCATCGCTGCCGGCGGCATCGTTTTCCGCTGGAGCTGGTGCTGCCGCTTCATCATGTGGTTCGGGCGCCGCTTCCGGGGTCCCTTCGGATTCGACTTCAGCTTCTGGCGTCTCCACGGCGGCGCCTTCAGCGGAAGCTTCTGCCTGATCGCTGGGCGCGACTTCCTCCGCCGATCCCTCGGCATTTTCGGCCGCTTCGCCGGTAGCCGCGGCCTCGCCGCCGCCCTCATAGAACCGGTTCACCGCCTGATAGATCTTGTCCACCATCTTTTCGCCGATGCCCGGGATTTCCATCAACTGTTCCGGTGTCATCCCTGCTAGCTTCTCGACGTTGGTGATTCCCGCCGCTTCAATCTTCTCGATGGTCTTCGCTCCAACGCCCGCCAAAGCAGTCAGCGGAGTGGTCGGGGCGGTAAGCGCGGTCATTTGCTCTTCGATCTCGCGCCGCTTTTCTTCTTCGCTCTTGATGTCGATATCCCAGCCGATCAACTTACTCGCCAGGCGGACGTTCTGTCCTTTTTTGCCGATCGCGAGCGAGAGCTGCGAGTCTTCGACGATCACTTCCAGCTTGCGATTTTCGGGATCTGTAATTTGGACGCGCGTAACCTTAGCCGGACTCAGCGCCTTCTGTGCAAACGCCACGGTCTCTTCGCTGTAAGGAATGATGTCGATTTTCTCGCCGCGCAACTCGCGAATGATCGATTGCACGCGCATGCCCTTCATGCCTACGCAGGCGCCGACTGGGTCCACATCTTTATCGCGGCTGGCCACTGCCACCTTCGTGCGTTCTCCAGCCTCGCGCGCCGCGTGACGAATCTGCACGGTGCCGTCGTAAATTTCCGGCACTTCCATCTCGAACAAGCGCTGCACCAGGCTCGCATCCGCGCGCGACACGATCACTTGCGGCCCTTTCGCCGCGCGATCCACCATCTTGATGACCACGCGCAAACGCTCGCCAATATTGTACGTTTCCAGCTTCGATTGCTCACGCTTCGGCAGCCGCGCTTCCGTGCGACCCATGTCCACGATCAGGTCCGGACCTTCGGCGCGCTTCACGATCACCGTGACCAGCTCGCCCACACGCCCGTGATACTCGTTAAAGATGGTGTCGCGCTCAGCCTCGCGCACCTTCTGCAGAATCACCTGTTTGGCTGTCTGCGCTGCGATGCGTCCGAGCACGTCGGTAGGTTTGGCCGCCACGATTTCCGTGCCAACCTCGGCCGAAGGGTTCTTCTTCTTGGCCTCCGCCAGGCTCACTTCTTTTTTCGGGTCGGTTACTTCTTCGACGACGATGTGCACCGAAAACACATCCACCTGTCCGGTTTCCTGGTTGAACTTCGCGCGCAGGTCCTCTTCCGTCTTGTAATACTTCCGCGCCGCAACCACCATCGCATCTTCGATCGCAGACACCACGATCTCCGGCTCGATGTGCTTCTCGCGGCTCAACATCTCAATTTGCTGATAGAGCAGATTCGCCATTTCCGTTCGTTCCTAAAATCCCCTATAAAATGCGATTCCCAATTTCGAGCTTCTAACTTTTGCTTCCTACCACTCCACTACCAGATTCGCTTTGCGAATCGTTCCGAGTGGCACCTCGACAACCCGCGGGTCCTTGCCCTTCAGTTCCAGGCGGACCTTCCCATCCGCGATGCCCGCCAGGCGCCCCTCGAAGAAACTCATGTCCCCGATTGGCTCGCTGGTCGTAATTTTCGCCAGCTTGCCAGCGAACCGGTCGAAGTCCGCTGGCTTTTTCAGCGCCCGGTCCAGGCCCGGAGAACTCACTTCCAGGATATATCCTGGTCCCTCGATCAAATTCTCCACATCCAGGATCACGCTCAACTGCTGGCTCACCCGTTCGCAGTCGGAGTGGCTAATGGCCCCGTAAGGATCGGCGACGGACCCGTCTGAAGTCCCTGCAAGTTCCCCGCCGCTCGACGTCGAGGTAGGAATTCGATCGATATACACCCGCAAAAATCTCTGTTTCCCGATCTTCCACTCGACATCGAAGACTTCCAGTCCCTCCGAACGGGCCACCCGCTCGGCGGCGCCCCGGATTTTCTCCAGATTCACGCAAAGACTCCCCGGCCAATGCCGGTATGAAGAGCACTGCAACCGGCCCAACAAAAAAGTGGGCTCGCGCCCACTTATCGTGCGACCCGCTTCAGAGCGAAACAGCAGTATATTCCCGCAGCACGGTAAAAGCAAGATACGGGCCACCCGGCGGTCGTGGAGTTTGTCGCACCATTAGTACTAGCAACTCGCCGGGTGTCCGCGCCTATTCGACGATCAATTTCCCCTTCATCCGCCCGTGGCCCATCCCGCACAGTTTCGCGCACTTGAATTCGTACGCGCCCTCCTTGACAACCACAAATTCAAGAACCTGATCCACATTCTTTTCGACCTTGCCATTCTGGTCCGGCTGATCGAATCTCAGGCCGGGAGTCGATTTATCCTTACTGCCTTCCGGGTACACATCGATCTTCACGCCGTGGGTTTCGTCCACGGAATGCACCTTCAACTGAATCCTCTCACCCATCTTTACGCGAATTTCACTGGGGCTGAATTCATATTTCTTCGCCGAAATCTCGATGACCCTAGCGACAGCATCATTTTTTCCATCCGCACTCTGCGCACGGAGCGGCGATCCCGTCAGCAGGCAAGCAAGAATCCCCGAAAATACAATCAAGCTGTTTCGCAAAATTGCCCTCCCGATATTTGCGGCGGAACTTCTGCAGCCGACGGAGCTTACGATGTTGAGGTGACCTGCCGAGTTGTACGCTTACTTTCAACGCCGCAGGGCTGGATCCGAGACATCGTTGACGCACGACAAAACTGGGAACGCACCCAAAAAAGGAAAACGCCCCGGAATCTTTTCCGGGGCGCTGGCCCTGAGATAGTTCGTGACGACTTGACGCCGCTGGTTTCGCGCCCTTCGCGACCGCCAGCTTATCGCTGTGGCGGTTTCTGAGCCGGAGGCGTTGCTGGCTTGGGAGCAGGCTTGGCCGCCGGTGCGGCGCTGCCGGCCTTCGCCGGATATGCGCCGTCGTACAAACGTACGATGTCCTGGGTGACGTCGATGTTGGTGGACGCAAACAGAATCGGCGTATTTTGCGCGGACGAATCGAGAATGATCACATAGCTGTTTTCGCGCGCGTAGCGGTCCAGGACGTCAACCATTTTTCGGCCGATGCGATCGAATACCTCGCCCTGGGCGGCGTTCACATCTTCTTGATATTCGTCCTGCTTACGCTGGAGCTGCCGGGCCATGACTTCGCCCTGGCGCTGAAGCCGAGTCTGTTCGTCCGGGCTGAGCTTCCCGGTGCCAGCCTCAAGACGCTGCCGCAGATCGTTGATCTGCTTGTTGAGGCCCTCAAGCTCATTCTGGCGCGCGGCAAACTGTGATTGCAACTCCGCGCCGGCTTGCTTGCCCTCCGAGGTGCTGGCGATTGCCGCACGGATGTTGATTACGCCAGTCTTCCCGCTGACCGCGGCGCCCGCAGCAGCGGTGCCCTGCGCGTGAACGGCGACGATAGGAAAAAGGCACGCTGCGGCGAGAACGGCTGTCTGAAGCAGGGTGCCGCGTGACCGCGAAGCGGTGAACATTCTCAAATTCACTGTGTTTCTCCTTATTAACAAATTGACTCTAACGAATTCACGATTGGCGTGAACCGCTTCCTAGCGGGTAATACGAGCGCCACACAAACCTTGGAGTATAGCCGAGCCGCGCAGCCCCCTGCAATCAGAAAGCATGGTCAAACCAATTGCCCTCGTGCCCGGCTGACTAGGATGGCGGCCGGGCTGGCCGAAATGCATGCTCCTGCGTTCGAGTGCCTCGCGAATCGTATCCGTCATCTGTCCGCCGACTAATTGGGCAGCGGCATAATGATCAGACGATTGTTGGTCTGATCGGTAATCACCGCGATGTTGTTGAGCGGATTAATCGCCGCAGCGAACTGTGGGGAGCCGCCGATTGCCATGGTGGTGCGAGTCTTCAGCGTCTGCGTATCCAAGACCGAAATGGTGTTGCTCAGTGAGTTCACGGTCAACAGGGATCCGGTGTTGTAGTTCACCGCAAGAGACGTTGGATTAATGCCAACGTTCGCGGGCGTAGCCGTGCCGGTATCCGGATTGAAAACGAAGATGACGTTGCCTTGGCTTCCGGTAGCGTAGAAGACGCCTGGCGTCGTACCGGGAGCGGCGGTCGAGTTGGTCCCGGTGGCCTGGCCGGCAGGATCAAAGACGATCCCCGTAGGAGTGGCAGTCACGCTCGCGGGGACGACAGTCGTGCATTGAATCGGGACTGCGCTACTGATGTCCACGGTATCCAACGCACCAAGTGCTGCACCAGAGTTCAATTGGACCGCGGTGATGACCGCGACGCCGATTCCCGTGGCGGTCGCACTGCCACAGGCCGCGCGGTTGGGATCGATAGCGACCGCAAGGGGTTGCTGGTCGATGCCGAGCGTGTTCACCGTCGGAGTGGTATTGGCGGAGGTGATGGAAGTCAGATCGATGGATGAAATGCTGTTCGAACCGGTATTGGTCACGATCGCCAGGCCGGAGTATTGATCGATTGCAACGCCCGTCGGGTTTGTGCCCGTGCCGGGGCTCGACACCAAGGTGGCGCTGTCCATATTCACGATGGAAGCGGTGCCGCTGCCATTGTTGGCGACGACGGCGTAGCCCAGACGCGGGATAACGTCGATGCCGATGGGCGAAGTGCCCACAGCAATGGTGCTCTTGAGCGGAGCGGATGCGCCGGGAGTCAAGTCCACGAGCGAAATGCTGCCGCAGCCGAAGTTGCTGACGGCGGCGATGTTGCGTGTACTGTCAATGGCGACTGCGCCGGGTTGCGGCGTTGAACCGGCTGCGCAAGCTGAGGTGAGATCGACAGTTTGAAGGACGGTGAAATCGGTGGCGTTCGATCCGACACTGCCAACCAGGACGTCCAAAGCGTAGCGGCGTGGGACATTGAGAAAGGTCGCGGGAACGGTGACATCGACCTCGGTATTGCTGACCACGGTAGCGCCGGTCAAGGGAGTTCCGTCCAGCCGTACCTGTACGGGTGTGGCGGATTGAAATCCAGTGCCCAGAATCCTGAGGGTAACCGGGCCGCCGGCCACTGGGGTGGAATCGGTAGTGAGTACCGTTTGAGGCAGAATCGCCCCAGGAATACCGCTGGAGGTCTGCACCGACTCGATATGAACGGGCTTAATGTTGGTGCCTAGAGTCACCACGCTAACGTTGTTGCTGCCGGAATTGACGACCAGCGCCGTATTCGTGGACGCATCGATGGCCAGCGCTCCGGGTATGTTTAGCGTCCCGCCACCACCCGGAGCGGGGACCGAGCCGATCCCCACTGTCGGTGGACCGCCCGTGGGAGCCGTCGAAACAATCTGATAGCGCTGCAAGCGGACAGGATCGATCAGAGAAATTTGGTTCAAGCTAGGATTGAACAATACGCCGGTGTCCGTAAAGGGCTGGAAGGCCACGTTGGTGTCACCTATCTCCGGCGCGGTGGTCGTAGCGGTGCTTCCAGCTACCGTGTTTTGGGTCAGCGTCAAGGCACTCACGCTCTGGTCCAAGGTGCTGATGAAATTGACTTGGCTGCGAGTGGCGTTGGGGTCCGCGAGCATAACGCTACGAGAAATGGGGTTGATGGCAACACCCTGCAGGGTTGGCGAAATGCTAAAGGTAAGGAAAGGGATGCCGTAGCTGGCCTGCCCGATGGGTGCGGCGACGGTGCCACCGGTAACGGAATCATCGACCGCGGTTTGGGAGTATGCGAAATCGTTTGCGTCGATGACGCTGATGCCGGAAAAGGTGCCGTTAAAATTAGTGTTCTTTGTGGGGACACCGCTGATCAAGATGGTTCCCGGGTTGGCGGGGTTGATGTT
>Ga0210401_10002330_pt1 | contig 21136 bp, 27 predicted proteins | sample IncBWH32MmetaG_FD_150866 | JGI IMG/M metagenome (GOLD analysis project Ga0210401, IMG submission 150866) | Forest soil microbial communities from Barre Woods Harvard Forest LTER site, Petersham, Massachusetts, United States - Inc-BW-H-32-M | ecosystem: Environmental > Terrestrial > Soil >... | reverse complement strand
TGTCCTGTGGCCCTCGCGCCGGTTTCGCCGAACTGATTATTCCGTCGAACGAACCGGGCTCTTCGATCATGCCGGGCAAAGTCAATCCCACACAGGCCGAAGCACTCACCATGATCGCCGTCCAAGTCATGGCCAATGACGTCGCCGTTGGATTCGGCGGCGCTGGCGGCTATCTGGAGATGAATGTCTACAAGCCTCTCATCATTTTTAACGTCACGCATTCCATCACGATCCTGACGGATGGGTGCACGAACTTTCGAAAGTTCCTAGTCGAAGGTACCAAGCCGAATCTGAAGAAGATCCAGGAATACGTTGACCGGTCACTGATGCTGGTAACCGCGCTCTCCCCTGTCATCGGCTACGACAAAGCCTCGAAAATCGCCCACTATGCGCTGGACAACGATCTCACCCTCAAGCAAGCCGCGCTGAAGCTCGCATTTGTAACGGAAGACGAGTTCGACCGTGTCGTCGATCCGTTGAAAATGGTGCACCCGTACATTGCAAAAGCCAGCTGATAGGAATCCGAGTGCACTCCACAGTCCGCTTTTATCTGCCCTAGCTTTTTCGGGCGCCGACGTGCTGGAAGGAAAGAAAAATGGCTTGGCACCAACAGGATTCCACATCCAGGAAACTAGACTTTTGATGCTGAGAGGTTTGACATTGGCGGCGAGGAATGGCGCACTCCCGACCGAGGATTCTCGGTCGTGGGCATCATGGCCGTTAGTTGTGAACTCTGCTCGAACGGCTGCAGCTGCAGTAGTTTCGTTGGTCGTCGCGCGACTATTCCGCTTGCCAGAGGCGTATTGGGCGCCGATCACGACTTTGGTGATTACACAATCATCACTCGGTGCCGCTCTTTCCGTCTCCTGCGAGCGGTTCATGGGAACGGTGCTTGGCGCAGCAGTTGGAGCGATTGTAGGCAGTTCCTTCGGACCGAATATCCTTATCTTCGGTGCCGGCGTTTTTATCCTGGGACTCCTGAGCGCCGCTGCAAACTCGAATCGGAATGCATTCCGGTTCGCAGGCGTGACGCTTGCCGTTGTGCAGCTTGTACCGCGGGTGGGACCTCCATGGCGCATCGCGTTTCATCGATTCGCAGAAGTGTGTATAGGCCTTGTGGTGGCACTGATATTGTCAGTGGTATGGCCAGAACAGGAGGAAGTGCGTTGAAGCAGGACGTAAAGGTGGGTGTTTTGTGAAAGCAATGCAAGTAAACAATGCAAAGGCGGTTGGTGAGGCCGCGCGTGAGCTGGACATGGCAGTTGTGGTGGGTGCATGGGCATTCCTCAACGCGGATTACACGCACACACTTGAAAAAGCAGAGCCCGTTGCAACGGTGAAAACTGCAGTGAGGTCAGCTCGAATGCACCGCAAGATGTGGGAATGCGGAGCAAGGAGACTAAGGAAACCGCCAAAAAGGGCAGGGTGGAAGCTATCGGCCGTGACAGTGTGGGATTCTAACCAACGACAGGGCAGCGTTCTAACCAACTGAACTACGGACAGATAACAGAGAGACTATTTTCAAGCCCGTCTCCGATTCACGAGGATCTCGAGGTACGCCTTGATGGCGCGCCTGACGCTCTCTGACACTGGTACGCCTACCGTTTGCTGATATTCCCTGAGGCGGTCTAGGTCGTCGTTATCAATCCAGACGGCATACTTCTCGCGGTTCTTCGTTTTGAGCAGCCGACTTTTTCTTTGCTTCATGCACTCGAGCGTATCCAGACATGTCGTACGATATCAAGAGTTATCATCCACATCTGTCTTCAGCTAACTGCATGAGGCGCAACAATTTACAGTATTGGGACATTTAGCTCGTCATATCGTCTGTGCCTGCTGAGAACAAAGGACTTAGCTGGCGATTCTGCATCCCAAAACCCGCTTACTGGCGGTGCGCATGTAGTTTGGTACGTATGTACCAATGTCATCCGTATCTAGATACAGTAGAATTGCCTATGATGATCGACGAGAAGAAGCGCGCAGTTGAGACAAAAAGCCGAACTCACCTCGAAATGGATGAGATCGAAGAACTGCTTGAACTGGCACGCAAGACCGATGAGCGTTCCTGGTGCATTTTGACGCTGGCTTTCAACCACGGTCTCCGAGTGAGCGAATGCGCCGGCGGAGCTCCAGCAGTTCCAGGGAAGAATCGGCCCGCTATTCCGCCATTGATGTTGTCTGACATCGACATGAGACACCGGACCATCCGAGTCCGAAGGCTCAAGGGCAGCCTCGAAACGACTCAGGCATTTGTGGAGCACCGTGGAAAACCGGCTCTATCAGACTACGCCTGCCTCAAAACATACCTCATGGTCCGAATCAATGATGGGTCGGACTTTCTCTTCACCGGTCAAAAAGGCCCGCTACATCGGTGGGCTCTGAATCGGATGTTTGTCGAGTTGCTGAAGAAGATATCGGACGCGCGGGTCGCCCGCGGCTTGCATCCGATTCCACAGGGTTGCTTTCGATTTCATACGCTAAAACACAGCGTTGCCACGATCATAGCCAACCGTGTGCAGAATATTTTCACTCTGAAGAATCATTTGGGACATGCATCCATCTCATCGTCGATGTCTTATGCGCACCCGGACGCCAGAGCGACGGCTGCGCAAGTGCAGCGCGCCTTATCAATTGCGTTTTCGGGTTTCTAGCATCCTGAGCTCCGTGTCGACGGACTCCGACGAGCGGGGACTAGTGATAAAGGCTTCGTGCCGCCTATGCCTTCCGACACGACTAGTTGAGGAGACCCAATGCTGAAATGGCTTTTGAAGGCGCTGCTGGAACGCCTGCTCATCCTGATGACGCTGGTCGTCGCCTCGTTCATTTTGCCCGTAGCGAGCTTCTGGCTGGTTCACGATCCCATTGGGGCGCAGGTCGTCTTTTGGGCTTCGCCGTGGGTGGTCGCCTTTTGGAGTGTAGCCGCCTATGTCCTCGTAGGTTCACGGTTCTGGAGAGGCAAGGGCAGCGTGGAAGAGTGGAAGCTGCGCCACGGCTCCTTCCTCTGGAGGCACGCCAAGACGACCGCATGGATGTTGGCCTCTCTCGCGTTTTCCTACGGCTTGGAGTTCGCTTACGTCTTCGCAATACCCCCGTCGCCGCTGGCGCGGAGCATCTTCCCGATTTCGACCTACCTGCCGCTGGCGTTCACGATCCTGTGGAGCGCGATCCGTGGGTAAGGTCAAGCTCCACCGTGTTCGTTGCCAACTCGTGCTGGACGCGAAAGGCAAGCAACTGATCCGGTGCAAGAACCCCGCAAAGCACCGCCTGCCGGATGGCACTCCCCTCTGCAAAGTACACTGGCGAATGTCTGCGGAGGCGAAAAATCCCCTGGCTAAGATCATGCCCTTCCGCAAGCCACGCCGCCTGCCCGAGATCGTTGGCGAGCTTCTTCGCATCCACAGTTCGTGCGTCCACGACCAAGAGGGCAAGTGTGGTTTGCTCATTTCCGTTAGCTCGCTGACGTGGGAGTTGAATCTAGCCGCGAACATTGCGAACGAAGAGGACAAAGGTTTCATGCGCCACGATCCCATGTGCGCAGCCCGACCGCTTTCAGATCACGACATAGAGCGGATCATAGAAGGACGGCGGCTCGCCGATTCCATGAACGAGGAGCCTGAATGAAAACAGAAGACGAGTTAGACGTGGAGATCGCGGAGATTTTCGATGCGGTCAAGACCACTAAGGTCGAGATGGTAAAGGGCAAACCACGCATCTCGGATCAGGCGACCCTCGACCAGATGGAACGGGAAGAGACAGCACAACTCATGGAAGAAGCCTGCGGTATGTTCCTCACAGCCGAACGTCGATTTCAGAAGCTCTGCGAGCATCCCGACAAAGTGACCGATCCCAAGGTGAATGTCGCGTGGTGGGAAAGTCTGGAGCAAGTTTACGAACGCGAGCGCGTCGTCTGGAGGCTGTTCGTCGGGCCACAGCCGACAATGGCGGACAACAAGCTCTACGCCAAGTTCCGCGAGCTTCTGCTGAAAGGAAGCAACCTCAAAGCTAACGCGTGAACCCGCGCAACAAACTGAGGTCGATTTGAAGTGATGCAAGAGGAGGCGCTGCGGTGACGATCAAATTCAGCAAATCAAAATTCGTTGCAGGCTGCCAGTGCTCCAAGCGCCTCTACTGGCAGGTGGATGAGCCGGGACTCGCTGCGGCGCCGTCTGCTGCTGCCTTGGTCGTTCGGGAACAAGAGGCCTCTTCCTCGTTCCTTCAGTTCGGCGAAGAGGGCGTCGCCGACGGGAATCTTGCGCGTGCCCTTCAGAGTCTTGGGACGCCATACATTTCCGCGAGAGCGGCAATCCTTGCAATCACTGCATGGCTTTTCGCGAATGCAAATCTCCTTCGAGTCCAGAAAATCGGTATCTTTTAAGTGAGCAAGTTCCATGTCCCGGCATCCTGTCTGTCTAAACGTGCGGATGAGGAGATTGATCTCGCCTAGGCTTGCGTCTTCGAGCTTAGCGGCTTCCTCGTCGGTGTACGGCTCGGGGTCGTTGTCGTGCGTCTCGGGCCAATCCTTGGCATCGAGACCGAGCTTGATCTTGAGCCAGCGGTTGAAGAACGTTACGACTGCCATCATCCGCGTGTCGATGGTCTTCGTCACGTCTTGGAAGGGGAATTCATGGCAAACGATGCAAAAGATGAATCAGTGCTCGGCCACATAGACGGGCTTGTTAAGGAAGAAGAACGTCTCTATTCGCAAGGAGAACTCCCAAACCTCCAAACGTCGCACTACGTTTTCGTGAAGACCAGCCAGAACGTCAGGAAACAATCGAAGGATTGCCGACAGTGCCGGGATGAAGTCCTCATTGTGGGCGCAACTTCTGAATAAAACGGTCTGGCTAGAGCGAGGTGATCTCTTCGAGCCGCGAAATAATCGTGCCGACTCTATCCTGGCTGGCTGCGTCGGGCGGGAGATGCCCTGGAAGAGCGTCGTTAAATTCACGAATCGAAAGCAACATCTTGATTTCCTTCGCAAGGTAAGAACGCACATCACCCGCCGCACCCCGAATTTCTCCCACCAGTTCGGCGCGGCCATCGACAACGGCAATCAGATCTTCAAGGTCCCGGCTGGCATGAAAATCATTCTTGCCCCTGCCGGCAAAGGCTTCCAGCTTCGAGGCGCAGAAATATACCGGCGCGACCAATCGAATCTTCAAGCCCGTTTGGAGTTCGCGTTCTTCCGCGTGGTCCATCGCTGGTCGGTACCATGTGTTCGAAAATCCCAGAATTTTTTCGTCCAGAGGCATCACGTCAAGCGTCGTCGTCTGTTGACGCCACCGGCAAAGCGGAGCGCCTTCGCTTCCGTCCTCTTGAAACCCAAGCTTCCTCAATCGCTCCGAGAATTCAGCGTAGGCGGCGTAGGAAGTGATTTCTGCAATTGCATCCACATCGAATGTCGGGCGCACATCCGCCGCCGCCCTGTCGGTGATCAACAAGGCCGTGGCGCAGCCACCGACAAAAACCAATTCCCCGAGAATCGGCTCCAACAACCTGGCCGCGTCCGTCAGCAGTTGAAGATTAGGATTCGCCATGAGTCGCCTTTAGCCTGCGCACCAGATCGCGCTCGGCTAGATTTCGCTCGCGCGCACGCCCGTCCCGAATCGCATCGAGCAGTGCTAGAAGCTCGTAGAGTGCGGGATCGCGCAACGCCGCATGCGGAACGTTTTTATACAGCGGCTCAAGCCCAACGCCCCGGGTATCGCCGTCATGCCAAGGCCAAACTGGCGGCAGGTCGTTCGACACAGCAATTTCACTTTTTAGCGGCTCGGCCGCATACGAAGTCGGAATGCCCCTCGTCACTTCGCCATGTTCGGCGGGAAATGCGTACTTCAATCCATGGACCAGAAATTCTTCCAGGCCGGAAATATTGGGTTTGTCTTTCAACGCCGGACCATGCAGAAGCCTGGAACTTCTCAGCCGCTGAATGGCTCCATGAACTTCTGAGGGGCTGAGGCCGAGATCGTTTGCCACTACGGAAATCGGCGGGCGCCCGCTTGGATAGCCGAATAGCTTCAGCGCAACCACGACGTCTTGAGGCTTCAGATTCATGCCTGTATTCTATATTCGCGATTCGCGAATAGCAAATGCCATTCGCCATCTCAATTTCCAGAATACCCAGGAATGTAACCAAGTGGTTTTAATCCTTATAGATAGAGCGAACTTGGACTCCCACCCTGCGGTCTGAAACGTGCCGGAAGAAATCGCCCAACCAATGTGAAAAAGGGAAATCGCGCCAGGATCCAATTTATCCCAATAATAAGGAGAAACGGCTTATACAATTCCCCGAGTCGCTGTGTTCTAATTCTTTTCGAGCCAATGGCATCACTGCGGTCAGATACACAATCCACCCAAACGCTGCACCAAAAATCATCACCAAACTACGAAGAGGAGGCGATGCCTCTCGAGCATGCCCTTGGCCCTGCACGCTAACCCACAGCGATCGGGAAACGGCAAAAACGACCGCGACTCCTGCATACGCCGCCACCCAGTATGGTCCGAATATCCAGCACACCAAAAGCAGCAGGCTTACCATGGAGCTCTCGAAGAAATTCACCATCCATTTACCCACCGTTCGAAAATAGATTTGCTTCACAAGCGAATGACTTTCCGGGGGCTCCAAATCCGGAACAATCGCTGGAACAAGAATGGTCATGATGCCGATCCCGACGAGAGTTATTCGCTTGTCCTTCTCAAACGAGGACAGAAGCCCGAGCAGGGGAAATCCGACCGCCAGCACAAGCTTCCAAATGCGGCTCAACGGAGACGCTGGCTTGAATTTCGTGAGATCGAAACCGACGAATCCGAAATACCGCCACAGATAGGTGACGACTCCGGCGAAACAAATGACGTCGAGAAAGGTGTGCGATGTACCTATAGCCTGTCTCCTTTTAACCGTCAGGACGGACTCGGCGGCACAATATTTGGCAGCGAGGGCAAATTCGTTTTCGGGCGACTTTTGCGTGACCGCGGGCGGCTCTTCCTTCCAAGCACTCCGTCACGTCGTGCAATCTGTTCGGCCACGCGAATTCCCGACTGCAAAGCGGCTTCCATGTAACCGGTAAACGCGTAGCACGTGTGCTCGCCGGCGAAATGGATGCGCTTCAAGAACCCGGAATGAAGGAGCGGTCCGACCACCGTGACTTCGCCGGGTTTCGGAAATGAGTAAGAACCCTTCGTCCACTCGTTGCCCGGCCAGTCCACCAATTTGCCTTTTCCGCAGGTCTTCACCAAATGCGGATAGACAATGCCCAGTTCCTTGAGATAGCGCTTCTTGCTCCAATTCCGGCACGTCAATGCGTCGTCCGCTCCTGAGAACGCGACGAGGCCTGCCCGCCTCCCGACCTGACCATCGGTTCCGTCCCAGGTCAGATCCACCGGGCCGTCGGTACTCATGTCGGGAGCTTCCGGTCTCCACGATCCCTTCCGAACGTTCAAAAGATATTTCACATTGTTCCCGAACTGCACGGAATAGGATGTGGGCAGCGTGGGGCGGAACGTGATTCCTCCCCACATTGTTGGTGGAATCGCCACAACTACATCGTCACCTTCGAACCAGACTGTCTTCGAGACGGAAACCCTGACGCGGTTTCCCTGGATTTCAATCGATTTCACTCTCGAATTCAAACGAACCTTTTTCAACTTGGCCTTGAATGCGAACGCAAGGCCCTGATTCCCTTCGACGCAATGGTGCGTTTCCGTATCTGTCCAGAAGCGACTCAAACCACCGCCTTTGATCATCGCCAGATTACCGAGCCAGCTTTGCCTTTCCGCTCGCACCCCATTGTCGGTCTGCAGCAACTCCCTGAATGCAAGGCGGCAAAGCCGGGACATGGGAATCCGGTTCAGTGCCTGCACCAGCGATAGACGGTCCAGCGCTGCCGCGTTGCGCGATTTCCATGGTTCGTGCGCATGCACTCTTCGAGCGATACGATTTATCCGCTTCTGAACTCCGTCCATCTCCCTGGAAAGGTCTTGAGCTATGGCTCCGACGACTCTCTTCCCGTCCAAGAAAACGGGAGGAGAGGGTGGATCAGAAAGCTGTCGAAAATGCAGATCAAACTTCCGTTTGTAAGACCACCACGCCGGATGGTTGAGTCCAATGAGCTCCGCTCCCTTTTCCATTACATTTCCCGGCACGATCTTGCGACAGCTCTGTACGCGACCGCCAACCTCCGCTTGGCCTTCCAGGACGGTCACCTGGTATCCAAGGCTTTCCAGTTCGTAGGCGGCCGACAGCCCCGCGAACCCACCTCCGACAACGATAACTTTTCGCAGCCCAACCGCCTTCCGATTTATCAAGAAACGGTCGCGCAACGACATCTTGCGTTTCGGCTCGTTTAATTTTCTTACGGTCCGCGGCGTCTCAGCGGGCACTGCGACGATCTCCGCCGTGTAAACGGGTTGGCCCGCAGCCGGAACCACCGCCGAAACCGTTGGCTGAGCTTTTTTGGGTTGTGCTTTCTGACGTTGCGTGTGTGCTCGGAGCGCCGTGAAGAGTGTAGGCATTTTGTGTTGTTCCGCTGGAAGTCGTGACCGAGCTTACTTCGTACACTCCACGAGCGGCCCGAGATCCAGTTTGTAGGCCTTGAGGTCACCCACCAGCCGCGCGGTGACGTCACCTAACGGCCCGTCGACTAAGGCTGCCGCGTTGAGATACATTTTCTTGCCGCAAACATCCACTGCCTCCATTTTGGCGGCGAACGCGACCATCAGCTTATCGCTCCCGTAGATGGGGACTCCGCCGACTAGGACCAGCTGCACGTCTTCCGGCTTTGCGTGCGTCAAAGCTGCATATGGCTGCATCACGTCACCCGCCAGTACGAAGAGATCGGCGTAGAGTCCTTTCTTCACGCTGCCCACCTTGTCATCAATCCTGGCTATTCGCGCTGGAATCGATGTCGACATCTCGAACAAGTCTTGGTCCGAAAAAAGATCGCCCAGCTTCTCGTGGCTCACTTGTTTGGCGTATCGCAGTTCTGCCAACGAATTCGTGCTCCCGGTCGGCGACCAGTCCGGAGCCAGCGCGATCGTCACGTTTGCCGTTTTTGCGCTCGCGACGTCGGCTGTGAATCCGTACAGCTCAAAATTGCTCCTCGGCGACCAAACGAGCGCCGTGCCGCTGCTGGCCATCTCTTTGAACTGATCGGGTCCCAAAGCCACACCATGGATGATTGCGGTATGCGACCCCAGCAAACCGACACCTTTCAACGCTCGGAATTCAAGAGTAGATTCGAGATCCTCAGGCGCGCCTTCCGCGACGTGCACCAAGAGCAAATCGATCTTGTTGTCGGAGAGCTCACCCGAGATCCTATGAAGCACATCTTCGTGTAGATCTCCGGGTGTGACACCCAAGGCGTTTTCCACCCGTTCGTTGCCCGCCCCCGAACCATAGAATCCCGAGGCCCAGTCCAGATTACGGGCCAGCCCCAAAACGCAGCTGGGCACAGGTGGGGGTTGGTTCCGTCCCGAAATGCCGGTGATCGATGTGGTCCCGCCTATCAGGGCTTTTACTTCGACGTATTCGTCGACGTCGCAGAATTTTTGGTCATTTTTGTCGTTGTCGTCTTTGACCTGCAATTCCCCGCCCGGTCTTCCCACCAACTTGTAGTAGTCAACTAGATTCCGCCATTCATACCGGTTCCTGAATTTTACTTTCGGGCTCCAGCGCTTAAAGATGTTGTACATCGGATGGTCGTGAAGGTCGACGAAACCGGGGAAGATGATCCCGTTCGACTCGATTCTTGGGCCCTTTGTATCGTCCGGGGCTTTCTCGAGGATTGAAAGAATGTGGCCGTCTGTAATTACGACCCAGCCCTTCGCTAAAACTCTGTCTGGCGTGACAACCGTCCCGGAGAGCACCAAGTCCTGCGCAAGCGACGACCTCGAACAAAAAAGAAGAAGAAACAGAAGAGACACCTTCCGTAGAACAGCAACAAAGAGTTGCATTTTCACCTCACGTTGTCGTCGGAGCTATTTCTTAGGTGCAGCGACTCTTCCTTGAAATTCCCGCTTGGCCTCAAGCAATGATCCCTTGTGCTTGATTGGTAGGTATTGCTCGAAACTGAATTTCACGGCATCGCCGGCGGAAAGGATCGTGTTGTCAATGCCCTTCGTTGCGGGTTGGTCGTTCACCAGGAATTCCCAGTAGAAAAAAGGCGCCGCGGCAGAGATGAACGAGTCGTAGGTCTCATTGATCATCAAAACCAGGTAGCCGAGTTGAGACCCGTAAAACTGAAGTGCGTAGGTAAACGTTGCGGAACTATTTATCTGATCGTAGGCCGCTTCCAGAGCATCCTGGGCGGTCATGCCCGTAGTCCAGGGCACTTGCACGGATGGTCCGCCGACGACTTCGAGACTCACGGTTGAGGACATAGACAACTCCTGACTGCTATGGCGAGAGCCTATAAAGGCTCAGGGGGTCTTGTCAAGGTCGGCACTATCCTCTGAAACAAATGGGGGCGGGCTACGTCCAGCATCCACAGCGAAAAAGAATGGTCTGATAGCTTTCCTAGCTGTCTTGAAGCTCCAGGGCGCGAGACGAAATATGGTGAATAATCTCGAAAAGGTCCGTGCGGTCCAAATCACCCGCGAGGCTCATGTGCTCTGCCACATCCCGATTCCTGCCCTTGGAATAGAGCGATCTCTTGGTGCTAGGCGCGGCCAGTCTGAACACTCGGGCCAGAGCTTTCTTTAATCTGAAGATCCATGGACGAAAGTCTTCTGACATTTGATCAAGCACAGAAATGTCTTCCGCAAGAGGGAAGAATTGCGTTAAGTCGCGTCCAAGAACGCTTTCCATCGCTGACTTGGAGAAATAATTTTCAATCCCGTAGCGATTCAAAACAAGTAGTTCCACGCCCGAAGCAGCAAGCCGAGCCCTCTCTCGTTTCGCCAGTGATGTCAGAGGACGATTGCGCTTGCGAAGGTATCTTCCTTCATCCCCGTCCATAACCACAATTGCGCCCTTGCACCCAAGCATGAAAAGGGTCGGATCTTTTTGTGGTAGCTGGCTCCACCCTCCAACAAAATCAAACTTAACTTGGTCCGTGACGTCCCGAATTTGGTTTAAAAGAGTCTTGAAAACGGGAATATCCGTACTGCCTTCACAGAACACCAACAGTAGATTGAGCGACGTTGCGCCGCGAAGCCTTCCGAGCAGTCGCGCGAGAGGAGCTGTCCGCGCCTTTTCCACCCTTGCTTCCGTTTCCAATCGAATTGCCTGTCCCTGCTGTATGTGGCGCCACCCAGCGGGCGCCAGCTCAATCTGTCGGTATACCAGTTTCGCCGTCTCGGCTCGATCGATTCTCGCCAGCGTATCCGTCAGAAGGCCTGCGACCATCGGCTGGTTATTCTGGAGAGATATTCCGCGGAGCTTCGCGAGTTTGTCCCAAGCAAACTTGTCCCTGATTTTGGCAATCCAATCCAATGGTGAACGGCCAGGTCTATCGATCTCGCCTGCGGACAAGTCCGAATGAGAGTTCAATAGCTGCGATAGACATCGCTCGATCGTGGGTCGATGCTGCCTTTCGACCAAAGTCTGAAATGCGTACTCCCTCACTTCCGGTTTTTCCGCGCTGGATGCCAGATCTTCCAAAAGACTATCGCTCAAAGAGTGCCTAGTTAGTGTTTCCAAAGCCAAAACCTGAATATGTCCTTGAACCTCGCGACTACCGATAGCTGCATTTAGGCTCGTGGCAATCCGGTCAGACCAGAGGTCTGTCTCATGGACGAATCGGATCAAACCTTCGCGGCCTTGAGGCGACAAGGGGCCCTCGAAACGATTCTCAAACCTTCGCTTCGCCTCGTCGCTGAATCCATGTTTTCGGTAATACTTTGGAATTTCCCCGGAATCCCAGCCGGTCAACGCATCAACAAGTGGGGAGTCTGGATGTAAACCCAGTTGATAGTGCGAAACGATTGATAGAAGCGGTCCGAGCTGCCTTGGAAGCCAAAGCGTAGTCTCTTTCCACTGCACACTTTCTTCCAGATTCAATTCCGCCAGGCGAGCACTAATCTGTTGGGCCAACCAGCGCTTGCGAGTTTCGTCCAACTCTGGCAAGTGTTCTTCCTTCAACCTCACGACAGCGGCTAGGACCTCATCCAACGACTCTCCTTGCCGAACACCTGCCTGAAGCGATTCAAGTTCACGTTGTTGGCTTTGCTTGCGTTCTCTGTCTTCGCCGCGATGCTTAGCCGCCCACGTTTCCTGCGACTCAATCAGTCCTTCTGAATGAGGCTTTAAGAACTCCCGAACCGGCCCACGAAGGTAGCCGGCAAATCGCTTGGTCGTATCCGTTGCTCCCTTTTCAACGAGCCATTTTGCTGCCTCCAAATTCAATAGGGATGCCACAATCTCATCGACAAAAAAGAACCGCCGCTCTTCTGAGCGTGGTGTCGCGAAGTCCTGCTCCATGTATTCCTTGAAAATCCATCCCTCCTGATCGGCTCTTCTCGCAATATCGAATAGCGTCGCCAGCGGCGCACTGTGATCTGGATATATGCGTGCGTTTTCAATCGTGACCAAAAGGCTCCCCACGATTTGAGCGATCTCCTTGTCGAAATATCGAGGCAAGAGTTGCAGGATTGGCTCAACATATCCTCCTACTCTCATGGAATTCAGTTGCCCAATGTGTTTTAGGAAATAGCGCAGAGTGTTGACCAACGCCTGCCGCGATTGCAGTTCGCGACAATGATGGTACGTCGAACTCAACATCGCGTTTTCCGCAAACATCAGAGGAAACGCCACCTCGAATTGTGTCTCGTCAATCAACGAGCACGCTGCATCCAGAATGTTTAGATACGCGGGATCGCTTTTATCCAGCCCTGCGACGATTTCTGGCACTTCTTCTGGGCTGCCAGCGTTAACGAGGGCTACAACTCCCGCATAACGCAAGCCGAAATTCGAGGATCGATCCATCGCCTTATTGAGTGCGAGCGAAACAACTTCCTGTCTCTTCAGAATCCCCAGCAATGCGAGCGCATTCCCCAAGACGACATCATTTGGTGATTTCAAATCGAGTAACAGTTCAGTCTGCATTTCTTCGGTTACACACCGAGCCATCCTCCGTATATTCAATCGAGGATGATCGAGCGCGAACTGCCCGTTTTTTTCAAGTTTCTTCAGCACTTCCCGAACGATCGTATTTTTCTGCTCGTTCGAAAATACCGAAGGGGAGGAAGTAAGCATCCACAGGGGGTGATTCTTGACGAAAAAGCGCCTCACCGAATCGTTCATCTCGGCCAGATATCCGATCGCGTTTTGCCACGATTCATTGGGAGTGTGATAGTCGTCGAAGGCAAGCTCGCGTACGCGATCCATGGAAACGTCGCTGAGGGCTTCGGCCGCCAAATACTCTCCGTGCGAAGCCAGTTGAAAGGCCAATCCATTCTTTGTTCGTTTCAGAATCGAACAGTACAGCTCATTCAGAATGTGTTCCGCTTGATCGGCTTGCAGGTTCATCGACTGTTTGATGATTGCCAGTGCCTCCGCCTCACTCAATTCGTTTCTGGCGTATGTCTCCATTGCTACTGCAATGAACCTCAATGCCCTTCGTTGCTGATACTGCGCTACGCGAGGACGGCTGGAGATGAGTTGATCCACGAGATAGCATAAGTTGTCCGATCTGCGGTCGCTAAATCCTCCCGTTTTCTGAAATCTTTCCAGTAAGACGGAAAGAAGAAACGGATTTCGCATCTCTTCCTCCGCGTCAGCGCGTTTCGCGGCGTCCCGAAAGACTGCAAAGTTGGCTCCCTGCAGTTCGACATATTTTTGTATGTCCTCATCACTGAAATCGCATAGGTGAAAGAGACCAGAAACAGGCGGCAGCGCTTTGCGGTGAGAAACGTAGAAGGCCTGGCGCGACGTCAGAAAAAAGCAGTTCTTCGAATCGTTGGCCATCAGGTTAGACAGCTCAACGAAAAACGCTTGCTGCAAATCCACCGGTACTTCATCCAAACCATCGAGCACAAAGGCTCGTTGCAGTATTTGGCCGTCAACAGCGGCATCTTCCTGTAACGCCCAAGCGGGTGTGGCAGAAGAGATGAGTTCGGCAAGCTTTCCTCGATACTCCTTCAATTCTGCAAAGACAGGTAACGTAGCCGTACGCTTTGTGAATTCTCGTACCGCTGCCTTCGCCACAATACTTTTTCCGCCTCCCGGCTCGGCCAGAACCAGCAGCTGCTTTTGCTCCAAGACCTCAACAAGGTCCGGTTGCCGGTCTCGAGGCAGGCTGCTCTTGAAATAGTCGAAGTCCTGCGATACATGACCATCCTCTTTCGCAAGAGCAAATCTGCGTTCGATGTAATTTACCGTTGGGAGCTTGGATACCAGCTCTTGAAGGTAGGTTTTGAAGTCCTCTTGATTCACAATTTAATTGTGGACGGCTTGTAGGCTGCGATCAAACTCTTGCTACTGGCAGACCTCGGCGTTAGCCAGCTCGGATTATCATAGACCGCTATGGCAGATGACTTCTCGACTTCCGTTAAGAAAGCGTTGTCGGACCGCGTCGGACACTTGTGTTCCAATCCAGAGTGTCGAGCCCTGACAACTGGACCTCAGGACGACCCCGGGAAGGCCGTCAATCTGGGTGTGGCCGCGCACATCACGGCGGCATCGATAGGCGGTCCTCGCTACGATCCTGACCTCTTGCCGGAAGAACGCAGTTCACCCTCGAACGGAATCTGGCTTTGTCAGAATTGTGCCAAGCTGGTCGACAACGATATCTCCCGGTTTCTGGTGAGCGTATTGAGGCAATGGAAAACGGAAGCCGAGGTCGACACCAAGAACCGCCTCGGAAAGACTGGAATCTCTTCGAATTCCGGCAACCAGCCAACGCTGAAGGTTTATGACAAAGTGCGTATCTCACCCGTTGTGCCCGGAGTGCACGAACAATCGGATTTTTATGTCGAGGAGGATAAAGGCCTACTTTACGTTTTCAAAAAACAGGATTCTCTCCGTAGTGTAGAAGTTCCCAAATCCTTCATCGGCTACGTCCATATCCTGGGAGGTGGCAAACCCGCGATCGTCCGACTTAAAGGGAGACTCCAGTGGGTTTCACCGAGACATACGTTTGAACTATTGGTAGATCCACCTCCTGCCGGATCGCATGGGACCTATGGGATCGCCAAGGACGTCGACCTCGACTATCCGAGACGGGCGGGGATTCAGGGCGTTTCCATTGCTCGTGAAGAGCGTCTCCCTCAACTTCTCATGCAAGGGTGGTATGTCTACTACGATAGCGATGGCGCCTATCTTCGCAATGCTGGGAGAGACGCGAATCTGATTCTCATTTGCAACTGGACGTAGTAAGTCTTGCTTGCCGTCTCCAACTTTTGAGAGTGTTCTGACGGTTCGCATTGAGGCTCCCATCCAATCCTGGCATTAGCTGGAGTTCGAACTATCACAGGCATCAGCCGGTGGAATTCCTATTTGAGAGGATTCCAAATACGCAGCGCTGCTGGCCGAAGCATTCGAACCGTTTACGCTATGCGCTCCAAAGCGTGAGGACCCCGTATTGATCGACGATTCCATTTCCGAAGAAGAGGTGAAGCGCTTTCCTTTGTTCGCCGCACTTCTCCCGCACGGATCGTAACGATTTGCTTCTCGAATTCCGGGTTGCTGGCCCGCGGATCGCTACAGTTCTTCAAAACACAAATTCTCCAATTCTTCCGCAATCTCGCCGAACAACTTCAGCTCATCCAAGTGGAGGATGTGTGCTTGCGGATTGTTGGTCGGGTAAACGGTGCGGGTGAAAGTGATTTCCTCGGCGTTCACGTTCACCGTTTCAATAACCACCGCGGAAACACGCGACGTTCCGAGGAAAAACCCGTTGGGTGCGCGGCTCATGTCCCAATCGAAGGCCTGCCCTCCCGCCGCAGCCACCAAGTTCACCCGAACATCGCCGTAAAGAGTCCTTAGAATCGTGAACTCGTCCACCATAAGCTTTCCCAGCGCGGATATCTCCAGCAGAATCACTCCACTCGAGTTCTTCGGAATTTGCTCCCGTTTCTTGTTCAAGATGCCGCGCAGCCGTAGGTAGGTCTGGTCGGGCTGCAAAGGTCCCGGATCGTCGCCGAGGGAAAGGACTGACACGTGCGTTCGATCTCGCCGCTCTTCAGAATCGTAAAAATGCGCCACAAAACGCGCTTGTCCCGCCCGCTCGAATTCCTGCATCTGTGGCGCGAGCTTGGCGCCGTCCGAATAGTCAAACTCCATGTTGCGCACATCCTGGTCGCGCACGATCCAGTCGTCCGGGCCGTGATAATACAGCACGGCTTCCGGCAGCTTCTTGTCTTCCAAATCTTTCAACACGCCCGCCACTCGTCTTGACGCTTGCTTCAATTCCGGAGAGAACGCGGCGTAGTCGTTCGTCATGGAAAGCACGATGCTGTATCGCGACGGCGTACCGCACAATCGGGCGAACACGTCTTCCGTGGCGGCGTCCACGGTGCGGTGCTCTTCATCCAACCCGACCCTTCGCATCTCCACGTAGTAGCTTTCGTCTTTCACGACGAGCAGGTCCGGGCCGGACTTTGGCGCGGTAGGCTCCATCGTTACCACGCATCCTCGCTTTGCGAGAAATACCGCGTAACCCAATTCGACGATCGTATCGACGAACTCACCCTTCAGTTTGCTGGCGAGCCTCGCCGTGTCGCACTTCAGGGCACCATTGTTCAAGACAAAATCCGCCAGGTCCTCCGTGTATCGAATCACTGAGCTTTCGGGGCTCTTCTGATACCAACGGCCCAGCGCATGCTGCGGGTCCGCGCCCACGACGTTCTTCTCGATCCATTCGTCTCCCAGCAGTTTGCGGAGTTGTTTCATCTTCACCGCTCCGGACAAGGCTCGAATCACCCACCAGCCTATCAATCCCGTGATGCAGGTCACGAGCACGAATTTCACGACGGGCTTCGCGCAAAACATCTTATCGCTCTCGAACCAGAACCGAGCGCAACATCCGAACCGTCCAACTTGTTTACTCTACGATTCACCGCCCAAGCGACCCAGATCCAATCGGCCTCTCCCCCACTCCTTGTCACGACAACTGAGCTATCATCTCCGTTCTATATAGCTCCATAACATATATTATTAGTTGTACCTAGAAGCACCGGCTTTTCTGCTCTAAGTTAGCGTGGGTACTTGCATGGACTTGGATTCTTTGCGCATTGGGCGTGAGCGATTGTCTCGCGTCTTCCAATATCTCGAAGCGCTAAACCAGCACCGCAACCCGCCAAAGCGTCAGATTCGCGAACAGCTCTGGACCCTCTGGCTCAAGGATCTGCCCGATCATCCGGCCATCCAGCGAGGACGGCCGCGTAATATTGAAGAAAATGAGGCGGAAACTGCCGATCAGAGTCTCTTGGGCGTCGTGGATCTGGCGCTTCGCCTGCTCAAGGCGCGTAACTTTTTGGTTCGGCTTCTTCATTGCGTGCTCCGTGTTTTTGAGCTGGATGCTTTATGCTGCAACTCCTGTCGCACCATCTCAGCGTCTCGCATCAGTTTCGCGGTTACGCTCAATCTCCGCAGCGATGTCGAAATGCTTCATGTTCAACCTCCTGCAAATCTTGCAGGTGTCAAAGCTGTGGGCGTCGTAGTTGTTGAGAATTGTTCCGGTGTTCAGCGCCTTGAGAAACTGCTTCGCCGTGCGAATGTGAAATCGTCCGGTCTCATGCGCCCGGTTCCACTCCAGCAGGGCCGTGATCTTTTTCAGGTTCCCGCCGGCTTCATCCATAAGGCTGCGGCACTGGCTCAGGGTCTCGGCGTCAGGCAGATCGTGGGGGCGCAAGGTGTAAGCAAGGCTTTTGACTTCGTCTTGTTCTCCGCTTGAAAGTCCATAGAGGGGTTGTTCTTCGCTTTCTAAATTTTCCCTTGTCAGTAAGTTAGTTGAGTTAGTAATATTTTTATTTTCTGTACTCTTCTCTACTTTACTCTCCTCTGTGCCCGCCCCAGCCTTCGGATTTCCCACTTCTACTGCGATTTTTCGTAGTTTAACGTTTGCAAGCCTCTTGCATCCCTCTTGCACGCAGCTTGCACCATATCTGTATGGGTGTTGCATGCAAGGTACAAGGTGAGACCATCGTTGCATCCATGATGTAAAGTTCCTGCGCTCTATTCCGAGTGCCTTCGCAGCCAATAAATTGTCGGCCGGGATGAATCCGTCACGCCACTGGATACAGAGTAGGGTGATGTACACGCCCCGGTCATGGGGATTCATCCGGGCGACATCATCGCTGGTGAGCCAGTCCACGACGTCGAATGGGAACCATGTCCATCCCGCCATCTTGTACTTCTCAGCGTCACGCCTATGCCTGGTTGGCATTGCAGTTCCTTTCCGCCTCTTTTAGATTTTGAATTGGCCCGGTGATTGATGGCCTAACGACAACCAACAAGACGGTCACTCCTGCCGCTCGTTCTTCGCCGCGTCCTCGGCGCCGAACGCCTCGGCCAACGCCCTGGCCTCGGCCGGTGTCACCTGCTCCTCGCCGTAGAGCGAAGGATATTTCTTCAGTCGCCACGCATCCTGCTCCTGATCGCTCCCTTGCGTGAACACCCGCCAGTCCTCGTCAGAGATTTTGTAGAGTTTGCGCCAGCGCGCGGTCGCGTCGTCGATCACCTTATCCATCGCCTCCTGGCCGAAGATGTCGTACAGCCTGTTGAGTCGGCGGTTGGTGTATACGCTCCGGCGCCATTCGCTGCTGCCTGACGACTGGTAAACGAAATAGTCCCAATCGTGGTTGATCCGCTCGGTCCACCAGTAGGCGGCCAACCGCTCAAGCTCGTGGCGCGTGGCCACGAACTCGGGCACTTCCTGACCGCCCCCGCCATTGATCTCGTCGACGGAACCGATCATGAACCGGCCGTCGGTCATGAACCCCAGGCCCTCCGTGTCGCGGTTCGAGCCCTTCGATTTGTCGAGCGCGTCGAGGTATGCCCCAGCCACGCTTTGCCGCTTTTGCTCGTCGTTCATGGTTTATTTCCTTCGCCTTCGGCCGCGTCCCGCACGCCGAATGATTCGGCCAATTCCCTGTTGCTTTTTTCCTTTGATTTCGCGGCCATTTCCAGGGCCCAGCGCGGAGCCTGGCCCGGCCTGTAGTAGTCGAAGACGCCAATCTCGTCCATGGCCTCCAGCGCCTCGCGCCTATAGTAGAACTGCATGCTACCGACCTCGGAGTTGTCGAGCGAGTCGAACTCCATCGTCACGCTGAGGCCGTTCCTGTAGGCAAGCTGGGCGACAGCACCGACAGGGGCCGCCCATTTCGTGCGGACGCTGATGCGCCCACTCTGCTCGAGCGTCGCCGAATAGTAGTCGTTGGGAACCGGGTGCTCCCCATGGACCGCAAAGTTGACGTCTTCGACGGTCAGTTTGCCGCCGTCATGCACCTCGATCCAGCTTTTCACCGTATTGCTCATTGTTCCTTCTCCATCGGCGACCACTCTCCCGACTCCGGGGCCTTTGCGATGTAGGTGCCGCAAAAGAGGCACAGCGTCGTCGAGTACTTGGAGTTCATTGCGTGAGAGCCTCCTCTTTTCTATTACTGCGTTCCGAACTTTCCGTGCGTTCCAAACTGGCCAAAATCCTTTCAGTTCCTTGCACAATTTCCTTTTCATCGCGGCATGTCCTCCTTGCCGTAGAACCCGCAACGTTCGCAGGTCTGCTCATGCCCGCAGGGGCAGTCGCAGGACTCACTGCTGTGCCCGTGTTGCAGCGCCAAATCAATCAAAGTCTGTCGAGCGTCGCGCATCTGCCGCTTCGCCTGTTCAAGGCGTGTGACTCTCTGGTTCGGCTTCTTCATTGCGTACTCCGTAAGAGTTTTCTTCATTGGCTTTCCTTCACTTGCTGGAAGTACCGCCTGATTCTTGCAGTGCAGGCGTCGCAGGTTTCCGTGCTCGGGTCGTCCGGGTCGTCGATGCGGGCGAGGCACTTGTCACACAACAGTTCGCGTACTTTTTCCGGGTCGAACGGTGTGCTCATGGCTTGAACTTCCATACGCCAGCGACCAGCAGCCTGTCGCGGCAAAGGTCGATGTGTTCCTCACTGTGAATCCAGTTGAGCTTGCCGTCGTGGAAGCGAGAGGCGAAACAGACACCGGAGCCGTTCTTGCCGATGACGTAATACGCAAGCGGCGAATCCTCTTTCGTGTAAACGCTATTCGCCTTCGGTCTCCAGCCGATGTCGGAGCGGAACCAGAGTTCGGGCGGCTCGGGGAACACCGACATTCCAGCGGGGAGACCGTCATCGCCGCTGATGACTTCGACATCGGTCGGCATGAACACGCGAGTCGCATACTCCTGACCGTGCCACTGCACCATGGCAATGATGTGCTCCACCCGGTTGCCGGAGTTCAGCGAGGCGCTGAGAATCTTTTTGATGTCGCCGAGAATTTCGTCAATCATATTTTGCCAAGTCATGAGTTCTCCTCTTCGTCTTTGTCAAACGCTTCGGCGACCATACGGTCCAGCTTCGCCTTGCACTTTTTGCAAAGCTCTATGTCGTTGGGACGCCCTTCGGCGATGCAGCGGTCGAACATCGCCAGACACTTGTCGCACAGAATCTCTTTGGTAATCACGCGCCAGCCTCCATGTGCTCTTCTCGCGTCACGCACTCGCAAACTATCGTGGACTTGAGCTTGTTCAACAGCGGGTCATCCGGGTAGTCCGACACGTCTATGTGCCCTTGACTACAGCCGTGAGGACACGCCGGGTCGTAGAGCCACTTCCGGTGGTCAGGGATATTTTTCTGGAGCAGCGCACGCTCAGCGGCGTTCTTGGGACGGCGTACGCATTCCTTCGAGAGCAACGGCTGGTCTTCACCGTCCAGATGGATGCGCTTCTCTTTGAACAGCGGGTCCGGGTCGTAGACGTAATCCTCCGGCGTGTCGCCTAGGATGCGCTGCCATTCCTTGCGGACGTAGCCCGCCGTCAGCTTGGAGGTGAAGTACCCGTTGCGTTTGATGTGGCGCTGGTAGTAGACCGCGTCGCCGACACTGGCGGGATGGGCGCAGCCGGGGATTGGTCAGACCAGTCGCACAGCCCATCGGCGCAACCGCAATCCTTCTTGGGGTTGGTTTTCTCTTTCGCTTGAAAGCCCGAAGCCCCTACGGGGTTGGTTTTCTCTTTCTTGAAGGACACTCC
>Ga0210401_10002329_pt1 | contig 21136 bp, 14 predicted proteins | sample IncBWH32MmetaG_FD_150866 | JGI IMG/M metagenome (GOLD analysis project Ga0210401, IMG submission 150866) | Forest soil microbial communities from Barre Woods Harvard Forest LTER site, Petersham, Massachusetts, United States - Inc-BW-H-32-M | ecosystem: Environmental > Terrestrial > Soil >... | reverse complement strand
CCACCACGAGGTCGTAAACCTCGCCGGTTTTCGCGGGTGTGCCGTCCGAATCCCAGGCCTCGCCGTCGCGAAGACGATGGGCATACGTATACGTGCCATCGTGGTTGCCGCGTATGCCGGTGAGCGCGGGAGGGTAATAGTCGGGCGATTTTTCAGGCGCAAATTCGGTGGTGGCAATGGCAGCCAGAAGCGGATCGGCTGCGAGCAGTCCTCCCACGCCTACGGCGACTCCATTCAAGAAGTCACGGCGCGAGATGGCCCGATCCATGCCTAGTTCGCGGTCGTCTTTTGGCAAGATTCCGGATCCTCGTACTGACGCAAACCGGCTGATTATATAGCGTCGCGAGTGCACGAATGCATTGCGCGCGTGAGGAAACCAGGCGGGATGGCGCCGTGAGAATGAACGGATGGACAGACTTCGTCTAGACCGACTGTTGGTTCCGGGCAGCAGAACTGGCGAGATGATTCGCTTCCGCGTTGCATTCGCGCGGCACATAGGAAATCGAGAAATCCAAGGAGCGGGTTAACTTTGTGCAGGTCCAATGCAGGGAATACAGTCTTGGACTCCGGCAGCGATACTCACCGGTCATTTGGCGCACCACGACCTCGGAGTCCGAGTACACATGAATGGCGGTGGCTTTCAAAGCGAGGGCGTACTGGAGAGCTTCGAGGAGAGCCAAATACTCGGCTACGTTATTGTCCTGACGTCCGATCCACTTGGCGATTCTGATCCTGCCGCCCTGGGAATCATCAATGACGACGCCAATACCGGCCGGGCCCGGATTGCCCAGGGACCCCCCGTCGACGTAAGCCACTAATGCGGACATCTGCTGACATCAAGATGCTCAATAAAAGGTCCGGGGTCAAGAACTTTACTTGATTCCTCGACACTCTCGTTACTGGGGATTTGTTACAGCTCTGTGAATCGAGTGTGGAAAAACCGGCGAGATCGTTTTTCTCTACAGTAACCTGCTGCTGGAGAGTCACTTGAAATCTGTAGGAATTCCGCCGAAATATCCACAAGATGCACTGAAATGCGGCATTGACATTTCTTAACGTGGCATTTACTTTCACATCGTCGACGGCTGAAAGGGTTGGCCCAAATAAAACTTGGTCAGTCCAAAGTAGGCTGGGTGATCAGTTCATCGGGGAAACCCGAGGAATGACCAGACCTGAAAAAACCGACGGCTCTGCGAGGGGCAGTTGGGGTTTGGGACCGCGAAAGCGGTGATCGCATCAAGGGCTGCGACGGTACATGCGTCCACGCTGCTACGCTCCCTCGCAGGAGCAGGTGGCTAGAGCATAACCAATGTCGCAGCCTTTCTATTTTTTCTACTTGGTTTTTCCCCGCCTCTCGGCTGGTCTTCGAGGTTGCTGCTTACCGCTTTCTCTCTGAGCTTTCCTGACACGAGATGCAATAACGCGTCCAGGGCAGCGCTTCCAGACGCTTAGCACCGATTTCTTCTTCGCAAACCATACATTGGCCGAACGTCCCATCGGCGATGCGGGCGAGAGCTGCGTCAACTCCGCTCAGCAGGCCGCGAGCGTGAGTGGTTTGCTGGAACAGCAATTCCTTATCGAGGGAGCTGTTAGCGCGGTCGCCTTCGTCGGGTCCATAGGAATTCTGCATCTCGCGACCTTCTTCCTTTGTCTGAGCAATGCTGCGCAGAAGTTCCTGGCGTCTCTCGAGCAACTGCTTCTTAAATTTTTCAATCCGCTTTTTTTCCATTACGCTCAACCTTGCACCCTTCGAGGTGCGGGTGGCAAAACGAAACGTCCCAGACTCAAAGAGTCGTGGGACGCTCGCCCGAACAGCCCTCCCCCAAGTGCTGCTCGCCTTACAATCTACGATTGCGCTGGCGACTTGGGAATGGCACCGACGGGCTATGATTCCTCGCGCAAACGTAGTTTACGCCTCTGCGGGGACAACGGCTACATGCGATTCAGTCCGTCCAATGCCGCGACTTTGTAGGCTTCGGCGAGTGTGGGGTAGTTGAACACCGAGTCGCGGAAGTATTCGATCGTTCCGCCCATGGTCAGTACTACTTGTCCGATGTGCACGATCTCCGCTGCCCGATCGCCGATGATGTGGACTCCGAGCAGCTTCAAAGAGTCGGGGTCAAAAATAAGCTTCAGAAGCCCTTGTTCATCGCCAAGCATCTGCCCCTTCGCCAGTTCTGCATAGCGAGCCATACCGATTTCATAAGCTGTCCTGTCTTTGGTCAGTTGTTCTTCGGTTCTTCCCACCATGGAAATTTCTGGAATCGTGTATATCCCGTAAGGAATAAGGTTGGGGGGCATTTTTCCGGGCTTGCCGAACATATGGCAACTGGCCAGCCGGCCCTGCTCCATGGAGGTGCTGGCAAGCGCGGGAAAACCGATCACGTCACCGGCGGCATAGATATGGGGGACGCTGGTCTGAAAGTACTCGTTCACCGCGATCTTGCCACGGTCGTCGGCGTTCAGGCCTGCTGCCGAGATGTTCACCTGGTCGCTGTTGGCCTGGCGCCCAATGGTGTACAGGAGCGCCTGTCCATGGACATTCTTCCCACTCTCGAGCTTGGCAAATACCCGGTCACGGTCTGCATCCAAGCCAATCGAGACCACCCTTTCGCCCAGCCGAAACACTGTGCCTAACTGACGCAGTTGAAAGCACAAGCTCTCGATGATTTCGCGGTCTACGAAGTCGAGAAGCACGGGTCGCTGATCGAGCAGAGTCACCTTCACGCCGAGAGTTGCGAACATCGAGGCGTATTCGAGGCCGATGATGCCCGCGCCCACAATGACCAACTCTCGCGGAATCTCGTCAAGGGCGTGGACCTGGTCGGAATCAAAAATTCTCTTGCCGTCAATCGGGATGTCATCGCTGTGTGCCGGGCGCGTGCCGCAGGCGATCAGGACATGCTGCGCCTTCACCACCTGGACGCCTTCGTCGTTGGTCACGGCGATGGTGTGCGGATCGAAGAAGCGAGCGTCGCCTTCCAGGACAGTGACGTAGTTGCGGCGGAGCTGGGATTTGATGACTTCGATTTCCCGCGTCATGACGCCTTGGGCGCGAAAAATCAAGTCCGACATGGAAATGCGGTCTTTTAATACGTAGCCGCGGCCGTAGAAGGTGCGCTGGCGAAATCCACTGAGATACAGAACCGCTTCGCGCAACGTCTTGCTGGGAATGGTTCCAGTGTGGACGCAGACGCCACCGATGGTCCGCTTGCGATCGATGATCGCGACCTTCTTGCGGAGCTTGGCGGCGCAGATCGCGCCCTTCTGCCCGGCGGGGCCGCTTCCGATTACGACCAGATCATATTCATTGGCATCCATCATTCATTTCCAACCCCCTGAGAAATAGGAATGAGAACGCTAACACTGATTGCAAAATAACTGAAGGGTCACCTGTGGAAGTCGCATCGGCAGCCCGTTTTGTAACATTCCGTTAACAGGCGTGGGCTACCATCCCGTGCCGTGGGGATTTGCCATGCCGCGCATCACCCTGAATGACCCTCGCTACTACTTCAACCGGCACGAGTCCTGGCTAGCCTTCAACCGCCGGGTGCTGGAGGAGGCGCTCGACGATACCAATCCCCTGCTCGAGCGGGTCAAATTCCTCGCTATCACCGCCAGCAACCTGGATGAGTTCGTAGAGGTGCGGCTGGCCGGACTGCTGCAGCAGGTCGAACACGGCTACCGCGATACGGGACCGGACGGCTTGACGGCGGAGGAGCAGCTTAAGCGGCTATCGAGCGAGATACATGCCTTCGTCACCGATCAATACGAGTGTTGGAACCGTGCGCTGCTTCCTGCCTTGGCAAAGGAAGGGATTCGGGTGCTCTCCGTGGCGACTTTGGATCGAACCAGTAAAGACGCGATGGACCTTTACTACATGCGGCAGGTCGATCCGCTTTTGACGCCAGTGACGATTGATCCTTCGCATCCCTTTCCTCACGTCATCAACAGAGCCTTGTGTGTTGCATTTCTGTTGCGGCCACGGCGACGGCCGGCGACCACCTATCTGGGCGTTGTTACCGTTCCGCGCAAACTGCCTCGCCTGGTGCGAGTACCTACTCGAGGCCAACACACGGACTATGTGTTCCTCCACGATCTGGTCGAAGCACACACCCGGAATCTGTACAAGGGATTTCAGGTAATTTCCTCCGGGGCGTTTCGCGCCACGCGCAACAGCAATCTTTATCTTCATGAGGAGGAGTCGCGGAACCTGCTGGAGTCGGTGGACTCACAGTTACACAACCGGAGGAAAGGCGACATCGTTCGTCTGGAAATCGAGAGTGACGCTGCTGCTGAAATTGTTGACCCACTCGCGGAGCAGTTCGCTCTGCGTCCCTGGCAGATTTTCAGAACCAACGGGCCGGTGAACCTGTCCCGGCTGTTTTCGCTGGCCGACCAAACTCCACGACCGGATCTGAAGTTCCCTTCGTTCGCGCCCAGAGTGCTGAGCTTCGCGCCGAAAGTGTCCAGTCTGTACGAGCAGATCCGCAAGGGCGACGTCTTGTTGCACCATCCTTATGATTCCTATCAACCAGTGGTTTCGTTCGTGGAGTCGGCGGCACGGGATCCAAACGTGCTGTCGATCAAGCAAACGCTCTATCGCACCAACGAAGACTCACCCATTGTGCGCGGATTGATGGAGGCGGCTCAGACCAAGGAAGTCGCGGTCGTAGTGGAATTAAAGGCGCGTTTTGACGAAGCGTCGAACATTCGCTGGGCACGGTCGCTGGAAGAAGCAGGCGTGCAGGTGTTCCATGGTCTGGTTGGCCTGAAGACGCACTGCAAGCTGGCCTTGTTGACTCGCCATGATCCGGATGGCGTGATTCGACGGTATGCGCATCTAGGGACTGGAAACTACAATCCTTCGACTGCACGCTTCTACACGGACTTGAGCCTGCTTACGTGCAATGACGAAATCACGTCGGCGGTGCATGCGGTCTTCAATTTTCTGACTGCGCGATCGGAACAGAAGAGTTACAAGCCGCTTTTCGTTGCTCCTGTTGATCTGGCGCGCAACTCGATCGAACTGATCGAGCGCGAGGCTCAGCATGCCAGACGGCGGCGTCCCGCCCGCATTATTGCCAAGGTCAATGCTCTGCTCGATCAGCCGGTGATCGAGGCGCTGTATCGTGCTTCGCAGGCGGGCGTTGAAATCGACTTGATCGTACGGGGTGCCTGCGCCCTGCGTCCCTCCGTGAAAGGGCTGAGTCACCGCATCCGGGTGCGGAGCGTGATTGGCCGGTTTCTTGAACACAGCCGCATCTTCTACTTTGAGAACAACGGCAATCCGGATGTGTATCTTGGCAGCGCGGACTGGATGCCGCGCAATCTCTATGAGCGGGTCGAAGTCATGTTCCCGGTTCGCAACCCGGATTTGCAACAGCGGGTGATTGAGATGTTGATGCATTACCTGAAAGACACGGCCAAGAGTCGCATTCTGCACTCGACCGGAAAATATGTGCGGCCATTGCTGGGTGATGCGTCGCGGAATGGAAGAAATGGCTCTCGTTTCAGTGTTCAGGATTATTTCGTCGAGCATCCGGAACTGGGCTTCGAATCCGACGTGCGGCTTACGCCGCTTCCGATGAGCGCGGATTAGACATTCCCCTTTTTCATTTGGTCCATGAGGTAGTCGCAGGAACGCACGCACAGCGTCATGATAGTCAGCGTCGGATTCTGACATGGATTGGAGGGAAAGCCGGAAGCGTCCATCACGAACAGATTCTTCACGTCGTGGGTCTGCTGAAACTGGTTCAGCACGGACTTTTTGGGATCGTTACCCATGCGCGCGATGCCGGCTTCGTGAACTGCCCAACGCCCATTTGCCGGATTGGCAAACGTGCGGATATTACGAGCGCCGGCGGCATTGAGCAATTCTCCCGCGCTCTCGGCCATGTCCTTAACCATCGCTTCCTCGTTGGGGCCGTTGGCCATGTGAATTCGCAGCACGGGAATTCCATAGCGATCCGCCTTGTCTTTGTCGATCTCGACATAGTTGTCCCAGCGGGGCAAGACTTCGCCAAATCCCAACACGTTGACTTCTACCTGCGGCTCACGCAGCGCCTTCTTATAAGACTCGCCAAAGCCGGGAGCTGACCAGTTAAAGCCAATCTCGGTATCGCCTTCGTATCCGTATCCGCGGAGAAAATTTTTGGATGGTGACCCACCCTTCGTATTGCGAAAGCGCGCGACATAGAACCCGACTGGCCGATGCGGCCCTGCCAGGGTCGGCTTCGCATCGAATGCCGGCATCTCACCAGATCCCCCGCCGCTGCGCACGTGGGCTGTCAGGTAATGTCCCAATACGCCACTCGAATTCGCCAGCCCGTTTGAATACTGCCGGTTCGCCGAATTCAAAAGAATGCGCACCGACTCCTGCGCCTGGGCACAGAGGATCACGACCCGCGCATTGATCTCGCGCGATTCGAGCGTGTTGCGATCGGTGTAGACGACGCCACGAGCCCGGCTCTGATCGGTGTCCATCAGCACCTTGTGGACCATGGCGTTCGAAATCAGGGTGCAGTTCCCTGATCTCACCGCGTCGGCGACGGTGGTAAACGCTGCGTTGAAATAAGAACGCGACTGGCAACCGCGTTCGCACGGTCCACAATAGTGGCAGGCCGCGCGCCCGTTGATCGGTTTGGTCAGGTTTGCCGAACGGGTTGGGGTGACGGTCCAGCCGAGCTTTGCTTTGGCTCGATTCCGCAGCAGCATTTCCTGGCAAGTCAGGGGCATCGGCGGCTGAAACTTGCCGTCGGGAAGCTCACTCAAACCTTCGGCCTGACCGCAAATGCCGACGTATTCTTCGACGAGATCGTAGTAAGGCTCGAGGTCTTTGTAGCTGAGCGGCCAGTCTTCGCCATGTCCGTCGTAACTGGCCGCTTTTAAGTCAAAGTCGCTGAAGCGCAGGCACACCCGTCCCCAGACATTGGTGCGGCCACCCGTCATCCGCAACCGGCCGAGCCAGTGAAAGGGTTTGTCGACCGGCGTGCTGTAGGGCTCCTCCAAATCGTTGCAGAACCATTCGTAGTTGTACTCATTGCAAATGTCGAATTCCGACTGGATGGGGCGGGTTTTGCGTATGATTTCGGGAACGAGATTCCGATACTTCAGATCGAAGATGGGTTTGTGTTCGGTGAAGTTGCGCGCGGATTGGGGTTGTCCGGCTTCGAGCAAAGCTACTTTCAGACCGGCTTCCGCGAGTCTTTTGCAGGCCCACCCACCCGAGGCTCCAGATCCTACGACTAAGACATCGAAAGATTGTGTGCTTGCCGTACCCACCCGATTCGACCCTTTCTCTCTGCGCCTGGTGATTGCCTCGGTCTGAACGACGCTAACGTCTCAGCGATGTTCCTCCGGATGCGCACACTCCGGCGGGCTTTCAAAATAGAAATCGTCGGTCCAACCAAGTTCGCGCATACCCTGTTCTGAGGAGTAATAGGTAGCGACAAACCATGTCTTCAGATTTTGAAAGTGCTCGTGGAGAGTAGTCTGATCGTTCTTCCCCGAATCCTTGCTCGCAACGCCGGACGAGTCAGAGCCAGGCTCCGACGGCGGATGCGATTCCACGGCACAACATGCAGAAAGCAACTCGGTGTTTTGCACGGCGCTGAGACCGGCTATCGATTGGTGATAGCGCTTTTGAGATTCCACCTCGAGCGCATTGAGGCTGGCAATAAACTTCTGTTGGTTCTCTGCAGTGTCCACCACAAGACACCGATCGACCACGCGATTTACCAGCACCTGCGCGGAGCCGGGAACAACCGCTTCGGCTAGCGCAACGACCGTTTCATTCTGCTGCGAATTCAGAAACTCTGGCAGCCAGGCGTCACCGGTGACGGTTGCGGCTGCAGACTCCACATTTCCGTCGGCGATGTGTTGGTGCACCGGATGGGCCGATGCACCGAGTGGTGCCGCAATGGCCACACCGAGTCCCGTCAATGCCCGCTGCAAAAGTTCGCGGCGCGTTATTCCTTGCCGGGTGCCGAGTGAATTCGACAGGATTGGAAGAATGTTCTTGCTACTCATTGGGCAGACATCACATCCGTCTTCGATATTTCAGGTCGGGCTACTCCGCTTAAGAACTTCAGTCCGCTTTCAAATCTGAAAAATACCCGCGAACGACCTTGGCGAAATCCGCGATTGCGATTTCAGGGTCTTCGAGGTCAGGATGCCAGACCTTCTCCCACTCAAAGCAATAATAGCCCGGGTAGCCGGATGCCTGCAGCAACGCAATTTGGCGCCGAACCGGAATGTTGCCACGGCCGGTCAGGACATACTTGCGATTTGGACCCGTGCCGATGGCGTCCTTAAGATGACAATGGCGAATCCACGGCCCTAACGCAGTCACAGTAACGGCAGGATCTTCGTTCGAAGTGGCAAAGGTGTGAAATGCATCCCAGAGCAATGCGACGGCAGAGGAATCGGCTCGTTTCAGCACTTCCTGCAAGACGGGGGTTGCGGCGAAATCGTCATGCGACTCCAGCAGCACGATAATTTGTCGATCCCGTGCGTACTCCCCTAATTCATGCAGCCCATCAACCGTGCGATTTCTGAGACTCTCATCGGGGGGAACGGGCCTGGCGGAATCTGCGCTCTTTCCGAACACTCGCACATAGGGAGACTCCAGCTCGGCTGCGAGATCGATGAAGCGGCGAGCGTCTGCCATACCCTTGCTCCGTTTCTCGCGGTCTGGCTCGCCCACATCCGTCGAACTGCTCACACATGCGATCTTGAGGTTGTGCGCTGTAATCTGTCGCTTTGTATCCTTAACGCGTTCGGGCGCAAAGATGGGATGCGATGGCAGGTCGAGATTGCCTTGAAGCCCGCGGAGCTCAATTGCCGCGAACCCATTTTGTACGGCGAAATCGAGAATCTTGCTGAAATCCCATGCGGGACATCCAATGGTTGAGAACGCAATCGGCAATGGAGCCTGGGGAGTTCGAAACACAAAGGCGGTGGAGAAGGCCGCCATTGACATCGTCTGCACGAAAGTACGCCGCGTTGTCCTCATGTCAGCAGTGTTGTCGTCATTTTCTCTTGTCGGGCGGCCGGCATCAAGCCATCATCGAGAATTAGTAGATCGCGTTCACGACGTTGCAGGGCGAATCTTTGATCGGCTCGACATGCGCGAGGCAACTCCGTCCACAAGGGTCGACGCTGGGGGTGGACGACGAGTTGCGGGGAGGCTGCAGTTGGCGCCGACCTGAGAAGACACGTAGGAATAAAGAACATGCGGACGAAAGAGATTGTTCAGAAAGGTGTCAGAAGGGCGCTCGCACGGCGCCCTCCTGAATATCAGCAATAGTTAAGCTACTGCGTCGGCATCGGCCAGTTCGCTTTCCATCTCGGCGTCGCGCACCGAGTGTGTCTGGGTGTGAGCGACCAGCATATAGATCGACGGAACCACAAACAGAGTAAACATGGTTCCGATGATCATGCCACTCACCAACATGATTCCGATGCTGTTGCGCGCTCCCGCTCCGGGCCCTTTCGCGAGGACAAGTGGGAAGTGACCGATGACGGTCGCGGCGGTGGTCATCAGAATTGGCCGCAGGCGCGTTGACGCCGCTTCGATAATCGCATCCAGCTTAGCTTTTCCTGCTTCCTGCAACTGGTTGGCGAACTCGACGATCAGAATTCCGTTCTTCGAGATCAAGCCCACCAGCGTAATCAATCCAACCTGGCTGTAGATGTTAAGCGTGGTCAAGCCGAGGAACGAGAACAGCAACGCTCCCGAAATAGCCAAGGGCACCGAACCCGCCAGAATAATGAAGGGGTCGCGGAAGCTTTCAAACTGTGCCGCCAGCACCAGATAAATCAGGATGCCGGAGAGCAGGAACGTTCCCAGGAACTTGCTGCCTTCGACACGCAGCTGGCGCGATTCACCGGCGTAGTCAACGGTGAACCCCTGAGGCAGAATTTTTTTGGCTTCGGCTTCGAGCAGACTCAGGGCTTTGTCGAGCGGCACTCCTGGTGGCACTACACCCTGAATTCGCACAGCATTGAGTTGCTGGAACTTCTTCAGGTCGCGAGGCTCGGTTGTGGTTTTCAGGCTCGCGAACGTCGACAGCGGTACGAGTTTGTTCTGCGATCCCGTTACGTAGATCTGGGAGAGTTGCTCGGGAGTCAGCCGCTCCACGCGCTTCACCTGCGGGATCACCTTGTAACTGCGGCCTTGAATGCTGAAGCGGTTCACGTAATTGCCGCCCAGCAAGGTCGAGAGATCCTGGCCGGCTTGACTGAGATCCACGCCCTGCGAACGCAGCTTGTCTCGATCAAATACAACTTCGGCCTGGGGCTGATCGAACTTCAGGTCCGAGTCGGCATAAATGAAGATCCCGCTCGTCATCGCCTTCTGCACCAACTGGTTTGCAAACTGTACCAGCTGTTGCGGCTCGCCTGGCGAGGCAATCACGAAGTCGATTGGGAAATCCCCGCCACCGGGCAAAGGTGGAGGCGTGAGAGGAATCACGCGAATGCCGGCGATCTTCGACAAGGGGCCCGTCGACTCCAGCAGCAACTGCTGAGCCGTCTTCTTGCGTTCGCTCCACGGCTTGGTCACCATGCCGCCAAAGCCACCCGTGGGACTCGTGATCTGAAAGATGCTCCCGCTCTCGGGGAAGCCGCGATACACGTCGTACACTTCGTTCGTGTACAGGTTGGTCTGGTCAATAGTGGAGTTCGGCGAAGCCTGAATCACGCCAAAGACCACGCCCTGGTCCTCGGCGGGCGCAAGTTCGCGCTGCGAGAACATGTAGAACGGAATCATCAACGCCGCAACGATCAGCCACAAGGTGAGCACGACCGGCCGATAACGAAGCGTTCCTTCCAAGTTGCGGGTGTAGAACTGGCGTACGCGTTCGAACCCGCGGTTGACGATGCCGGCAAAGCCCTTGTCGGTATCGCCTTCGCGGAGAAGCTTCGATCCCATCATCGGGGACAGGGTCAACGCCACAATTCCGGAAACGACGACGGCTCCCGCAAGCGTGAAAGCAAACTCGCGGAACAATGCACCCGTCAAGCCACCCTGAATGCCGATTGGTGCATAGACAGCTGCCAGGGTGATGGTCATCGAGATGATGGGGCCGACCAGCTCGCGGGCCGCATCCATGGCCGCACGCACCGGAGGCTTGCCCATGTGCAAGTGGCGCTCGACGTTTTCCACCATAACAATGGCGTCGTCGACGACCAACCCGACGGAAAGCACGATGGCCAGAAGCGTCAGCAGGTTGATCGTGAATCCGGCAAGCAGCATGAGGAAAACCGCGCCGATCAGCGAGATTGGGATCGCCACGACGGGGATCAACACCGAACGCATCGAACCCAAGAACAGGAAGATGACGACGATGACGATCAGCAGCGTTTCCGTCAAGGTGCTTAGCACCTCGTTGATCGCGTCCTGAATGTAGGCAGTCGAGTCGTACGGAATTCCGACCTTCATCCCAGTCGGTAGCTGCGACTGAATACCGGGAATCGTCTCTCGAACGTGTTTGATTACTTCGAGGGAGTTTGCGGTCGGGAGCACCCAGACGCCCATAAAAGTCGCGGTCTCGCCGTTGAACTTCACGTCCTGTTCGTAGTTCTGCGCGCCCAATACGACGTCGGCGATTTCACCCAGGCGCACTACCACGCCGTTATCCTGCTTGACGACCAACTGCTTAAATTCCTCAGCGGTGCGCAGGTTGGTATTCGCGATCAGGTTCACTGATACCATCGAGCCTTTCGTGCTTCCCACGGCTGCGAGGTAATTGTTTTTCGCCAGCGCGTCCCGTACGGCTGAGGGCGCGATGCCGTATGCGGCCATCCGATCCGGCTTCAGCCAGATGCGCATGGCAAAGGTACGATCGCCCAAAATATCGGCTCGCTGCACGCCGCTGACGGCGCTCAGCTTCGGCTGCACGACGCGCGTCAGATAATCCGTTATCTGGTTCTGGTCGAGATCGCTCGAAGAGAAGCCGAGGTACATCGCCGCAAACTGGTTGTCGGCCGTCTGCAGATCGATGACCGGCGCTTCGGCTTCGGGCGGGAGATCGTTGCGTACCTGCGCCACCTTCGCCTGGATTTGCGTGAGGGCGGCGTTGGTGTCGTAATTCAGCTTGAGGTGGACCGTGATGGTGCTCAGTCCCTGGGCACTCGACGACTCCATGTAATCGATGCCGTCGGCGCTCGCGATCACACGCTCCAGAGGAGTGGTGATGAAACCGCGCACCAGGTCTGCGTTCGCGCCCACATACGTGGTCGAAACCTGGACCACCGCAATATCGCTGCGTGGATATTGCCGCACGCTCAGTGAACGGATGGACTGCAAGCCCGCGATCAAAATCACCAGGTTGACGACGATTGCCAGGACCGGCCGCTTTATAAATAAATCGGTAAACTTCATGAGCTTTCCTAGACTTAGCTATCCGCTGGCTTGGGAGCCGGATTGTTTTCTGGTTGCACCTTGTTGTTCACGGTCACCGCAGCGCCGGTTCGCAGTTTGAAAACCCCTGACGTCACCACTTCGTCGCCCGGATTCACTCCCGAAACAATCGCCACCTGGTCGCCGCGGGTTCCGTCGATCTTCACGAACTGCTGCCGTACCCCGCGATAGCTCTGTCCCTTGGGATCTTTCAGGTCTGCGATCACGAAGACCGAGTCGCCGTAGGGCGCGTAACTGATTGCCGACGCCGGTAGCGTGACTACGTCGCGGCTCGCACCCACGCCGAATTCCACGTTGACAAACATGCCCGGCTTCAACTTGCCGTCCGGATTGGCGAGCGTGGCCTGCACTTGCAGGTTGCGCGTGGTTTGATCGACCACGGAGTCGAGGGCCGAAACGCGCCCAGTGAACGTCCTGCCCGCCAAGTCCTCGGTCATGACACGCAAGGTGCCTCCAACCCGGACCTTAGTTCCGTCCTGTTGCGGGACGCCAAAGTCGACGTAAATAGGATTCAGCGACTGCAGGGGCACAATCGGCGCTCCAGCCGCCAGATACTGCCCGAGATTGACCTTGCGAATTCCCAAAACCCCGGAAAACGGGGCGCGAATCGTCTTTCGCTCAATCGTCGCCCGCGTTTCTTCAACGTTGGCTTGGGTCTGCTTATGGTCGGCGGTCGCGCGGTCATAGTCCATGCGCGAGATCACGCCCTGTTTCACCAACTCCTGCATCCGGCCGTAATTGGCTTGCGCCAAGTCGCGCTGCGCCTCTTGCGCGGCCAACTGCGACCTTTCCTGGCGAGTGTCGAGCTCGACCAATACATCACCCTTGTGGACGTACTGCCCTGATTCGAAATTAATTTTTGCTACCGTCCCGGGAAGGTCCGCACTCACCTCGACTCCCTGCACCGCTTCCATCGTACCGATCACCGAGGCAGTTGCGGGCCAATGCTCCCTTATGGCCACAATGCTGGTCACCGCTTCGGGAGGTGGCTGGAAATTCGACGAAGCGTGCACCGCCGTTTCCACCTGCCGATACTTCACGAAGCCGAGCGCCGACAAAAGCACGACGACGACGCCCAGCACCAGAGCCATTCTTTTCGCCATTTGTTCCCCTTCGGGCGGAAGGGACACTCAGAAGTGCTTCAAAGCGAAGCCCGTCCCCACGCCCTCGCAAGACTACCAATGTGTCATCAGATTTTGGACCCGGGGATTAGGATTCTAATTTTAGCCACCACCCCAATCCCCAAAGCGGCGGAAACCGCCAATTTTCTATTCAAGATAGACGTTCCTGCCCTCATTAGGTATGACGAACGGAGAGGCTTAAATTCGACACCGAAGTCGAGATTTTCGTCATTGCTTGCCGAAATTTTGGTCAGTACTTATACGGAGGGTTTCGGGAGGGGATTTTCACTCTGTGAATACCACGCGTGGGCATCAACTAGCGAATCAGGAGACAGCCGTGGAAATACCGGCTGGATCAACCGCAGGAGCCACGGATACCTAGGCAGATGCTCCGGCGGACCGCGCAAACCGGGATTCGCCTTCCCGCGCCGCTGCCAGCAAGAGCTTCGTATCATTGTGCTTTGGATTTTGGAAAATCTCCTGGACGGGGCCTTGCTCGACAAGTCGTCCGCCAGCCATGACAGCGACGTGCTCGGCCATGCGCGACACGATCGCCAGATCATGGGAAATCAACAGGTAGGTCAGGGAATGGGACTGTTGCAGATCGACGAGGAGATTGGCAACCTGAGCCTGAACAGACATGTCGAGCCCGGAGAGAGCTTCATCAAGCACCAGCAATTGGGGCCGCAAGGTAAGTGCGCGGGCGATGGCCAGCCTCTGCCGCTGGCCTCCGCTGAACCACATGACCGGGCGATCTAACCAATCCGGCGAGAGCGCAACTTCTTTCATTAATGCTTCCGCCACGTCTTTCTGCTCGCTGCGGCTCTGCCCGTGAATCCGCAGAGGCTCTTGAATCACCTCGGCAGCGGTGAACCTTGGATTCATGGCAGTGGTCGCGTCCTGAAAGATCATCTGGATGCTGCGACGTAAGGGAAGCAATTCACGAGAATTCAGCCGGGCAATGTCGGTACCGTCAAACCAGATCTGGCCTGCATCGGGTGTTTCCAGCCGAACCACGCACCGGGCCACGGTGGACTTTCCCGATCCCGATGCGCCCACCAAGGCCAGCGTCTTTCCAGCGCAGATTTCGAAAGCAACATCTGTTACGGCTGCAATCGGCGTACGAGCCGGCCACATGCCGCGCCAATAGTGCTTCGACAAACCTCGGACGCACAACATTGCGGCGTTCGAAGAGCCCGAACTCGGCAGTTTACTCATCATATTTAAAGCAACTCACGGCACGGCCGGGTTCGGGGAGGAGCGTTCGCGGAGAAAGATGGGCGCACTTCTCCATCCGATCAGCACAACGGGGCTCAAAGTCACAGCCGGGGTTAACTGTTTTGGGGTCCGGGGACTCGCCCGGAATCCTGGCAAAATGTGTAACCCTTTGACCCGTACCGACGGACGTCCGCGCCACTTCGACCAGCGCCTGCGAGTAGGGGTGAAGCGGCCGCGTGAAAAACTCGGCACATCCGCCGACCTCGACGATTTTCCCTGCGTACATCATGGCAATGCGGTCGGCAACCATCGCGAGGAAGCTTGGATCATGGCTGATGACGACGAGTGCACTTCCATACCGGTTGCGCAAGCTTAGTAAGAGATCTGCAATGTCTCGGCGGAGGGCAGCATCCAGCTTGCTCGTGGGCTCGTCGGCGATCACCAGTCCAGGCCGACACGCGATCGCCTGAGCGATCGCGATCCGCTGCCTCTGCCCGCCACTCAGTTGGTGTGGATATGCGTTGTAGATTTCCGCCGGCTCCTGAAACCCAACCTCGCGAAGCAACTCTCGAACACGCTCCCGCCTTTCATGACATGTCTGGGAGATATGCGCGCGCAAAACTTCGGCAATCTGTGTCCCAGCCTTCATCACGGGGTTGAGGGAAACGGCCGGTTCTTGCGGAATCAAAGAAATTTCACAGCCACGAATTGAGCGAAGCTCGGCGTCAGAACATCCCAACAGATCGCGTCCCCCAAGCAGTACCTGCCCCGTTTCGACGCTCGCGTTGAGTGGCAGGATTCGCAACATGGCGTGCGCCAACGTGCTTTTGCCGCAGCCCGATTCTCCGAGAATTCCCAGGACTTCGCCGTCGCGGACTTCGAGAGAGAGATCGTTTAATACGTGCACTAGACCCCGGTCGGGCAATCGATAAGTAATCGTCAGATTGCGAATGACGAGGTTGTCTGCAGAACCAGCCACTTCTCCATCCTCCAGGGGTCAAGTCTTACCTATCCGCAGGTTCGCTACAACCCGCTGGCTGGGCGCGAAAGTGCTTGAACTTCCGGTTTTACAGGCCCGCACAGGGGCATGTTCGTGACTCGCCGGGCGTGAGTGCATATCGCGGTGATAGCCTGTTTTCATGGCGAAAGAAGCAGCCAGCGAAGCGCTCTTCATCGATGGACGTGAAGTCCAGGTGACTAACCCGGACAAGCTCTACTTCTCAGCGCAGGTGAAGGTCTCGAAGTTCGATCTGGTTCGTTACTACCTATCGGTCGCGCCCGGCGCCCTTGCAGGAATCCAGGATCGCCCCATCGTTTTGAAGCGCTTCGTAAACGGTGCCGAGGGCGAGGCGTTTTATCAAAAACGTGCCCCGGCGCAGCGACCTACGTGGCTGCGGACGGTGACTCTGTCATTCCCTTCGGGCCGCACTGCGGAAGAGGTTGTGGTCGATGACGCGGCCGGGCTGGCATGGATCGTAAATCTCGGCTGTATCGAACTGCACCCGCACCCGGTGCGCTCCGGAAATCTCGATCACCCCGATGAATTGCGAATCGATCTCGACCCAATTCCAGGCGTCGCCTGGGCTGACGTCCGGCGGGTTGCGCTCGAAGTGCAAGGCTTCCTTGAAGAGGTTGGCCTTCGCGGCTGGGCGAAGACCAGCGGTTCTCGCGGGATGCACGTGAACGTGCGTATCGAGCCCCACTGGACGTTCACTGAAGTCCGCCGGGCGGCGGTCGCCCTGTCACGCGCCGTCGAGCGGCGTGCCCCTGCTTTGGCCAGTTCAAAATGGTGGAAAGAAGAACGGCACGGCGTCTTCCTCGACTACAACCAGAACGCGAAGGATCGGACCACTTGCTCGGCGTACTCAGTGCGCCCGCTGCCCGATGCGCGCGTTTCGACACCGCTTCACTGGCACGAGGTCCCCGACTGCGATCCTGCCGACTTCACGATCTTGACCGTGCCGGGACGGTTCGCAAAACTCGGCGATCCTCATGCTGCTATGAACAACTCGGCCGGATCGCTTGAAAAGCTCCTCGAGCTCGCCGCAAAAGACGAAGCCGCAGGCCTCGGCGATGCTCCCTGGCCGCCGCATTTTCGCAAGATGGAATCGGAAGCACCGCGTGTGGCACCGTCACGCGCGAAGTCTGGGATTAAAAAGCCGCGAGTCAAGATGCCACTTCTCGTGATTGCGAATTCCCCGGACAAGGCGGCTGCGCTCGCTGGCCTGGAACGCTGGAAGAAGAGTCATCCCGAGGTCGCAGGTTTGCTTGCGATCGATGACATACTTGTCGATTCCATGCGAGGGCGGTCCTCCACCTGGACCCGCATCCGCGTGAACCTGCGCCACGTGCCAGAAGATCTTCGTCCTGCACAGGAAACTCCCGACCCAGATGACGACCCGACGCGGGAATGGCGTGAATGGAGCAAGTCCAAGAAGAAGTCGGCCAAGGGGGATGGCTAGCGAAGAAGCTCGTTTCAGCGGCCCTGGGGAAAAATCGCGGTCAGCTCCTGCGGCGGAACGACCTCGAGTTGTGAGTAGGTGCAGTCACTCGGTTTCTTGTCGTTGCGCCACCTGCGGAATTGCGCCGTATGACGGAACCGATCCCCTTGCATGTGGTCGTAGGCGACTTCAACGACCAGTTCGGGCCGAAGCGGCTCCCATGACAGGTCCTTGCCCTGGCTCCAGCGGCTCTGCCCTCCCGGCATGCGCTTCCCAATCTCACCATTCTCGGGATCATGCTCGGCCCAATGCTTCCAGGGATGCACGGCCAGTGCATCCTCGCGATATGGCTTGAGGAACTCCACCAAATCGCTCCGCTTCTGGGTACTGAAACTGGCGCAAACTCCCACGTGTTGCAACACGGCGGTGTCATCGAACAGCCCCAGTAACAGTGAGCCAACCAGGGTTCGATCGCCCTTCTTATGCCAGCGGAATCCTGCGACCACGCAATCGCAGTCGCGCTCATGTTTTATCTTGAGCATCACCCGCTTATTCGGCTCGTAAGTACTTGAGACGGATTTCGCGATGACCCCATCGAGTCCCGCACCCTCGAACCGCCGAAACCAATCCGCGGCAACGCTGCGGTCGCTAGTAGCCGGTGTCAGATGGATTGGGGGCGGCGTAGAGGCAAGTAACTCCTCCAAATGGCGTCGCCGTACTTGGAAAGGCTCGTCGCGAAGATCCCAATCACCCTGGCAAAGCAGATCAAAGAATACGAAGGACGACGGAGTTTGCCGCGCAAGCAGATTGACCCGCGAAGCAGCCGGATGCAGACGTAACTGCAGCGCGTCGAAATCGAGCTCATTTTCTCGCACGATCACGATCTCACCGTCGAGCACGCAACGAGCCGGCAAGGCGGTACGCAAGGGATCCAATAGTTCCGGGAAGTAGCGATTTAGAGGTTTCTCGTCGCGGCTCTGGATCAGAATCTCGTCGCCATCGAGAAACACGAGCGCACGAAAGCCATCCCACTTTGGCTCGAAGACCCAGTCTCCCCCTTCTGGAAGTTCGTCCACGCGCTTAGCCAGCATGGGTAAGAGGGGAGGATTTACAGAAAGGTTCACAGAATCATGGTATACCGCGACGCCTTCCGCAGATGTCGTGATCGGTAACTTTGAAAGCAGGGTGAGCCGTCACCACTCGGTTCGCCCTGCTCTGAATATGTTGTGTTTCGGAAGATTACATTGTCAGAACGACACGGAATTCTGCTTTGCCGCTCATCATCCGTGCGTAGGCCTCGCCTGCTTTCTCTAATGGGTAGGTTTCAATCATGGGACGCACACCTGTTAACTCGGCGAAATGCAGGGTGTCTTCCGAATCCGCTGGGGTTCCGGCTGCCCAGCCTTGAAGTGCCTTACTTCCAATAATCAGCTGTAGTGGTGTTACCTCAATGGGGTCAGATGTCGCGCCAATCACCATGAACTTTCCATTGGGTCCCAGACCGTCGACTAGTTCAGACATGGCTTTTGAGCTCGGAGCCGTCGCCAAAATGACTGTTGCGCCCCCCAGCTTTTGCAGGGCCTGGGCGGCGTTCGTCGATTGGCTATCGATGTACGCACTCGCTCCAAGCTTCTTGGCGAGCGCTGCATTCTCCGGCCCACGGCCAACAGCCGCGACCTGATAGCCGAACTTGTTTGCAAATTGGATTCCAAGATGACCCAGGCCGCCGATGCCTTGTACTGCAACCAGGTCTCCGGGGAGTGCGCCACTGTGTCGCAACGCGTTGTAGGTGGTGATTCCGGCGCAAAGCAGCGGAGCCGCTTCGGTGTCCTTCAGACCTTCCGGGATGGCCACCAAGGCCTCGACTGGCGCAACCATGTATTGCTGGTATCCACCGTCGTAGCTGATGCCGCACACTTGAGCATTGCGGCAATTGCGAAAATCGCCTCGGCGGCACTCGCGACACGTGTTGTCGTGCCCGCCATGCCAACCTACACCGGCGCGCTGTCCCTTTGTCCAGGCGGTAACACCGGCACCTACTTCGTCGATGACGCCCGCGACTTCATGTCCGGGAACCCGCGGATACTGAAGTCCAGGCCATAAGCCCTCTTTTGTGAGCACGTCGCTGTGACAAACGCCACAGGCTTGTACCCGAATTCGCACCTGTCCTGAAGCGGGTTTGGGAATCTCACGTTCGACCAGTTCAAAATCTCCGCCGGGACGGGAAACCTGTGCCGCTGTCATTGCAGGTACTGCGACCCTCAAAGTTGCCATAAATCCTCCTCAAATTCCTGTAAGGAACAAGAGCTTATTGAATCACAGGACGGCCACTGACGTCAGGCCACCGCCTCTCCGGTGACTGCATGGGATGTTCGTGAAGTGAAGTGAACCACGAGGAACGGTCACGCAAGAGATCGAAGCCTAACGGGGATACGCGGAGAAAATAACCTCGAGGTTCGTATCGCCGAGCGCTCAAAGCACTGGGGCGGAGTTGTGAATGAGCGGATCGTGGATGGAACTCTTTAGCGTCCGCCTTTGCAATTGGACGAGCGAAAAGCACCAATCCTGGTCCGGTACCCGGTGTCGCCCGCCTTCAGATAGTCGCCGACATACCAAAAGGTGCAGTCATCACTCGGGTCCAGGGCCGTCGTTGTGTAATCTTCCCAACGGAGCGTGTTGGTCTGAGCGGCCTCGCCTGTGGCTAGCACTGACTCGTGTAGCGTCAGTTGGCCCTTCGGATCGCCAGCCTGACGCGCAGCAAAGCGCAACCCTGCAAAGTTTGGCAGCCCGCCAAACGAGTATCCAATGCCGATATCACCTTTCTTGTCCATTCCGATGCTTGGCATCCAGCGGTAGAAGCCTTCCGGCGCGTAGGTACCCTGCTGATAGAGCTGAGGATCGCCTTTCTTGTCGAGTCGAAATTCGTACCAACGGACACCCCCGCCGCCACCCTGCGTCGAAACTGAGTGCGCCGCTACGATCGACTCGTGCCCACCAGTTTTGCGATAGACGAGGCGTTGCATGATTTTGTCGCCCTGCACGTCGAGTCTGCGCTCGGTGTTGGGCTGCGGCACACAGCTCGAAAGCTGACCGTTGCACAGGTAGTGATAGGGTGCAACCTTGATCTTTATTGGCCCATCCGCTTTCGTATTACCTGGATTACTCCAGTCGACATGGACCTTCCAGTAGTAGATGCCATCGTCCTCGAAGACATTTTTCAACTGTGTGCCGCCGGTCGCCATCATGATGTTCGGCGTCCCCACGGGTGGGGCTCCCGGACCGTCAATGTCGGAGTTATTCAGGAAATTTACTCCTTCAATGATGAGGCACTGCTCCGTGGCAGGCTGTCCAACCAGCATTTTGGCGCGATCCGCGATGCAGGCGTGCTTCTGAATCACGTCATCGCCGGTGCTGCTCGGGACATAGTAGCCGTCGGGCCAAACCGCAGGGCGGGGATAATCCGGGAACAAGGTTCGCTCGAACGCGTAACGATAGTACGTTCCGAGGGGATCGGTCCCGGTACTGACTGCATAGCACATGCCCCAGACCCCTTCCTTCGCTTGTGGCGGTCTTTGCTCAGGCGACGGGGGTTGTGGCGGATTTGGTGGTGGGGCCGCAGGCGGGCCGGCTGAAGCCTTCTCTCCTGACTTCGCTAGTTGGCCCGGGGGCACTGGCTCGCTATGATCCCGAGCAGTTTTCTCAGGGAAATCGTCTGGTTTTACACGCGAAAAAATGGGCATGACGATCAGCCATCTTCCAGCCAGCTGATCGTAGCGAACGACCGCGTCGCCGTTGTTGCGCGCTTCACATACTCCGCCGAAGCCGGCCCAGATCGACTTTGTCGGCACCGGTCCATACAGGACTGTTCCCGTCTTGTCGTATTTCTTGCCCTTTTTCGAGTAGATTGCCAGCCTCGTATTTACCGTCTG
>Ga0210401_10002327_pt1 | contig 21144 bp, 23 predicted proteins | sample IncBWH32MmetaG_FD_150866 | JGI IMG/M metagenome (GOLD analysis project Ga0210401, IMG submission 150866) | Forest soil microbial communities from Barre Woods Harvard Forest LTER site, Petersham, Massachusetts, United States - Inc-BW-H-32-M | ecosystem: Environmental > Terrestrial > Soil >... | reverse complement strand
CAGTTTCTTGCCATCGTTGGCAAACTTGAAGATGGCGTGGCTGAAATCGTCCACTACCCACACGTATTTTTGCGGATCGTAGGGATTGATATAGACGGCGTGCGCGCGCTTGAGCATCGAATCCCACTGGGTCCACCGTTCCGTAATGTTTCCTCGCGCATCGACGACTACGATATTGTCCTCCCAGCGGGCGTCCACGCCCATTCTGCCCTTCCAGTTCTTCTCTGCGTCCTCGGCCAGACTTCCCGGTGCGCCGCCGCCCGGGAGCGCCGCCACAGGGCCTTGTGAAGCGTTGCGAAAGGGTACCTGGGCGGTGGGAAAAGACAGGCTCGGGCCGAACTGCGGAACCGGCGTTTGCGGAGGCCGTTTCACCACCGGCAGTTCGCCGCGCTGCACAATGAACACACGATTCGGACTTTCGGCGAACACTCCCTCCACCGCCCCCCAGCCCCAGTTCTCGTGGTCCGGCAACTGCGACATGGGCTTGGGCCAATCCCGTACCACGTCGTAGGGACCGGTCAGATCCCATCCGCCTTTGCTTCCAGGAACCGCGGCGAAACCTGCGCCCGCCTCGCCTTGTCCATGAACAGTCTGAAGGTGCGTGGCGATAGCGGCACCGGCGATGAAGATCAGAATGGCGGCCCCAAGATTAGTAAGCCTTCGCTTCATGAGCGGCTCCCTTGAATGCAAATGATGACTCCGTCCGAAAGTATACACGGGAAGCCTGGCACGCCCTCTCCCGCCAGGTTCTAAGTTCGACCGGGAAGAGGCTAATGAACGTTGGACCGTACCTCGATACGAACGTGCTGATCTACGCCGTTAGCGAAGCCGATCCTCGAAATCAGATCTCCAGGAACCTCCTGGCCGAGGGCGGCTTGACTGAAGTGCAGGTGCTCAATGAATTCGTGGCGACAGCACCACGCAAACTCGGCTTCAGTTGCGAGGAATGTCTTTCCTCGCGGCGATTCGCATCCTGTGCCCTCGGTCGCTCTTTTCACTATAGAGACACAGGCGTGCGCTGCACATTGCATGGTGAACACCGCTCTCTCGGCGAAAGGCCGTCGCTCACCCTTCCTCCACCACTACGGCGATCAAACATTTGACCGGCTCATGATTCAGTCGTATGATTTAATCAAACGTATGACCCATCGCGCGCTAGATACCAAAGCCCGGATTCTCGATGCCGCCGAGAAGCTCTTCGGAGATAAAGGTTTCGACAGCACGTCGTTGCGCGACATCACCACCGAAGCCGACGTCAATCTGGCGTCCGTAAATTACCACTTTCAATCCAAAGACAGTCTGATCGATGCCGTAATCGCCCGGCGCTCCGAGCCAATTAACAAGAAACGCCTCGAGATGCTGGCACAGGCGGGGTCAAGTCCGACCCTGAAACAGATCCTTACGGCGTTTTTATCTCCTCTGATCGCTGACCAGGACGTTTCACTCTTCGCTCCCTTGATTGGCCGCATTCTGGCAACGCCGGATGTATCCCGGATTCAGCTTTTCAAAAAACACATGGTACCGGTCATACAACTATTCATTGCCGCGCTTCAAAAGGCTCTGCCCGATCTGAACGAAACCGAGATCATGTGGCGCCTGAGTTTCACAGCCGGCGCGATGGCTCACATTATGGCTCGGTCGGTTCATATACAGGAGTTGACGGGCGGAAAATGCGACCCGACAGACCGCCCGGCGGTCCTGGCGAGGCTGGTGACGTTCGCGACCGCCGGATTTCGCGCCAAGGAGGGACAGTAGATGCGCGCGCTCCTTATCTTTAGCCTGGCCACGACGGCGCTGGCGCAAAGCGGTGTAACGGTGGTGGAGACGACGCTCCCATTGAGCCTGAAGCAGGCCGTGGAAATCGCGCTCGCGCCGGACGGAAGTCCGCGGGTCACGCTGGCCCAGGAATCCATCCGCCAAGCCGAAACGCGCAAGCTCGAATCTCGCGCGGCATTCCTGCCGGATTTGGAATCGTCGGTCACCGACCAGCGTGAAACTACCAATCTTCACGCCTATGGCTTTGGCTCTCTTTTTAATTTCCCGGCGGGGTTCAACTTCAGTATTCCTACGATCGTCGGGCCGTTTTCGGTGTTCGACGCTCGTGCCACGGTGTCACAGATGGTTTTCGATTTCAGCACCATCCGGAAATATCAGGAAGCGAAAGTGAACATCCAAGCCGCCAAATCCGATTTTGATGCGACCAAAAACCAGGTCACCGATCAAGTCGCCCGCTCCTATCTGACTACGCTACGCGCCCAGGCGGCGCTCGACACCACGCGCGCCAACGTCGAGCTGTCGCAGGCACTCCTCACTCTCGCCCAACAACAGAAGGACGCGGGCACGGGAACCGGCCTGGATGTGGTTCGCGCCGACGTTCAGCTCGCCAACGATAGGCAGCGGCTGGTGGCCGCGGCAAACGACCGCCGGCGCGCCGGCCTGAACCTGATGCGCAGCATGGGACTCAAGCTGGACGCAGCCATCGAGCTGACCGATAAGCTGGAATATCGGCCGGCCGATATAGGCACGCTGGAAGACGCGCTGGCGGAAGCAAGAAACCTGCGCGCGGAATTGACGGCCCAGAAGGATCGCGAGCAATCGGCGCGATTGAATTACGGCGCCGTCAAGGCGGAGCGTCTTCCCTCACTCAGCACTGCGGCGAATTACGGTTACATCGGCGCAGGAGTTGCGGGCGCGCAACCTACGTATGACTACGGATTTTCGCTGCGCGTCCCGGTATGGAACGGCGGACTGCGCGACGCGCGCCGGGCGGAAAGTTTTTCACAATACCGCCAGGAACAGACTCGCACTCACGACTTGGAACAGCAGGTAGAGCTCGACGTGCGGCTGGCCTTCGACAGTATAAATTCGGCCGCTACGGAAGTGACTACTGCGCGCGAAGGCCAGGATCTTTCCGAAAGGGAGTTAGCTCAGGCCAAACGGCGCTATCAGGCGGGAGTAGCCAACTCGCTAGAGGTTACTGACGCGCAGACGCGCCTCGATCGCGCTCGCGATAATCTGATTAACGCGCTGTATGATTACAACGTGGCGCGCATCGACCTGGCGACGGCTACCGGGAAAATCCAGGAGTATGTGAACCAATGAAGAAACGAATCCCCGTAATTTTGCTGCTTATAGCCATCGGCGTGGGGGCATGGTTGTATTGGCGGTCGCACAACGCCAATCCCGGCGATCGTATTTTCGTCTCAGGCAATCTCGAGCTCACGCAGGTCGATATCTCGTTCAAGATGGCAGGGCGCATGATCGAGCGCAAGGTTAATGAAGGCGATTGGGTGAAGAGCGGCGAGCTGATCGCGACGCTGGACCCCATTATCTATCGCCAACAAAAGGTTCGGGATCAAGCTTCCGTCGCCAGCGCAGTCTCAAACTATCAGCAGCTCGAGACCGGGATCGCCTATCAGAAGGCGACGCTCGAAAGCGACATTGCCGCGCGCAACGCCGAGCTCAATCAATCGACAGCCAAGCTCGAAGAGCTGCTGAACGGCAGCCGCAGGCAGGATATTCAACAGTCGGAAGCCTCGCTTTCAGACGCCAGGGCACAGCTTGAATTCGCTCGCCTGGATTGGGATCGCGCACAGACGCTCTTCAAGAACGAAGACATCTCGAAACAGCAGTACGACCAGGCACGCACCAAGTACGATAGTGCGCAAGCGCTGCTCCGCCAGGCCGAAGAAAAGCTTTCCCTGGTCAAGGAAGGTCCGCGCCAGGAGGATATCGCCGCCGCCCGGGCCGACGTCGCACGCGCCAAAGCCGCCGTCGCCACCGCCGAAGCGAATCGTCTGGAGCTGAAGCGCAAGCAAGAGCAACTGGTGGCGGGCAAGGATGACATCGATCGATCCCGCGCGCAGGTGGGTATCGCCGAGGCTCAACTCGCCGACACCGAGGTCAGCACGCCTATCGACGGAGTTGTGCTGGTGAAATCGGCCGAGCCGGGCGAGGTTCTTGGAGCCGGGACGACGGTGGTCACCATCGGCGACCTGGAGCACCCCTGGCTGCGAGCCTACATCAACGAAACCGACCTGGGCCGCGTGAAGCTCGGGCAAAAGGTGAAATTGAGCACCGATTCGTTTCCCGGAAAAGTGTACTGGGGCAAGGTCAGCTATATCGCCTCCCAAGCCGAGTTCACGCCCAAACAGATCCAGACCAAGGAAGAACGCGTGAAGCTGGTGTACCGGATCAAGATCGACGTCGACAATTCCAGCCACGAGCTGAAAAACAACATGCCGGTTGACGCTGAAATCATCTTATGAGCATTGTGATCCATGCCGAAAATCTCACGCGCCGTTTCGGCGAGCTCACCGCGGTGGATCATCTGAATCTGGATGTAGCCGAGGGGGAGATTTTCGGCCTGGTGGGACCCGACGGCGCCGGCAAGACGACCACCATGCGCCTGCTATGCGGCTTGATGGACCCGACCGAGGGCAAAGCGGTCGTGGCCGGCCATGACGTCACTCGCGAGCTGGATCAGATGAAGGATCAGATCGGCTATATGGCGCAACGCTTCGGGCTGTATACGGATCTGACGGTCCAGGAGAACATGGACTTTTACTCGGATCTGTTCGGCATCACCAAGCGCGAGCGCGACGAAATGGGCGCACGGCTGCTGCAGATGACGCGCATGGAGCCGTTTCGCAAACGACCGGCGGGAAAGCTTTCGGGCGGGATGAAGCAAAAGCTCGCGCTAATGTGCACGCTGCTCCATAAGCCCAGGGTGTTGTTTCTAGATGAGCCGACCAACGGCGTCGATCCGGTTTCGCGGCGCGATTTCTGGGCGATTCTATACCAACTGGTGCGCGGCGGCCTGACCGTTTTCGTAACCACTGCTTATCTCGATGAAGCCGAACGGGCCAATCGGGTGGGTTTCCTGTATCAGGGGAAAATGATCCGTTGCGACACGCCGGCGGCCTTAAAGCGGGGTATCGGCGAAACGGTGTATTTGATCAGTTCGGACGATCATCGCAAGACCATGTCGACTCTCGAAGGTCAGCCAGGTGTCTTGGCCGTGCAGCCCGCCGGAGCCGAACTGCATCTGTTCATTGATCCCAATGTCACGTCGCCCGAAGGCCTGGCGCAGGTGACCCCGTTCGGCTACCGCCCGATTGTGCCGTCGCTCGAAGACGTATTCATCGCGCTTTCGCGGAGAGAGAGTGCCCTCAGTGCCGCGTAATAACTCCGTCCCGGCTGTTCACGTTGACAAGCTGGTGAAACGCTTTGGCGATTTCGTAGCGGTGGACAATGTTTCGATCGATGTCGCGCAGGGAGAAATTTTCGGATTCCTGGGGCCGAACGGCGCCGGCAAGTCGACCACCATCCGCATCCTTTGCGGGCTGCTTGCTCCGACCTCCGGGAAGGCCACCGTGGGAGGCTACGATGTAGCGACGCAGCCCGAAGAGATCAAGAAGAGGATCGGCTACATGTCGCAGAAGTTTTCGCTCTACGACGATCTGAAGGTGGAAGAGAATATCGAATTTTTCGGGGGCGTCTATGGCGTCTCACCCGACAAACTGTCTGCGCGCCGCGATTACGTGCTCAAAATGGCCGGCCTCGAGGACAAACGGGCGACCATGACCCGCCTGCTCTCGGGCGGGTGGAAGCAACGGCTCGCGCTCGGCTGCGCGATCTTACATGAGCCACCCATTCTATTTCTCGATGAGCCGACCAGCGGCGTGGATCCGATTGCCCGCCGCAACTTCTGGCATCTGATCTACGAGCTTTCGGCCGCCGGGCACACGATTTTCGTCACTACGCATTACATGGACGAAGCGGAATACTGCCACCGCGTAGCGCTGATGTATGGCGGGCGCGTCATCGCGCTGGGCTCGCCCGCGGAGCTGAAAACCTCGCTGGGCGTTGGTCATTTGTTGAATCTCGAAACGTCGGATCTGTTGCGAAGTATGACGGTGCTGGAGGGCAAGCCCGGGATCCTGGACATCGCTGTGTTCGGTGGCGGACTGCACATAAAAGTCGAAGATCCGGCTGCGGCAATTCTGGAAATCTACCGTGAATTGGAGCTGGCGGGCATTTCCGTAGTGATACTGGATTCGATCCGGCCGAGCATGGAGGACGTCTTCGTCAGCCTGATCGAAAAAGAGGAACGAGATAAGCAGGAGAAAGCCGCATGAGTTTGCGCCGCACGCGCGCCATTGCCCGCAAGGAGATGCTGCACATTCTCCGCGACTCCCGAAGCCTGTTCGCCGCGTTACTGCAGCCGCTGGTGATGCTGCTGATTTTCGGATGGGCTCTGAGCCTGGATGTCGATCGCATCCCGACCCTCGTCTACGATCTGGATCAATCGCCACAAAGCCGCGACCTGGTGAAGGACTTCCGGGGCTCGCGCTATTTTCAGGTAGTCGAAGAAGTACACAGCTACCGCCCTATTGAGCAGGCAATCGACCGGCGCAAATGCCTTCTGGGCGTGGTGATTCCGGTCGAATTCGCGAAAAACATCAATCTGCAACAGCCGGCCCAAGTACAGCTTCTAATCGACGGCAGCGACTCGAACACGGCCGCCATCGCTCAAGGTTACGCCGAAAGCATCGTGTCGTTGTACTCACAACGCCTGCAGGCGCCTGTTCAGACCGCGGCAGGGCGCGTTCCGGCCGGCGTCATCCCGGACGTACGGGTCTGGTACAACCCCGATCTTCTATCGGGAAACTTTATCGTTCCGGGTCTGATCGTCGTGATCGTGATGATTATTGCAGCCAATCTCGGCTCTCTGACCGTGGCGCGGGAATGGGAGAACGGCACCATGGAACAGCTATTGTCGACGCCGGCGCGGCCCAGCGAGATCGCGCTCGGGAAATTGTCCGCCTATTTTGTGGTCGGCGCGGCTGACATGGTCATCGCGCTGGTGGTCGGCATTTTCGTTTTCAACGTGCCGATGAAAGGCAGTCTGTTGTTGCTGCTGGCCGCCAGCGCGATCTTTCTGTTCGGCGCGTTGGGGCTCGGCATCATGGTCTCGGCTATGTTCCGAACCCAACTCATGGCGTACCAGATCGGAACGCTGCTTTCTTTTCTCCCGGCGTTTCTGCTGTCGGGATTCATCTATCCGATCGGCAGCATGCCGCGCGTGATCCAGGCGGTTTCACTCATCGTGCCGGCGCGTTATTTCATGGAAATCTCGCGCGGGATTTTTCTGAAAGGCATCGGCATTCAACTGCTGTGGTTCAATCTGCTGCTGCTGATTGCCTACGCTGTAATCGTATTCTATTTTGCGACGCGCAAACTGAGGCAAAAGGTGGCGTGATGAGACAAAGACTACGCAGGATCATCCGCAAAGAGTTTATTCAGGCGCTACGCGACCCGCGCATGCGGTCCATATTGTTTTTGCCTCCGCTCATCCAGTTGTTGATTTTCGGCTACGCCGCAAGCCTGGACGTGGACAACGCCAAGATCGCCTGGATGGATCAGGACCGCACGCCCGAAAGCCGCGAGCTTCTCTCGGAGTTCGAAGGCTCGGGACGATTTATTCTCGCCGGCATGCCGAACGATGAACGCGCCATGCAGAGAATGATGGATCGCGGGCAAGTGGACGCCGTGATTCGGATATTGCCCGGATTCGCCCGCGATGTGAAGCGCGGCCGGACCACCAGCGTTCAGGTGCTGCTGGACGGAACCAACTCGAACACGGCCTCCATTGTTTCCGGATACGCCAGCCAGGCGATCGCGCGTTATTCGAGCGAAGCGCTCCAACATCAACAGAACGCCATGCTGGTGGAAGCTACCGAGGACGCCGGAGGGCCGGTGCAACAACCAGTCCCGCAGGTCAGCCCGCGCACCCGGGTGTGGTTCAATCCCGATCTGCGCAGTAGGAACTATTTCATCCCTGGCGTGATAGTGAACATTATCACGCTGGTGACGCTGTCCCTGACTGCCATGGCGATCGTTCGTGAAAAAGAGATCGGCACCATGGAGCAGTTGATGGTCACGCCGATTCGTCCAACCGAGTTGATCATCGGCAAAACGCTGCCCTTCGTCGCCGTGGGTATTTGGGACATGCTGCTGGTTATGAGCGCCGCGCTTCTGATCTTCCACGTGCCGTTCCGTGGAAATTTCTGGCTGCTGTTCGGGGCGACGCTACTGTTCCTTCTGACCACGCTCGGCGCCGGTCTCTTCATTTCCACCGTCTCAAAAACGCAAACCCAGGCAATGATGGCCACCAGCTTGTTCTTTCAGCCCTTCTTCATGTTGAGTGGATTCACGTTTCCGATCCGCAACATGCCGCAGCTCGCGCAATGGCTGACCTTCATTAATCCGGTGCGTTACTTTATGGAGATCGTGCGCGGAGTCTTTCTGCAGGGCGCCGGTATCGAATCGCTATGGCCCCAGATGGTGGCGCTGGCGCTGTTCGGCGTAACCATCTTGTGGCTGAGCGTGCAAAGGTTCCACAAGCAACTGGAATGATAAAGTCTTTGGAGGGCGTCCGCAGGGCAGGTGTCAACCGCTGCGACAATCAGTTGATTAAGAAGGTGGTGGAGGCGGCGGGAGTTGAACCCGCGTCCGAGAAAGTCCGCCATGAAAAGAACTACGTGCGTTTCCGATTCGGTAGTTGTCGGCCGCCCCATTAGAACCGGCAAGAAAACGACGGCTTAGCCCGATTGTCGTCAGCCTACGGCTCCGAGCAGAAGCCTTCGGCCCAATCCTCGAAGATGACGCCCGATGAATGCCGTCGAGGCCCAGCATCCGGAGCGGCTACCTAATTAATTAAGCAGCGTAAGCAAACTGCTGATTGGCAGTTCTGGTTTTCCGATCGTTTAACGGGAGCTCGGAACCCGGCACGCCTTTCCACAACGATTCAATCCCGTCGAATCCGTTGCGCCCCCCTTCCCTGCTTTGATGATAACACCCGCTCCTTGGATTCCGGCCTCTTGGAGCTTTTTCCTATGATGTAGACAGGCATGCCGAGCGTCACCTCAACTCCGGAAACCAGGCAGAAAACCGAAGATCAGCTGGTGCCACTCTATAACGTCGTTCTGCTGGACGACGACGACCACACCTACGAATATGTGGTCGAGATGCTCCAGAAACTGTTCGCCTTCTCCGACGGGGACGCCTGGAATCATGCCGTCGAGGTCGACAGCACCGGAAGAACCGTGGTGCTGACGTGCGAACTGGAGCAGGCTGAGTTCGGCCGGGATCAAATCCATGCTTTCGGCGCCGACTGGCGTATGCCCAAGTCGAAAGGGTCGATGTCGGCGCTCGTGGAACCATGTTCTTAGGGCCAGGCCCGTCGTGCTAACCTAGTCTCATCCGCGTCTGTGGGTTATTTCAGCAGGAGATGACTATGCGTAGTAAGGTAATCTTTACAGTTGTTGCTTTCGTTGCGTCCCTGGCTTCTCTGGCCGCCCAGAGCAAGCCGAATTTCACCGGAACCTGGAAGCTGAACGTAGCCAAGAGCGACTTTGGCGTCCTTCCACCCTCGAACGGCCGCACGGACGTAATCGATCACCAGGAGCCAAATCTGAAGGACAGCGTGTCCGACGATGGCGCCCAAGGCCAGCAGAATTACACGCTCAGCATGACCACCGATGGCAAGGAAGCCATCAACAAACCTGGTGGATTGGACATGAAGAGCGTAGCCACCTGGGACGCCAACAAACTGGTAGTCAATACAAAGCTCCAATTCCAGGGCAGTGACGTGGCGATCAAGACTAGCTGGTCCATGTCAGACGATGGCAAGACGCTGACGGAGAGCGCGCACCTGGAAAGTCCGATGGGCGAAACCGACCAGACGATGATCTTCGAAAAGCAGGAAGGCGGCGCCACCGCGGTTGCGGCAATGAAGCCTGCGGCAGCTGCTCCCTCAGCCGGCGGCGCCAAGCCCAATTACAGCGGAACCTGGAAGCTCAACGTGGCGAAAAGTGATTTCGGCCCCATTCCGGGCCCCGATACGCGCACCGATGTGATCGAGCACAACGATCCTGCGCTGAAGGTCAACACTGCGCAGGATGGAGCCCAAGGCAAGCAGGAGTACACGCTCAACATGAGCACCGACGGAAAGGAAATGACCAATACGCCAGGTGGCCTCGAAGTCAAGAGCATCGGTGCATGGGAAGCCAACAACTTGGTTATAAACGTCAAGTTGAAATTTCAAGACAATGACGTCGCTGCCAAGACAACTTGGCTCTTATCTGACGATGGAAAGACCCTCACGCAGAACCAACATCTCACTACGCCGATGGGCGAGTTAGATCAGAAGATGGTTTTCGAGAAGCAGTAAGTGAGGTGGCGCAGGTCTCTGCCTGCGTTTCTAGCCTGGGAACTAATAGGGCGTCGGGAAAGTCTTCGAAATATGATCGTGCCAGGTGAGCGTTTCTTCGTCCACCAGGGCCCATAGCAGACCGATCCCGGCCGCCAGCAGGCTCAGTATTCCGGAAGCCAGCCGATAAAGCCGCTGCTTGCGGCGCGGTCGCTGTCCATCGAAATCGACCAGCGTAAGACGTGCCCAGCGCATGCCGGCCGTATCGCCGCCGGCGAGGCACCACAAGATCTCGTAAAAGATCACAAATGCTGCCACCACCGCGACCAGCACCGGCCAGGTTTTGGCGTTTAGCAACACCTGCCCTCCAGCCAGGTAGAAAATAATTCCGAAGATTGCGGTGGCGATCAGAATCATACTGCCATCCAGCGCTGCCGCCATGGCACGGTGTGCCGGAACAGCCACAGGAGCGTCACAGTAGATCACTCCGTCTGAGGGCCTGATGGAGCGCGCGAACTCGAGGTTCTGCTGACCGGGAATCACCTTGCGATTGCGGACTCGCCGCACGGCTGGGGACTGCTGCCGTAACGGGGGCGCCACCGGGGGCGCGATCGATTCAAACGGCACCACTCGCGGAAGCTCCCGCCCGCTAAACAGGGAAGGTTGATAGGTGATGGGCCGGCGCGGCGATGGTGGAAGCTCGGTTGCAACGCGTCCAGCGGGACCGGCCGATTCGCTTTCCATGAATTCAGGACGCAACGCTGGAACCGCGGCCGACGTCGTGTACACCGGCGTCATGCGCAGACGACGGCCGCACCGGCCACAACGATGATCATCTTCCGCATTCGAAGCCTGACAATAGCGACATTCCATTCTGCCAACCAACCTCCTGCGCTTGCGGGATCTACCAATCCGTGTTACGGTTTTCGGTTGAGGCCGTTATCGTCCGTATCCGCGGGTCCCCGCTCGCGCACCAAAAATGAGCTTATCTCCTTTCCTAACATATTTGGGGTGAAATGTCACGTACTTTCTTTGGCTTCCGGCCTGGGATTTCTACTGGCGGCCATCTTTTTGGCGAGCGGACACGCTCTCGCGCAGGTTCCGTTTGCGCCGCCTCCACCGCCTGCCCCTAGCCAGCCGGATACAGTCCCAAATGCGGCCAATCCGAACCAGCGGCTCAAGCTCCAGCGCCCGAACGCACCGGGTCCAAATGATGTATTCATCGACGCTGTGAGCCAGGAGGTAGACGGCTCCCTGCGTCACCTGCGCGGGAACGTCCACCTGGAAATGACCGACAAGAAGCTCGAAGCCGACGAGGTGGATTACGACGAAGATACCGGTGACGCCGAGTTCCGGGGCAACGTACGGTATGAAAACTTCATCGATGGGACCAAGCTGAATTGCGATCACGGCACCTACAACGTCAACAGTGAGACCGGATTCTTTTACGACCTGCGTGGCACCTCAGTGCCTAAAATCATCGCGCGCCCTGGGTTGCTGACCACCAGCAATCCTTTTTATTTCGAGGGTAAGTGGGCCGAGCGAAAGGAAGATCGCTACATCGTTCACGACGGCTACGTAACCGATTGCAGAGTCCCCAAGCCGTGGTGGCGGCTTACCGGCCCCAAGTTCGACATCATGCCTGGAAACCGGGCCATCGCTTACCACGCCGTCTTTCATGTCCAACGGCTGCCCCTATTCTTCCTGCCCATTTATTACAAATCGCTTAAAAAACTGCCGCGTGAGAGCGGATTCCTGGAGCCCAGCTTTGGCCGCAGCACGCTGTTCGGTGAATTTTTTGGCCTCGGATACTATTGGGCCATCAGCCGTAACGCCGACTTTCTTTATCGCGGCGTATATTACAGCCTGCGCGGGCTGGCCAGCACGGTAGACTTCCGCTACAAGATAAAACCGGGCACGGACCTCGGATTCTATCTCTACGGAGTGAACGACAAGGAGAAGCAGGGAGGGTATCAGTTTACCGTCGACGGCCGCTCCAACCTCGGCAACGGCTGGGAAGCGCGTGGGCAGATCAACTATCTCAGCTCCTTCCTGTTCCGCCAGTCCTTCAGCCAATCGTTCCACGATGCGATTTTTTCCGAATCGCACTCGGTCGGCTTCATAACCAAACATTGGGACACGTTTGGCTTTTACGTAGTGGCTGATCGCGACGAAGAATTTCAAAGCGTAACGCCCGGCGACGATATTGTGATTCGGAAGCTGCCCGAAGTCGACTTCTTGAGCCGTGACCGGCAAATTGTGGGAGGTGTCTTGCCGCTCTGGTTTTCGTTCGACAGCAGCGCGGGCATCCTGGACCGCACCGAGCCGGATTTTCAGACCCGGCGGTTCGTGCCGCGCGTGGACGTGAATCCGCGTGTCACCACGGCATTTCACTTTGGCGGTTTCAGCCTGACGCCCAGCTTCGCGATTCGGGAGACTGCCTACGGGTCCAGCATCGTGAACGGCCAGGGCACCGGCCAGGGCTCAGGCCCCGTGAGCGGCCAGTTGTCCGGCGACAACGTGGTGCGGAACGCGCGTGAGATTCGTCTCGAGCTGATGTTCCCGTCACTGGCGCGCATATACAAGTCGCCGAAATGGCTGGGTGGGGAAAAGGTGAAGCATGTGATCGAGGCGCGGGCCGAATACGTGCTGGTCGGCGGTATCGATAATTTCAACCGCATTATCAGGTTCGATGAAACCGATCTGCTGTCGGACACCAACCAGGTCACGTTCTCGATCACCAATCGGCTATTTGTCAAGAACAAAGACGGCAACGTCAATGAGGTGCTGAGCTGGGATCTCTCGCAGGCCCGCTATTTCGATCCGACCTTTGGCGGCGCAGTGATTGCAGGTCAGCGCAATGTTGTGGCGAGCTCGGAAGAACTGGACGGGTTCGCATTCTTGAATGGACCGCGCAACTATTCTCCGGTGGTCTCAGCGCTGCGTTTTCAGGAGAAGCTGGGCCTGGAATGGCGAGTGGACTATGATCCGCTTCTAGGGCACATCAGCAATACCGTTTTTTCTGCGGACTATCGCTTTTCGAAGTACCTTATTTCAGTCGGTCACAGCGAGGTGCGGACCGATCCGGCAGTGGCGCCCAACTCCGACCAGATCCGTGGCCTGCTGGCGGTCGGCAATCAGAACCGCAAGGGGTGGAACGCCGCGGTGAGCGTTTATTATGACTATATGCGCGGCGTCCTGGAGTTTGCGACGACCGAAATAACCTACAATACCGACTGCTGTGGGATCAGCGTCGAATACCGGCGCTTCAATTTCGGAACTCGGGACGATTCGCAGTACCGCATTGCTTTATCAATATCGAACGTCGGTACCTTCGGGACACTGCGAAAACAGGAAAGAATCTTTTGAACGTGGCGCAGGTCACGTGGCCGCAGGTCTCCGGCCTGCGAATCAATTTTTCAGGGTGGCGCAGGTCACGTGGCGCAGGTCTCCGACCTGCGAATCAATTTTTCAGGGTGGCGCAGGCCTCCGGCCTGCGAAAGACTCTTTTCAGCAACAGTAGGAATGCCTGTGCCAACTATCGGGCGTCGGTTCCGATAGCCTCGTCCAGCAAGACGCTGAACTCCCGCGCTTTATGCTCCACTTTGTGCTTCAACGAAGCGAGTTCACCTTCGAGCGTATCCAACTGGTCGGCCAGATGCAGGCACGCTAACACCGCGGCGCGCGTAGAGTCGATATTTCCGCCGCGGGCCGCGATGGACGACATCAGATCGTCTATTCGGTGAGCGAGCTGCTCGATTCTTCCTGGATCCTCGCTGGCCACCAGCGAGTAGGTCTGGTTGAAGATGGTGACACGGACAGGTTCCGTGTTGGGCATGCTTTAGCTTGCCATCTCTAGGTGGTGCTAAGCAAATCCATCTGACCGAGCAGTTTCTCGATACGCGTGCGTACCTGCTTGCGCTCGGAGCGCAGCTCATCGAGTTCCTGGCGATAGGAGTCGCGGTCTTCCAGGGCGGATTGCAACTGCGCCTGCAGGTCGGCCTTCTCGGCGCGCAGGTTCGCGACCAACTCGGCCGCGCGCGTGATGCGCTCTTCGAGACTCGCAAGGGGATCCGTCTCTTTTTGTACTGGACTCATATTTATGACCCCGCGTGGGCGGCTTTCGCCGTCTGGACCAGCGCCGCAAAAGCGGTCGCGTCGTTGGCAGCCATGTCCGCCAGAATTTTACGGTTCAGGTCGATGCCGGACTTCTTGAGTCCGCTGATGAACTTACTGTATGAGATTTCAGCCGCGCGGCAGGCAGCGCCGATGCGGATGATCCAAAGCGACCGGAAATCGCGCTTTTTCCGCCGCCGCCCCACGAAGCCGTAACGCAACGACTTCTCGACGGCCTCTTGCGCGGCCCGATTCAGTTTGCTCTTGGTAAGAAAAAAGCCCGACGCCCGTTCCAGCGTCTTCTTACGGTAGGCTCTCCGTTTAGTCCCTCTTTTTACTCTCGGCACGTTTCAACTCCTGTTTGTAATTGAGCCGGCGGCAAAGGTACGTGCGGGCACCCGTTCGCGCGGCGCGTAAACCTAATACGGTATCATGCGCTTCAGCTTCGCCTGGTCGGATGGATCGGCCACCACGGCATGTTTGAGCTTGCGCTTGCGCGAGCGCGGCTTGGAGGTCAGAATATGGCGGGAAAACGAATGGTGACGTACCACTTTACCCGTACCGGTCTTCTTGAACCGTTTAGACGCACCCTTATGTGTCTTCAGCTTCGGCATTTAATTTTTCCTGGGTTAAACTGCGACTTTTTTAGTCTAGCACAAGCGCCGAGGCAACTTCCGAAAGACTAAATGTATGAACTACGACCAGGCCATCCGGCCCCTGCAGCACACTGCCGTGGTGATGGCCGAAATCCAGCGACGTCAGTCTCACGTCCGGAAAATCCAAGCCGGCCTGGTCGAGAGCCTGCTCGAATCCGACATTCTGTCGACAATCTCACATCCCTGTAGTTGAAACGGGTTGCATCGAGGTCTTTGACATGAGCGGTCACGATCCGCACTTCAAACTTCGAGAGTTGGTTCTGAATCATTGTGTCAACAACAGCGGCGCGCTATGGATTGGTGTCCGTAGTAGCGATGTCGGGGCTGGTAATCGCCTTTCGGATGCTGTTCGGCCCGTTGGACGGCCCATTGCGGGTGAGAACTCCGCTGAACGCGGAAGGCTGGTTTGGACTCGCGCTGACTGTTCTCTTGGCAACCAAAGACGGTAAACCTGAGCATGGGGAAAAACCGCAACAACGGCCACACAGTTGGTGGAACGCCGCTGCAATTCTGGTATTGGTAGGATTCACCACGATTGCATTTTGGCGAACCCTGAAATTCTACTTTCTGTCGGATGATTTCATACTCGTAAGAATCGCCAAGACGTCCCACTTCGCCATGCGGCCAATGTTCACGACCGCTGGTGGAGACGGGTTCTTCCGGCCAATTGGCAACATCTCGCTGCTATTGAGTTCGACCTATGCTGGTGTGAATCCGATGGCGTGGCACGCTACGGCCTTAGCCCTGCACATTGCGAATGTGGTTCTGGTGTTCATACTGGCGAGTTGGCTGTGCTCTTCCCGGCTGGCCGCATTCTTCGCCTCCGCGCTGTTTGCCATTCACGGAACCCGCCCCGAAACAGCGGCGTGGATTGCGGGGCGGTTCGATTTGGTTGCAACATTCTTTACGCTGGCGGGATTGCTATTCTTCGTCCGCTCTCATCGTGAAACGGCATCAATCGGCTACTTCCGCAAACTGGCATCGTTGTGCTGCATGGTGCTGGCGATTCTCAGCAAGGAGTCAGCCTATATCTTTCCACTCTTACTGGTGCTCTTCCTGATCGCAAAGCCAGACCAATTACGAAATCGAATCGGCGTTCTGATTCCGTTCTTCGTTACGGCTGCTGCACTGTTCGCGTACCGCTGGTGGTTATTCGGTTGCGTTGGTGGCTACAGGAACGCATCCACGGGGAAAGCGCAAGCTTTGACCTTCGGAGTCAGTACCGTGAAAGCGATGGGATTACGCCTTTGGGCGGCTCTTTATTTCCCGATCAACTGGAGTGTGGAACCGAACAAAGTGCTGGCGGCATTTATGGGTGCGTACATCGGAGCACTGGTTTGGCTCACTATGACCCGCCCGAATCGTGGACTGATGGGATTCTCGTTTGGCTTCGTAATCGTATCTGCTCTCCCGCCGCTTCATCTGCTAGGGATCGGAGCCGGGTTGGGGAATTCCCGTCTGTTGTACCTTCCGTCTGTGGGATTCTGCTTAATGCTGGCGGTCGCAGTTGACGGGCTGAATGGCTGGGGCCGCTGGGTAATCCCCGCTCTCATCCTAGGGTTCAACTTCGCCGCCCTTCAACACAATTTGGATTCATGGGAATATGCCTCGGAAAAGGTAAAAGCGACTTCCACCGCCGCCCGGACCTGCCTAAGCTCTGGTGGCGGGGAGATCGTGGTTTCCGGGATGCCCGGTATCCTTCGAGGTGTCCCGTTTTTTGCCAACGGATTGCGTGAAGCCATTGACTTACAGAGGAGCGGTGCGCCCCTCATGATGACGGTTGGCGGAGCCGATAATCCCCCAAGTTCGCGTTTACTCGTGTGGAATCAGATGACCGAAACCCCAGACTGCGTGTGTCACGGCTATTACGTCGGCTGTTATGATCGTGCTGGGACGAAGTGCGAGTATTGCCATATTCCACGGGCCCGTTGAATTTGCTCGGGGTTAAGATGAATTGTTCGTCTGCGAGTGCGAAATTGTGAGCACCTATCAGATGACCCAAAACAGACAGTCTCTTTCGGCTCTCCCAAACAATTTTGGATTACGACCGAGCTACACACGCTGATGATCGAAGACCATAAGTCGAAATGAACCCCAGATTACTTCTTCATCTTGAAGGTGCCGCCGTCTTCATCGCCAGCATCTTCGCCTACCAATGGAACCACGGCAGTTGGCTTCTGTTGGCCTTACTCTTTCTGGTGCCGGATCTTTCGATGATCGGCTACGTTGTCGGCTCGCGTATCGGGGCAATCGCGTACAATGCAATCCACACTTATGTCGGTCCCTTTGTGTTGGGCGCGTATTCACTCGGGACCGGACAGCATAGGCCGTTGCTGTTGACGCTAATCTGGATCGCCCACATCGGCTTTGATCGGACGCTTGGGTTCGGGCTGAAATACCCAACTGGTTTCAAGGATACACATCTTGCCCCCGAGCGTCACGTCATCAGATGAAACAATTTCTGTTTTTCGTGATCGCGGCGGCCGTTTTCGTGATCGGCTTCTTGTTTTACCGATCTCACTTTTTCCAGGAGTGGCCGGCACGTTCGGCAACAGCCCTACTTGTTAAACCCGCTCCAAGGATTCCAGCAACGCCACCACATCCGACACTTCACACAACTGAACCGTCACACCAGTCGCGTTTTGCAGGCGGGCAACGCAACGAGCCTTCTCGGCCTCGGGCAACTATAGCCCACTAACCGCGCTCGGACTGGTATTCCTCTAACCACGCCATCTGGATCGCTTCCAGTTTCCCCTCCGTGGACCCTTTCGGGTCGTCTTGGAAGTCCTCAAGTTCGGTGATCCATTGGTGCAAATCGGTGTAGCGGATGTGGGTGGGATCCACGTCCGGAAACTTCTCGTTTAGGGCAAGTGCGATATCTTCGCTTTGGTCCCAGGTGAGTTTAGGCATCGATTTTCGTCCCCTTCAAAGCTCCTTGGACCGCGGAGTTCATCATATTCTCGGCCAGCTTCATGGTCGCCTGATCGAGCTGCGCAATTTTCGACGCGATCAAGAGATGATTGTCGTGATGATAGACCACCAGCAGCTCGTTGAACGCCCTATCGATCGAGGCGCGCTCCTGGTCGGTCAGTTCGAAATACGCGGGATGCTGGCGCGCTTTCTGGACCGCGGCCATAACAGCGTCGGCTTCCAGCCGCTGCTCCCGCACTTGGCGCTCATTGAAATCCTCTTCGGCCTTTTCGACCGACTCCAGAATCATCTTTTCCACTTGCTCGTCGGTCAATCCATAGGACGGCTTGACATCGACGCTCTGTTCCTTTCCGGTGCGCAGGTCGCGCGCCGTGACGTTCAGAATGCCATTGGCGTCGATCAGAAAGCGAACTTCGATACGCGCCATTCCGGCAGGCATCGGATCGATATCCTTCAGGTCGAAGCGGGCCAGGCTGCGATTATCTTTGACCAGCTCGCGCTCGCCCTGCACGACGTGGATCAGAACATTGGTCTGGCCGTCAACACCGTTAGTAAAAAGCTCAGTGGCGCTGGCTGGAATCGTCGAATTGCGATGAATCAGTTTCGACACGATGCCGCCCATGGTCTCGATCCCCAGCGAAAGCGGCGTCACGTCGAGCAGCAGCTTATCCTCGACCTCGCCCGAGAGGATCCCAGCCTGCACCGCCGCTCCCAGCGCTACCACTTCATCGGGATTCAGCTCGGTGTGCGGCACTGAACGGAACAGATTCTCCACTGCCGAGCGAACCAGCGGAATGCGCGTTGAGCCGCCCACCATCACCACTTCGTCGATCTGATCGACGCTTACGCCGGCGTCCTTAAGGCAGTCGCGGCAAGGGCCCAGCGTGCGGTCGACAATCGGCGTGATCAGTTTGTCGAACAACTCGCGCTGCAATTCGCGCAGATACTTCTTGCCGCGATACTCAAGCTCGATGGTGGTGTAGGGGACAAACGAGAGCCGTTCTTTGGCTTGAATAACGGCGCGGCGCAGGCGCTGCACGCCTTCGGAATCTCCGGAAAGATCTTCGCCCCATTCGCTTTGCACGTCTTCGAGCGCAATGCGAAGCAGCAGATTGTCGATGTCGTCGCCACCCAGATGCGTGTCGCCGTTCGTGGCGAGCACTTCGAAGATGCCGTCGTGCAGCTTGAGAATGGAAATGTCGAAGGTGCCGCCGCCCAAATCGTAGACCGCGATGGTGCCGTTCTCGCGCTTGTCGAGCCCGTAGGCGAGCGACGCCGCGGTCGGTTCGTTCACCAGGCGCAGCACTTCCAGTCCGGCGATGCGGCCGGCATCCTTGGTCGCCTGGCGCTGGGCATCGTTGAAATAAGCCGGAACGGTGACCACTGCCTTGTGGATCGGATAACCGAAGAAGGCCTCGGCATTCTGCTTCAACTGGCGCAGCACGAACGCCGAGATCTCTGGCGGCGTATAGGTTCGTTCACCCAACTGGAGCTGCAGCACCGATTCGCTGCCGGGATTTAGCCGAAAAGGAAAGAGCTCAAGCTCTTCCTGTACATCGTCGAGGCCGCGGCCCATCAGCCGCTTGACCGAATAAACCGACCGCTCGGGTTGCGTGATGAGCAGCTCTCGCGCTGGATTACCGACCACGATTTCGCCCGACGGATTAATCGAAACCACGCTCGGCACCAGCTTGTCACCGTCGGCGCCGGGAATTATTTTGGGCCCGGTGAGATCCATGAAGGCGACCAGGCTGTTGGTGGTCCCTAGGTCGATGCCGACGACGCGTTCGGTCGTGCCTAAATCGATGTCGCCAAAATCGATGTCCATATCAGGTGGTAGGTTGTGGGGCCAAAGTCTTTTGCACTTCACCCACCAGGTTCAGAATATATTTGCGGCGGTTAAGAACGCCGCGAATCTCGGTTAAGACGTCACGGTTCCGCGATTGATCGTACTTCTCAAATAGCGCTTCGAGCTGCTCGTCGACACCAGCCAGCATACCCGTGAAAGTCTTTTCGGCCGCCTCCAGTTGCGGACGGGCGGAGTCGTCCCCGGAGCGCATCTCCTCCAGAGCCATGTTCAGCTCAAAGACTTCTTCCAGCAGTTCCGGAGGTACGTCTTTCGAACGCTGCTCGCCGATGTCGAAGCCTTCTAGACTCAGCATGTATTGCGCGCGCTTCACCCGATCCTTCAGCGTCCGGTAAGCATCGTTTAGCGCGGACGACAGGTCGAGCGCGCGTTGCTGCTCCGCCTCGGGCTTTTGCATAAAACGGTCGGGATGAAGCTGCCGGCTTAATTCGTAATAGCGCTTCTGCAATTCGTCTAACGAAAGATTGAGGCTGCGCGGAATCCCAAGTAACTCGTAATAGTCGGTCACGCCGAAACTCGGTCAAGCGGAAAACGAAGTTCCGCAGCCACAGCTCTTCTTCGCGTGCGGGTTGTCGAATTCGAAGCCGGAGTGGATGAGCGAATCCTTCCAGTCCAGCGTCATGCCGTCCAGATAGACCATGCTCTTGGGATCCACAAAGACTTTCACATCGTCGAACTCGAACACTTGATCGGTGGCCCGCGGTTTCACATCGAACTTGAATAGATAACTCAGGCCCGAGCATCCGCCGCCCAGCACGCCGAGGCGCAGCCCGCCTTGCACGCCATGCTTGGCGAACTGCTCGCGGATTTTATCGACAGCTTTCGGGGTAACGGTAATCATAGCGCTCTACACAGGCAGGAAACCTGTACCGCCTACTTGGTAGATGCCACCGCCTCCGGCTTGGTGGCAGCCTTGTTCTTATAGTCGGAAATGGCGGCTTTGATGGCATCCTCGGCCAGGACCGAGCAATGAATCTTCACCGGCGGCAGGCTCAGCTCGTTGACAATGTCGGTGTTCTTGATCTGGAGCGCTTCGTCCACCGTTTTGCCGCGCAGCCATTCGGTTGCGAGCGACGAGCTGGCGATTGCACTGCCGCATCCGAAGGTCTTGAACTTGGCATCCTCGATGACGCCCGTTTCAGGATTCACCTTGACCTGCAGCTTCATGACATCGCCGCATTCGGGAGCGCCCACCATGCCGGTGCCGACATTGGGATCGGTCTTGTCCATTGACCCGACGTTGCGGGGGTTGTTGTAGTGGTCTAAAACTTTATTCGAATAAGCCATGTTGGTTTCCTCGTTAGTGCGCGGCCCATTGGACCTTCGATAAATCGACACCTTCCTTCGCCATCTCATAC